>Ga0302325_10000419_pt1 | contig 119129 bp, 90 predicted proteins | sample Palsa_T0_2_FD_201948 | JGI IMG/M metagenome (GOLD analysis project Ga0302325, IMG submission 201948) | Peat permafrost microbial communities from Stordalen Mire near Abisko, Sweden - Palsa_T0_2 | ecosystem: Environmental > Terrestrial > Soil > Palsa > Peat permafrost | place: Sweden: Abisko...
CACCGTGGACGTAAAGGGAGAAATTCTCGAGTTGAAAAACACCATCAATACGAAGGTGGACCAGCTCAATGCGTTCGCATCGGAAGTGACGCGCGTGGCCCGCGAAGTCGGCACGGATGGAAAGCTCGGCGGCCAGGCGGCTGTCGAAGGCGTCGCCGGAACGTGGAAAGACCTCACCGACAATGTCAACCAGATGGCGGGAAATCTCACCGACCAGGTGCGCAACATCGCGGAAGTGACGATTGCGGTGGCCAACGGCGATCTGTCCAAGAAGATCACCGTGGACGTGCGTGGTGAAATCCTGCAGCTCAAGGACACGATCAACACGATGGTGGAGCAGCTTCGCTCCTTCGCCTCGGAAGTGACGCGCGTGGCCCGCGAAGTGGGCACCGAAGGAAAACTCGGCGGCCAGGCCGAAGTGCCCGGCGTCGCGGGGACGTGGAAAGACCTCACCGACAACGTGAACTCCATGGCGTCGAACCTGACGGGGCAGGTGCGAAATATCGCGGATGTGACCACGGCGGTTGCGCGCGGCGATCTCTCCAGAAAGATCACCGCGGATGCCAAAGGTGAAATTCTCGAATTGAAAAACACCATCAATACGATGGTGGATCAGCTCAATTCGTTCGCGTCGGAAGTGAGCCGCGTGGCCCGCGAAGTGGGCACGGAAGGAAAGCTCGGCGGCCAGGCCACGGTGCCCGGCGTCGCGGGGACTTGGAAAGATTTGACCGACAACGTCAATTCCATGGCGTCGAACCTGACGGGCCAGGTGCGCAACATAGCCGAAGTGACCATTGCCGTGGCCAACGGAGATTTGTCGCGCAAGATCACCGTGGATGTGCGCGGTGAAATCCTACAGCTTAAGGAAGCGATCAACACGATGGTGGAGCAGCTTCGCTCCTTCGCATCGGAAGTGACGCGCGTGGCCCGCGAGGTGGGCACGGAAGGCCGCCTCGGCGTGCAGGCCGTGGTGCCGGGCGTGGCGGGGACGTGGAAAGACCTGACCGACTCGGTGAACGCGATGGGCACGAATCTCACGGCCCAAGTGCGAAACATCGCAGAAGTTACCACGGCGGTCGCGCGCGGTGACCTGTCGCGCAAGATCACCGTGGACGTGCGCGGCGAAATTCTGGAACTCAAAAACACCATCAACACGATGGTCGATCAGCTCAACGCGTTCGCCGCCGAGGTGACGCGCGTGGCCCGCGAAGTGGGCACCGAAGGCAAGCTGGGCGGCCAGGCGGCCGTGCCGGGCGTGGCCGGAACGTGGAAGGACCTGACCGACTCGGTCAACGTCATGGCGGCGAATCTCACGGATCAAGTTCGCGGCATCGTGAAAGTCGTCACCGCCGTCGCCAACGGTAATCTCCGCCAGAAATTGACGGTGGAAGCCAAGGGCGAAGTCGCCGCGCTCGCCGAAACCATCAACAACATGACCGACACGCTGGCGATTTTCGCCGAACAGGTGACCAACGTTGCGCGCGAAGTCGGCGTGGAAGGCCGGCTCGGTGGGCAGGCGAATGTGCCGGGTGCGGCGGGCACATGGAAAGACCTTACCGGCAACGTGAATCTGCTGGCGGCGAATCTCACCAACCAGGTTCGCGCGATCGCCGAGGTGGCGACGGCCGTCACCAAGGGCGATCTCACGCGCTCCATTCAAGTGGAAACGCGCGGCGAGGTCGCCGAGCTGAAAGACAACATTAATACCATGATCGACAACCTCCGCGCCACCACGGAGCGCAATCAGGAGCAGGACTGGCTTAAGACGAATCTGGCCAAGTTCACCCGCATGCTCCAGGGCCAGCGAGATCTGGTGACGGTGGGGCGGATGCTGCTGAGCGAACTGACTCCGCTGGTGAACGCGCAGCAGGGAACCGTCTATCAGATGAATCGCCCCGATGCGACGGAAACCGATCAGATTCCCGATCTGCGTCTGCTGGCCGGTTACGCCCAGCGCGAGGATCAGCCGGAAAAGATTTCGCTCGGCGGCGGCCTGGTAGGGCAATGCGCCGTGGAGAAACAGCGCATTCTGCTGAGCGATGTTCCGACGACGTACACGCGCATCGAATCGAGCCTCGGCGGCGCCCAGCCGGCCAGCATCGTCGTGCTGCCGGTGCTGTTTGAAGGCGAAACCAAAGCGGTGATCGAACTGGCGTCCATGCGTCCCTTCACGGCGACGCACCTGTCGTTCCTCGAGCAGTTGACGCAGTCGATCGGCGTGGTGCTGAACACCATCGAAGCCACGATGCGCACGGAAAATCTGCTGCAGCAATCGCAGCAGCTCACGCTGGAACTGCAAACCCGGCAATCGGAATTGCAGCAAACCAACGAGGAATTGGCGTCAAAAGCCAAGCAGCTTGCCGAGCAGAACGTTGAAGTGGAGCGCAAGAACAAGGAAGTGGAACAGGCCCGCCGCGCGCTGGAAGAAAAGGCCGCGGAGCTGGCGCTGACGTCGAAGTACAAGTCGGAATTCCTGGCGAACATGAGCCACGAATTGCGCACGCCGCTGAATTCGATTCTGATCCTTGGCCAGCAGCTTGCGGCCAACAACGCGGGAAATCTGCAGACCAAGCAGGTGGAATTTGCCCGCAACATTCACTCGGCCGGGACGGATTTGCTGACGCTGATCAACGACATTCTGGATTTGTCGAAGATCGAATCGGGCACGGTGACGGTGGAAGCGGAGGAAATCACCTTCACGTCGCTGCGCGACAACGTCACGCGAACGTTCCATCATGTGGCCGAGTCCAAGAGCCTGGCGTTTCATCTCAATCTCAATAACACGCTGCCGCGCACCATCACCACCGATCCCAAACGGTTGCAGCAGATTCTGAAGAATTTGCTGTCCAACGCGTTTAAGTTCACGGCGGCGGGGCACGTGTCGCTGACGATGCGCACGGCCACCGAGGGGTGGAGCACCGATCACCCGCTGCTGAGGGGCTCGCAGCACGTGGTGGCGTTCGAGGTGAGCGATTCGGGTATCGGCATCGCGCCCGAGAAGCAGAAGCTGATCTTCGAAGCGTTCCAGCAGGCCGATGCGGGGACGAGCCGAAAATATGGCGGCACGGGTCTGGGACTGGCGATCAGCCGCGAGCTGGCGACGCTGCTCGGCGGCGAGATTCGTCTCATGAGCGCCCCGGGCAGCGGCAGCACGTTTACGCTGTATCTGCCGCTGACGTATACCGGGCCGGCGCGCTCGATGCTGGGCTCTGTCGCCAGCATGGCTTCATCCGCCTCGATGGCATTGCCGACGGCGCAGCTTCCCGTGCTGGCCGTCGCCAAGTCGGAAGAAATCGTGCCGGATGACCGCGAAAATGTGAAAGCCGGCGACAACGTGCTGCTGATCGTCGATGACGATCCGCACTACGCGCGGGTATTGCTTGGACTGGCGCACGACAAGGGTTTCAAAGCCATCGTCGCCAACCGCGGGCAGGCGGCGCTTTCCCTGGCGCGGGAATATCTGCCCTCGGCGATCACGCTGGATGTTTTCCTTCCCGATATGCTCGGATGGACAGTGCTGAACAATCTCAAGCTCGATCCGACGACGCGGCACATCCCCGTGCAGATGCTCTCGGTCGAGGAACAGCGTCAGCACGGCCTTTCGCACGGAGCGCTGTCGTATCTCGTCAAACCCGCGACCACCGAAGAACTCGAAAGTGCCTTCGACCGCATCCGCAGCTACGTGGTGCCGCACACCAAGCGGCTGCTGGTGGTGGAGGACAACGATATCGAGCGCGACAGCATCGTGGAGCTTTTGCGGCATGATGACATCGAAATCACGGCGGTCAGCACCGGGGCTGAGGCGTTCAAGGCGCTATTGGACCGGGTGTTTGACTGCTGCGTGCTGGACCTGCGCCTGCCGGACATGAGCGGCTTCGAGCTGCTGGAAAAAGTGCAGGCTGAACGTGCCCTGCGCGAAGTGCCGGTGGTGGTCTTCACCGGAAAGGAACTGACCTCCGAAGAGCAGACGCATCTGCGCAGCGTGTCCAAGAGCATCGTGCTGAAGGACGTGCAATCGCCCGAGCGGCTCTTCGACGAGACGAGCCTGTTCCTGCACCGAATCATCTCCGATCTTCCCGAGGGCAAGCGCAAGATGCTGGAGCGGCTGCACGGCTCCAGCGAAGTGTTGCGCGGGCGCAAGGTCTTGGTTGTTGACGATGATGCGCGTAATATCTTTGCGCTGACCACGGTACTGGAGAACCAGGAAATGGAAGTCCTGAGCGCGACCAACGGCCGGCAGGCCATCGAGTGCATCCAGAGCACACCCGACCTGAGCGTGGTGCTGATGGACATCATGATGCCGGAGATGGACGGGTACCAGACCATGCGTGAGATACGCAAGGACGCGACGCTGCGGAACCTTCCGATTTTGGCGCTCACCGCCAAGGCGATGAAGGGCGACCGCGAAAAATGCCTGGAAGCGGGGGCCTCCGATTACATCGCAAAACCGGTCAATACGGATCAGCTTTTGTCGCTTCTGCGCGTGTGGCTCTACCGATGAACGAAACGGCAACCATCCTGCTGGTGGACGATCAGGAGCGCAATCTGGACGCCCTGGAGGCGATCCTTTCGTCCACGGGATATGAACTGATCCGCGCCCGATCGGCGGACGAGGCGCTGCTGGCGCTGCTCAAGGGCGATTACGCGGCGATCGTCTGTGATATCTGCATGCCGGGCATCGGTGGGATCGAGCTGGCGCAGATGATCAAGAATCGCAAGCGCACGCAGCACATCCCGATCGTTTTTCTCACCGCCCACCTGATCGAGGAAGACCAGCTTCTGCGCGGGTATGGCGTGGGGGCGGTCGATTACCTCAGCAAGCCGATCAACCCGGAAGTTCTCCGGTTGAAGCTGGGCGTCTTCGTCGAACTGTTCCGAAAGACTCGTGCGCTGGCGGAAACGAATCGGGCGCTGGCGGATGAAGTCAAGCATCGGCAGCGGGCGCAGGAAGAGCTTCGGCTTGCCAAGGAAGAGCTGGAGCACCGCGTGGAGGAGCGCACCGCCGAGCTGATCGCCGCCAACCGCGCGCTGCGCGAAAGCGAAGACCGCATGACGCTGGCGATGCAGGGCGCGGCGATGGGTGTTTTTTCGCACGATCTGCGCAGCGGCAAGGTGCTGTGGTCGGCGGCGATGGAATCGGCGTTTGGGCTTCCGCCCGGTGGATTTGAAGGGACGCTGGACGATTTTGTCCGCCGTATTCATGAGGAGGATCGCCAGCGCATTCGCGACGAAATGCGCGCCGCCGCCCAGTCGCGGGAGAATTTCACGCTGGAATTTCGATTTTTGCGGACGGATGAAAAAGGCCAGTCGCAGCCACGGTGGATGTCGATGGTGGGGCGGTTCGTGCTGAATGAGGAGGGGCAGCCGGTTCACAGCGTCGCCGTCGCCACGGATGTGACGGCGCGAAAGGCGGCCGCGGACGAGCTGCGCATGCTGAAGGATTCCGCCGAAAGCGCCAACCGGGCGAAGGACCATTTTCTGGCGGTGCTGAGCCACGAGCTGCGCACGCCGCTGACGCCCGTATTGGCGACCGTGCAGGACATGCTGCGCGACGCCGATCTGCCCGATGATTTACGCGAGCGGCTCGATACGATTCACCGCAATGTCGAGCTTGAGGCACGGCTGATCGACGACCTGCTGGACCTGACCCGCATCGCCCGCGGAAAAATGGAAATTTATCGCTCAAAGGTGGATGTGCACCAGGTCCTGGAGCACGCGATGCGGACGTGCGACATCGATTTCCGCGAGAAATCGATCGCCGTGCGCGTTTCACAGCAGGCGCAGAAAACGCAGGTCATGGGCGATCGCGCGCGGCTGCTGCAGATTTTCTGGAACCTTCTGAAAAACGCGGCCAAGTTCACCTCGCAGGGGCAGAGCGTCGAGATTAAAACCACCGATGCGCCCGGCAATCGCCTGCGGATCGAAGTGCGCGATCACGGCATCGGCATCGATTCCATCCGCCTCGGGAAAATCTTCAATGCCTTCGAGCAGGGCAGCTCGATCGTCACCCGCACCTACGGCGGCCTGGGGCTGGGGCTTTCCATCAGCAAGGCGCTGGTAGAAATGCACGGCGGATCGATCTCGGTTACCAGCGCGGGCATCGGATATGGGGCGTGCTTTACCATCGAATTGCCGGTGGAGGTCGGCGCGGCAATTCCAACCGGTGCGCCCAGTGATGCAATTCCCATCACCGAGCGGATCGGCCCGGACCGGCCGGTGCGCAGCCGGCGATTGTTGCTGATTGAAGATCATCCCGATACTGCCCGGGTCATGCAGCGCCTGCTGCGAAGCGCCGGTTACGATGTAACGACCGCCGGTTGCGTCGGCGAAGCGCTGGATGTCTGCCAATCAGCGCCGCGGCCGTTTGAAATCGTCGTCAGCGATCTGGGCCTGCCCGATGGCAGCGGGCTGGATTTCATCCGCCAATTTCGCGTGAATCATCCGGCCGTACCGGCGATCGCGCTCAGCGGCTTCGGCATGGAAGGGGACCGCCTCCGCAGCCTGAACGCGGGATTCGAGGCGCATATCACCAAACCCGTGGATTTCTCGGCGCTTCAGGGAATCATCGAGCAAGTCATCAGCCAGGCGAATCGGTCCCACAAACATCCCGACACCAGCGCAGCGGGATCGAAGTAATAACGCCCGTCTGGTCGAGTGTCTTCGCGGTAAAAATCCCCTTCACTTGCGCATGACGACCGTGCAGTCGCCTTCGCGGTAGGTGCTGTCCACCGCCACATCGGTCGTCAGCGAATACGCCAATTCCAGCACATCAGGCTTGCGGTGCCAGGAGAGATGCCGGGCCGACGCCAATCGCGGCGATGAAAGAAAATTGAATCCCAGCTCGCTGCGGGTGTACTGCCAAGCCAGCCGAAGCGTCTGGTAAAATTCATCGGTCGACAGCGTATTCAGCGACCCGCTGAAGAGGATGACGTCGGCGTTGCGGTCGAGGATTTGCGGATCGTCGATGAAATCACCGCGGAGGATTTGGGCATCGGGCAGATTTTTTCGCACGGCCGCTTCCGCCAGCTCGGCAACGGCTTCGATGCCGATATATTTCGCCGGCATAATTTTTCGCTGATGCAGATACGCCAGGAAATCCGCGCGTCCGCAGCCGGCATCCAGAACGATCCGCCGGTCCAGCTCGCACCACCGTGCCAAAGCCGCGAAACGCGCCGCCTGCGACGATGGATTCGCCCACAGCAGGGATTCAAATTTCGCCCCGTGCTTGTCGACCGCATCGAGATAGGGACGAAGATAGGCCGGGGCGGGCATAGGCGGTATCTTAAATTGCCTATTGCCTATTGCCTATTGCCCATTTAGAAACAGCAAGTCTTTCCTCAATAGGAAATAGGCAATAGGAAATAGGCAATATATTTCGGAGCTTTCATGTCCCTACTCGTCACCGGTTCGATCGGCATCGACACAGTGGAAACCCCTTTCGGCAATCGCCCCGATGTGATCGGCGGGTCGGCCGTCTATTTCTCCTATGCGGCTTCCTTCTTCACGCCGGTGCGGCTCGTCGGCGTGGTGGGGGAGGACTGCCCGAAGAATTTTCTGGACTGCCTCGGCGGGCGAGCCATCGACACGGCCGGACTGGAAATTCGCAAGGGGTCCAGGACATTCCGCTGGCACGGGTCATATCTGAAGGACATGAACGAAGCCGTCACCGTGGAAGTCGATTTGAATGTGCTGGCCGAGCGGGCCGCTAAAGTTCCGCAGGCATTTCTGGACAGCCAGTACGTCTTCCTCGCCAACACACATCCGGCGCTCCAGCTTGAAACGCTCGCCAAACTCCCCAGCGTGAAATTTTCCGTGGCCGACACGATGAACCTCTGGATCCAGACCGAGCGCCAGCATCTGGAAAAACTCCTGACCCGCATCGAGGGCCTGGTGCTGAACGATGGCGAGGCGCGCCTGCTCACGGGCGAGAAAAATCTGATCGTGGCCGCGCGATCCGTGCTAAAAATGGGGCCGAAATTCGTCGTCATCAAAAAGGGCGAGCACGGCTGCATCCTCGTCGGGAAAAACGATACGTTCGTTCTCCCCGCCTACCCGGCCGACAAGGTCGTCGATCCCACCGGCGCCGGCGACACCTTTGCCGGCGGAATGATGGGATACCTCGTCACCCAGGGCGGTTTGAGCAGCGCCACCCTGAAGCGCGCCCTCGCCTTCGGCACCGTCGTCGCCAGTTTCACGATTTCCGATTTCTCATTAGCCGGCCTCGCCGCCGCGACGCGCGAGCAGATCGACGAGCGATGGGAAAAATTCAAGTCGGCAATGAGTTTTTAACCCGATAGTCGACCGCAATCCTCCAAATATTTAGCGTCGCGTGCGAAGCACCGCCCTTTCACGGATTCCCAAACGGCATAAACCCGCCGGAATTCATCCCAAAATAAAACTGGTAATAAATCGCCGGCGCTCCAAAAACATCTAGATTATTCAGCGCGAATACGCACAGCAGAAACAGGTACGGCGCAAACCGCGCCATCGCCGGGTGCCCCGCAAAAACCCGGCGGCTTGTTTCCACCACCCCGATCGCCGCCAGCAGATACACAGCGGGATACGCGATATACGCCAGCCGCGGTAGACCCGCCAGCGGCCAGTCGCGAAAATGAGCCCGGGAAAATTCCAGGACTGCGACCGTGACAAGTGCCGGCAAAAACATCGCGACAATCGCCAGCATTCGCCGGCCGTTGTTCACCAGCGCGATTCCCACGATCGCCGCGACAATCGGCAGAATCAGAAACCCGTGAAACATGTCCATCGCAAAACGATTCATCACTTCCAGGCACAAAATATAAATCTGATTGAGCGTGAAGTTTTTCGCTTCTCCCAGCGGGCTGCCCAGGAGATCGTAATTCCCCAGCAGGTTTGGCACGTGGGCCACGTACCCAAGAAACGCCAGGGAAATTCCGTACAGGCAGCAACCCACGGCAAGGGCGCCGATCACCCGCCGCATACTCGCCTTCCGCGCGATCGCATAAACCGGAAAAAATGCCAGCATTGGCAACAGATCGCTCGTCAGCAGCGCCAGGCAATACGCAGCGCCAAACAGCCAGACGCCGTCGGTATGTTGATGTTCAACGATCAGCCGTTCGAAAAGGTACATTACGATGATGACGGCCGCATATCCGCTGAGATAACTGGTCGGTTGATTGGCGAAGAAAATAAATCCGCACCCAGTTGCGATCAGCAGCGCAAACACCGCGGCCGTTGAAGAGTCGGTCAGCCGGCGCGCCAGGCCAAATCCCGCCAGTGCCGCGGCCGTCCAGCATGCCGTATTCAGAAACAGGAACACATAATACGGATTGAAAAAACAGACAAATTGCGAGGAAATGTAAAACGTGAAGAGCCGGCGCATCACGGGGCTGTCCTGATCGGGCGCGACACCCTGAAAGACTTCCTCAGCCGCGCGAAAATCACCGTAGTCGTAATTCACCGCGCCACGATATCCCGGCAGAAGATATAAATGCCACCACCCATGCGGGCGCGGCACCTCGTCGACGTGCACCGTCGGATGCCCGTGCGAATCATATTCAATCCACGCCTTCTGAGTCGGCGTCCGCTCGGCATAGTGCATCTGATAGCTGTACGGCGAGCGCAGCGACAAATGCAGCCATGACTGAGCCAATATCAGCACCAGCGCCAGGATCGCGATCACCCACTCGGGATGCGTTGTAAAATTTCGCGGCAACAGTCGCCCGCGCGATGCGATCATCACGGCCACGAGCCCGCACATGGCTATCAGCCCAAACACCAGCCCCTCGTGAGGAATGACCGGCCCCTGTCTGAACGCAGCCGGAAACCAGGCGATCGACGGCAGCGGGGCATTGGCATCATTGATCCAGTTGCCGTAACTGAAATGGTCCGACCAGAACCGCGTGCCCGCCAATCCCAGCCAGCGATACGGCAGCGCACAAACGATCGCGACGATCCACCCAGCCACGATTGCCGCTGCGCGCCCACAGAATATCCGCGTGATGCCAAACACCGTCGGCGAGAGGATCGCCAGCATCCATGCCGATGCCAGGTATCCCTCTTTCGCCAAAGCGCGATTCTGCTGATTCCACTGATATCTGCCCGCCAGCAGCACGAAGACCGCCAGCCAGCCCCATTTCATCACGTCGATGCGATGTTTTTTTTCCTGCGGCGGCTGCTGAATCTCAGACATGCTCAACACTCTACAATTCGATCGGGTTTTTTCGTCATCACGCGGTATTTCTCACCGCAGAAAAATTTTCCGCGAATTTCTAAATTTCCATTTGCAATGAAACCGATGCTTGCTATCATACCGAACAAACACTGAACAGGGACGGTATGGTGACTTCCGTCGAGTTCAGTTGCGGGGCTTGGTATGACCCGGTGGCAGCTTGCTGCTCCGCGTCGCATTCGCCCGCGATAAGTCACCGCTAAATACCGCCGGCTGAACAAGATACCCGGCGAAAAGGAGTCTCCCGTGATCAAGTCCCTTGAAAAGGCGGACGTGAAGAAGGACCCGTCCGCGCCACCGGCAATTCTGGCCAACCCGGCCGCATCCAATTCATCTTCAGCCAAAAATGGCGGCGCTCGCGAGCCCGTGATGCGCGAGGCGAAGGATAAGGAATCGCCCAGGACCGCAGCCGAGAAATCCGCTTCGGCAAAGGCGACCGCCCACGATGCCGCCCGCGATTCAGCGCTCAATCGCGCCGTGCAGCAAATCGAAAAACAATTCGGCAAGGGCGCGGTGATGAAGCTCGATGGCGACCAGAAGGCCAATGTCGATGGAATCTCCACCGGCTCGCTCAGCCTCGATATCGCCCTGGGCGGCAACGGTGTTCCACGCGGAAGGGTGCTGGAAATCTTCGGCCCCGAATCCAGCGGCAAAACAACCCTCACCCTTCATATCATCGCCAGCACCCAGAAAGCCGGCGGCGTCGCCGCGTTCATCGATGCCGAGCATGCCCTCGATCCGTCCTGGGCGAAGCGCCTCGGCGTCCATCTCGACGATCTGCTCGTCTCCCAGCCCGACACCGGCGAGCAGGCCCTGGAAATCTGCGAGCTGCTCGTGCGCTCCAACGCGGTGGATGTGATCGTCATCGACTCCGTCGCGGCCCTCATCCCCCGCGCGGAAATCGAAGGGGAAATGGGCGATTCCCACATGGGGCTCCAGGCCCGTCTCATGAGCCAGGCCCTTCGCAAACTCACCGGCGCGATTTCCAAGAGCCGCGCAACCGTCATCTTCATCAACCAGATTCGTGAAAAGATCGGCGTGATGTTCGGAAACCCCGAGACCACTCCCGGCGGCCGGGCGCTGAAATTTTACGCCAGCATCCGCATCGACGTTCGTCGCACCGGAACCATCAAGGAAAACGAGGTTTCCGTCGGCAACCGCACCCGCGCCCGCGTGGTGAAGAACAAGATCGCCCCCCCGTTCCGCGATGCGGAGTTCGATATCATGTTCGACCACGGCATCAGCTACGAGGGCGACGTGCTGGACCTGGGCGTCCTGGCCAACGTCGTGGACAAGAGCGGCGCGTGGTTCAATTTCAAAAACGTGCGGCTCGGCCAGGGCCGCGAAAACTCCAAGCAGTTCCTCAAGGAAAACAAGGAGATCACCGAGCAAATCCGCATGGCCGTCCTGGAATCCAAGGGACACCTGGCCACCGCCCGCCGCATCGAGCCGCCGGCGGAACTATAAGCTGTGGCCGGTAAGCATGGCGTGCAGACGCATTTGAACGGCGTTTGATGCTGGATCGGGCGGCCCGATCCAGCATCCCCCCGACAATTGCAAGCCAACGCCCCTAAGTGCCGATAATGGCCCGGTATGGCTGATGGTCCAGCACGAATAGGGCGGTTGAGGCACGTCATTTTGGCCGCGGTTGCCGTGGGGATCGGCTGCTTCGCGGCCGTTCCGGCGGCCGATATCTCGCCAGTCGCGCCAAAAGGCGACCAGGTGTCGCCCGGCTCCTACGAGCCGACCGCCGCAATCGAAGATTCCGATGACGGCGAGCTGGCGGCCCTTCAGCGGAAGTTTGAATCGGTCGCCTTGCGCGTCGCCCCCGCGGTCGTCTCGATCTCAGCCGCCCAAACGGCCAGCGATGTCGATGCCACCGTCCGATCCGATGAGATGAACCCCCAGCGGCTGCAAACCCTGCTGGATAAAACCACGCGCACCATCGGCAGCGGCTTTATCGTCGATCCTGATGGGTTCATCGTCACCAACCAGCACGTGATCGAAGGCTCCCAGCAATTCTGGGTGACGACCGATGATCAGAAAGTTTATCCCGCGATCGTCGTCGGGGCTGATCCGCGCGGCGACCTGGCGGTGCTCAAAATTCCCGCGTCGCATTTGCCCACCGCCGAGTTCGCGCCGGCCGCCTGCAGCCGGGGGCAGTGGGCCGTGACCATGGGCAATCCCTACGGCCTGGCCACCGAGGGCCAGATGGCCCTCAGCGTCGGCGTCATCAGCGCCACCAATCGCTCGCTACCCCGCCTGGCCAGCGAGGAAGATCGACTCTACTCCAACCTGCTGCAGACGACGGCGCAGATCAACCCCGGAAATTCCGGCGGGCCGCTGTTTGATCTCGACGGCCGCGTGATCGGCATCGACACGGCTGTCATTCTCCCGCAGAAGCAAACCAACGGCATCGGCTTCGCGCTGCCCGTCACGCCCGAGTTGCTAGTGGAAATCCGTCAACTCGAGCAGGGCAGGGAAATGGTCTACGGATACATGGGTGTCACCGTCGCCGCGACGACGCCAAGGCAGCGCTCCGATGCAGCCCTGACCGATTCAGTCGGCGTGTGCGTTGAATCCGTGGAAGAAGGCTCGCCCGCCGCCGCCGTTCTTCAGCAGGGTGATCTGATCGTCGCGGTGAGTGGCGCCGCAATCCCCGACACCGACCGCTTCGTTCGCCTCGTCGGCGCTGCACCGGTGGGCCGAGCGATATCGGTCGGCATCATCCGCGACGGCAAAAAAATGACGGTCAATCTCGTTCCCGTCAAACGGCCGGTGCGGTATGCCGTGAGTGATCAGAATCAACGGATGTACTGGCGCGGAATGGTGCTCGGCCCCGTGCCGATCAATTGGCCCAGCGCATCGGCCGATGAAAAACATCGCGCGGGAATCATGGTCGTTGGCATCCAGGACGACAGCCCGCTGAAAAAGCAGGGTGTCAGCGCCGGCACGATCATCACCGCCATCGCCGGGCATCCCGTCGCGACCATGCTGGAAATGCAGCGAATCCTCAATGACATCCCGCCCGAGCAGTGCACGGTCGAAACCGCGGCCGACACCACGGAAGTTGCCATCGCTAAAAAATAGACTTCACATCGGCCGGCTGATGACAAACTCCCCCAGCGTATCCAGGATCTGTTTCTCGGTCGATTCCGGCAACGTGCTGATCGCCACCCGCGCCCGCTCGATCAGCATGCGCGACTTCTGCGAAGCGTACTGCACTGACGGGCTGGGAATAATCAGGTTCCGAATCCGCTCCACCTTGTCCGCATCATTCCCCTTGAGCAGCGACCGCAGCAAAACCCGATGCTCCTGCGGCGCGTTGCGCAGAAAATGAATGATCGGCAGCGTCAGCTTTCCCTTCAATATGTCGATGCCCAGCGTTTTTCCCACCGTCGATTCCAGACCGACGATATCCAGAATGTCATCCTGAATCTGAAACGCCGTGCCGACGCACAGGCCGTATTGCCGGAGATTTTCCGTCTGGTCCTTGTCGGCCCCCGCCAGCGCCGCACCCAGCATGCAGCACGAAGCGCACAGCACCGCCGTCTTGAACGTGATGATCTGAAGGTACGTCTCTTCGTTCAGCTCCAGATTATTCCGGTTATGAATCTGCAGCAGCTCGCCCTCGCATACCTGGTTGGTCGTGCGGCCGATCACGCGCGAAGCGAACTGCGAATCAAGGCTCGAGCAGAGATGAAAACTATGGCTGATGAGATAATCGCCCAGAAGAACGGCCGCCTCGTTGCCGCGCAGATGATTGATCGTCGCCCCCTTGCGGCGAAGCTCGGCCTCGTCGAGCACATCATCGTGCACCAGCGTGGCCATGTGAACCATCTCCACCACGGTCGCCAGCACCACGTGGGCATCTTCCAGCTTCCCGCAGGCCTTGCCCGCCAGCAGCAGAAGCATGGGCCGCAGCATCTTCCCGCGGAAGCAGCCGACGTGCCGCACCAGTGTGTTGACGCACGGGACCTGGCTGTGCAATTCCTTTGCGAACAGCACTTCCACGGCTTGCAATTGGGGTTTGACACAGTCCGCGAAGGATTCGATCGCTGATGCCATTGCCGGCGGATTATAGGGATATCCGGCTTTCTGCAAAATTCGTTATGGTAGTTTTTAAAATAATTGAAAGTTCGTGATACCAGTCCTATGCCGCGGCGGGGGCTTCAATGGCGTGACCACGCCCTCCCCGTCACTTACAATAGATATTCAGGATATGTACACACCAACCGCCGCGTTCCAGCAATGCATCAATCCCGCCTGCTCCGCCACGTTTGATGTGGCGCAGGTGCTCGTTGCCTGCACCCAATGCGGGGGACTGCTGGATATCCGGTATGACTGGGAAAAATTACCGAAAATCAAAGGCCTGGGATTTTTCGAGCATCGCTGGAGCACCAAGGGCATCGGCGTGGAAGGGCAGCTCGATTTCTCCGGCGTCTGGCGGTTCCGCGAATTGCTTCCATTTTATCGCCGCGAGGAGGATATCGTCACCATCGGCGAGGGACGCACCGTCCTCCAGCAGGCCGATCTTCTCGCCCGCCAGATGAACATGGCCCAGGGCAAACTTCTCTTGCAGTACGAGGGCCTCAACCCCAGCGGCAGCTTCAAGGACAACGGCATGACCGCCGCCTTCACTCATGCCCGAATCGTCGGCGCGAAAAAAGTCGCCTGCGCTTCCACCGGCAACACCAGCGCGTCGCTGGCCATGTTCGCATCGCTGGCGCAGATGCGCGGCATCGTCTTCATCGGCAGCGGAAAAATCGCGCTGGGTAAACTCAGCCAGGCGCTCGATTACGGCGCGCTCACCCTGCAGATCCGCGGCAATTTCGACGACTGCCTCCGCCGAATCCGCCAGATCGCCGTCGATATCCCCGCCCTCGGCATCTACCTGATGAACAGCGTCAATCCCTTCCGCCTCGAGGGGCAGAAATCCATCATGTACCGCGTGCTGGAAGCGCTCGACTGGCAAAGCCCCGACTGGATCATCGTCCCCGGTGGAAATCTCGGAAACTGCTCGGCGTTCGGCAAGGCGTTCGCCGAGTTGAAGGAACTGGGCCTGATCAAAAAAATCCCGCGCCTTGCGATCGTCAACGCCAGCGGCGCCAATACGCTCAACGAACTTGTCTCGCGCCGCGGCCTTCAATGGAACGGCGGGGCGTACGATATGAAACTGGTGCAGGGCCATTACGCCGCGCTCGACGAAGCCAACTACCGCCCGCACACCGTTGCCAGCGCTATTGAAATCAGCCGGCCCGTCAATCTTCCCAAGGCGCTGAGGGCACTGGATTTCATGAACGGCGTCACGCTGGAAGTGAGCGATGAAGAAATCCTCGAGCACCGCGCGATGGTCGCCCGCAACGGGTTCGGCTGCGAGCCCGCCAGCGCCGCCAGCGTCGCCGGTCTGCGCCGGCTGCGCGAATCGCAAACCATCTCCGCAGATGAGCAGGTCGTCTGCATTCTCACCGGCCATGAGCTCAAGGACGCCAACGCCACGGTAAAATATCACACCGGCGTCGATCTGAGCGCCGTTCAGGACAGCGCTCCGCGGAAAAAGCCGCAGGGAAGATTGGCCAATCCGCCCGTTGAGGTCGAGGACGATCTCGACGCCATCATCCGCGCCATGGGAGACGATCAATGACCGCATTTGCACAGGAGCGACATGCCCGCATCACCCGTTAAGATCGCCATCACCGGCGCCTGCGGCCGCATGGGCAGGCGGCTGATTGCGCTGTCGAAGGCCGACAAATCCTTCGAGCTGGTCGCCGCCATCGACCGCCCCGATTCACCCGACCTCGCCGCCGACGCCGGCGAAATCGCGGGCATCGGCAACATCGGTTTGCCGATCACCTTCGACATGCGCCCGACGCCGGATGTGCTGATCGACTTCACGCTGCCGACTTCCACGCGCCGCTGGCTCAAGACCTGCCACGACCGCGAGATCGCCATGGTGATCGGCACCACCGGCCTCAAGGAAAAGGATCACGCCGCCATCGACGTCGCATCGGAAAATATTCCCATCCTCCAGGCGCCCAACATGAGCGTCGGCGTCAATCTTCTGCTGAAGCTGGCGGCGCTGGCGGCCGAGGGGCTCGGCGAAGACTATGATGTTGAGATCGTCGAGCTTCATCACCGATTCAAAAAAGACGCACCCAGCGGCACCGCCCTGGCATTGGCGGATTCGATTTTGAAAGCCGAGGGAAAAAGCCGAAAATCGCTCGCCTTCGGCCGCCACGGCGACGACGAACTCCGCGAGAAAGGTCAGATCGGCATGCATTCGCTCCGGGCGGGCGATGAAGTCGGGCGGCATACGGTTTATTTCGCCGCGCTGGGCGAGCGCGTCGAGCTGGGGCACGTTGCCACCAGCCGCGACACGTTTGCCCTGGGCGCCCTCCGCGCAGCAAAATGGCTTGCAGCAAAAAAGCCCGGTCGATATTCCATGAGCGATGTGCTCGGAATCAAATAAAAGGATATCTGTATGAATCGCAGTATGTACGCTTTCAAATTCGCCGCCGGCACGATCGGAATCTTCCTCGTGCTTTGCGCCGGTGGGTGTCAGTCCGAACCTTCACCCGATATTCCAAACGTGCCCGCCCAGGCGCCCCAGGCGTTCAGCAATTCCGATTGGGCCGCATTCCTCTCGGCCGCGGTTACGCCCGATGGATATGTCAGATGGGACATGGTTCAGTCCAACGACAGCGGCGTCCGGCGGTCGCTGATGAACTACATCGGCCTGATCAACGCGGTTTCTCCCGACAATCATCCCGACCTGTTCCCCAGCAACAACGACCGCCTCGCCTACTGGCTCAACGCCTGCAACGCGATGTGTGTTTACGCGGTGATCAAAAATTCCTATCCGCCCAATCTCTTCACCACCCCATGGCCGGGTTCGATGTTCTCGCAGGACCAGTACACCTTCGGCGGGGATTCGATGACTCTCAACCAGGTCGTCCAGAAACCGCTGGAATCATTCAACGATCCGCGGATTTTCTTCGCGCTGAATTTCTGCGCCGTCTCGTGCGCGCCGCTCCGCTCGATGCCATACGACGGCGCGATCCTCGACGCACAGCTCGAAGATCAGGGCCAGCGGTATCTCAGCGATCCGCGCGCCGCCATCCGCGACGGCGATGCGGTCAAGCTCAACGATCTGCTGGCGAAAATGCACGAGTACGATTTCCTGGCCGGATTCAAACGGACATTCGGCGTCGCTCCCACCGGCCTGCTCCAGGCGCTCCAGCCCTACGTGCAAAGCGATTCCCCCATCGTCGGCGCCACGAGCGTGGAGGATATGGGATTCGACTGGCGGCTGAACCGGCCGCCGAGATAAGTGATTCATGCCGGACAAACCCTCCGCATTGTCTGAACTGGAAATCAGGCAGTTGCTGCACGATGCCCTGCGCCTCCACCGTGAAGGCCGGATTGCCAACGCCGAATCGCTCTACCGGCAGATTCTTCTCGAGCAGCCCGATCATGCCGATGCCCTGCACCTTCTGGGCATTATCGACCTGAGCCGGGGCCAATTCGAAAGTGCCATCCAGCGTTTCACCCGGGCGATTTTGGTCAACTCCATGCAGGCCCCTTTTCACAACAACCTGGGAATCGCCCTGGGCAACGTCCAGCGCAACGATGAGGCGATGGCCAGCTTCCACCGCGCGATTCACCTCAAACCCGATTACGCCGATGCCCACGCCAACGTCGCCATCATCCTGTGCAACCGCGGCGAAATTGACGCCGCCATCGAAGCCGCCACCACCGCCATCCGCTTCGATCCGAATCAGGCCGAGGCGTACATCAACCTGTCGTTTTCCCTGAGCAGGCGCGGCCGGCTGGACGACGCCATCACCGCCGCCCGCCACGCCATCCGCCTGCGGCCGGAGCGTTACGAGGCGCACAACAATCTCGCCACGGCGATGTTCGATCGAGGCTCGCTCCACGAAGCTATAGACGCCTGCCGCGAGGCGCTGAAACTCAAACCGGATTCCGCCGAGGGTTGGAACAACCTCGCCGCCGCGCAAAAAGATCTCGGACAGATCGCTGAGTCGCTTCAGTCCTATCGTCGGGCGATCTCCCTCTCATCCAGCGCGGCGTTTCAAAGCAATCTGATTTTCGCAATGCACTTCGACGCCGATTGCCCACCGGCGGAAATGGCCCGCGAACGCGCTGTGTGGGCCCGGCTCCATGCCGAGCCGTTGAAATCCAGCATCCTGCCCCACGGCAACGATCCAAATCCCACCCGCCGCCTGCGTATCGGCTATCTCTCGCCCGATTTCCGCCTTCACCCGGTCGGTCGTTTTTTCCTGCCGCTGCTGGCCAATCATCATCACGAGAATTTCGAAATCATCTGCTTTAGCTCCGTTACCGTGCCCGATGATCTCAGCGCGCGCGTCAAATCGCTGGCCGATGGCTGGGTCGATATCCGCCGCATGACCGATGATCAGTCCGCCGGCAAAATCCGCGATGACAAAATCGATATTCTCATCGATCTGGCCATGCACGGCGCCGACAATCGCCTGCCGGTCTTCGCGCGAAAACCCGCTCCCGTCCAGGCCACGTATCTGGCTTATCCCGGAACCACGGGGCTGGACGCCATCGATTACCGTATCTCCGACCAAATCCTCGATCCGCCCGGCGAACTTCCGGCGGATTACACCGAGAAGACGATCTATCTCCCACACAGCTACTGGTGCTATCAGCCGCCCGCCGATGCCCCGCCCGTTTCTCCGCTGCCGGCGCTCTCCGCCGGGTATATCACCTTCGGTTGTCTCAACAATTTCTGCAAAGCATCGCCGCCGGCGCTTGTGGCATGGCGGGAAATTCTCGCGGCCGTGCCAAATTCCCGGCTGCTCCTGCACACGGCCACCGGTCCCCATCGCGAAAAAATCACCAGCGATTTCGCCGCCGCCGGCATCGCCAATGACCGCGTCAGCTTCACTCCGTTCATTCGCACGCAGGAATATTTTCAGCTCTACGGCCGCATCGACATCGCGCTCGACCCCTTCCCCGCCGCCGGCGGCACCACGAGCTGCGACGCCCTCTGGATGGGCGTGCCCGTCATCACGCTGCGCGGAAAAACCGCCATCGGCCGCGGCGGCGCCAGCATCCTCTCGGCCGTCGGCCTGACCCGCTGCATCGCCGCCGATGTTCCCAGGTATGTTTCGCTCGCCGTAGATTTTGCCCAGGATTTGCCGCGCCTCGCTGCCCTGCGAAGCTCGCTTCGCCAGACCATGCAAAATTCTCCGCTGATGAACGCCGCCCAATTCGCCGCCGATATGGAAACCCTCTACCGAAAAATCTGGACTGACTGGTGCGCGACCAGAAAATAATTCCCGTCAATTCTGCAGATCGTCATTAGGATTCAGCGTGTAAAACTGCTGCCCCCACTGGAACGGCGTCAGTGTTTCGTAAATGCTCTTGGTTTCCACATGCCCGTCGACGTACAGGAAATTACTGCGCCGTTTGTCGGGATAGCCCGAAAGCTGGCCATGATTTCGCCCGACCCAATCGAGCCGCGTCGGCGCCGTAGTGCTGCTCGACGGATCGGGATCAAGATCGGCCGCCGTCAAGCGCCGAAACGCTGTGTCCGTGCCCAGCAGATACATATCCAGCGTCCCATCCAGGCCAATAAACCCATGCACAGGGCGATGGCTCACGCATTCATATTCACCGGGATTGGTGATGCTGCCGATGCGCGCGCCGGTGTCGCTCCATTCCGTGCCGAGGATCGTCTCGGTTGAATCCGCCACCTGCGTCGCCTTCACATATTGATACACCCGTACTGCCCCCTGAAACCCCAGCACATATTTATTCCGCGGGCACAGCGCTTCGTTGAGCGTGTACGCCAACCGCGGAACCTGCTGATCGATCACGCCCGGCTCGAACGATCCTTGACCCGGATCGAGATTGTCCTGCGTCGTGTCATCCGGCGGCAAACCCCCGCGATTCATGGATGGACACTGAAACGCCGCCGCCTGCGGAACCGTGCCGGTGGAGTAAAGATAAGTGCTCCAGTGCACGTAACCGCTGCTGGCGTTTATCGGTGTTTCCACGCCGTTGTTTACCTGCTCGTTCACGTACAAATAAGCCGGCGGAAAAACGTTTTGATTCTGATCGAGATAAATTGCAATCCCCAGCCCAATGCTGCGGAGATTGGAGGCGCACTGCAACTGGTCGGCCGCGCGGCGCGCCGCCGCCAGCGCCGGGAAGATCAGGCTGATCAAAATGGCGATGATTCCAATGACCACCAGAAGCTCCACCAGCGTGAAACCCCCCTGATGATCTCCCTTGCGATGTTCATCCGGCTGCTGCACGGGATAAAACTCGCCGCGATATTTCTTTTCTTTTTCAATCTGGTCCGCCGTTGGATCGACCAGCCGCTCCGATGTCAGCTTGGCCACCCCGCCCGGCGGCGCAGCCGCAGGCGGCGGGGGTGGGGGCGATGGAATCTCACGGTCATTCGAATGAGAAAAACTTACGGGCGGGAAACTTGTCGCCACCGGCGCGGTCGGCTCCTCCACCGCCGCCGGCTCGGGAATCTTCGGCCCATAACCCTTGCGATTCAGCAGCATCAGCACCATCGGCCAGACGATCCCCAGCCCGACCACCGCGCCGCCGCCGAAAATGACCATTACCCCGATCGGCGGTCCCGTCCAATGGACCACCTGGCTCTGCGCCCCGGCCTCTCTCGCTATCGCGCTCAGCGGCTGCGCCTGCGCCGCTTCCGCTGATTTCTCATACAGAAAATGCTGCGAATAATCCGTCGAATTTCCGTTCGGCGTCGCCAGCGTGTACGTCACCAGCCGCACGCCGTCCTGCCACGGATAAATCGTCACATCGCTCACCGGTGATTTTCCGCTGGGCAGTTTCTGATCGTTCAACTGCGAAAGAAAATCATCCAGCGTCACCCGATCCTTCGGATCGCGCGGCACCGTATCGCGCTGCCCATACAGCCAGATCGCCAGCCCGCCCAACAGCACGCTGACAAGCCCCCATTGCCAGAATTGCATGCGCACGATGCGCAGCCACAGGCGATGCAGCGGAGAGATGGTTTGTGTTTCATGGCCCATCAGACAGGGGATTTAACATAGTCGTGGAGCGATAAAATTCAAAATTCGAATTTCAAGTTTTGATCTGACTCAATCGTTGTGCCACGCGCCCCATCACCTCGCCCCAATCCCCGCGCGATTTCTGCCGGAAAATCCGCATTGTCGGATACCACGGCGTCTCCTCCCCCTCGCGCAGCCACCGCCAGTCCGGCGCGCTGGACACCAGCACCCACACCGCTTTGCCCATTGCCCCCGCCAGGTGGGCCACGGCCGTGTCCACCGAAATCACCAGGTCCAGGTTCTCCAGCAGCGCGGCCGTGTCGCAGAAATCGTTCAGTTCCGCGGTGAAATCCCGCAGCGACAATCCCGCCGGCGGCGACTGACCGGCCGCATCGCCTTTTTGCAGACTGTAGAAAATATTTCCCTCGATCTTCGCCAGTGCCGCAAAATCCGCGAGCTGGATCGACCGGGTCCGGTCGCCGCGATGCTCCGCCGACCCCGCCCACACCAGCCCCACGCGCCGGCCGGCGCCGTCCGATGCCAGTCGCTTCTTCCAGCTCGCCGCGTCTTTCGGCGCGGCTTTCAGATACGGAATCTTCGCCGGAATCGAATTAATCTCCGCCGGAAACGCCAGCGGTAAGCTCATCAGCGGGATGTGAACGTCAAACGGCGGCAGCGGTTCGTCCCGCGCGATCACCTGCTGCACCGAGGCGATCCGCGAAAACAATCGCACCAGCGGCGACTGGCATTCCAGCAATATCTTCCCGCCGCGCTTGGCCACCATCGGCACATACCGCACAAACTGGATCGCATCGCCCAGACCCTGCTCGGTATGCAGCAAAATCGTTTTCCCCTCCAGCGGCTCGCCACTCCACAGCGGTTGCGAAAAATTCCGCCGCGGCGACGTGAAATTATCCCATCGCCAGCGCCACTCATATTCCCGCCAACCCGCCGCGAAATCTCCGCGCAGCAGGTAACTCAGCGACAGGTTCCAATGCGCCAGCGCGTAATCCGGCCGAAGCTGAATGCTCCGCTGCAAAAGCGCGATCGATTCGTCCACGCCGCCATGATCGCGCAGCGCGTTTCCCAGATCGTTGTACGCCTCGGCAAAATCCGGCTTCAGCCGGATCGCCTCGCGCCGCTCGGCGATCGCCTCGTCGATATCGCCATTATCCTGCAGCACGCGCCCCAGGTTATTTCGAAACTCCGCCGAGTTCGGCTCCAGCCGCACCGCCTGCCTCGCCTGTGCGATGGATTCTTCCAGCAGCCCCTTGTTGTGCAGGGCAATCCCCAGGTTGTTGTGCGCCACCGCGTAATTGGGACGCAGCCGCAGTGCCTCGCGCGCCGCCGCGATCGCGCCGTCGTGCTGCCCCTGATCGGCCAGCACGTTTCCCAGCGTCACATAAGCCTCTGGAAAATCCGGCCTGATCCGCAGCGCCTCCTGGCACTCCGTAAACGCCTCATCGTACTGCCCGCGATTGCGCAGCGCATCGGCCAGATGATTGTGGAAATACGGATCATCCCGATTCCCCGCCGCCGCCCGCCGGAGCAGCTCGATGGATGCATCCAACCGCCCGATCTGCCGCGCGATCAGTCCAACCAGATGCAGCGCCGCTGCATGTCTCGGCTGCCGAAACAGCACCTGACGGCAATTCGCCATCGCCTCCTCCAGCCGCCCGGCCTGATGATGGCGAATCGCCAGTTCCAGAAGATCGGAATCGAACGTTTGGGGATCGAGAGCCATCGTGCGAATCTCCCTTGTATGACGTTGCTCTCAAGTACATTATCCGTGCATTACCAAACCTTCCACAACGACAGTCCTTTGCAATTCCAAAGACATTGACACAACGTGTCATATCCCGTTATTATCCAATTGTGCCGAGAGTGGTTCTGAGCAGGCAAGCGCAAAAACAATTGGATATGCTGCCAATGCATCTGAACGCTCAAGTGCAGAAAATTATTGAGCGGTTGATCGAATGGCCGCGGGTAAGCGGGGCTAAGCGATTGAGGGGTGACCTCAAGGAGCGATATCGCATACGGATGGGCGATCACAGAGTTCAGTTTATTGTTGACTCAGACCTCATTACGATCGAGAAAATCGGCAAGCGCGACAAATTTTATGACTGAGCGACGGGAGTTTTGCCATGGCGATTGGACAACTGATGATTAACGGCAGGCGATATCTGGTTATAGAAGAGTCGGAATACAGCCGGCTTCTGACTGCTTCCACCGGCGCCACGCCGGTATCGGAGGAGGACCTTCCACCGCTGCCCAAGCCGGATGCGGATGGAAACGCGCCGGCACTCGAATATGCCCGGACGTCGCTTGCCAGGAAAATAATTATCCAGCGAAAGTCGCTTGGCTGGTCGCAAGCCAAATTAGCTCATAAGGCAGGCGTGCGGATTGAAACGATCAACCGATTGGAAAAGGCCAGACACACCGCCGATCCAGCGACAGTTAAAAAAATCGAGGTGGCCTTGGAAATGCGTAAAAGCCGCGCGAGGAGCGTTAGAAAGGCGGGTTAACCCGTATTACATTCGAATTAAAAACGATTAAGCAGAGACTCTTAAAGTTATTTTTACCGCAGCTTGATCGTCGCCAGCGCCAGCATCGCCAGCATCGCGCCGATCAGCCAGAACCTCACCACCACCTGCGTTTCCGCCCATCCCTTGTGCTGGAAATGATGATGGATCGGCGCCATCCGGAAAATCCGCCGCCCCTCGCCGTACATCTTTTTCGTGTACTTGAACCATCCCACCTGCAAAATCACGCTCCCCGCCTCCGCCACGAAAATTCCCCCGCACAGCACCAGCAGCAACTCCTGGCGGATCACGACCGAGATGTATCCGAGCAGTCCCCCTAGCGCCAGCGAGCCGGTGTCACCCATGAACACCGAGGCCGGGGAGCAGTTAAACCACAGAAACCCCAGGCATGAGCCCACCATCGCGCCGGCGATCACCGCCATCTCCGCGCTCCCCGGAATCCGCGGCAACAGCAGCACATCCACCAGGTATCTCCCGCCCACCGGATACCCCTGAAGCAGCGCCAGGATCAAAAACGTGAAGCTGACGATTCCCGCGCAACCCGATGCCAGGCCGTCCAGCCCATCCGTCAGATTGACAGCATTGCTCGTTCCCGTCAGAACGATCGTCCCCACGAGGGTGAACGTCACCGGCGAAAGCCGCCACACCAGATTCTTGAAGAACGGAAAATAAAGCGTGTGGCTGCTGACATCCTGGCTGTAGTAATACGTGAAGACCGAAAGCAAAATCCCCAGCCCGATCTGAAACAAAATCTTCTCCAGCGAGGTCAGTCCCTGCCGGCTCACCTGCGATCCCGGCGGCAGCAGCATGGCGCGCCGCTGCGTAGTCAGCTTCAGCCAGTCATCCACCGCGCCCACCGCCCCCAGCCAGATCAGGCAGATCAAACCCATCGCCACGTAAAAATCATCCAGGTTCGCCAGCAGCAATGTCGTCAGCGCGATCGCGAAGATGATCAGGATTCCGCCCATCGTGGGCGTCCCCTTTTTCCCGTTCATCATCTCGTCCATCTGCGCCTGATCGAAATTCGGCTGATCGCCGATCTTCTGAGCCCGTAGCCACTGAATCACGCCCGGACCCAGCAGCATGACCAGAGCAAAGCTGAGGATCACCGCGATCGTCGCCTGAAACGTCACATCGTTGAATACGCGCAGAAAACCAAAACGGTGGGACTCAAGCCAGAGATAATGTGATCGCACCAGAAGATAAATCATGCGAGATCGATCATGAGGTGAATCCTCTCACGAAGCCGCCGCCAGCGGTGGGGCGATGCCGCGCTCGATGGCCTTGGCGATGCTCTCCAGCCCCATCGCCCGCGAGCCCTTCAGCAGCACCAGGTCGCCCGGCATCACGCGCTGCGCCATCACGCTGGCGGATTTCGCGTCCACAAAATGCGCCACCCGCGCCGGCGGCATCCCCGCCTTGGTCGCCTCCGATGCGATGATCGCCGCCGATGCGCCGACGCAAATCAGCATGTCCGGCGGGCACTTCTGCGCCACGAACCGCCCGATCTCGCGGTGGCATTCCTCCGACGCATCGCCCAGCTCGCGCATATCTCCCAGCACCGCGATCTTCCGCGGCGCGGGCAGGCCTGCGAGCGTTTCAATCGCCGCCTTCATCGACGCGGGGTTGGCGTTGTACGCATCATTGAGAATCCGCACGCCGCAGATTTCGATCCGCTGCAGACGCATGTCCGGCCCGCTCGCCGTGGCCAGGCTGCGCACGATCTGCCGGTCGGAAAGCCCCATGATCCTTCCCACCGCCACCGCCGCCAAAGCGTTCACGGCCGTGTGCTGCCCCAGCAGCGGAACAAACGCCTCGACGCCGCCCGGTTCGACCGTAAAATGCACGCCGTTCCAGTCGCAGCGCATTTTCGATGCGAAGATTTCGTTGCCCGACGATCTGCCGAACGTTATGCAGTCCCCGCGGAAATTCGCCACCTCCTGCAGCAGATCCAGATCATCGCCATTCACGACCAGCGATCCGCCCGGGCAAATTCCCTCCAGCAGGCTGGCGTTTTCCCGCCGCACGCCCGCCAGGTCGCCGAGGCCTTCGAGATGCTCGGCCGAGCAATTGGTGATGACGGCAATATCCGGCTGCGCGATCTTCGTCAGCGTGCGAATCTCCCCGGGATGGTTCGTCCCCAGCTCCAGCACGAGGTAATCCTGCTCGGGATCAGCCGGAAAAATCCCCAGCGGAACGCCGATGTCGTTGTTGAAACTCTTGGGAGAAATCGTCCCGTGCAGCGTATCGCGCAGCACCGAATCGATCAGATGCTTGGTGCCCGTCTTTCCGTTGCTGCCCGCGACGGCAATCACCTTCCCGCGCATCTGCCGCCGAACGTGCGTCGCCAGCAGCGCCATCGCCCGGCGCGTGTCAGCCACTTTCACGAGAGATAATCCCGCCGGTGAATTCTCCGGCACGTGATCCACGATCGCCGCCGCCGCGCCGTTCCTGGCGGCCTGATCCAGAAAATCATGCCCGTCAAACCGATCGCCGCGCAGCGCGATGAACAGGCTTTTGGGCGCGATCTGCCGCGTGTCGGTGCTTACCGAACCAATTTCCAAATATCCATTTCCATCCGGCAGATCGGCCGCGATGGTCAATCTGCGAATCTCGGCCAGTGTTAGCGGTTTCATGCTTTGGTCTTCATCTCGCGCTGCAGCACCATTTTGACTTCCTCAACATCGTCAAAATGATGCCTGGTTGCCCCGATAATCTGGTAATTCTCATGCCCCTTGCCCGCCAGCAGCACCACGTCGCTCGGCCGGCAATCCTCCATCGCCCGCGCGATCGCCGTGCGTCGGTCCGCTTCGACGATCACCGGCTTCTTATGATGCCGGCTGAATCCCGCGATAATCTCGCTGATAATATTGATCGCGTCTTCCGTGCGGGGATTGTCGCTGGTGACGTAAATCACATCCGCGGTTTTTTCCGCCGCCTGCGCCATCAGCGGACGCTTGGTGCGATCGCGGTCGCCGCCGCAACCAAACACGACGCGCAATTTTCCCCTCGTGAGCGGCCGCAGCGCCTGCAGCGCCTTGGACAGCGCATCATCCGTGTGCGCGTAATCCACCAGCACCGTAAACGGCTGCCCGCACCGCACCGGCTCCATACGCCCCGGCGCGCCCCGGGCATCCGCAAGCCCCGCTGAAATCTGGTGCACCGATAGCCGGAACACCTCCCCCGCCAGCGCCGCCGCCGTCAGCGCGTTGGCGATGTTGTGCTGCCCGATCATTCCCATCGACACTTCCGTATTTCCATCAGGCGTATACAAAACAAATTTGCACCCGTCGCTCGTCAGGGCAAAATCCCGCGCGCGGTAATCAGCGTCCTCATTGAATCCGAACCGCACCGCCCGCGCTTTGCATCCCACCAGCATTCGATCCGACCACGGATCATCCGCGTTCACCACCGCCACGGCGTCTTCATCCAGCATCTCAAACAGCTTCGCCTTGGCGGCGGCGTAATGATCCATGTCCTTGTGATAATCCAGATGATCGCGGGTGAGATTCGTGAACGCCGCCCCGGCAAACCGCACGCCCGCCACGCGCCCCTGGTCCAGCGCGTGGCTCGACACCTCCATCGCGCAGGCCCGGCAACCGTTCTCGCGCATCGCCGCCAGCAGCTTCACCACCTCGATCGCCCCCGGCGTCGTCAGCGACGATTCCCGGCAGGTCTTTCCATCGTCCGTCTGGACTGTCCCGATCATCCCGCAGCGCTGATTGAATTTCCCCACCAGATGCCGCAGCAGATATGCCGTGGTGGTCTTCCCGTTGGTTCCCGTCACGCCGACAAGATTGACCTGATTCGAAGGACGTTGATAGAAGATATGCGCCATGGCGGATACCGCCTTTCCCGGATCGGCCATGAGAATCTGCGGAACCGCGCAGTCGTGGGGTTGGCTCGTCACCACCGCCGCCGCGCCGCGCTCAATAGCCTGTCCGATGAATTTCGCCCCTTCGTTTTTCGTTCCCGACCGCGCGATGAACAGATCGCCCGCGCAAACGAGGCGCGAATCCTCGCAAATGCCGGCAATCTCGACATCGGCAACTCCGCCCAGGTTGTAATCAGGATCAAGCTCTGAAATGAGCCGGTGCAGCAGCATTGGGACATCCTTTTCCCAGCGGTCCGGGCAGCCTTGCCCTCAAGCGATGAAATTTACCATTCGTCAGGCACAGACGCAACTCGTCTATCGACTGGAAACGCGAAAAAGCAGGTTTACCGCAAAGGCGCGGAGGGGGCGAAAGACAGCTCACCAAGGATACCCGAACTTCGTTCCAACCGACATCCCCAGCCGGCGCATAATTCGGCAAAACGGTGCGCTTTGGTGCGCTTCGGTGCGCTTTTTGATGAATTTTTGGTTGGTTGTTTGATGTTTAATGAACATCGAACGGCTTGCGTCACCTTCGGTTTGCCCCGATCAGCCAGATCGAGCAATGGTTGCCAGATGAATGGAAGCGGCGAAATCCAGCTCCGACCCCTTGTTCAGCGGCGGGTCATCAGGAGTTGGTGTGTCCGCCGCCGCGTCAGGAGTGCGGCGAAGAACAGGGTCAACAGGCCAAACGAGGTTGGTTCTGGAACGGCTGTCAATGTAACGCCGGAGGAGGTGTAGGCAACACTGAAAGTTATGCCGTTTAGAGGATCATTGACCGATGAGAAAGTTCCCGTCAGCGAACCAGCATCAACAATCTCAAACGTTTCGCCATACGAGGGCACAAAACTATTGGCCAGCGAAATATCCAGCGTGCCTGCCAGCGATGCCGCGCCGATGACGTCCAGCACTGTAAATTGGCTGCCGGGTGAAAGGCCGCCGAGGGCCACGATTTACCCGCTGTACGTCTGAAATTACGCCACAGGATGATTGCGTGAAGCTGACAGTGACGCATGAAATCGATCGCGAGACTTCTAAGATGATCGACGCTTTGTCGAATGGCTGGCCGATGATTTTGTCGAGTTTGAAAACGCTGCTGGAGACGGGGGATTCGCTGGATGCGACGAAGAAATGGCCGAGGGGATGTAGGGGCCGTCCACCCTTATTTCAGGAGGATCACAGCGTTTATGATTTAAATGGGCACCAGCAGGTTCTCGGGATACAATACGGCGTTCCTACTCAATAGCAGGAGTCACAATGATTGAAACCAAGGAGACCGTGATGGGGCGTTTTTCGGTGGAGTTGGACCTTGCGAACAATGAGGATCTTTATGCCGTCAGAAGGGGATTGATTCAACCAGAACAGGTTCGTCGTGCGCGAATTCGCGGGGTGGTTGACAGCGGAGCGGCGCGACTGGTTATTCCGGCCAGCATCGCTCAACAGCTTGGAGTGGAGACGGTCGGCAATGCCAAGGTTCGCTACGCCGACGGGCGATTCGCGGAACGGGCCATTGTGAAGGATGTTCATTTAAGTTACGGCGGGCGTGAAAGCATTTTTAATGCCATCGTTGAGCCGGATCGGGATTCGGTGTTGATTGGCGCCATCGTGTTGGAAGACCTCGATTTTCTGGTGGACTGCATCGGCCAGCGGCTGGTGCCGCGTGATCCGAATCAGATTGTTTCAGAAGTGGAGTGATTTTTCCCGCCGCAATCGGCGCGTATCTTACGGCTTTTGCGGGTTAATCAGCTCGATCTGGTGGGAATATCTGGTGCCGCGCCAATGGACTTTGCCGGTGATGCACATCCAGACGGCGCGGGCGAGGATGGCCAGGACGAATAAACCGGTCACGAAAAAAGCGGCGGCGTAGATCGGGCGCGTGCGCATCCATTGGTAGACGATGCCGATCAAAGTCGTCATCAGCAGCCAGTGCACGGCAGCAAGTGCGAGCCAGGGGATGCCGTTGAAAAATCCGCCGGGATGCTGGGTGCGATAGATGCCCCAGCCGGCGGCGAAGAATGCGGAATAGCCGGCGATCAGGATGAAGAACATGACGATGAGGCTGCGCCAGGGGGACCCGCAGCTCGATCCGAAAAAGATTCGGCTCCACCCTTTCATGATGGTGGTGAGCGAATCGTACATGCGCACCGCGCCGAGGTCGGCGCCCCAGGCGATGCGCGGGCGGAGGCGCAAATGTTTCATGATGCGCGCCAGGGTCATGTCTTCGTTGAACTGCGTTTTGACCGCTTCGTGACCGCCGATCTGGTCGTAGATTTCGCGGTTGAAGAGCATGAACTGGCCGTTGCCGAAGAAATGGTTGTTGGACTCGGAATTGCTGAGGCCCATCATGTAAGCGGTTCCGAAAGCGGCGGAGGCGATGGGGACGAGGGCGGATTCCCAGATGCCGCGCGTTTCCTGGCGGAGGATCAGGCTCAGGAGATCGTATCGACGGCCGATGGCGGCGCGCAGGGTTTGCGAGAGGGCGGTGGGCTCGAGGATCACATCGGAATCGATGAACAGGAGCCAATCGCCGGTGGCCAGCGCCGCGGCTCGAAACAGCGCGTTGTTTTTCCCGGTCCAACCGGTGGGGAGGCTGTCGATGTGGAGAATTTTCAGGCGCGGCTCGACGGCGGCCATTTGGTCCATTACGCGGCCGGTGGCGTCGGTGCTGCGATCATCGACGGCCAACACATCATATTTTGGATAATCCTGGGCCAGAACGGACGCGAGGCACTGGCCGATGCGCTGCTCTTCGTCCTTGGCGGGGACAATGATGGTGACGGGCGGCGGGGGGTCGGAAATCGGCGGGGAGGATTTGCTGAGGATGTTCATACGGCTGCGACTTGAAGCCAGACCCAGCGCGAACAGCAACCACAGCCCCGGCCCCAATGCCAAGTAGACGATATACAGAGAAATTTCCAATCTAAAGTTTCCGGAATAATTATGCTGCCGCCGGCCTCGATGGGCAAGCGAACCGGCACAAATGTAGTTGGATTCCCGACGAGGGGGATTCAGGCGAATTGTTCTTCGACCTTGCGGACGATGATGCTGGGCCCATCCACTTCACGGACGACGAGGTTCGTCCCGGCGGAGAGATATCCGGATTCGCTGACGACGAAGGCGATGCGTTTATCGGCAATGGTGGGGTCGAAAAACTCGGCGGTGCCGCCGGGTCGAAGCTCCGAGATGGCTTTTCCCATCGCGCCGCGGGGCGGCCAGCGGAGCGAAACCTCGGAAGTGGCCGCCGCGGGATGATTGGCGGCGGGGGCGGAGGAGCCCGCGGACGAGGTCGTCAAAATCAAGCGGTTCAGCAGGGGCATTCTGGGGAGAAAGCGATTCAGCCAGAACCAGAGAAACACGGACGAAGCCATTGCGACGGCGACGACGACCAGGCCCCTTTCCACAAGCGGGAGATTGCTCTGGTTGGGGAAATACGATGGGCCATTGAGGCCGGCCGGGACGAACGTCATCACCAGGCCGAAGAGAACGAGAATGCCGCCGATGACGCCGGGGAAAATGTGCCCGGGCATGAGAATCTCCAGGGAAACCAACGAAAGTCCGACGAAGATCACGAGAATTTCCCACCACTGGGCGTAACCGGTGAGCAGCGGAACGCCCAGCATGAGGACCAGGGCGACGAGCCCGCACGTTTCGGCGACGCCGTGGCCCGGCGCATGCAGCACGATGTAGAGGCATTGCAGGAAGATGACGATCAGAATTCCGCGAACGATGGCGCCGCTGAGAAATTCCACGGCCTCTTCGCCCCAGCCGGGCGTGAAGTCGGCCACCACATCGTAATTACGCGCCTGCTCCATATCCTCGATGGTTGAATATTGACCGCCGGCAAGTCCGTATTGCACGGCCTGGGAGCTGTCGACCGTGAGAAGCGTATCGGGGCCATCAATGGGCACGGGAGCGCCAGGCACGTCGATCCATTTTTTGGTCGCGAGCAGGGCATCATGATCTTTCTGATCGACGAACCGCTTCTCGCCCTGATCGCTCTGCACCCAGTAAACGGTTTGGGCAACATCGACCATTGCCGCGGCCAAAAGGGGATCGTGATGATTGCGCACCGCGCTCTCGTTGAAATCGAGAAGCACCGGGGCCTGGGCCTTGGCCCGCTCGGCGGGGGGCATGCCTTCAAGGCCGTCGGGCCCAAAGATGATCGGGGCGCAATCTCCCAGCGATGCGGAATCGCTCATGACGATTTCATCACAGGCCATGGCGATCATGGACCCGGCGGAAATCGCCTTGTCGCGAATGTACGCGACGGTGTGCACATCGTCCTGGCGCTTGATAAAGCGGGAGATTTCCAGACCGCTGGTGAGCAGCCCGCCGTAGGTGTCGATGTTCAGGATGATGACCTTGGCGCCGAGTTTTTTTGCATCGTCGATATTACGGAAGAGCTGGTCGCGATTGTAATCGTCGATTTCGCCGGCAATAGTGACGACGGCCGCCCTGGTGGCAGCGGGCCGTGTTGTGTCGGCGGCGCGGACGGGTAAAGCGGACAAGGCCAAAACGCACAGGATCAGTGGGCAGATTTGGGCGCGGTTCATATCCCCATTATATCCATGTCCGAACTCAGGCGGCCGATTCGGCGATCAACAATTCCAGCGCCTTCGCCGCAGCGCCCGTTTCCAGCGATTTGCGGGCAATAAGAAGGCCCTGGGGCAGATCGACCGCCTTTTCGGCGACGACAATGGCGGCGGCGGCGTTGAGAAGGGCGATGTCGCGTTTTGGGCCGGGCGTGTTTTTCAGGACGGACAGCAGCGATTCGGCCGCCTGATCGAGCGAGGAAATCTGCAGATCGGATAGCCGGGCGTAATCGATGCCCAGGGTTTTGGGATCCAGCGTCCAGGTGCGGATATGGCCGGCATTCAGCTCGCTGATTCGCGATGGGCCGATGGTGGAAATCTCATCGAGGCCGTCATCGGCGTGCACGACCCAGGCGCGGAGGCTGCCGAGTTCGCGCAGGACGGCGGCGAGACGGTCGGTGAGTTCCGGTGCAAAGACTCCAAGGAGCTGATGCCGCGCGCGTCCGGGGTTGGTAAGCGGCCCCAAAAGATTGAATATGGTGGGAATCCCAAGCTGGCTTCGCGCGGAGGCGACAAATTTCATGGAGGGGTGATGCGCGCGAGCGAAAGCGAAGCAGATTCCCGCACGGTCGAGGCAGCGGCGCAGACTCTGCGGGGAAATTTCCAGTTTCAGACCGAGCTTTTCCAGAACATCGGCCGCGCCGCAGTTTCCGGAGGCCGAGCGGTTGCCGTGCTTGACGACCTTGATGCCCGCGCCGGCGGCGATGAGCGCGGCGGCGGTGGAGATGTTGAAGGTATGGCGGATATCGCCACCGGTGCCGCAGGTGTCGAGAACGATCGATTCGCCGCCGCAGTCGATGGGGATGACCTTCTCGCGCATCACGCGAGCGGCGCCGACGAGTTCATCGACGGTGGTTCCCTTGGCCGCCAGCCCGACGAGAAGACCGCCGATCTGCGCGTCGGCCGCGTTGCCCGACATGATGTGCAGGAACGCAGCGGCCGCTTCATCGCGGGTAAGGTCCTCGCGATTGCAGAGCTTCAGGAGAATGTCGCGGAAATCGGGCATTAGAAATCAGGTTCACCGCGAAGACGCGAAAGGCGCGAAGAAGAGAATTTTTGCCACGGATATCAATCAGATGCACACAGATAAAATTATTTTTTTATCCGTGTGAATCTGATTTTATCTGTGGTAATCAATCATCTTGCATTTCTTCGTGTCCTTCGTGCCTTCGCGGTTAATTCTTATTCAACCACCGAAGCGCCGGCAGTGGCGGTTGTCGCGAAGACTGCGGGCTGGCGGTCGAATTTGGCGGTGTAGGTTTTGTGCAGATGCTCGGAGATGACTTCGAGCGCCCGCGGCTGGGCGAGGATGACGATCGAACCGCCAAAACCACCGCCGGTCATCCGGGCGCCGTAGACGCCTTTCACCTTCATCGCTTCCTCGACGAGAAAATCCAGCTCGACGCAGCTTACTTCGTAATCATCGCGCAGCGAGTTGTGGCTCCTGGCCATCAATTCGCCCGCATCATCATATCGCTGCAGAAGCAGCTTCTGGGCCATTTCGATCACACGGGTGTTTTCCGATACCACATGACGGCAACGGCGATAGACGATTTCGCTCATGCGATCCCTGGCGGCTTCGACCTGCTCCAGCGAGACATCGCGCAGGGCTGTTATTTCCGGATGGTCGCGCTTCAGGACGGCCACGCCCTCCTCGCATTGACGGCGGCGAATCGCGTATTCGCTGTCGCCGAGGTCATGCTTGACCATGCTGTTGACGATCACCACGCGCAATTCCTTGGAGTTGATGGGAACGAACTGCTTGTTGAGATCGCGGCAATCAAGCATCATGGCATGACCGGCGCGACCGGCGGTGACGATCATCTGATCCATGATCCCGCAAGGCACCTGCGCGTATTCCTGCTCGGCCTTCTGGCAGATGAGGGCAAGGCGGTTGGCTTCGATTTCCAGCCCGGCCAACACGAGAATCGCCCGGGCCGTGGAGACTTCGATGGCCGCGCTGCTGGAAAGCCCGCTGCCGACGGGAAGCGAATTGCAGATCAGGGCGTCCATCCCCGAAAGGGGAATGCCGGCGGCGATCAACTCGGCCGCCACGCCGCGCACATAATTGCCCCAGGCCGGCTTGCCTCGGTCGATTTTTTTCTGCACGGAGAATTCGACGAATTCACCGGAATAAACCGTGGAGGCGATGCGGATGATGTCATCCTTGCGGCTGCGGCAGACGATCTTCACCTCGGGCTCGATGGCCATCGGAAACACAAACCCATCGTTGTAGTCGGTGTGCTCGCCGATGAGGTTCACGCGCCCGGGAGCGCGGACGATCCGCACCTTGGCCCCCGCGCCGAAAACGTGCGTGAAGCGGTCTTTAAGCTGATTGAGATCTTCGGGCATAGAAGATGAATCTTAAATCGGGGGGACTGGGGGTCAAGGCGATAGGCGCTGACCCATCCCCAGTTTTCGCTGGGCCTTGCAAGGGGGAACATCATCAGGCATTGATTTTGAAACGAGTATGATCGGTTGGCATCGTTTTGCCGAACGAGATCCTTTGCTCGAATGATTACGGGGGTGGTCGATTTGGTCGGGCTTGGTGGGCCCGGCGACGTTCGCAACATCCTTCTGCAAATGGCGCACAGAGTTCCCGCCTTTGGCGGCCGGTTCTGAGGAGTTTCGCGCCCGAGCGCGCCCTTAACCGTCCAGAGCGACGCCCGCTTGCCCGACCTCCCTGGGAGCTGGATTCCTCGCCACGCTGTAAACGGATGTCCCGACCCGTCGCCAGGCCCACCAGTGCGCTGGAAGCGGCGGCCGGGCCAGATATTCGAGCCAGAACCTCGTTCGTCATCGCACTCGCAACGATAAAAATGATTTTGCATTTCACCCGTCACATCCCGGCCCTATTCCAGAAATTGGGGATGCGTCGGGATCCAGTGGACCCCCCGTTTCCCCCGGCAGTGCCTCAATTAAAAGCACTTCATTTCAGCAAATCGTCGATCCTGATTCGGGCTTCCGCGGCGGAAGCGGCGAAACCGTAGCTGCGGTTCATGCCGCAATCCCTCTGGGTGATGTACCAGCGGGTTTCCACGGCTTTCCCCTGGCGAAGCTGGAGCAAGTCAAAACCGCGATATGACTGCCGATTGACGGTGTCTTCGATATCCATTTGCCTCTTCTGAATTCAAAAGGGCATTATACCCTATACGCGTAAAAATGGGCGTCCATAGCCAACGATTAGCGGTCTGCCGCGCAAATGGAATTATCGATCATGAAGAACTCGCTGAAATACGACCCCAATAGAGATTCGTGGGGCTGCATCATAATCGTGATCGCGTTTGCTGCCTTCGTCGCGTGCTTGTGGCTTATAGACCACGTTTACGGCCATCACGGCTGACCCATTCCTGGGCCGTTACCGGAATTAAAGTTCTCACGCTCACCGATCATGGACGAATGACAAACGGGAAATCACCGTTGTTTGCTGCGGAGAGTTGGATAAGCACGGGGGTCAGGGCGGCTGTCAGCATCTCGAAAATCTGGCGGCCTTTTTCGGCGGTGGCGGCGCGCGGGTTGCCGACGCCGGTGTCGGGGGTGAGGGCGGCCCAGTCGCGCGGGGCCCAGACGCCGGGGGTGGTGGTGACGGCGGGGAGTTTGCTCGGCGTGGTGGCGCCGGGGCCGGCGGTGTGCAGGGGTGCGACCCACTGTGGGGCCAGGTGCAGCAGCAGGCTGGTTTCCAGCTCGCCGGCGTGATCGCCGGTGGGGTCCTCCAGCAATTTCATCGCCGCGGGGGAAAGGGAATATCCGTGCACCTGCACGATGAAGATGGGGGAGGCCAGCATCACATCGCGGATGAGGGGTTTGAATTCGTTGCCGCCGTGGAAATTCAGGATCACGAGGCGATCAATTTTCTGGCGGACGAGGCTGTCGGCGACATCCTGCAGGACGGCCTGCTGGGTGGCCGTGCGCATGGTGATGGTGGCCACCTGGGTGAGCTGGGCATTGTTGTTTCCGAAGGGGATGCAGGGAAGCAGGATGCAGCGCGCGCCGGTGCGATTGGCGCGCTCTACCGCGGCCTCGCCGAGGGCGGCGGCTTCGATCACATCGGTGCCATGCGGCAGATGATAATTATGCGCCTCGGTAGCGCCCCAGGGCAGTACCGCGACGTTGGGCCGAAGCTCGCGCGCCTGTGGAAGGTTCGCTTCGTGCAGCACGAAGGGGCGGCCGAACGATTGCGGGGATTTATCCTGCGTTGGCATGGCGGCGCTATTTGGCTGGCGCGGCGTATTCGCCGAACGGCTTGACGACATCGTGCGTCACGGGATTGTAAATCTGCGGCGTGGAATAAAAACCGAACAATCGTTTTTCATCCTGCGAAAGCTGGGCGGCCACTTCCGGGGAAAAGGAGCGCGGATAATCCCACTGCGGTTTCGCCCAGGAACGGTGATAGAAAAGGTGCAGGGCCCGGCGCGGTTTGTCGGTGGTGTTTTTGGAGCCGGCGTGAAGCAGCGCGCCGTTGTAGGCGATGACGCTGCCGGCCTTGGCGCTGACATAGATCGCCTGCGATTCCACTTCCGGCGTGAGATTTTCGCGCGTCCAGACTTTCCGGTGGGAATAGGGAACCACGCGCGTGCCGCCGTTGGCCTCGGTGAAATCGTCCAGGCAGTGCAGGGCATTGATGTAGATGCAGGTGCCGGGGCTGGATTCGAATGCGTCCATGTGCAGCTTCTGGGTTTCACCGCCCGGCGTCATCGTCAGGCCGTTGACGTTGCTGAGATTGCAGTTGCGGCCCAAAACCTGCTGGATGATGGGAAACAGGCGAGGATTGAGGCCGATGGATCGGAACACCGGATGTTTCTGCGGCAGCAGATAGGCAACCTGGTACACATTGGTGTGCCAATTCTTTTCCCTGCTGAACGGCGCTTCGGCATCGAAAATCTGCTGCAGCGCATCGCGCGCGGTTTGCACCTGCTGGGCATCCAGCACATCCGGGATGATGGTGTAACCCCGATCCAGAATCTCGCTCGCATGATCGACGGACATTTCAACTCCTTTTAAAGATAATTCACCACGCGCCGCAGCGGGCGCGGAATTTCATCGCGGTTGATGGCGGCCAGGTCCTTATAGAGCATCCTGGCCTCGCGCGAAAATGACCGCACGGGATAGCTTAACAGCGCATCGGCCAGCAGGCGCGGATCCCGCTCGGCGAGTGCATCGGCCAGTTTCGTCTGATGCGTCGCGAGGTCGGCCGTGATTTGCCGGACGTTTTCGGGGATTTTATATTTCCCGGCGGGGCGAACGGAACCGCGCTCGATGATCTGCGAATATTCCAGCACGGTGTGATCGCTGAACCCCTCGACGGCGCCGCGGTTTGGGCGGCTGGTGACGACTTTCATCTTTTTCACACCGGATAACCCGCGCAGGACATCGACGAAGATATCCCTGTCCTGGCGGCGCGCCCAATCCATTCCGGGTTTTCGCCAGGCATTTTCCCAGAAATTCCGGTCAAGCTCGCGGCGGATGAACGAGCGGAAATGTTTGTCCGCTTTCAGGCGTGCCTTGGCGGCGGCGTGCAGTTTGGCGTTGAGCCGGCGCGGGGAAAACGGTTTGAAATCCTTGAGGCAATCGGCCAGCGCATCCTCGTAGCGCAGGTGCATCATTCCATCGCCCTCGGTGGAAAAGATGAGAATCCCGCGCTCGCGGTAAAATTTGATCAGTGTGCGAATGCCCAGTGGGATGGATTTTTTGAACGCGGGGGACCAGTTCAATTGCAGCCGAGGCATGCGCCAGCCGTTTGATAGACGCTCGTCGAGGGCATCGAACAGGTTTCTTCCATTGGCGGTCCCCTTGACGATGAAGCTGAGATGGTTGATGCCGGCAGTCTCCACATCGAAGGCGGTTCCCTGCTCGTCTTTGCCGAAGATTCGGGAGAGGTCCCACTGGTGGTTGGTGTATCCGGCACAGACGCCAAGCGATTTGATCTTCGTGTGGTTGTTGATCATGCCGGACAGAACGGCGATGGGGTTGGCGAAATCCACCAGCCACGCATTCGGACAATATCGGGCCATTTTTTTTGCGAGGTTCATCAGGATCGGCGCGCCCTTGATGGCAAGGAACGCGCCGTTGGGGGAGACGTTGTCGGATGGAATAAATCCGCGGCGAAGGCAGGCATCCGCGCCCATCTGAAACGTTTTCTGCGAACCGGCCATCAGGATGACGCCGACCATGTCGGCCCCGTCCAGCGCTTTGGCGAGATTGCTTTCGCAGGTGAGCTTGCAGGAAACGCGGGAATATTCCGGGGATTTTTCGATCATCCGGCGCATGGCATCGGCGCGATTGGCGTCGAGATCGTGGAGACAGATTTCGCCACCCTCGAAGATGCCCGGTTCGGCGAGAGCGCCGCGCACGATCCCCAGGACTCGCAGCGAACCGGCACCGACGAAAACCGCTTTCACAATTCCAACTCCATCGGAGAATGCGGCATCATTTCTTGTGCTTGTGGTGCTTGGGGGCTTTGGAAGCCTTGGAAGTCGTGGTCGAGGTCGGCGTGGTCGTTGGAGTCGTTGTCGTGGTGGTGGTGGTCGTTGTTGTGGTTGTCGAACCGGGATTGGATTGACCGGTGCCGAGCGATCCGGGACTGAGGCCCTGGCCGCTGGGCGGTGAAACGACGCCGGGATTGGTTCCGCCGGATGAGGTGATGATCACGCTCGTGGTGGAAATCACGCTGCCGACTGTTGCGGTGACCGTGTAGGTGCCGGCGGTTTGTGCGGTGAAGAGTCCCGCGGTGCTGATCGTACCGCCGCCATTGACCGCCCAGCCAACGGTTGGGGCTGTGATGGGATTGCTGAACTGGTCGCGGGCGATCACATAGTATTGCACCTGCTGACCAACGAGCGGCGTGTCATTGGGCGGCTGGACATAAACAGTCGTCGGAGTCTGGTTGACCACGACCGTAACGGTGCTGGTTGTCATTTGGCCCTGCTGATCGGTCATCGTCACGGTGAATTGATACGACCCGGCCTGGAAGAATGTGGCGGTGGTGTTCTTTGCCGCGTTGGTTCCGTTGGCGGAGAGCAGCGGCGGCGGGGCGTTGGACGGGGTCGAGACGCTGGTCCAGGTGTAGGTAAGGGTCGATTCACCCGCAGAGTCGTTGCCAAGCACGGAAAGTGCCGCGGTTTTGCCGGCGACGGTCGCCGGATTTGAGCTGGCAGCCGTCTGAGTGACGAGAGTGACGGGCACGTTGACCGTGCTGGTCGCGGTGAGATTCGTTTTATCGGTGACGGTTACCGTGAGAACATAGGTTCCCACCTGGTAGAACGTGGCGACAACGGTGCTGGAGGAGGTCGTGCCGTTGGTCGAGAAATTGGGAGCGGGCGCGCCGTTGGGTCCGACAGCGCTCCAGGTGTAGGTCAGCGGCACTTCGCTGCTGGTGTCGGTGGCGGCGACGGATAATGTCCAATTGGCGGCCTGGCCGGTGACTACCGTGGCCGATGCGGGCGTGGTGATGGTCGGGCCGGAACTGGGTACGGTGTTGGCCGCCATCGATGCGGCGCCTGCGCCGATTGGGTTGACGCATTCGATTTCGTAGTAATAGGTCTGGCCGTTGGTGAGCCCGGTGTCGGTATAGGTTGTCGCCTGGACGCCGTAGGCGATGGTCGTGAAAGTGCCGTTTGCGGAAGTGGATCGAAGGACGTTGTACGCGCCTCCCTCGAAGATGCCCGAGCCGGAATCGGCTGTCCAGGTGATATCGGCCGTGCCGTTGCCGGGAACAACCGAAACGCCGGTGACTTGCGGGGGGATCGAATCCACCGCCTGGAAGATTTGCTCCATGGTGGTGTTGTACGAATCGGCGAACCAGCCGCGGAAGAGGATCGAATCGCCCCGTTTCACCGATGCTTCGATCTGCTGCTCCTGAGTCGAAGAGATCGTGGCGTTGGCGAGATAAATGAAGCTGAATGCGTTGGGGTATGTGTCGTACGCGAGTTCGGGGGTGCCGGTGAAATCGTACGTTGCGACCTGGCCGTAGGGCGCGGCGTAGGCATAGGTGGATGTGGTGGAGTGCTCCGGCATGATCAGCACATACGGGAACATCGCCTGCACCTGCTGCAATTGCGCGGCGTCGAAGCCGCTGTTGGAGTCCAGGTAAAACAGCGTGCAGCCCCAGGTGTTGTAGGCGTAGGCGATTTTCGCTTCCAGGATTTGCGCCTCCGATTCATTCGTGGGCGTTTCCTGCGTGGGGGTGCCGTTCACATTTTGGATGACGGTGGGGCGAAGGGTTACGCCGACGCGCAAACCGGCCTGGCTGAAGACCTGGAGATATTGCGTGATTAACGGCTCTGCCGCGCCGGTTGTGGGATTGTAAAGCGCGCCCGGGCCGGTGTAGACGTAACCCATGGGCGTCACGTTGGTGCCGCTGACATTGACGACGTTTTCAATGTCGGCGGTGGTGTTGGTTGCGAGCGACGCATCGCCGACGTACGACGTGCTGGGCTGCGGCCACATCTGTCCTTCGATGTCCCAGACGATTACGCCCTGGGCGTTGTCCTGCTGGGCGATGGTGAGGGAATTTTTCGCAAAGCTCAGAAGCTGCTGCGCGAAGTTGAAGAGGCCCGCGGAGGTGGTGACGTTGATGCTTGACGAATCGTTGAGCCACCCTTCCGGGTTGTTGGGAGTGGCGCCGTTCGGATAGGTGCTGTCGACGATTTGCGCGATCGGCCGACGATCGGGCCATGTCACCTGATCGGGAAACGTCGTTGCCCAGGCCTGCTCGACATCGGTGGCGAGGGAATAGGGATCGGTCCCCTCGGGCGCGAAGCGGAGGGAGATTTCGAAATTCTCCGTGCCTCCCGGCGCCACCGGGTTGTTGAAGACGGGATATGCGGAAGTCTGGGTTTGCGTGGGAGCGGTTCCCACCCACATCGTCCAGTCGTTGTTGCTGTTGGTGTCGGTGTTGGTGTAGAGGCCGGAGTATAGCTGCGAGTTGGTGGCTGGCGCGGGGTTGATGGTGTCATCCACCATGTCCATCACGCCGTTTCCCCAGTCGGCCGTCTGAACGTTGGGGCCGTCGAATCCGAAATCAACCAGGGGGTAATACGAGGTGCTGCCGTTTGGCAGTGGAAGCGCGCCGGGGAACCGGATGGTGGCGGGATAAATCTCGACGCCGCCGATGGTGATGTTAGAGGATGTGTTCGTGACCGTGAAATCGAAATTCAACCGGCTGGAGCTGACGAGATTGTAGGTGCAGGCGATCGATCCCCAGCTATAGGTGTAGGTGAGAGTGCCGCCGGTGCTGCTGGGCGACCAGCTTTTCGAATAACCGTTGAACCCGTTGTAATAGGTGAGTGTGCCGCCCGAGCCGACCTCGTAATATCCGCCGATGTAATAGGCATCATTGCCGTTGGCGGGGACGTTGATGAGAGTCTGGTTGCTGGTGCCGTTGTTGTAAATGAGCGTGGAAATGCCGTTGGAGTTGTAGGTGACTGCCAAACCCGCTGACAGCAACTGACGCTTTTCCAAAGATTCGATGAGGAGGGGCGATAGGGGGGGCAGGTGTTTTTTCGGGCGCTTCATGTGCATCTCTCCACCGAGCCGTAAAATTATAGCGACCAGACTTTTAGGAAAAGAGAATCTTTCTGAACCTTGCGTTTCCCCCCCATGCGGTCGCGGCAAGGCGAAAGATTTACTTTATAGTCTCCATTTAATACACTATCACAATTGCTTCAAATATCAATGTAAATTGACCTTGGAAACGCCGAATGAAAGCGACAATCACTCTTGGTGTGATGGCAGCGGCGATTCTGCTGAGTTTCGAGGCTGCGTGGGGCAATTCCGGGCTTGAGGTCGGTTTCGACGACCGGGGTTTGTCATCCATTCGAAACGGAGGCGTCGCAGTCCTCTCGCCGGGGCCGATGCAGCTTCGGCAGCGGGCAATGTTTCCCGGGCAGGTGATTTCCGGCGGCGATCAACCGGATATCCATTTCGACGCCGCGACGCACACGCTTCGCCAGACATACGGATGGGGGATCATTTCCTGCCAGTATCGCGTCGTCGGCAATCGGCTTTATCTCGACGCGGCCGTGAAGAACACCAGCACCGACGGCCTTCGTCTGATCGATGTGGCGCTGCTGAAATTGAACATTCCCGGTTGGAATAAAAGCGGTGATTTTGAAGGCCGCTGGCCGCAGCCCATCGACACGGCCGATGATCCGCAGATTTTTCCGCTGAGCTACTCCGCCGGAACCGTGCTTTTCTGCAACGAGGAAGTCGACCGCCCGCTGGGCCTGCACGTGTTTCAGGCGGACAATCACGATCAATGCCAACTGGTTCTGCGGTTTGAAAGTTTCCCGCACATGGGATCGCTCATCGGCACGAACGACACGATTCATTTTTATCTGTCGCTGAGATTCGGACCGGCCGGCGCTGCGCCGGTGTCGCTGGCGGATGATATTTACCAGCGTTTCGCCCAGCGCTATCCAAGCGAGATGAAATGGAATGATCGCCGGCCGATCGGCACGATCAACATCTCCTCCGCCGCGATGGGCATCAAGAAAAACCCGCGCGGATGGTTCATGGAACGGTACGACCTGGACGTGACCACCCCGCAGGGCGTGGAGGCATTCCATCAGCGGCTGCTGAAATACGCCGACGCCTGCATCGGATTCTGCAAGGAGATGAACGCGCAGGGTGTGATCGTCTGGGACATCGAAGGGCAGGAGATGCCGCATATGATCAGCTACATCGGCGATCCGCGGCTGATGGACACGATGGCGCCGGAGATGAGCGGCGTGGCCGATGCCTTCATGCAGAAGTTCAAGGATGCGGGGCTTCGCATCGGCGTGACGATCCGGCCGTCGCACGTGGTGCGCAGCCCCGGCGCCGATCAGCCGTGGACACATATTCAAACCGATGATCCCGTCGAGGAAATCTCCGAGAAGATCGACTATGCAAAAAAGCGATGGGGCTGCACGCTTTTTTATGTGGATTCCACGACGATGTGGGAAACCGAGCCGGACGGCTCGCTGCAACTCAAGATCATGCCCGCGGAATATTTCCGGGTGCTGCATGACCGCTTTCCGGATTGCCTGCTGATTCCCGAGCAGACGGACACGCGGTACTGGGCATACACCGCGCCGTATCACGAGCTGCAGCAGGGCTACACCGAAACACCGCCGGGCGTTCGCGCGTGCTATCCAGATGCGTTCACGGTGCTGCGCGTCGTCGATGCGGGGATGGATGTCGTGCGCCAGAAGCACGACCAACTGGTCGCCGGGGTTCGCAGCGGCGACGTTCTGCTCTACCGCACGTGGTTCAACGATGAATACGATCAGGAAGTCAAGCGAATCTATCAGGACGCGCACCCCACCCCGTGACTACGACGCTCTGGCAACCCGATCAGTCGTCGCAGTATTCGCCGGGGGCGGAGGTGCGATCCAGAGGCACGATCCTCGCGCGGCGAGCGCTGCTTTGGATCGTCATCGCAGCCATTGGATATCTCGCGCTGATTTGCGGGCTTTCCGCCCGGCGATGGGTTTGGGACAACACCGATCCGATCCGATTTTTCCATGATGCGGAGCGTCAGTGTTACTGGGCGCTGGAAACGACGGGGCCGGAGGGGTTCCTGAATCAGTATGAGAAGATGGCCGTCCAGGACCGCCGCTGGGAAATTTTCCTGGATTATGTTCCGCTGCGGTTGCTGGTGATGGATCGGTGGGGCGTTTACCTGCGGAAACATTTTCCCGAAGTGAACGATGAGGCCCCGGAGGATGCGTGGCGGCGATCGTACGCCTTTACCGCGCCGCTGCTGGATTTCAACGCATTCATGGATGGCGTGGCGGCGATCAGCGCGTTTTTACTGACCCGGTTGTGGGTGCGGCGCGCAAGACCAACCCCGGAACATTTCACCGGCGTCTGGCAGGGGTCTGTCGCGGGGCTGCTCATCTGGTTCAATCCCGCGATTCTTTTCTCCGCGTATGCGTGGCCAACGTGGGACAACTGGATTATCCCGATGTTTTTGCTTGCAGCGCTGCTGGCGAGCCTGGACTGGTGGTTTTGCTCCGGCGTCGCGCTGGTGATTGGGGCGATGCTCAAGGGGCAGCAGCTTGCGGTCGCGCCGATCTTCGTCCTCTGGCCTTTGCTGCAGGGAAGAGCGACGGCGGCGGCGCGCTGGTGCATTGGGCTGTTGCTGGGGATGGCCGTAATCGCGTCGCCGTGGCTGCTGTCGCATATTCCGCGGGATACGCTGGCCTCGCTGCGGACGTTTCAGTCGAACCACTGGCCAGATGATTATCCGCTGGATTTGTTTGCTGTTTCACGGACGATCGAAATCGCCGCGATTTTCTGGATCGCGGGAATCATTGCCATCACCATCGGAGCGCGATGGCTGAAAAAATGGGGGTGGGCTGTTGCTGCCGCAGCGGTGGTGCTGGTGGTGTGGCCGTGCGTTCTGCGGGGAAATCATTCCTGTTTTCCAGCGGCGATCCTTGGCGGCGGCATTCTTGCGCTGTCGCTGTTGCGATTGCCAACAAAAGCGCAGCCATATGTTCTCGCCGCCGCCGTTGGAGCGGCGCTTCTGTCATGCATTGTTTTGTTCAACGGCAGCCACGCCTGGTGGGACTGCGGCTTTGATTTCGGCGCGAGCCGATGGCACTGGACGGCATCATCCCTGACCGACAACCTGCCGGGAATGTTGTTCGAGCGATTCGGATGGTCCAAAGATCCCGATGACGTGGTCTGGACAATCGCGGCGATCCCGCGTCACTGGCCGGCGTTTCTCGCCCGCTGGCAGTGGTGGCCGGCGGTCGATCTGAACCTCACGGCCAAGACGCTGTTCAATCCGATCTACACAATTTTCCTGCTGACCAGCGGGGTGGCGATCAGCCTGCAGGCGCGGCGAAAATCCGTGCGAATGCTCGTGGCGCTGACGCTGCCGTGGCTGGTGTTTTTCGTCTTTCCGGTCGAGATTCACGGCCGGTATATGCTCTTTCCCGCGGGGGTTTCTGCCATTTGCATCGGCGACAGCATCGGCATGGGATTGCTCAGCGTTGTGATGACGATCATCGCCACGGTGCAGGTGCTCGACGACATGCTGCAGTCGGGGGATCGAGAGGCTTTGGGGAATCTGTTGTCGCAGTCATATCCGAAAATTTTCGGGCCGGATTTTGCCAGTACGCTCTATCAATATCTGCAGGGCACGCACCCTGATCTCGCCTGGGCGGTGTTTCTTATCACCGGCATTTTCCTCTATCTGGCATTCACAAGAGCCGGGAGGAGCGCCTCTTGAAGACAGAACGAACGCGAAAACTTCCGCTGTTTTTCACGCAGGTGATCGGCTCGCTGCCGCGCCCGAAAGTCGTGCGCGATCTGCTCGCCGGTAAATCGGAAATCTCACCTGATCGGTTTGAAAAGACGATGGATGAAATGATCGTCTTTGCGATCCGGCTCCAGGAGCGGGCGGGCATCGACGTCATCAGCGACGGCGAATGGCGCCGGCGGCATTACATCGGCGAATTTTTCACGCGCGTCGGCGGGTTTGAGCGCGTTCGCAAATACGAGCATCAGGGGCAGACGAAATTAACGGAGGTCGTTGTCCGCCGCATGACGGCCCGCGAACCGGTTTATGCCCGCGACGGTGAATTCCTGGCAAAAAATACCGATCGCTGCACCAAGTTCGCGCTGCCCAGCCCGTTTCTGATCGCCATCCGCTACTGGCACCCGGATTATTCAACCGCGGCATATCCCACGATGCAGCTTTTCATGGATCATCTCACCGATCTTCTCGCCGCCGAGGCCAAAGCGCTTTCACAGGCGGGGATTGATGTCATCCAGCTCGACGATCCGGCCCTGACCTATTTCTGCGATCCGCGTCTCACCGGCGCATCGGCTTCGGAGATTCACGATGAGCGGCTTCGCCGGGAGTGGAATATCGATGAGCAGTTTCCCCAGGCGCTGGCGGCGATCAATCGGATAACCGATGGTTTACAATCGGAAGCACATCTGCACTGCTGCCACAGCGTCTACAAGCGGCAAAGCGATGTGACGGGGGATTACAAGCCGATCCTTCCTCGGCTGGCCGGGGCACGGATCGACCGGGTGAATCTTGAATTTGCGTATCACGGCACGGGTCATGTCGATGACCTGGCATTGCTGCCGGCGCATCTCGACGTGGGGATGGGCGTGGTCGATGTGCGCAGCGAAAAACTGCAGGAGATCAGCGAGATCGAATCGATCGCCGCGGCGGGAGCGGAGCGGATCGATCCAAGGCGAATTGCCCTGAATCCCGATTGCGGGTTCGCCCCGGACGCGGGCGAGCCGCCCACCATCGACGAGGCTTACGAAAAGCTCTGCCGGCTGTCGGCCGCTGCGAAACGCCTGCGTCAGAAATTCAGTCAAACTTCGGAGGAAACATGAATCGTATCGCGATTTTTCTTGGGGCTATTGGCTGGCTTAGCCGCGTCGCCTGCGGCGGGACGCAGTATTACGTGAGCCCAGGCGGCGACGACAGCCATGATGGCCACAGCCAGGACACCGCGTGGCGCACCGCCGCGAAGGTAAACGGCACCAAGTTCGCCCCCGGCGACAGCATCCTGTTTCAGCGCGGCGGCGAGTGGCACGAGCAGCTCATCGCGAGTTCCGACGGCGACGATCAGAACCCCATCACCTACGCCGACTACGGCGACCACAAAGCCGCCAAACCGACATTCTGGGGCAGCGATGTGCTCGCGCCTAGCGCGATCACCTCCACGGGAAGTTCGGTTTACACGTTTCAGACCTCGGCGCTGCCGACGGGCCACGCGTATTACGTTTTCGCCGATCACAAATTTCTCGCGTTCGCCATCGATCCGGGCAACATGCCGGCCGATTCGTTTATCGTTCTCGGGGGGACGGTGACGGTGAAGACCTCGGGATCCGATCCGCGCACCGGCTCGCCGGTGATCACCGTAACGGACCGCGCGCAGGGCACCGCGGCGGATTCCAGCCTGATCTGTTCCAATGGGCATAACGATCTGGTCTTCAATAATCTGTCCGGGAAGGAAACGGCCGCCGCGCCCGAAGGAGGCGGCCTGCCCGATGCGTACGTTTACCGCATCATGGGCAGCAGGAATATCCGCATGAACGATTGCGATGCCGTCGCCGGCGGGAAGCATCACATCGGCGTGATTAACACGACCGATTTCATCGGCAAAAATCTCCACGCCAGCGGGTGCATTCCGGGATTGGGATATGGTAACGCCGGTGCGTTTGTCAGTTTTTCGGATCAAAGCCGCAGCGGGGACACATCGCAGTGGATCGACTGCACGGTGGATGATTTCCAGCCGGCCGAGCAGTCGTTCATCACGCACGGGCCGGGTCTCGGCAGCCTGCTGATTCAAAACCTGACGTCCCTGGGCTGCGGGCTGGGCATCGGCATGGACAACCCCAACGAAAAAATTCTCATCAAGGGGGGCCTTCTGACGGGCCCGACCTGCGATATTTACGGCGCGCACATCGTCGTCGACGGGCTTCGCATCACCAGGGACGCCAAGATCGATCTCTTCGGCAACGGCAACATCGTGCAGAACTGCATCGACGCCAAAAGCACCAATCCGCAGGGCAGCATTGTTGTGCGCGGGCAGGGGAATATCATTCGCTTTAACACGCTGGATCATCCAGACCATGCCGGGCCGTGCATCAGCGTGCAAGCCTCGGCGGCCAGCACGCAGATCATTGGAAATCTTTTCACCGGCGGGGCATCCCCATCGGTGAACGACGGCGGGGCGGCGGGAATGGTGTTGAATTACAATGGATTTGATACTTCGGCGGGAGCGCCGCAGGGTTTGGATCACGATGCGCACCTGGCCAGCGGCGATCCGCATTTCACGGATATTTCCAAGGGAGATTACACGCTGGGGAGCGGCTCTTTTGCGATCGGGAAAGTTCCCGCATCGGCAACCGATGGGCCGGACCACGATGCGCTGGGCAATCCACGTCCGGCGGGCGGCGCGTATGATATCGGTGCATGCCAAACTCAACTGCAAAAGTGATGCGCACGCGCGTCGATCGATCGTGGAATCGTCCGGCCGAAGATCGCGCCCGCGATCTGCTGGCGCGCATGACCCTCGCGGAGAAATGTACACAGCTCACGTACGAATCTCCGGCGATCCCGCGCCTGGGCATCCCGGCGTATAACTGGTGGAACGAATGCCTGCACGGCGTCGGCCGCGCCGGGCTGGCGACGGTGTTTCCGCAGGCGATCGGGCTGGCGGCGACGTTTGATGTCGATCTGATCCATCGCGTGGCCGTCGCCATTTCGGATGAGGCCAGGGCCAAGCATCACGCCCACGTATCGCGCGGCGACCGGGGAATTTACAAGGGGCTCACGTTCTGGTCGCCCAACATCAACATCTTTCGCGATCCGCGCTGGGGGCGCGGGCACGAGACGTATGGTGAATGCCCGTATCTCACGAGCCGGATCGGCGTCGCGTTTGTGCGCGGTTTGCAGGGGGACCATCCAACCTATCTGAAGGTGATCGCCACGCCCAAGCACATGGCGGCGCACAGCGGCCCGGAAAAGGGCCGGCATGGATTTGACGCGAAAGTTTCCGAGGCGGACCTTAGCGATACGTATCTCCCGGCATTTCGAGCGACTGTCGTCGAAGGCGGGGCGTTTTCCGTGATGGGCGCGTACAACCGAATCAACGGCTTGCCCTGCTGCGCCAGCCCGCTGCTGCTGGAGCAGATCCTTCGCGGCGAGTGGGGATTCACGGGCTATACCGTTTCCGATTGCGGTGCGATCACCGATCTTCACGAGCATCACAAAATCACAAAAACACCCGAGGAATCGGCGGCCCTGGCGATTTCCAGCGGGCTTGATCTCTGCTGCGGGCAGGATTACGCGCATCTGCATTCGGCGATCAAGGCCGGGCTGGTCAGCGAGTTGATCATCGATCGCGCGCTGCTTCGATTGCTGGTGGCGCGGTTCAAGCTGGGGATGTTCGATCCGCCGGCGCGGGTGCCGTTTGCGAAGATTCCTTTCGATGTGGTCGATTCTCCCGGGCATCGCGCCCTGGCGCTGGAAAGCGCGCGGCGATCAATCGTGCTTTTGAAAAATAAAAATCGGCTGCTGCCGCTTTCGAAAAAGCTGCGCTCGGTCGCGGTCATCGGTCCCAATGCCGATGCTCAGGAAATTCTGCTGGCGAATTATCACGGCACACCGTCGCGGATCGTGACGCCGCTGGATGGAATTCGCGAGAAGCTCAGGAGCGCGGCTTCGGTTCGGTATGCGCAAGGATGCACGCACTTGGCGACGGAAGGCGCGTGGCTCGGAACGCGCACGCGCGGCTTTGTCGAAGCGGTTCTGGCGGCCGATCGCTGCGATGTATCGATTCTCTGCCTGGGACTTTCACCGACGATCGAAGGCGAAGAGGGCGATGCGATGAACTCCGATGCGGGCGGGGATCGCACGTCAATCGAATTGCCGAGGATTCAGCAGGATCTGCTTGAAGCGATTGTCGCGGTGGGCAAGCCGGTGGTGCTGGTGCTGATCGGCGGCAGCGCGATGGCGATTCCCTGGGCGCAGCAGCAGGTGAGCGCCATCGTGCAGCAATTTTATCCCGGTCAAGCCGGAGGACGCGCGCTGGCGGATGTGTTGTTCGGAGATCACAATCCCTCGGGCCGGTTGCCGGTAACGGTCTATCGCGCCACCGCCGATCTGCCGCCGTTTGAAGATTATTCGATGACCGGCCGCACCTATCGGTATTGCAAAAAGCCAGTGCTATATCCGTTCGGATTCGGGCTGAGTTACACGCGATTCGCCTACAGCGATTTGCGGAGCGCCCAGCGGGACGGGACGATCAATATTTCCGCGAAATTGCGCAACGCCGGCAAAATCGCGGGCCATGAGATCGCGCAGCTTTACGTCGAAAACTCCGCATCGTCCCCCAATTCATCGATCCGGCAACTCGCCGGCATTCAGCCGGTTTTTCTGAAACCCGGTCAATCGCGCACATTGACGTTCGAACTGGACGCGAAACAATTTCCAATGCGGCGGAATCTGCGAATTGCCGTCGGCGGCTCGCAGCCGGATGCGCGCAGCCGATCGCTGGGCGCGCCCGCACCGCTGCGGAAAACCGTGAAATTGAAAGGACCGGACCAGTGACGCTGTCGCAAAAATTTCCCGGCGGCAAACGGATTGCCGTGACAACCAGTTGGGACGACGGCACGATCGACGATCGCCGGCTGATCGAATCGTTGAACACCTGGGGCATCAAGGGAACTTTCAACCTCAACTCCGGAAATCTGGGGAAGACAAACTATGTCGAACCCGGCGAAGTCAGTTCGCTTTACGCTGGCCACGAGGTCGCCATCCACACGGTCACGCATCCGCATCTGACGGAACTGGATGCGGCGTCAATTTCCAAAGAGGTTTCCGACGATCGCAAAGCGTTGGAGGAGCTCGTCGGTTACAACGTGCGCGGCATGGCGTACCCATTTGGAGATTACGATCAGAAAGTCATCAACGTGCTGCGCGAGATGAATATCTCCTACTGCCGAACCGTTGAAAATCCCGACCCCTGTTTCCCACCGGCCGAGCGGCTGGCGTGGGGCAACACCTGTCATCACCTGGCGAAAAATCCTTCGCCGGTGGAACGATTCTTCAGGTTAATTGAGAATCCCGGGGCACCGACCGTGCTGGCCATCTGGGGCCATTCGTGGGAATTTTCGCGCGCAAACGATTGGGATGCGCTACAGCGGGTTTTTCAGCGTCTCGCGGCGCATCCGGAGGTCTGGTACTGCACGAATATCGAACTGTTTGACTGGTTTGACGGGAGCGGCGAGGAATGAAACTCTTACCGTTTCAGTTTGATCGAAAAGGTGTATCGCTCGGGCCGGTAAACGGCGCTGACGAATTCGATGGGCCGGCCGGCGCGGGTGTAGGAAAGGCGCTCCATCGTCAGCACGGGGTCGCCGGCGCTGATCTGCAGCGGCCGTGCTTCCTCCGCGGTGGCGGCGCGGGCGCCGATTTTTTCCTCCGCCCATTCAATGGGGATGCGGTATTTCTCCTCGATGATCGCGTAAAGCGACGCGGTGAAATTTTCCTCGACGCTGATGCCGAAACTTTCGGGGATGCTCGATGCCAGCAGCACGACCGGAAACGCCTCGCTGGTGCCGCGCAGGCGGCGAACGAGCAGCGTTCGTTCGCCGGCGGCCAATTGCAGACGTTGCGCGATTGCTTTGGCGGGTTCGACGAGATCGACGCCGAGCATTTCCGTGCTGATGTCGACGCCCGATTTTCGCATCTGCTCGGAATAACTTTGCAGTCGCCCGAGGTCTTCGATAACGGCCCCGCTGATGATGCGCGTGCCGATGGCGCGCCTTCGCTCGATCAGACCCTTGGCGGCGAGGTTGTCGGTGACTCGTTTGATCGTCACCCTGCTGACGCCGAAAATGCCGAGCAGATCCATTTCGCGCGGCAGCATCTTGCCGACGGCGCCGCTTTGCCCGATGCGCGCTTCGATGATCTGCTCGACCTGGTGATAGAGCGGGATGGGCGATGTCTCATCGAGCACGAACCGCTCGCTGGGGCGGAAAAGCAATTCGCTGATCGCAATCCGCCGCTCACCCGGCGGCGTGGCCATCTTTTTCATGGGAGCGTAATTTAACATGATATTAAGACATTGTGCATCTGTCGGCCTTGAACGGGCTGGAGTTTCAAACCAACATTGAGCATACCGTTATGAATGAATCGAAAATTCCGCGCGGTGAATACCCGCGTCCGCAGTTTGTTCGCGAGAAATGGCTTTGCCTGAACGGCACGTGGCAATTCGAGATCGACGCCGGCGACAGCGGGCTTGAGCGCGGGTTGTTGAAGCGAGAATTGTCTGGCAAAATCACCGTTCCGTTTTGCCCGGAATCGGAATTATCCGGCATCAACAACCAGGATTTCATGAGCGCGGTGTGGTATCGCCGCACGGTGAAAATTCCGCGAGACTGGGCCGATCAGCGCGTGCTGCTGCATTTCGGGGCGGTGGACTACGATGCGACGGTGTGGGTGAATGGCGTGGAAGTTGCGCGGCATCGGGGAGGGTTCACCTCATTCACGTGCGATCTGGGCGACATGGCGGCAAACAGCCAGGACATCACCATCGTCCTGCGCGCCCGCGACCGTAGCCGAGCGCCGCAGCCGCTGGGCAAACAGGCGCAGCGATACCACAATCACGATTGCCTCTACAACCGAACGACCGGCATCTGGCAAACGGTCTGGCTCGAACCGGTGCCGATGATTTACCTGAAGCGCCCGCGCATCACGCCCGATCTGGCGGCCAGCGCGTTTTACCTTGATATCCCGTTGAGCGAAAACCGCGCTGGATATATTCTGCGCGCCGCGCTTTCTGATGGTGGGCAAACCCTGGCCACCCAAGCCATCCGTGCCGACTTCTCGATGTCCGCCAGGCTGAAGCTAAAGATTTCCCAGAGCCGCATCAGGCCCTGGTCCCCCGAGGATCCGCATCTGTACGATCTGAATATCGAATTGCTGGACGAACAGGGGAACGTGATCGATTCGGTGAAAAGCTACGCGGGATTGCGCTCGGTGGCGATCGACGGCAAGGCGATCAAAATCAACGGCAAAACTATTTTTCAGCGGTTGGTGCTCGATCAGGGATTTTATCCGGATGGGATTTTGACCGCGCCCACGGATGAGGCCCTGAAGCGCGACATCGAGCTGAGCCTCGCCGCTGGTTTCAACGGCGCCCGGCTGCATCAGAAAGTTTTCGAGGAACGATTTCTTCACTGGGCGGACAAGCTTGGATATCTCTGCTGGGGCGAATTCGCGGATTGGTCGGCGGATATCGGCGATTATCCCGGCCACAACCACCAGCATCCGGCAACGTATATCACGCAGTGGCTCGAGGCGATTGAGCGCGATTATTCGCATCCTTGCATCATCGGGTGGTGCCCGCTCAACGAAACGCCGCAGAATATCACCGACCAGATCGTCCCGCTGGACGAGGTGACCCTGGGCATGTTCCTGGCAACAAAGGCGATGGACACGACCCGGCCAGTGCTTGATGTCTCGGGATATTCGCACCGCGTGCGCGAGACGGATGTGTACGACAGCCACGATTACGAGCAGGACCCGGAGAAATTCACCGCCAAGCACGCGGGGCTGGCCAAGGGCGAGCCGTTTCGCAATCCCGATCCGGATGCCTCGGGTATCCGAAAAACGGAATGGTCGGTTCCGCACCGCGGGCAGCCCTATTTCGTCAGCGAATTCGGCGGCATCTGGTGGAACCCAAAAGCCAGGCCCGAGGATTTCTCCTGGGGCTACGGCACGCGCCCGAAAAATGTGCAGGAATTTTACGACCGCTTCGAGAAACTCTGCGCGATCCTGCTGGGTGATGTGAATATGTTCGGCTACTGCTACACGCAGTTGACGGATGTGTACCAGGAGCAGAACGGGATTTACACGTTTAGCCGCGAGACGAAGTTCGACATGATAAAAATCCGCGCCGCCCAGCAGAAGCCGGCCGCGATTGAAAAGGAATGGTAATAATATACTTGACTAACCCATCCATCCCCGATACAATTCGGGCATGAAAGCTGAAATTAAGAATCCGGCAACGCTGACCGAAGCCGTCAAATACTTCGCCGATCCCGATATCTCGCTGCAATACGTTGTCGCGATCCGCTGGCCGCATGGTATTCGCTGCCCGCACTGTGGATCGGATAAGGTCCATTTTCTCGCCAATCAGCGCCGATGGAAGTGTGCAACGAATCATCCGCGCCGTCAATTCTCGGCAAAGGTCGGAACGATTTTCGAGGAAAGCCCGCTCCCGCTGGAAAAGTGGCTCGCTGCCGTTTGGCTCGAAACGAATGCCAAAAACTCAATCAGCAGCTACGAAGTTGCCCGCGCTCTCGGCATCACGCAAAAGTCGGCATGGTTCATGCTTCACCGCGTTCGATTCGCATTGCAAAGCGGATCGTTTGAAAAAGTCGGCGGTGCTGGGACCATTATCGAAGCCGATGAAACTTTTGTCGGAGGTAAGGCCGAGTTCATGCACAAGATTCGCCGCAAGAAGGTTGTTATGGGTCGTGGCGCGGGCGGGAGTCTGAATAAGACCGCCGTAATGGGTTTGCTGGATCGTCACTCCGCCAAGCATAGCAAGGTTCGCACCGTCGTCTTGGAGGGTCATGTGAACCGCAAGGCGATCCACGAAGTTATTCACAAGCACGTTGAAACTGGAACGCATCTGATTACCGATGCACACCCCGGCTACGAAAAGCTGGGACCGGATTACATCCACAGCTTCATCGACCATGCCGAAAAGTACGTCGATGGAATCGTTCACACGAACGGGCTGGAAAATTTCTGGAGCTTGTTCAAGCGTTGCATCAAAGGAACGCATATCAGCGTCGAACCGTTCCACCTTGCCGCTTATCTGGACTCGGAAGCATTCCGATTCAATAACCGCAAGGTGCTTGATGGGGATCGGTTTCGGCTGGCCATGCAAGGCATTTCGGGAAAGCGATTGACTTACAAGTCACTTATCGGCGCGGTAGAATCGGAGGGGCACTACGAAAGAGACAAAACCGTGGCAAGCGATGGCCCAGTAAATTGAATGGTCCAGAATTATAGAGGATTTCCAATGTCCCAAGAACAGTTTCCGGCGTCAGCAATATCAATGACAAATAATAAATATGCAGTCAACGATTTCAGTAATTACAGGATTGCGGGAAATCTATGCAATGCTTTTGCAATGGGGAAAGTCGGATCGACCGATGATTTTTGGATAGTTGGGTCTCCGGCCCCAAGCTGGGATGTCTATCCCATGATTACCGGAAATTTTCTAGATTCTTCCGGCAAACTTCTATTCAGACTTGTACGAAATATTCTCGTCATTAATCCGGGGGATGCTCGAAAAATCCTGGGCAACCAAAATAGTTTTGAAATTCACGATACCCAAGGAAAAATGATTCTAAAAGTCGCCACAGAGTTCCGTGACGAAATGAGCGAAAAAGGCATGTATGTCACAACGGTTGAGGGTCTATTTTATAATGCCGCCGGTCAGCTTATTGCCGGATCGCAAGGACAATTCGGCAATATTCACCTCAACTGTCCAACAGCGTTTGGATTTGACGGGCAGTGGGCCTTTGCGAGCGGAATAACAAACGATCAGCTTAGCGCCGCCGCAGCATGTGTTTCAACGAATGGAGCGATACACGAAATCATCACGGGAGACATTGAGAACCAGCAGATAGATTTTGATGGAAAACTTTTCGTAAACGCCACAATTACCAAATGTAAATGTGTAATCAGGAACGGAAATTTCATGTTTCAAGGAAAATGTTCCGTTACTGAAAATCAAATTGAGTTTTTACCACCGGCTAACAATATTTATGAAATGCTTCGCGCGCAACTATCAGCGACGAAAGCAGCATTTAAAAGTGACGAAAGATGTGTCGTTTCTGGAAAATATCAATCTGCCGGCTGCGGACATTCAACAGAAAAAACTTTTGTTGCGGGAGACACATTCCCATCGTGTCCACAATGCCACAGGCCCGTAGCATGGGCAGAAATGGTCTAAGCCGTGGTCGAATCGCCAACAAATATCTTCGTCCATCCCGCTTCAAATGAAGAATGCTCGACGAATCTTTTGTGTCGTTCAGCAAGCCTTACAAGGCGAGACGCGTTTTCTGTGTGGATAAGATCAACAAATGGAACGCCAAGACGCAATTTGCGGTGGAACATTTCCCATTCGATGCCCAAAGCAAAGCATTTCTGCGGCGATAATGCCGCGAGCGACTCGTCGTCAATTTCAAAGGATTCAACTAGGTTGAACTTATTCATAAAGCCCAACCGTTATCGACACACTTTAAGATATTCTTTACCCCGCCCACCGGAGGCATCATGAGGCCAGCCACAACGAAAAGTGCTGATGACGTAATAGTGTCCAATCCAGACGCCGCAATGCGCCGAATGAAAGAAGCAACCCGGCACATTCTTTTGGCCCACAAACCAAGCAACGGGTCGCACCCGAAGGGCGGGAAAACGCGCCGAAAAAAGTGAACCGAATCGGCGGTCATCTCCGGGAGGTTTTTGGCAAGGTTAGTCATGTACGTTATGGCCAAAGGAATAATGATGACCCGCAACGCGCATTACATCCGCAGCACGCACTGGGATCGCGAGTGGTATCAGCCGTTCCAGGGATATCGCATGCGGCTCGTTTCGATGCTGGATGAGGTGCTGGAAACCTTCGGGAAAGATCCGCAGTTTCGGTTCATGATGGATGGGCAGGCGATTCCCCTTGTGGATTTTCTGGAGGTTCGACCGGAGAAAGCGGAAACTATTCAGCGGTATGCGCGCGAAGGGCGGCTGAAGATCGGGCCGTGGTATGTGCAGCCGGATGAATGGCTCGTCAGCGGGGAATCGCTGATTCGAAATCTTCAGATCGGAATCGAAACTGCGGCGAGTTTCGGGGGGACGGCACAGACCGCGGGATTTGTCTGCGATCAGTTTGGGCATATTGGGCAGCTTCCGCAGATATTCGATCAACTCGGGCTTGGCAGCGCGTATGTCTGGCGCGGCACGCAGGAGCGAGCGAAGGGGTGTCATTTTCTCTGGCAAAGCCCCGATGGGACGGCGATTCCGGCGTATCGCTTTGGCCGCAAGGGATACGGCACGCTGGCGTACGAGGTGCGCGATGTTTTTACGCCGGAGAAACCGCTGGACGTCGCCGAGACGGTGGAGCGGCTGGTGAAGTTCGCGAAACAGGAAGCCGCCCGGTCGAAGCTGCCGCCGATCCTGCTGTTTGACGGCGCCGATCACCTGGAGATCGAACCGAAGATGGCCGAGATCATCGCCGCCGCCAACGAGCGGCTCGGGACCGAGGGGATTCACATCATCCCCAGCGATCTCGACGCCTACCAGGCGGAGGTGCAGAAGAACCGGGCGCAGATCGAAGACAAAATCGTCGGCGAGCTGCGCGAAACCGCGGTGGAATTTGAAGACCAGTACGCCATCGGCGGTTGTCTTTCCAGCCGAATCCACCTGAAGCAGCGAAATGCCGCGTGCGAGGATGAGCTGTGCCTCTGGGCGGAGCCGTTCAGCACGTTCGCCAGCGAAAAACTTTCGCGGCCATATCCGGCGAGCTATCTGCGGCTGGCGTGGAAACATCTGATCGAGAACCACCCGCACGACAGCATCTGCGGCTGCTCCATCGATCAGGTGCACCAGGACATGCTGTATCGGTTCGACCAGTCGATTGGGATTTCGTCGCGATTGACCGAGCAGGCGCTGCGGGCGATCACCACGGCGGCGGCGAAGAAACCGGCTGTGGAAGGATCGCTGACAATCGGCGTCTTTAACGCGACGGGACATGACATCGACGAGCCGATCGATCTGAACGTCGAGTTGCCCACCAACTGGCCGACCAAATTCGCCGAGTTTTTCAAATATGAAGATAAATTCGGCTTCAAAATTCGGGGACCCGGCGGGGAGGAGATTCCCTACCAGCTTGTGCGCCAGCGGCGCGACGTGAATGGGTTTAACGTGTCGCGTTACAAATTTCCCACCGAGGAAAGGCGACACATCATCAGTGTATGCGCACGGGTGGCGGCGCCGGCGCTGGGGTATACCACGTTGACGGTCGAGCCGGTCGATGCGGCCACGCGATATCCCGGAACGATGATGACATCGCATCGAACGATGGAAAACGAATTCCTGAGCGTGACGGTAAACTCCAACGGCACGCTGACGGTTTTGGACAAGCGCACGAGAAAGACATTCGATCAGCTTCTGACGTTTGAACAACGGGCGGATATCGGCGATGGGTGGTTTCACGGCGTCGCGGTCAACGATGAGATTTACACAAGCGTCGGGGGCAGCGCCGATGTCGCGATCATCGCCGATGGCATCGGCAAAGCGACGGTGCGGATTGATGTGACGATGCAGGTGCCGGCCGCGTTTGATTTTCGCGCGATGCAGCGCGAGCCCCGCAAATCGCCGCTGCGGATTGTTTCCGATGTCACACTGCGCGCCGGATCGGATCGAATTGAAATCAGCACGACGGTTCACAACACAGTGCTTGACCATCGGCTGCGGGTGCTGTTTCCCACGGGGATCGATGGTGAAAAATATTGGTGCGACGGGGCATTCGACTGCATCGAGCGGCCGGTGGCCACGGCGGATAATTCATCGCGGCGGGAACTCGATCTTGAGACCCGGCCGCAGACCAGTTGGACGGCCTTTGGCGACGGTCGGGCGGGGCTGACGGTCGTGAGCCGCGGATTGCCGGAATCGGCCGTCATCGACCGCGCCGATCGGCCGATTGCGCTGACGTTGCTGCGCGCTTTCCGCAAGGCGGTGTTCAGCAACGATAATTTCGGCGGTCAGATTCAGGGCGAGCACGTCTTCCGATACGACATCGTTCCGTTTGGCGGCCCTGTGCCCGTGAAGAATCTGTTTATCCTCGGCCAGCGCGTCAATAGTCCGTTTCGGCAGGTGACATTGCACCCGCTGGACTGGCCGACATCGCAGCTTCCGCCGACGCGATCGCTTGCCACGGCACGCGGCGACGCGGTGGTGACGAGCATTCAGCACACCGCAGGCGGCCGGCTCATGCGGATGTTTAATCCGACTTCCAAATCGGCAGCCGTGGAGCTCGGCCCGGTTCAATCGGCGAAGAGCGTGACGCTCGGCAGCAGGGAGGATACTCTGACGAAAATCGACAAGCGCAAAGAGAATTTCGTAGCGACGATTCCCGCGAAGCGGATCGCGACATTACTGATCGTTCCATGATCGAGAGGCTACAGCGGCTCGATCGTGACTGGCCCGCTGGTTCCGCGCCCTTCCTCACAGATGATCGCAATCGCGCCGGCCATCAGCGGTTTATCGGGATCGATGACATCGAACAGTTTTCCACCATCCACCGAAGCGGCGATGTGATTTCCCCGCACTTCAAGCCCCAGCCGATAGGTGCGCGTGAATTCCCACGGAAATTTCGCTTCCGCGAGAACCGTTTCATCGCCGAGCATTTTGATTAATCGCACGATCTGGTCGCGGCAAAGCAGGAGCGCGTAATATCGCCGCATTCCCTGCACACGCGCGCCCAGGCCCGCGGCACTGGCCATGTGCGGCGTGATCTCCGCCGAGACTCGGTAATCCGTCCACTGACGCGTGCCCTGCATCCACAATCCGCGCCCGGAATTTTGAATCCAGACCTGCGGGTTCCACGGCAACCGCTGGTCCATCCCATCCACCCACGCGCGGGCCCACATCGTTCCGCCGTCGTCGGGTTTTTTCAGGACAACGTTGGGCGTGCCGTGCCAGGTGAGATAATCGAGATAGACCGTTCCTTTCGTCGCAACGTCCGAGGAAATTTCGATGCCGATTACAGCAATGGGCTGGCCGTCTGTGGGTGGAACGGTCCAGGTTAATTGCTCTGACGCGCCGGGTTTCAGCGAAATTTTGGGTCCGCGCAGAGAGACCGGTTCGTCCTTGCCGTCATAGTGCGAGAGATACAATCCGCAGGTGATCGGATGAATATTACGCTCATCCGCGCCGATCGCCGCTTCGACCGTTTGCCCGGCGTACAGGGTTGGCGAAGCCAGCACCGCGTAGCCGGCCATGTTCGCCTGCTCGGTGGAGATGAATGTGTGCGTCGATGTTCTGCAGGCGCCATTTGATTTCAAATCGAAGTTCAATGCGAGGCCGCGGCCATCAACGTTCCGGATCATCAGCCCCGAATCTTTTTCCGCAACGAATCCCTGGACCGATCCCGGCATCTCAAAATGAAATCGCGCGCCGTTTTTGGGATGAACCGGCTTTTGGCCGCTCATCATGCGATGCGTGTTGATCAGCGCATACGCTTCGGTCACCGCATCGGTGATGCAGCGGCCGCCATCGGCGGTGGGGAGGAGCAGGCGATCGGCGATCGGGCCGCGCCAGTCCGGCCCCGCATCAATCGCGGCAAGCCCGTTCTTGATTCCCATCAGGCAGCCGACGTTTCCGCTGTTGCAATCGGTGTCGTATCCCGCGGTGTTGGCGATCATCAGCGACTTTTGAAATTGATCGTTGCCCCAGAGCAGCGCCAGGATGATGACCGCGTGGTTGGGAACCATGTGACAGTTGCCGCCGAATTTGTCGTAACTGTATTTCTCGTGAATCAGCGCCAGCCCATCGTGCCAATCCGCCGATTTCTCGCGGCAGCGCCGCAGATCGGCGATCAATTGAAAAATGACCGAATCGCGCGGGATCAGCGAAACGGCCGTGTCGAGAAGCTGTTGCAAATCACTTTCGACAAATGCCATCGCCTCCATCGCGGCGATCACCTGGGCGCCGTAGATCGCCTCGCCATCGTGGCTGACGCCGGCGGCTTTTGCGGCCAGTTCGGCGGCGAGCTTTGGATCGCCCGGCGCGACCATCGCCCAGCCGTCGATAAAAATCTGCGCGCCGATCTGCTCGGCCACCACCTTGCTGTTAAGCTGCATCGAACCGCTGCGCGGCGCGGGGACGCCATTTTTCAGGCGCAAAAACGCGGTGTGCTCGGTAGACATCCCCATGCCGCCCCACCAGAGGATGGTTTTATTTTCGATGATAAAATTCAGCCACGATTCGCCAATCTGCGCGGCCGTGATATTTTTGGAATATCCGTGATCCTCCAGTGCACGGATGAACGTGAACGTGCCGGTGATGTCGTCATCGCTCACGATCAGGGGAACGTTGCGTTTTTCGTGGACGTAATAATTGATCTCGCCGAGCTGCTCGAGAATCGCCTGGTGCGACCACCCCTCGAACGGCCGGCCAAGATAAACGCCGATGATTTTCCCCAGCACGCCGGCGTAAACGCGCTGGGCATAATCCGGCGGCGTGAGATTGGATTCTGAATTCACGAGCGGATTATACGCGCGGGGTGCGCAGAGACTATTGCAGGCGCTGGCGCCGATATTCCGCCGGGCTTTGCCGCATCAATCGTTTGAAAACGCGGTGGAAATTCGCGTAGCTTCCGAACCCGGCCTGCAGGGCGGCATCGAGAATCGTCAGCCTTCTGCCCCGGCCGTATATCGCCAGGAATCGTTCCAGGCATTGCCGCTGGCGATATTCGACCAGAGATACGCCCGCCTGCTGCTTGAACAATCTGCTGAGGCGCGAACGGCTGAGATTGCACCGCTCGGCGAGGGCTTCGAGGTTTTCCGGTTCCGCTTCATCGCGCAGAAATCGCGCCGCTTTTTCGACGGCGGGATGCAGCTCGATTCCCATGTCATCGGCCTGCGCGTTGTTGTACGCCGCCCACGCCCGCAGCACGGCGTAGGACAATCCGGCGTTAAATCGATCCGCATCCTCACCCGCGGGGGCGATGTCCGCCAGCAGCGATGCAAGCCATGACGCCTGCCCCGGGCGCAGCGATCGCGCCAGCACCTCACCGGGATCTTCGGCCAGAAGTGTTTTGGCCCCCTCGTGCCGACACACTCTGCGAAGCAGCGCCGGTCCGATCACGACGATCCACATGCAAAATGCGCGCGATTCGTCCAATAGCACGTGATCCTGCTCCGGGAAAAGCCAGATCAGCGAGCCGGGCGACAGATCGTACCGGCGTTCCTTCACCAGATATCGGGCTGTCCCGGCCGTCACCAGGTTTAATTCCAGCTCATCGTGCCGGTGCGGCCGATGGCGCGCAACGCGGCCGCTGTTGTAGAGCCAGACCGCTCCATCGCATCCCGCCGGCAATTGCAGCAATTCTTTCATGACGACACAAAATGATAACAAGATTCTTCGCCGCGAGAAGATGTCCCGCCAGTCCATTGGCATAATCTTCATCCATGAAAACCACAACAACTCCCATCACGGCGGCCCAGAAGAAACAGTATCAGGACGAGGGATATTTCATCCTCGAGCGGGCAATTCCCCCCGAGCATCTGCAAATCCTTCGCGGCGAGGCGCAGAATTTCATCGAAAAGATTCACGCCGACATGGATCGCGAAGGCAAAGATGTCCTGGGAATCAATCATCGCAACAAGCGCTATTTCATCAGCAACCGTTACCGGGAAAGCGCGCCGCTGGCGGAGGTTTTGTTCAGCGATCTGATGGCCGACATCTGCAAGGCGACGATCGGGCCGGATGCGTATCTGTTTTACGAGCAGTATGTGATCAAGGCGGCGGAAGTGGGGATGAAATTCGCCTGGCACCAGGATTCGGGATACGTCGGGCATGCGCACAAGCCGTATGTCTCGTGCTGGTGCGCGCTGGACGACATGACGCTTGAGAACGGGACGATTTACATCCTTCCCTACTCGCGGGCCGGCACCAAGGAGATGATCGCGCACGTGCAGGAGGCGCAGACGAACGACCTGGTGGGGTATCACGGCAACGATCCGGGAATCCCCGCGATTGTTCCGGCCGGCAGCATCGCGGTTTTTTCCAGCACCTGCTTTCACCGCAGCGGCGCTAACTCGACGAAGAATATGCGGCGGGCGTACCTGGCGCAGTTTTCACCCGAGCCGATCAAGAACAAGGACGGCACCGGGCTGGCGGGCCTGGCCGACCCGTTTTTGAAGGGTGGCGAGTCGGTAATGGCGGCCAAATCCTATTGACATGACATTATAACATTGTAGCTTTGCCAGCAGCTCCATGGCCACCATAAAAGTTTGTCTGATCGGAGCGGGGCGGGCGGGGGTGATCCACGCGCGGAATATTGCGTGGCGCATCAAGGGGGCGGAGCTGGCGGCGATTTGCGACCTGAACCCCGCGGCGCTGGAAGCGGCGGATAGCGAATTTGGCGGCATCCGTTTCGTGGCCGATTATCGCCAGGCACTCGCGGATGAGGCGGTGGATGCCGTCGTCGTCGTCACGCCGACATTTCTCCACCGTGAGATCGCCGTCGCCGCGGCGAAGCAGCACAAGCATATCTTTCTGGAAAAACCGATGGCGGTCACGCTGGAGGAATGCGATGCGATCAACGCCGCCGTCGCCGAGGCGGGCGTCAAGCTGCAACTGGGGTTCATGCGGCGATTCGATGCGGGGTTCATGCGGGCCAGGGAAATTCTCGGCACCGGGGAAATGGGCCGGATCATGATCATCAAAAGCACCGGGCGCGGGCCGGGTGGACCGGGACCGTGGATGTGGGATCTCAAAAAAAGCAACGGCATCGTCGCCGAGGTGAACAGCCACGATATCGATTCGGTGCTGTGGATGACCGGCGAGCGGATCGTCCGGCTGTATGCCGAGGCGCATAATTTCAAAATGCCGGAGGTGAAGGAGAAGTTCCCCGATTTTTACGACAACGTGGTGGTGTCGATGCGCTTTGCCGGTGGGGCGATGGGCGTGATAGACGGCACGTGCCCGGCTCATTACGGATACGACGCCCGCATGGAAATCCTCTGCGAAAAGGGAATGCTGATGGTCGGAACCGTTACCGAGCCGGGATGCACGAAAGTGACGATTGAGGGCTGCGTGGAAGGCCAGGCCGTGAAAACCTGGCGGACGCTGTTTAAGGATGCATATCTCGCCGAGATGGAGCATTTCATCGAGTGCGTCCAGGGTGGAAGCGAGCCGAGCGTGAGTGGACTCGATGGCCGCAATGCCGTGGAAGCGGTGCTGGCGATCAACCGGTCGGTGGCGATGGGCGAGGTCGTGAAATTTTCCGACGGAAAGATCGCATGATCGCGGCGCGATACACGCAGGGCGGGAAGCTGGAGATCGGCCAGTCACTGGCGCCGCGCGCCGGCGCGGGCGAGCTGGTGCTGAAGGTGGAGGCCGCGTCGATCTGCGGCACGGATGTAAAGATCGTGCGGCAGGGACATCGCAAGCTGCGCGCCGGGCAGACGATCACGCTGGGGCATGAGTTTGTCGGGCGAATCGCCGAGGTGGGAGAAAACGTGAAGGGCTGGCGCATCGGCCAGCGGGTGGGCGTCGCGCCGAATGTAGGGTGCGGGCGCTGCGCAATGTGCGCGCGCGGGATGGCGAATATGTGCCCGGATTATTCGGCGTTCGGCATCAATTTTGACGGGGCTCATGCCGAGTTCGTGCTCGTTCCCGCCATGGCGCTGGAGCAGGGAAACGTGATGGAAATCGGCGAATCGCTGGCCGCCGAGGAGGCGACGCTGATCGAGCCGTTGTCGTGCGCGGTGAATGGCGTGCGGGTTTCCCGGGTGGAATCGGGAGATCAGGTCGTCATTTTCGGCGCTGGGCCTATGGGACTTCTGAACCTGATGTGCGCAAGCGTCTCCGGCGCCGGCGCGGTCGGTGTTGTGGATGTGAACGAATCACGATTGAAGGTCGCCGCTCAACTGGGGGCGGCGTGGACGGTGGATTCCTCGAAGCAATCGGTCGCCGACGCGGTCAAAAATCGAACCGGGGGCCGGGGCGCGGATGTGATTATTCTCGCCGCGCCGGTGGCGGCGCTGCAGCCGATGGCGCTGGGATTGCTCGCGCCATTCGGAAGGCTCTGCCTTTTCGCGGGGTTGCCGCGCGGCGAATCGAATGTTTCGCTAAATACGAATGAAATTCATTACAAGAATCTTCTGGTCACCGGGATGACCGGCGGTTCGCCGGCCGACTATCGTGCCGCGCTGGGCCTCATTGAAACCGGCAAAGTAAATGTGAAGACCATCGTCTCGGATGTGTTTGAGATGAAGGATCTGGCGCTGGCATACGAAAAAGCCCTGGCGGGCCGGGGAATGAAAATCGTCATCAGGCAGCAATGAAATTCGTGATCGGCGTCGATATCGGAACCCAGGGAACCAAGGCGCATCTTTACGATGAGTCGGGGACGAGCCTCGCATCGGCATTCGTCCAGTCGAAATTGCATCGTCCACGCGCCGGCGTCGTTGAGGAGGATCCGGCCGACCAGCTTGCCAGCGCCCGGCAGACGCTGTTGGCCTGCACGAAACGGGCTCGGGTGCGCAAAGAGGATATTTGCGCCGTCGCCATTGCGGGACAGATGGCGGGCGTCATCGGTGTCGATAAAAGCGGACGGCACGTTACGCCGTATGATTCCTGGCTCGACACGCGCTGTGCGCCGCAAATCAAGCTGATGGAAAAGGCCGCGGGCGCGGAGATTCTTGCCGCAAGCGGATGCGCGCCGGGATTCAATCACGGCCCGAAAATCCTCTGGTGGAAAAAGTCGCGGTCGTCCACGTGGAAGAAGATCGCAGCGTTCGTGCAGCCGGGCGCGTATGCGGCGATGGGGTTGTGCGGGCTGACGGCCACCGATGCGTTTATCGACAACACCTGTCTGCATTTCTCCGGGTTCGCCTGCAATCAGAGCCAGCGATGGGACGAGGATTTGTGCCGGAGATTTGACGTTCCCATCGAAAAACTCCCGCGAATCGTGCGTCCGGAAAGCGTGATTGGGCAAATTTCACCGCGCGAAGCGCGACGCTGCGGGTTGGCCGGCGGAACGATGGTCGCGGCGGGGTGCGGCGATACGGCCGCCAGTTTTCTCGCCTGCGGCGCGGATCGACCGGGCGTCGGCATCGACGTGGCGGGGACGGCATCCGTCTTCGCCGCCACCACGGCGCGGTTTGCAGCGGATACCAAATACGGCGTCCTCGCCTGCGGGCGCTCGGCGGTTGCGGGGCTGTGGCATCCGTATGCGTACATCGCCGGCGGGGGGATGAATGTCGAGTGGTTCCGAAGGGAGATGGCAAAGGAAAAAGATTTCTCGGAATTGAACCGTTGTGCTGGGCGGATCGAGAGCGTTGACGAATCGCCGATGTTTGTGCCGCACTTCGGCGGCCGCGCGTGTCCTAATGAGCCGGCGATGCGCGGAGCGTGGGTGGGATTGCAGTGGAATCACACGCAGGCGCATCTGTATCGCTCCGTGCTGGAAAGCGTTGCGCTGGAATACGCGATTTATCAGCGGATTGTCGTGGAACTGTTTGGCGAGCGGGGATTGCGGGAATTGCGAATCACCGGCGGCGGCGAGAAGAGCGATTTGTGGAACCAGATCAAGGCGGATGTTTTGCAGCGGCCGGTGCGCCGGCTCAGTGGGTCGGACGGCGCACCGATGGGCGCAGCGCTGATCGCGGGCGTGGCTGCGGGATTGTGGGGCGATCCCGCCGCCAGAGCCAATGAATGGATCAAGCCCGGCCCGGTTGTGAAGCCCAACCGCTCGGCCGCGAAGTGGTCGAAAAAACGGCTCGAGCAATACGAATCACTGCTGGAGCGGATGCGATGAGCGCGATACAGGCGGACCCGCATACGGTTTTTGAGCCGGCGAGCTCGCCGACGATGTATTTCATCGGCGTCACGACGGGGAAATCGTCGATCATGAACGTCTTTCCGAAATGGATACAGCATTTGGGAATTCCGCAGGCGCGCATCCAGGGAATCGACTGCAAGCTGCACGACAGCCCGCAAACGTATCGGCGAATCGTGGAGTTCATCAAGCGCGATCCGCTGAGCCGAGGCGCGCTGGTGACGACTCACAAGCTGGATTTGTTCAGCGCTGCCGGGAATCTGTTCGACGATCTCGGCCCCAATGCGAAAATGCTGGGCGAGGTAAGCGGGATTGCCAAGCGGAGCGAAAAACTGGTGGGATTCGCGGCGGACCCGCAGACCAGCGGGTTGGCGCTGGAAGCGATCCTGGGGAACGAATATTGGCAAAAGACAGGCGGCGAGATGCTGATCCTGGGCGCCGGCGGGGCGGCAACGGCCCTGGCGGTTTATCTCATGCAGCCGCAGCACGGGGCGAATCGGCCGGCGAAGATCACGATCATCGATAAAAATCCCGCCCGCTTGTCGGAGTTGGAATCGCTTTGCTGTGAGGTCGAAAGCCAGGCAACGATTTCCTTTCAGCGAATCAGCACAGAGACGGACAGCGACCGTGCGCTGGCGGCGCTTCGGCCCTATTCGATGGTCGTTAACGCAACGGGGCTTGGGAAGGATGCGCCCGGATCGCCGATCACGGCTGACGCGATTTTTCCGGAGCATGGAATTGCCTGGGATTTTAATTATCGCGGGGAGCTGATTTTTCTGGACCAGGCGCGGGCCCAGGCGAAATCGCGGAAATTGCGGATCGAGGATGGATGGATTTATTTCCTGCACGGATGGCAGCGCGTGATTGCCGAGGTGTTTGAAACGCCGATTCCCACCAGCGGGCCGGTGTTTGATGAATTGTCCGCGCTGGCGTCGGCGGCGAGAAAGTGAACAAACCAAGGAGAGCGGCATGAGCAGCGTAACGATCGATCGCAACAGCGGGCTGATGATGCCCTGGGGCGTGGACATTGATTTGACCGGCGGCGTGATGTCCGATCCCGACCGCGTGCTGACCCGCCGGGCATCGGACATGCGCGGATATTATCGGGACGAAAGCGCGCTGGAGAAGATTATTTCCAGCGGCGATCCGGTGCATTACGAGGTGTTCGAGAAAATCATTCCCGAGGAGCAGGGCCATTTGCTGTTGTGCATCAGCAAGCTTTATCCGGGCGTCGTGGGCGAGGAATTTTTCATGACCAAGGGGCATTACCACTCGGTGGCGGCGACGGCGGAGGTGTATCTGTGCATCGCCGGCGCGGGACTCATGATGATGAAAACCACGGGTGGCCAGTGCACGACGCAGGAGATGCGGCGGCATCGGATGGTGTATGTCCCGCCGTGCTGGGGGCATCGCTCGATCAATACGAGCGACGGCCCACTGATCAGCTTTTGCGTTTATCCGGGAAATGCCGGGCACAATTACGGCGACATCGCCAAAGAGGGATTCCCCCGGCGTGTGTTTCGGCGCGGCGGCCGCGCGGTGATCGAGTAAAGGGAAAGGCGAATGAAATCGACATCCAAATCCGAGATTTTCAGCGACCCGATCGTAATGTCCGATCGCGGCAAAGCGTTCTGCACGATGTGGCACTGGGCGCATTTCCCGTGGGATGCGCGGTTCGATCAGTCCGCGTTTATGGTGGAGACATGGGCGCGGCCGAAACTTGCAAAAGAATGGCTCGTTACGTGCGCGCTGCCGCAGGCGAATGATCGCGGCGAAATCGGCTGGGGTCTGGCGGTCGGCAGCCAGGGGGAGCTGGCCGGGATGATCCTCGGCAAACAGACGCGGTGGGTGTGGAATCAAACGCCGATCTTGGGCGGCACGTGGCATCATCTGGCGATGACGTACGATGGCAAAGAGGTTCGGCTGCTGGTGGATGGAAAGGAATCGAAGCAGGATGAAACGCTGACCGATCCACTCGATCTGGCGCACGCGCCGGGGCTACAAATCGGCTCGCAGGGCACGATCGTCTGCGAGGGATTGATCCAGCGGATCCGACTCTCCAGCGGATTAAGTCCGGCGGAATCGGGGGAAGCATTGCTGTGCGACTGGCGGGTGGACGATCGCGGGCGATTATCCGATCGCACCGGCCGCGGGATGATCGCTGTCGTCAAATCATTTGCGCGCGAAAGTCTCGACGAGGCGGAGCGGCGCGATTATCTCGCCGGGCCGGCGCCGCTGGAGATTCCGGCGCAGTCGGTGGAATTGCGTGCAGGCGGCGTTGCGCATCGCGGGGGGCCGCCGGTAATGTCATTGGATGGGAAGTGGCAATTGGCCGAGGGGAATGCCGAGCGTTGCGATTGGGCGGAATCGATCGTCGCCGAAGTCCCCGGAAGCGTTCACACGGCGCTGCAAAATGCGGGGAAAATTCCCGATCCGAAATTCGCTTTGAACGATGCAATCGCCCGCGAGCAGAGTTTCAAGACCTGGTGGATGAGGCGCACGTTCCCACGCCCGGCGGGCGATGCGCAGCGGCTGGTATTCGACGGCGTGGCCATCCACTGCACCATCTGGCTGAACGGCACGAAGCTGGGCGAGCATGAAGGGATGTTCGGCGGACCGGAGTTCGACGTTGCCAATATCCTTCGCGATGAAAATGAATTGATCGTCAAGCTCGATCCCGCGCCGACCGGCCCGCCGTGGTTTGCTTCGACCGCCAACACCGGGTGGAAGAAAACCGTGGTGTTCAACAACGTGTACGGCTGGCATTATTGCCATATCCCCGCGCTGGGAATCTGGCGGGGCGTGCGTGTGGAATCTTCGCCGGCGGTGAAATTGATGAACCCGTTTGTCGTCACGCACGACATCGCCGCGGGCGAGATCGGCCTGCGGGTTGATCTGGACGGCACGGCGGAGGGATGGCGGGGAAATCTCATCGGCAGCATCAGCCCCGAAAATTTCAAGGGCAGTGAATCGCATTTCGCGGTCGAGGTTTCATGCGAAGGGCGGCAAAAGTCGATGCATCTGCGGATGCGCATCGCCGATCCACATGCGTGGTGGCCGAGCGGGCTGGGCGAACAGAATCTCTACCGGCTGAAATTATCGTTTGAGCCGCGGGATGGCCACGCGGATTTCTGCGCGACAACGTTCGGAATGCGCACGCTGGCGATGGCGCCGCTGCCCGGCGGGGTGCGGCGCAGCCTTTACAACTGGACATTCATCATCAATGGCAAGCCGACGTTTCTGCAGGGCACCGGCTGGTGCACGATGGATTCTTCGATGGATTTCCGCGTTGAGCGATACGAGCGATTTTTGAAATTGGCGAAGGACCAGAATTGCCGGATGATCCGCGGCTGGGGAAGCGGAATGCCCGAGACGGATGAATTTTACGATCTGTGCGATCGGCTGGGAATTACTGTACTGCAGGAATGGCCCACCGCGTGGAACAGCCACGATGAGCAGCCGTTTGACGCGCTTGAGGAAACGGTCCGGTTGAACACTTTGCGATTGCGGAACCATCCCTCGCTGGTGATGTGGGGCGGAGGGAACGAATCGAGCAAACCTTCGGGCAAGGCGATCGACATGATGGGAAAGCTGGCGATTGAACTCGACGGCACGCGGCCATTCCATCGCGGCGAGCCGTGGGGCGGCAGCGACCATAATTACGCCTGCTGGTGGGGCAGAGCGCATCTGGACCTCAATCTGAAAATGGTCAGCCGGTTTTTCGGGGAATTTGGAATCGCGTCGATGCCGAATTACGAATCGGTTCAGCGCTATTTGCCTGAGGATGAGAAATCGCTTTGGCCGCCGCCCGAAGATGGCGTTTTGGCCCATCACACGCCGGTGTTTAACACGATGGAGGATATGGATCGGCTGCGGCAGTATGCGGGGTATTTCACGGCGGGAAATTCGATGCAGCGATTTGTCGAAGCCTCGCAGATCGCACAGGCGGTGGCGGTTCGGCACACGCTGGAGCGCGCCCGCTCACGGTGGCCTGAATGCACCGGGGCGCTGATGTACAAGCTGAACGACAATTATCCTGCCGCGAGCTGGTCAACGGTGGATTGGTACGGATCGCCCAAGATCAGCCATTGGTTTGTGCAGGATGCGCTGGCGCCGCTGCATGCCTGCGTGCTGCTGGACAGCGTGAATTGCCAGGGGAAAAAGCTTTCGGCGCCGGTGTTCGCGCTGGATGATGCCGATGCGCTTGCGGGGGTGAGATGGGCGGTGAACGTCCGCGCGTATGATGGGAATTTGCGGCTCATTCAGGAATGTGAATTTCCGGGGAGCGGCGCCATCGATCGCGTGAGAAAGGTTGGCGAGTTTTTTCTTTCGGACAGGGAAACCGACGCATCGCCACTGCTGATCGTCGCGGAAATCATTCGCGCCAGAAAGCTCGAGCATCGCACGTTTTATTTCCTGAATTTCGAGGCGAGGAAGGATAGTCTGTTCGACCTGCCGCAAACGACATTGGTGATGTCGGTGGACGACGGCCGGGCCACGGTTCGCAACACCGGCCGGCTGCCGGCTGTGGGCGTAGCCGTGCTGCGCCCGGGGCAGATGGATTCGTTCAGCGCTAGCGACAATTATTTCTGGCTTGAGCCGGGTGAATCGAAATCTATCGAGGTGAGCCATCCGGATGGGCTGACGGTGCACTGCTGGAATTCTCAGCGGGAGTCGGCGACATGAAAAAACCGAGCGTTGGCGTTCTGACGTTTTCCGATGGCCGCAAATATATCCACGAAAGCCTGCTGGCGCTGAACTGGAGATATCAGGACGGCCTGGTTGCCGCGCTGCGGGAAAGCGGCGAAGTGGACGTGACGGCGGGGGAGGAAATCATCTGGAACACGCGCCTGGCGGCGCGCGAGGGGCGGCGTATCGCGGCATCCGGTTGCGATCTCACAATCTGCAACTATGCCATCTGGTGCTATCCGCATCTGACGGCGATGGCCACCGCCTTCGCTCCGGGGCCGTTCCTCATGTTCTGCAATCTGCACCCATCGGAGCCGGGAATGGTCGGGATGCTCGCGGCATCGGGGGCGCTCGACCAGGTCGGCAGGGCGTATCACCGCATCTGGGGAAAGATTGAAGATCCATCCGTGCGGACGCAGGTGCAGGATTACATCAAAGCTGCCGCGGCGATCAAACATCTGAAGGGGCAGACCTACGGCCTGTTCGGCGGCAGGCCGCTGGGCATGTACACGGCCGTCTCAAACCTCGATCAGTGGCAGAAGATGTTCGGCATCGATGTGGAACATGCCGAGCAGGAAGATATCGTGCGAATCAGCCGCGAAGTGGAAGCGGCAAAGGTCGACCGCGCGCTGGCGTGGCTGGAAAAGCATGTCGGCCGGATCGATTACGACGGAAAGGCGCTCACGCCGGAAAAATTGAAATTGCAGATCCGATCCTATTACGCCTATCGCCGGATCATCGACGAGCGCGGTTTCGATTTCATCGGCACCAAGGCGCACGGCGATCTGACGGATACATTCGTGACGCTCGACGTGGCCGAGGCATTTTTGAACGACCCGTACGACTGGGACGGCCCGCACGAGCCGATCGTCGCCGCCACCGAGGCGGATATGGACGGCGCGCTCACGATGCAAATTTTCAAGCACTTGACCGGCAAGCCCGTGCTATTCGCGGATGTGCGGCATTACGATCGCGAGGACAACGTCTGGTATTTTAGCAATTCCGGCACGCACGCGACCTATTTCGCGGGCAAGTCGATGAATCCCGCGGAAAATCTCCGGCACGTCACGTTTTGTCCGGAGGTTTCGTATTATCCCGCCGGCGGCGCGTCCGTGCATCACTTTGCCGCCCCGGGCGAGGTTACGCTGGCGCGGCTGGCGCGAAAGGATGGACAATACTGGCTGGCGATCGTGCCCGGTGAATTCATTGAATTTCCCCGCGAAAAAGCCCTCGCAAAAGGCGCGGCCACCACGCCGCAGTGGCCGATCGCGTTCACGCGCCTGCGGGTTTCGCCGGAAATATTTCTCGAAAGTTTTCCGTGCAATCACATCCACGGCGTTTACGGAAACTATGCGCAGCAACTGATCCACATCGCGCGCATTTTGGGAATTCCCGCTAAAATATACGCATGAACGAAACCGAAATGCGGCAGGTGGCGTGGCTGGGCGATAAATTCGTCGAGGGAAAAATAACCGGCGTGATCATCAACTTTCACGGCCTGGGCGGCGGCATCAAAAATGGGCCGGGCTTTGAAGAACAGGAATGGTTGGCCAGCGGCGGGCTGGTGGTGTGGCCCTATTACGGCCCCTGGTCATGGATGAATCCATCGGCGCGGGCCTTCGTCGACAAGCTTATCACCGCGGTGTACGGCCATTTCGAAATCGAGAAAGAAATTCCGTTGATCATCACTGGCGGAAGCATGGGCGGGCAGGGAGCGCTGATTTACACGCGATATTCTCCGCATAAAATTGCGGCATGCTTCGCCAATTATCCGGTGACGGATATGCAGTATCATTTCACCGAGCGGCTCGATCTCCCGCCGACGATGCGGTACGCTTTCCGTAACGAGCCGAATATTCTTACCGCGCTGATCGAGCATTCCCCGGTCGAGCAGGTGGCGTCGATGCCGGATATTCCCTATCTGGTGATCCACGGCGACAAGGATCTGGCTGTCAATAAGCAAAAACATTCCGATCGATTCTGCGCCGAGATGCGCCGCGCCGGGAAAAAGATTGAATATCTGGAAGTGCCGGGCATGGGGCATGCAACCGACATACCGTATTATGCGACGCGGAAGGGGATTGATTTCGTGAAAGATTTTTTCGCGAAGTAAAAGAGACGATCAACCCCGATGCGGCTCGGACGTTTCTTGCGCCGCCTGGCGGATCGCGGCTTCCTGCAGGCCGCAGAGCTCTTCGCCGCAGGCCATCGGGGGCTGGCCGGCGGGGATGGGGATTTCCGGGCAGCCCGACGGTTGCGACGGCAGGCCGTAGCCGCTTCGCAGCGTGCGGCGGTGCTGAAGTATCTGCTGCATCTCCCGTTCGGTGCCCTTCACCGGCGGCATGTTGGCGATCGCGTCGCGCAGCATCGCCCATGACGCCTCCGATGCGACGACGCTGTCCCTGGCCGAGGGAAGGCCCAGATCTTTCCCCGCGTTCACCGAGCGGGCGAAGACATCCACCATCACGTCCAGTTTCTTGTCGTTGAACAAGCCGGTTTTTCTCACGGTCGCGTGAACGCCGTGCATCTCAATCGTGGCGTCGATGAAATTGTGCCGCATCCGGCAGATTCCCTTGGTGCCGATCGCCTCGACGTAGCAGTTGTGTGTTTTTTCCTTGGCGAGGTGGCCGTAGACGAACCCCTGCGTGATGTCGAAGACCACGCCGTTGGCGAAATGGCCGTGCGCGTTTACCCACCACGGCTCTTTATAATTCCACATGCGTATGCCCTGCGCGTGCCATTTCTGGAATTCGCTTTGTGCGTACCAGCGTGCGACATCGACGTAGTGCATGCCGCAATCGTGAAAAGGCGGGCCCTCGGGCTCATGTCCCTCGGTGGGCATGTGGCCGGGCGTCATGTGGCAAATCCGCAGGATCGCCAGCTCGCCGATTTCCCCCTCGGCGATGAACGCCCGCATATCCTTGTGGTACCACGCATTTCTGTTGAACAGGTTAACCGCGACGAGCTGATGGGAGGCTTCGATCTCCTTGACCAGTTGCCATTCGGTTTCCGTATCGGCCGCGAGGGGTTTTTCGGCGATGACGTGTTTCTTGTTTTCCAGCGCCTTGCGAATCTGCGCGGGCCGGGCATCGGCGAGCGTGAAGAGACCAATCACGTCGATATTTTTCGATGTGAAGATCGAATCGGGCTTGGAAAGGATTTGCGCATCCGGAGCGGATTTCGACGCCAGCTCGCGCGCATTGGCGGAGACGTCGCAGATGGCCGCGACTTCCCAGAAATCGCTCTGCTGCATGGCGGCAACGAAACCCCGCCCCATCCGCCCGTAGCCCACAATACCAGCCCGTAATCGCCGTTTCATAATTTGTTGCTGATTCACGTAATTATAGCCGAAAAAGTGCCGGGATACGAACCCTATCCAGCCGTTAACAGCGCTAAACGGCTCGCAGATAGTTAAGGGAGTGAATTAAACCCGCTTTTTCGCCGTCGGGGCCGGTGTTGAAGTTTTCATCCTCCAATTCCACTGAAACAGCCCCCTGATAACCGGCGTCAGCCAGTGTTTTTAAAATGTCCGGCCACCGCGCTACCCCATGTCCGGGAATGGTGTATCGCCAGACATGATCCCCAAACGGATGCGGGCTGGCGATGATGCTGTCCTGATATAAGCCCAACTCGTACTGCGCTTCGGGGAAGAGGGCGGTGTCCTTGGCATGCACATGCTTAACGTGACCGATGAATTCGTTCAGAAACCGTAGATGATCGATCCCCAGCCGAATCAAATGCGAGGGATCGTAATTCAGAGATGCCCCCTTGGGCACATCCTTGAGAAATTCCCGCACGGTCTCGGGCGAGCAGGCCAGGCTGGCATACCGCGGACCCTGCCCCGGCCAGCCTTCAAAGGCGATGGATGTTCCGGCTTTGGCGGCCGCTTCGCAAATGGGCGCGTAGCTTTCGACCGCGATCTTGTAGTTGTCGATTCGCTTGGCCGATGGATCGCCGGGAATAAGCACGCTGAAAAAAACCTTTGCCCCCGCCGCCGATGCTTCCTTGATGTACTGCACCGACTTGGCGACGTTTTCTTTCCGCTTGCCTGTGTCTTTCGCCAGCAGCCCGCCGAAATCGACCAGGTCGGCCGTTCCCAGCTTCAGGCCGGCGGATTTGATGGCCGCCATCTCCTCACTGCCGGCGCGGCCAAGGTCGATGATCTCGAACCCCGCTTTCGCGCCCCATTCCGCCAGGGCCTTGAGATCATTTTTCTGCCAGTCGCTCCAGCCGCGACGAAATCCGATGGGGAAATTTCCTGTCCGAGTTTTCATTTCATTCCCTGAAAATATTCTGCCGGAAGAATGTTCTATTCTTCTCCAACCGAGAGTGCCGACCAGTACGGCTTCAGGTCGACGACTTTTCCCGTTGCCGCGGCTTCGTCGATGGCGAAGGCAACCGCGGCGGATCGCACCGCCTCGTCGATTCCCGCCAGGGGCTTGCGCCCCTCAAGCATAGTCGCCGCCAGGCCACTGGCCAGCACGGTATCGCCGCCTCCGTGGCCATCGGGATTTGGACCGATCGACAAATCCTCGCTCGGGATGTCACGCCCGACGCGCTGGTAAGTGATTGTACCGTCGTATGCGTCGGCGCGAAGTGTGCCCAAAGTGCCCAGCAGATAAAATCGCCGCTCCGCCACCGCCGCGACGCAGTTGGCATGAAACGTCGCGCGCACGCCGTTGGCAAATTCCAGGATCGCCACCTGGTGATCCATCAGATCTGAATCGCCCGAAAATGGATCGACGCGATGCGCATCGGGCCACTCGACAAACACCGATCGCCCGTCGGCATCCAACCCGATTTTTTCGCCCAGGCTGGCGTTGGCCGTCGTGAAGATTCGCTTGCCGCCGAAGCTGGCGATCCGCATCGGAATGCTGTCCGCCATCCAGTTGGCCAGGTCCAGATCGTGGCAGCATTTTTCGAGGATGTGAGACCCGGCCATCTCGGTGCGCCGCCGCCAGTTGCCGAAAATATATCCGCCATGCCCGGGCCTCAACGTTTCGTTGAATTCAAAGGAAATCAGCTCGCCAAGCCGGCCATCGGCCAGCGTTTTGCGAATCCGTTGATAGTGCGGCGAATATCGCAGCACCAGGCCGAATGCGAAAGTTCCCTTGGAGCGCTTCACCGCATTTTTCACGGCAACGCAGTCCGCCAGCGTGGTCGCCAGCGGTTTTTCGCAGAAGACATTTTTCCCCGCATCCAGCGCCGCGATCGCCGCCGCGGCGTGATGCCGATTCCATGTCGCGATCATCACCCAGTCGATGGATGGATCCTTCACCAGCGATTCCAGGCTTGGATAGGCGATCAGGTTGGGAAGTTTAAGCTGCTCGCGCGTTTGTCTGATCGCCTCAGGATCGATATCAAATGCGCCCTTGAAGACGATTCGCGAATCTTTGGGCAGCAGCAGCCGCAGGACCGATCGCATCCGTGCGCCGCAGCCGACGCCCCCAATATTCACGACTCGATCCGCGCTACTCATGGACGGCATTCTGCGCGACTGCGTAGGACGACTGCAAGCGCCGCGGGGGAACGGCCGCTTCGACCACCGGCGCTGCGGGCTTGTCGGCCGGCTGCGTCCAGCCCGGCTTATATCGGACGAACCCCTCGATCGCTTCATATTCCGCAAGGCCCAGCAGATCGTACGTCTTGGCGGTTTGACGGTTGCGTTCCTCGGCGCGCTGCCAGAATTCGCGCTCATCGGCGCCGGGGAACATCGCCTTGTCCTTCTGACTCTGATGCTTGAAGATCGCGTTGCGCTTGCGCACCAGCTCCGACGGGCTCAGCGGAACGGCCATTTCGATCTGGTCTGGTTCCCATTCCTGCCATGCGCCGCGGTAAAGCCAGATTTCGCACTGGGCTGCCCACGGCTCATCCGCGAGCTGATCGAACGCCTTGAACACCGCCGAAAGACAAACGCGATGCGTACCGTGCGGATCGGACAAATCGCCCGCCGCGTATACCTGGTGGGGCTGAATTTTCCGCAGCAGTTCAACCGTCAGGCGAACGTCTTCCGGCCCGATCGGTTTCTTCCGCACCGCGCCGGTTTCGTAAAATGGCAGGTCCATGAAATGCAGACGATTATCCGGCACGCCGCACTCGCGCCCGGCGGCGCGAGCCTCGCCGCGGCGAATCAGCGCCTTGATCTGCTGAAGCTCCGTGCTGTCGACTTGTCCGGGCTTTTTGTTCTGCAGGAACTCTTCAATGTGCCGCTCGATTTTGAACGCCTGCTCGGCAGCGCCGCCGGCGAGCTTGAACAGACGATTGTATTCCACCGCGAAATCAGCGAAGCGAATCGCGTCCGCGTCGAACACCGCGATATTGCCGCTCGTCTGATACGCGACGTGCACCTCGTGACCCTGCTCCACAAGCCGGATGAGCGTGCCGCCCATACTGATGACATCATCATCCGGATGCGGGCTGAAAATCAGCACCCGCTTGGGGAATACATCGTCGCTGGAGCGGCGAATGTCGCCGGGCCGCTTGCGGTCTTCCGGCTTTCCACCCGGCCAGCCGGTGATCGTTTCCGTCATCGAGCGGAACACATCGACATTGATATCGTACGCCGACCCGCGCGAAGCGAGCAGGTCCTGCAAGCCGAATTCGTTGTAATCTTCATCCGTCAGTTTCAGGATCGGCTTCTTGACGCTGCGCGCCAGCCAGATGACGGCTTTGCGGATCGTGGCCGTGTCCTGCCGCATCGGGCCCACCAGCCAGGGGCTTCTGCAGCGCGTTAATTCCGCTGCCGCGGCTTCGTCGAGATAGACCGTCGCATGTGGATGCTGCTGCAAAAAGCTGGCGGCGATCGTGGAGGTGATCGGCCCTTCCACCGCCTTGGCGACCACCGGCGCTTTGCCTTCGCCGAAGGCGATCATCACCACGCGCTTGGCGGAGAGAATCGTGCCCACGCCCATGGTGATGGCGCGGCGGGGCACGTGCTGCTCGCCGAAGAAGTCCGCCGTGGCGTCCGCGCGGGTCACGCGGTCCAGCGTAATCAGTCGGGTGCGGCTGTCCTTGGCGCTGCCGGGTTCATTGAAGCCGACATGCCCGGTGCGGCCGATGCCCAGAATCTGCAGGTCGATCCCGCCGGCCTTTTCGATTTCCACTTCGTACCAGGCGCAATATTCGTTGACTTTTTCGATCGGCGTCGTGCCATCGGGAATGTGGATATTCTCTTTGGGGATGTCGATGTGATCGAACAGATATTCCTGCATGAACCGCCGATAGCTCTGCAGCGACTGCGGCTGGATCGGGTAATACTCGTCGAGGTTGAACGTCACGACATTCTTGAACGAAAGCCCCTCTTCGCGATGCAGACGAACCAGCTCTGCGTATACCCCCGTCGGCGTCGATCCCGTCGCCAGCCCCAGCACACATTTCTGATTAGCAGCGGCGCGAGAACGGATCAGTGCGGCAATTTCAGAAGCCACGGCAAGATCGACTTCATCCGATCTCTGGAGAACGACCGTGTGAATCCGCTCAATGCGATGTAATTCCTGATGGGACATTTCAAGCTCCCCGAGCTGTATGTTAGCGCTCGCGGGTAATAATTACGCCTAAGGGCCGCCAAAAAAATATCGCTGCCGATTATATTTGTCAATCAAAATCACAAATACCCTACTTAAATAGCGCATTCAACAAGTGTATTTGTAAACCGTTATCTTTCATACAATTGCAAAAAAAGAGAGGCCGGCAACGTGTGGTATTTGCCGGCCCATCTTCGGAAATACTGATTTAAGGCCTGATCAGGCCGTTCGTCCGCGTCGGCGGGACAGCAGACCAACGCAAGCCAAAGTCAGCAAGCCGATGCTCGCGGGTTCGGGGACGGCGACTTCTGCGGCGCTGACGGCGTAGATACCCGCAGGGTAGTACTGCAGTGTGCTGTTGTATGTGCCCTGATAGAGCGAATCGGGCGTGATCGTGATGCTCACGATGGTCTTGGCCTGATCGGCGGGCGACAGGGAAATGTCGCTTTCAGTTAAATATCCGCTCCAACCGGCCGGTGGGACGGTGCCGTTGCCATTGTCGACGCCGCTCAGGACAAATGCCTTGTTGGAGGGGGCTGTGCCGCCGTTATCGCCCATCGGTCCAGCGGTAATTCCCTGAGTATATGTGTCGCTGCTGCTGTCGCTGAAATTGAGCGTGACATCGAACTGAGAGTGCGATGTAAACCCACTGGGTAGTTCCGCGGCGGCGAGAAAATCGAGAGTCGTTGCTTGAACCGGAGTCACCAGAGTCAAAGTGTGGGCCGCCGCAGTGGCGAAGTAAAGGGTATTATTGTCCGCGTAGTCCGATGAGGTGCCGTTATAACCAAGATCAAACGTATTGCCCGATATGGCGGTGAGGGATCCGCTCGCCGGAAAGCCGCCGGTTGTAAATTTCGTCGTGTTGGCGCTGTCCCATCCGTTTTCGTAGAACGTTAATCCGTTATGAACTTGTCCAGTATTCGTATAAGGAGCGATGTCTCCCGCCTCATTGAGATCGGCGATGGGCACATTGGTGGAAGACTTAAAAATCGCGCCAGTGCCGCTGCTTTCGTTGGAGCCTTGTCCAGTGGCCGTGTTGGCGGTCGACGCGGCCGCGTCAACGATCGTGTCGGCGTTCCAACTGGCGGAAGTGATTCCCAGGGGAATCACGGAAGCTTCACCCGTGCCGGCGCCCAGGATGATCGCCAGGACTGCGACCGCGTAATGCGCTGCTCGAGACTTGTGCCGATTTACAGGAGCTTCAGGATGATCGATTCCCATTTGAGTCCTCCGATATGGCTAGACAGTCCGCCCGATGACCGGAGCCGACCCATGCGGCCCGGTCTTAACTCAGTTCTGCTGCGATTTATCGCGAATCAGCACTACGCGAACGACGTCGAGCGAGCAGGCTAACGCTGCCCAGCGCAAGCAGCCCAAGACTTGCGGGTTCAGGAACCGCCACCGGGGCGTTGATCGTGAAGTAACCATTGCCCGGATATACCGACTGCACGAACTGCCGCCCAACGGTTGAACCCGAGCTGCTGTTCGAAGTGTCAATATAGGTGTAGTCGTAAGCGTTGCTGTCGGTTCCGTACGTGAACGGGGCCAAAATCTGATTGTTTGTCCGACCATCGCTGCCCACCGCATCGAAGACGAATGCGTTGATCGATGATCCGACCGTATAACCAAGCGAGCTAAGCGGAATCGAGATTTCCAGACCTGTGTTCGCACCGGCGAAACCGGGATCGCCAACACCACCGGCGCCCACCGGTGTGTGCACCAAGGCGTTATTCAGAACCGCACTCACTGAGGCGGGAGCAGCATAGCCCAAACCGGTCAGGTCCGTGTAAGAAACGCCGGCAATCTCATTTCCGTTGTACGTCGTATTGGGCGCCCCGCTCATATTTGAAACACCTGACGTGGTCGGCTGACCCGGAAAGATGTTGAACAAAGCGGTGGGCTTGAAACCGTTGGAGAATTGAACATCCGGCAAGCCGCCGTTCTTGGTGCCCGCGATTTGCTGGCCAGCCAAACTCGAAACTCCGTTGCTGTTCAACTGCAATGCGATTTCGATTTCAGAATCATTGTCTTCCTCAAGGCTTCCACCGATGAAGAGATCCAGGGCATTCGCGCTCGGATCGATCTGTGCGTAGGCATTCGAAAGGTTAGTAAAATCTCCCGTGCTGGTCGCAGTTGCTTCGTTGGCAACGCCACCAGGGCCGCCGCCGTCGGAGGACTGGGAAGTGGTGACATTCGTCTGTGTCGACACGAGGGTATAACCTTCGCCCGCCGACAAAGAACCATCCACGGTCACGGTCGCTTTGGCGACCGAACCAACACTGATTGCGCTTGCCACCGCTACGGCCGCGCTCAGCAATACCTTTGTCCGATTACGCATCTTTTGCCTCTCCTTTGGAAGTGTGACCAATCGCTCCTCACGATTTAGCCTGCATCAGCTTGCGCCGACACCTTATTTCAATACGCTTAGGAATATAACCTGTTATTGATTCATGTCAACCAAATTCATTTCACAATACTGCAAATTATAGAATAAGTAGTGTGAAATCCGTCCATCAAAGTGGCAAAAAAGTTGTAGGAGAAAACGACGGTGGGATCATCATAAGATGATTGTAGTCGCTCTATTATAATTATTATCTCCACTAATTTCGGCAAAACAGTGATATTATGGGCTTCGCAACATATCGTTATTGCGCAAGCCCATCCATAAAAAATCGGGAATTTTGGTCTTGACGCAAAATATGAGCCTATTGTCGCGAACGGTTCCAAATGTGATGAAGCGAAATTCTATCCGGCGCCTATACTGCGGCGATGATTCGCATAGGCATCAGTGGCTGGACCTACACACCCTGGCGGGGAACTTTCTATCCGAAAAAATGGCCGCACAAAAACGAGCTGCGATATGCCGCCGAAAAATTCTCCAGCATCGAGATCAACGGAACATTCTATAGCCTTCAGCGCCCGTCGAGTTATGCCAAATGGTATGAGCAGACGCCCCCCGATTTTGTCTTCTCGCTGAAAGCGCCGCGGTTTATCACGCACATCCTGAGGCTCCGAAACGCCCAGGCGGCCACCGCCAATTTCTTCCTGAGCGGCCCCCTGCGCCTGGGTGAAAAGCTCGGCCCGATCCTCTGGCAGTTTCCACCAAGCTTTAAGTTCGACGCCGATCTGCTTGAAACTTTCCTGGCCGCATTGCCGCGCACCACCCGCGCCGCCGCGAACCTGTTGAAACAGACGGACGATCACATCAAGGGCCGATCGTGGGCGGAAATCGACCGCGACCGTCCGATCCGCCACGCGATGGAGATCCGTCACCAAAGCTTCGCCAATGAAACGTTTGTCCGCCTGCTGCGCCGCCACAACATCGCGCTGGTGATCGCCGACACGGCCGGCAAATGGCCCATGCTTCAGGACATCACCGCCGATTTTCTTTACCTGCGCCTGCACGGCGCCGAAGAGCTGTACGCCAGCGGCTACACCGATACCGCCCTGGAGACATGGGCCAAAAAAATCCGCGCCTGGTCCCAGGGCCGCGACACACCCGCAGCCTCGCGCCTCGGCCCGCCCGCGAAAAAGCGCGCCGGTCGCGACGTCTACGTTTATTTCGATAACGACATTAAGGTCCACGCCCCCTTCGACGCCGCAAGTCTCTACACCAAGGTGGGATTAAAACAACCCCAACTAAACAATCGCCCCAAAAAATAGCTTCTCATTCCCCCAATTCTCTTCGCGGTTTTCGCGCCTTCGCGGTAAAAATTCCTTTCGCGATATGACTTACCCCACTGGTTAAACGCCTTCGTTGTACAGCACGTGCAAACCGTCTTTACCCGGCGCGATGATGTCCAGCCGCCCGCTGCCGCGTAAATCCGCAACGGCAAAGTGTATCCCGCATCCCACGCCAACGCCTGGCGGTCCGTAGCTGATCACCTGCTTGGCGAACCCTTCGCCAGTCCACTTGAAGTAGTAGATGCCCAGATCGTCAAATTCCCCCGGATCGCGGCCGCAGTGCGCGAGATATCGCTTTCCCGTCACCAGCTCTTTTTTCCCATCGCCATCGATGTCCACCCAGTGCAGGTCGTGATACTGGCTGTTGAAAGGATCGATCGCATGCCGCGTCCACGTGCGCTTGCCCGCTTCGATTTTCTGCTCCCACCAGTCCAGCCCGTAATCGTGAGCGCGCCCGACGATCAGGTCGGCCAGCCCGTCGCCGTTCACATCCTCCACCAGCACGGGGATACTCAAATCCCAGTATCCCCAGTTGATTTCCTGCATGACTTTCCACGGACTCTTGAGCGGATCTTTGTCAGCCTTGAGTATTCCCTTATTGGTGATGAATTCCCCGCGCCCATCGCCGTCCACATCGCCAAAGCCCAGACCGTGGCCGATCCCCTCGTTGAACAGCATGTGCTTCGAGAATTTACCGGTCGCCTTGCCGCTGGAATCGACGATCAGCTTATACGCGCACAGCGGCGCCCCCGGCGTATTGGGCACGATTTCCAGCGCGCCATCGCCATCGACATCCCACGCCCGCGTGGTTTCGACGTTGCCGATATCCTCCGCGATCACGTGCATCGGCCAGAGCTTGAGCGCATCGCCCGGATTCTGCCGCCAGCGGATATTCGTTCCCCACCACCCGCCGGTGATGAAATCCATCCGCCCGTCGCCGTCGATATCCATCGCGATCGTCGAAAAATCATCGTAATAATCGTTGTATCGCCGCAGATCGTCGGCGATCAGATTCTTCTGCCGGAAATCAGGGCCCTTGTACCAGAACCCGCCGCTGACAATGTCCGGCACACCGTCGCCATCGACGTCGAACACATTGGCGGATTCAAACGTCTCGGCGGAAATCTGCACTTTACGGAATTTAACAGGCATTGAGTTACCTCGCGGTGGTTTGCTCCATCAGCTTGATGTAATCACGGGCGATCATCAAATCCTTCATCGCCTCGGCCGCTTCGCACAGCGGCGTCGGCTCGTCCCGGATCGCCTTGATGAAATTCATCGCCTGATTTCGCATCGCATGAATCCACGGCAACGTTGGGACGACGGTTTCCGGCTCGGCGTCTTTCCTGTCGGTGAAGATCGTCACCTTCCCCGGCCGGTTGCTCGCCAGCGGGGCGGGCAGCTCGATTTTGATCCATCCCTTTTCAAACGCGATAAATGCTTCCTCCTGCCAGTCGATGCAGGTCTGATGCGTCGCCATTTCGATGACGCCGCAGACGCCCGATCGGCTGGCGACCGACAGCAGAACGCCGGATGGATCGGCATATTGAACTTCGTAATCCTCCCCCAGCAGATGCCGCAGGAGATTCACCTGGTGAATGTAGTAATTGACGAACGCGATATATCTCTGAAATTTCGCCTCGTCCCAACCAGCCGGAATGGCGTCATCGGCAATGGCCGGATACGGCTCATCCGTGTTAATGTGATGGATAAATCCGCCGGCGATCCAATCGCCCGGCGGCATCGCGATGCGGATAAATTTCAGCTTGCCCACCTCGCCGCTCGATTGCCACGCCGCCATCTGCTGCCTGGCGCGAATCGTCGCCAATTCGCTGCGCTTGTGGTAGGCGATAAACAACTTCGACTTGGATGCTCGCAGAGCCGCGAGAATTTTTTCGCCTGCTTCCACCGTCCCCGCGAGCGGTTTTTCCGTCAGCACCGCCGCGCCCTTGCCCAGCAGCGGGGGGATGATCGCGGCGTGCTTCATGAACTGCTGGCTGGCGACGATGCCGTCGAGCGATTCCTTTTTCAGCATCTCCGCCGAATCGGTGTACACGTTCGGCACCCCGTAGCGCGCCGCAACCGCATGTGCCAGCTTCGGCCGAATCTCCGCCAGCGCCACCACTTCACAGTCCGGCAGCGTCACATAATTCTGAAGATGCGCCGCCTGTCCCATCGATCCGGCGCCCACGAAACCAATACGAATCTTGCCCACGAATTCCTCCGTAATAGAAAACCCGAAATCATTCAACCCGCGCGATTCTACCGTTCCGCGCATTCGATCTCACCCAGCGTCGAATTTTGTCTCCCTGCAAACGGATGCCCCCGACCGTCACCCGGCCCCACCCGTGCGCCCAAATCGACAACAGCGTCATCCGATCAAACTGTTTCTAAAATCACATTCGAATCCCAGCCCAATGTGAGAAAATATCACCAACGAGTTAACCCCAAAAATTGCTCGCCCCTTTTTTTCTGTCATGCCGATGATTAGAATGATTTCTGGTGGAGGGTTACTCACCATGGATCTTCGTCTCCGCTTGCAATTGGCCGAGGCCTTCGGCCCGATAAATCGCTGGTTCTGTTCCGAAGTCTACGGTCGAGAGATCGACGACAGGGACACCCTGCTCCGATATTACATCAAGAGCGGCGGGGCGGCCGACTTCGCCCGGAGATTCGCCCAGGCCATGGGGCCGCTCAACCGCTGGTACTGTTCCGAGTTTTATCATTGCGATATCCGTGATCCCGAAACGCTCTGGGACTATTTCATGAACTACGCCCCGGACGCCTGCCCCTGGAAAAATCCCCGGATCGAACGCCGTGAACCCCTCGCCGAATTAAGCCTCGCCTGCTGATCCGTTTCTGCTTTTCACGAATCCGTATACCACTTGCGCAATGACGATCTCTTCGTCCGTCGCAATTCTCCGCACTGTGACCCCGCTGTCATCGCTTGAAATAATATCCGCATTGCCGACATTGCGATCGCTATCGAGCTTGATGCCCATATAACTCAACCTCTCGCAAATTCCCGCCCGCGCTTCGGGCGCGTTTTCGCCGATGCCGCCGGAAAACACCAGCGTATCCAGCCCGCCCATCGTCGCCGCCAGCGCTGCGACGAATTTCTTCGCCTGATTGCAGAAGATATCCACCGCATCGGCTGCCCGCTCGTCTTCGCTTCGGCGCTGCAGCAGATCGCGCATGTCAAAGCTGGTTTCGGATATTCCCAGCAGCCCGCACTTGGTGGAGATGAATTCATCCATCTGATCCGGGCTGAGTTTTTCGACGCGCATCAAATACACCAGCAGCCCCGGATCGAGATCGCCCGGCCGGGTCCCCATCACCAGCCCGGCAATTGGCGTGAACGCCATCGTTGTGTCGATCGGCTTTCCCCCCTTTACCGCGGCCATGCTGGCGCCCGAGCCGAGATGGGCGAGGATCACTTTTCCCTCGGCCGCCTTTTTCCCCGCGATTTCCGCCAGCCGTTTCATCAGATACGTATACGACAACCCGTGAAATCCGAACCGCCGAATTCCCTCATCGTGATAGTGTCGCGGGATGGGCAGCATCGCCGCCACGCGCGGCAAATCCCGGTGAAACGCCGTGTCGAAGCACGCCACCTGCACCGCGGATGGGAACGAATCGCGAAAGGTTTCGATCAGCGAAATTTCCCGGGGAAGATGCGCCAAATCCAGCGGCTGCGTGCGGCGAAGCTCGGCGATCAACTGCGGCGTGATGATCTGGTGATCCAGTAGATGGATACCACCATGCACCACGCGATGACCGATGCCGATGATGACGGCTTTGCCGAGGCGCTCGCGCAGATATTTCACGAGATTTTCAGCGGCGTGGCGGTAAGTACCGGCATCGATCGGTTGGATTTCATCGCCAGAGTCGGCTGCGTCTTTGGCGATCAATCGCGCTTCAGGCTGGCCAATCCGCTCGATCTGCCCATGCAGCGTGCGCTGCGGCGGATCAGTCATCGTGAACAGCGCGAATTTGATGCTCGATGAACCGCCGTTGATGGTGAGGATTAACGGTCCATCGCCAGGCGCGAGGTTGTTGCGGACATCAGACAATGTTCATCTCAATGCCTGGGCGACGATCAACTGCGCCTCGCGCAGAATGGCGTCCAGGTGCGAAGCGCTCTTGAAACTTTCGGCGTAAATCTTGTAGACATTTTCCGTGCCGGACGGACGCGCCGCGAACCAACCGCTGGCGGTGACGACTTTCAAACCGCCGATGGGCGCGCCGTTGCCCGGGGCGCGCGTCAGCTTCGCCGTGATCGGCTCGCCCGCCATTTCCCCGGCCTTGACCGACTCGGGCGACAGATTCTTCAGCACGTTCTTCTCCGCCAGCGTTGCCGGTGCGTCGATGCGCGTGTAATACGAAGTGCCGAATTCGGCGGTCAAATTCTGATAATGCTCTCCCGGGTCTTTGCCGGTGCGCGCGGTAATCTCCGCGGCCAGCAGGTCCATCAGCGGCCCGTCCTTGTCGGTTGTCCACGGCTTGCCGTCCATTTGCAGGAAGCTCGCGCCTGCGCTTTCCTCGCCGCCGAAGCACATCGTGCCGCTGAAAAGACCATCGGCAAACCACTTGAACCCGACAGGCACTTCCGCCAGCCGCCGATTTAATTTGGCCACCACGCGGTCGATCATGCTGCTGCTCACCAGCGTTTTGCCCACCGCTGCTTGCGCCGGCCAGCTCGGGCGGTGCGTCAGCAGATATCCAATCGCCACGGCCAGGTAATGATTTGGATTCATCAGCCCCGCCGTCGGCGTCACGATGCCGTGGCGATCTGAATCGGGATCGTTGCCGAACGCCACCTGGAATCGATCCTTGAGCTTGACCAGGTTCGCCATCGCATAGGGGCTGGAGCAATCCATTCGAATCTGCCCGTCGTGGTCGACCGTCATGAAAGCAAACTTTGGATCGATCTTTTTGTTCACCACTTCGATGTTCAAGCCATAAATTTTGTTGATCGGCTCCCAGCAGAACAGGGCCGCACCGCCGAGAGGATCGACGCCCAGCTTCAGATCGGCGGAGCGGATCGCCTCCATGTCGATCGCCATCTTCAAATCCTGCACGTACGGCAGAATGAAATCCGTGTGATGCGTGGTCTCAGCGGAGATCGCCGATTCATACGTCACCCGCCGCACGTCGCGGTTGCCGCCTTCCAGCAGCGCGTTGGCCCGCTGCTGAATCTGTGAGGTGATTTCCGTTCCCGCCGGCCCGCCATCCGGCGGATTGTATTTCAGCCCCCCATCCCGCGGCGGATTGTGCGACGGGGTCGCGATCAACGCATCAGCCAGATGTTCCCGCCGATTCCGGTTGTAATTCAGGATCGCCCGCGAAATCACCGGCACCGGCGTATATCCATCCTCCTGCGCAATGATCGCATCCACACCGTTGGCCGCCAAAACCTCCAGGACGCTGCGCTGCGCCGGCCCCGAAAGAAAATGCGTGTCCTTCGCCACCATGACCGGCCCGTCGATCTTCTGCGTCTTTCGGTAATCACACACCGCCTGCGCGATCGCCAGGATATGCGCTTCGTTGAACGTGCCGTTGAGTGAAGTCCCGCGATGCCCGCTGGTGCCGAAGATCACGCGCTGCGTGGGATCGGCCGCATCCGGTTTTCGCTGATAATAATCGCGCTGGAGCTGATCCAGATCGATCAGCATGTCCGCCGTCGCCGGCTTGCCCGCCATGGGATTTATCGCCATCGCCGCTCCTGTCATCTTTATTGTGGCATGGGCGTCACGCCCATGATTGTACAAGTAGGCATAAGTTTTTAGTTGAGTTCAGGACGTAATTCGCAGTTTAATAAAAACAAAAAAAGTCCCGGCATTGCCGGTCTATCCCACCCGGCGGTTTTCGTTGCGACGACGCAGCCCGGCGAGCCATGCGGTGGGATCATCCGAGATCGTGTCCAGCAGTCGGCGCGCCAGCGGCGAGGGTTCACGCACGCCTTGCTCCCAACCCTGCACCAGGATCGTCGAGACCCCCACCAGATGCGCGAACCCGGATTGACCGACGTTAAACTTCGCGCGCAATGCCCTGATCGCCGCGGGCGTGTATCGGCCAGGCTCGGGCGCGACGACGCGCACGCGGGTGGGGAAACGCTTTTTGAGGTCTTCCAGCGTCAAACCTTCGCGGACGATCTGTTCCAGCTCGGCGAGACCGCTCAGCAGGTCGCGTGTCGCCCGGCTTCGAATCGGTTTCTTCTTCTTTCTCATGGCATTTTTCCTTTGGGCTCAGCCCAATTGCTTCGACAGCGATTGCAGAAGCGTTTTGAATCGCGCCTTCTCGGCGGCCGTCAGGTTCGCCTGATCCGCCTTGGCGAAGATGGACACGAGCAAAATAACTCTCGCGGCGGGGAACAGGGCATAAGTGACGCGATAAGCGCCGCTCTTGCCCGAATGCCGTGAGGGCGGGGAAAATCGAATTTTGCGTAACCCGCCGGTTCCGGCCATCACAGCGCCCGCCTCGGGCCTCTTCAGCAGCAGCATTTCCAGCGCCTGCAAATCCTCGTCATTCAGCCGGAACTGCTTCCACCGCTTCCAGAAGATTTCCGTCTGGACGAGGGTGAAATTCATACATTGTATGGTATCATACTTGGTATGAATGGCAAAGAGGGGTAGGGATATTTGACGCCGAAGAATATCGAACTATTGATTTGCCAGATTTTGGATATGTCCTAATCAGTGATGTCCCCCTATCGGTTTCTCCCCCTATCGGTTTCCCCCTATCGGTTTCCCCCCTATCGGTTTCCGTTGGTATGGTGATGTATTTTTCATTTAAATATTTCGTGACCAAATCCTTGGCTTCTGCGTAAGTCATATTAACTCGATGGCGGACGAAACGCATAACGAGAACGCATACTTTTCTTCACTGATCTCAGACTTTGTCGACCTGCTTCCGACTCACTTCCCCACCCCCCATTTCCAATCCCTCACCTCCGGCATATCGCGGCCTTCCCGATAAATGTACTGCTTGTGCGCAATTAGCTTGTCCTTCATTTCCTGCTTGAGATAGTCCCCCTTCCCCTTCAGTTGCGGCAAGCGGTCGATCGCATCCTGCACGAGGTGAAATCGATCCATCTCGTTCAGCACCGTCATGTCAAACGGCGTGGTGATCGTCCCCTCCTCCTTGTAGCCGCGCACGTGCAGATTGCGGTGATTGGTGCGGCGATAGGTCAGGCGGTGGATGAGCCAGGGATAGGCGTGGAAGGCGAAGATGATCGGCTTATCGGCGGTGAAGAGGGAATCGAAATCCTTGTCGCTCAGACCGTGGGGGTGCTCGCTGCTGGGCTGGAGCTTCATGAGATCGACGACGTTCACCACGCGGATTTTCAGGTCGGGGAGGGATTTGCGCAGGATTGAAACGGCCGCGAGGGTTTCGAGCGTGGGGACGTCGCCGGCGCAGGCCATCACGACATCGGGTTCGGAGCCCTTGTCGTTGCTGGCCCATTCCCAGATGCCGATGCCCTCGGTGCAGTGCTCGACGGCCGCATCCATCGACAGCCACTGCGGCGCGGGATGTTTGCCGGCGATCACCACATTCACGTAATGCCGGCTGCGCAGACAGTGGTCCATCACCGACAACAGGCAATTTGCATCCGGCGGCAGATAAATCCGCACCACCTCGGCTTTCTTGTTGACGACATGATCGATGAATCCCGGGTCCTGATGCGTGAACCCGTTGTGATCCTGCCGCCAGACGTGAGAAGCCAGCAGATAATTCAGCGACGAAATCTTTCGCCGCCACGGCAAACCATTGGTCACCTTGAGCCACTTGGCATGCTGGTTGAACATCGAATCGACGATGTGGATGAAGGCTTCGTAGCAGTTGAACAGGCCATGCCGGCCCGTGAGCAGATATCCTTCCAGCCAACCCTCGCATTGATGCTCGCTGAGCACTTCCATGACCCGGCCGGTGGGCGCGAGATATTCATCACCCTTGATGGTGATCGCATCCCATTGCCGCTGTGTGGCCTGGAAGACGGCGGTCAAACGATTGGAGATTGTCTCATCCGGGCCGAAGAGCCGAAAATTGTGCTGGTCCTGATTCAGCTTGATTACATCGCGCACGAACGTTCCCAAAACGCCGGTGTCCTCGGCATCCACCGAGCCGGGGCTGGGGATTTTCACCGCATACTCGCGGAAATCCGGCATCCGCAGATCATGCAGCAGAATGCCGCCGTTGGCGTGCGGATTGGCGCCCATGCGCTTCTGGCCCTTCGGCGCCAACTCGGCCAGTTCCTGCTTGAATTTCCCCTGCTTGTCGAACAATTCTTCCGGCTTGTAGCTTTGCAGCCACTGCTCGAGCTGCTTCAGATGTTTCGGGTTGGTCGCGGGATCGGCCAGCGGCACCTGATGGGCGCGGAATGTTCCCTCGATCGGCACGCCGTCGACTTCCTTCGGCCCCGTCCACCCCTTGGGGCTGGCGAGTACGATCATCGGCCACATCGGTCGATCGGTCTTTTCGCCCGTGCGCGCGTCCTTCTGAATCTGTTTGATCTGCGCGATCACGGTGTCGAGCGTCGCCGCCATCGCCTGGTGCATTTTCTCCGGCTCGTGTCCCTCGACGAAATACGGCGTCCATCCGTACCCTTCGAGCAACTTCTGCAACTCCCCACGCGATATGCGGGCGAGAATCGTCGGGTTGGCGATCTTGTATCCGTTGAGATGCAGGATCGGCAGCACCGCGCCGTCGGCAACGGGATTGAGAAACTTGTTGGAATGCCACGCCGTCGCCAGCGGTCCGGTTTCCGCTTCGCCGTCGCCGACCACACAGGCGACGATCAATTCCGGATTGTCCAGCACCGCCCCGAACGAATGGCTCAGCGAATATCCCAACTCGCCGCCCTCATGGATCGACCCCGGACATTCCGGCGACACATGGCTGGGAATCCCACCCGGAAACGAAAACTGCTTGAATAGTTTTTTCAGCCCCGCTTCATCCTGCGTGATGTTCGGATAAATTTCGCTGTACGTTCCTTCCAGATAAGTATTACCCACCAGCGCCGGCCCGCCATGCCCGGGGCCCGACACATAAATCATGTTCAAATCAAATTGCCGGATAACGCGGTTCAGATGCACGTAAATAAAATTCTGCCCCGGCGTCGTTCCCCAGTGACCCAGCAGCATGTGTTTGATGTGCGAAAGCTCCAACGGCTGCCGCATCAGCGGATTGTCGCAGAGATATATTTGACCGACCGCCAGATAATTCGCCGCTCGCCAATAGGCGTTCATCTTCCCCAGCATTTCCGACGAAAGCGGCGTATTCATGGGCAACTCCTTCCAAGGCAGCGAATTCCCAACGAGGCAAAATACGCGCGCCGTCTCCGTCTGTAAATGATCTTCTCATATTGTTAACAATGAAAATGCGGAGACTTCCGGGCGTTCTTTGCGTCTTGAGCGCAGCGGGCGGTTGAAAAGATTTTCACCGCCAAGGCGCGAAGAACGCGAAGGGAATCAAGTGTGGGATGATGTCCAAAGCGATCTGTCTGCGCTTGCGGAATAAATCGTAAGCCAATAGTCTCGGCCCTCGCTGCGATGATTTTACCCGGCATAGTTTCGGTGACGTTCCGCTCCCTTTCGCCCCGGCGAATTATTGAGCTGACCGCGCAGGCAAAACTCGCGGCCATCGAGTGGGGGGGCGACATCCACGTGCCGCACGGCGATCTTTCCACGGCCGCCTCGATTCGCCGCATGTGTGAATCCTCGGGCATCGCCATCAGCGCCTACGGTTCATATTTTCGGGCGGATGGGGCACCGGAGCCTTCGGCCACTGCGGTGGTGGATACGGCTGCCGAACTGGGCGCGCGCATCGTTCGGGTTTGGGCGGGGGTGACCGGTTCCGCCGCCGCCACGCCTGTCAATCGCGCCGCGGTTGTCGAGCAACTGGTCCGCTGCTGCGACCTGGCCGCCGCGCGAAACCTGGTTGTCGCCACCGAATTTCACGGCGGAACGCTCACCGATCACGTTGAATCCTGCGACCGCCTGCTCGATGAAGTCAATCGCCCGAATTTCCGCACATTCTGGCAACCGCCCAATGGAATGGAATGCGACCTCGCGGTCGCCGGCCTGCGGCGAATCAGAAACCGCCTCGTGCACGTGCACGTCTTCCACTGGTTTCCCGATCACATGCATCGCCTGCCGCTGGCCGATGGCCAGGACCGCTGGCTGAAATATTTGAAGGAAGTCGCCGCCCAATCCGCGATAGACGGAGAAACGCGTTACGCCTCCCTGGAATTCGTGCGCGATGATTCCGTCGATCAATTCCAGCAGGACGCCGCCACCCTGCGCGCGTGGCTGGAAAGGAAATAGAGGATCATCCCCATGAATTTCGATTTCCCTCCGCACAAGCGCAAGCGCGTGATCATAAACTCCGACGCCAAAAACGAAGCAGACGACCAGTACGCGATCGTTCACGCCATCCTGACCCCTTCCTTCGAGTTGCACGGCATCATCGCGGCGCACTTTGGCCTGCACCCCGACCTGCCCGCCGGAACCATGCCGGCCAGCCTCGGCGAGATTCATCGGTTGCTGAAGCTGATGAATCTCACCGGCAAAATCCGCGTAACAAGCGGCGCCCCCCGCGCTCTGCCAAATGCAAAAACAGCCGCCCCATCACCCGGAGCGCAGCTCATTATCGATGAAGCGATGAAAGATGATCCGCGCCCCCTGAACGTTCTGTTCTACGGCCCGCTCACGGACATGGCCTCGGCCCTGCTGATGGAACCGCGCCTCGCGCAAAAAAAAATCCACATCGTCTGGGTGGGCGGCGCCGAAAATCCGCCCCATTATGGAAACGAATTCAATCTTTCCAACGATGTTCACGCCGCCAACGTGGTGATGAAATCGCCCGTTGCCGTCTCGCAGATTCCTTACCCCCTGTATGGTCATTTCTGCGTGTCGTACGCGGAGCTGATGGAAAAGGTTTATCCCCACGGACCGATCGGCAAGTATCTGGTCGAACAGTTGGTCGAATACAACACGCGGGCAGCGGAAGTCATGGAATACCGATCGCTGGGCGATTCACCCGCCGTCGGTGTGCTGATGGCGCCGCACGCTGGCAAATGGACCTGGCGGCCCGCGCCGCAATATGATCCAAAGACCTGCAAGCCGAAGCGCGCGGTCGACAGGCATCGCATTCGGGTCTATGAGACTTTCGATTCGAGATTTCTGTTGGAGGATTTTTACGCCAAGCTCGCTCAGTTCGCGCGCGAAGCGGAAGTCTGACGCGGCTTTCGCCGCAGCCTCGTTTGAAGGAGGCCGATCATCACCATCGCCGAAATCCCCAAGCTCGCCGGCTCCGGCACGCTGGTGAGGCTGATGCCGTTGGCGGCGGCAAACGAATCCAGCGCCGCCAGATCAGCCGCCGACACCGCCGACTGACTGGCGAAATCGTTGAAATTATCCGCCAGCAGCACGAAGTCGTCTCCGTTGACCGTGCCGGTGTAATTGAAATCCCCTTTGTCCCAGCCGGCCGTGACCGAATCGTTGAAATTCGCCGCCATCAGCGTGAAATCGGAGCCATTCACCTTTCCGTCCAGATTGGCGTCGCCCAGCAGCGTGTACTTGATCTCAATCTGCCCCGACGACAATCCCGCCGGATTTCCCGCGTCGGCCGAATCTGCATAACCGATCCCGTAACTCGCATTCGATTGCGCCGTCGTGGACATGATTCCGCCGCCCGTCCACGTGCCGTTGGCATATCCGCTGTGGATCAAAGCCGCGATCGACGAGATGGGATCGTGTCCGCTCACGTAGTCGATGATGATTTGATTGTTGGTGATATCCAGCGCGCCGTTGCCCGTGATCGACAGCGAGGTGATGTTCACATTGCTGGCCGGCGTCGCGCCGGGCTGGCTTCCGGCGGTCACGTTCGTGGCGAGTTGCACGGTGCCACTACCACTGATCGTCAGCAAGCCTTTTGGAAGGGCGCTGGTCGTCGAACTTGTCGGCTCGATAATCAATTTACCCGCGCTCACATTCGTTCCGCCGCTGTAAGAGTTCGCGGTGGCGAGAATCAGTGTTCCCGTGCCGGTCTTGGTCAGCGCTCCCGTCCCGGAGATGCTGCCGCTGCCGCTGATCGTGTAGGTCGCCAGGCTGTTGGTCGCCAACATCGAGGCCGGACTGACCGTGCCGCTCACCGACACCAGATAATTCCCATTATTGGTGTCGCTGAAAACGACGTTGCTGTTGTCCGTGTAATAGTCCGCGTAAATGCCGTTGTTCCAGTTGTATTTCGTGTTGTCGTTCACATCCCACGTCGTGCCGTCGAAATAACCGGTTGCGGCCGTGGAATCATTCCAGGTGAACGTGGGCGTCGCCACCTGGTAAATGGTGGTCGAGTAAGTGGAGCCTGGCGCCGTCGCCGCATCATACGGGGTGGGTGTGTACGGGTTGATGTAGGTGGATGAAGATGCGCTGGTCGCCGCCGCGCCTGAATCCAGCGCGTCAACCGCTCCCTGACCGGTGCCGAACGTGGACCAGACATCGAAATTGAATTGATTACCGACGCTCAGCCCCAGCGACGCCAAAGGAATGCTTAGCGTGATCGACGTCTGCGAGAGCTGCGTCTGCGTGTACTGCGAGGGATTGCTCGGCACATCGCCGGCCAGTCCGTTGCCCGCCGTCTCCGACCAGCCACCGCTGGAGTAGCCGAACACCTGGTTGTCGCCGGTGTCCGGGTTGGCGTCGGTTCCTCCTCCGCCCTGATCGGTCCAGCTATCGATCCAGTAGTTCATTCCGGTGCTTATGCCGATGGGGTTGTACGGATTCGAGACCGCCGTGCTGCCGGCGCCCGGCACGGTTTCCAGGCCGACCTGATATTTTCCATAAGACTGGGCGGTCGTGAGAATGTCGGTCGTGCTCGAGCCTGTTGAATTCGAAACCGAGGGATTGAGATTGATCTGAAAAAAGATCACCGAGGAATTGTTGGTGATCACAACGCTGGCGATGTCCTCGTAGCTGTCTCCCGCCGGCGGCCCGCTGGCGCTTCCCCCGGCATAATCCGCCAGGGAGTCAGTGTACGTCTGCACCGCAAGGGAAATCCCCGGCGTCAGGCAGATGGCCGCGCCCAGGGCGACAAAAGAATTCCGTCGAGATCGCAATCCGCTCATAGACCCTCCGGCATGTTTCCTCCAGCCCGCTCCGAAAGGTGGGGCTGTCACTTCGCATGCGAATGGTAACCGCCCGACCGCGCCAACCACATGGAGACTTGCGAACAAATTCTTCGATTTTGCGTCACTGACGATGCGGACGGACCGCGCGCCTCGCGTCCGCCGAAATTAGGCCGGTCGACTGCGGGAAATTGCGATCTCCCTCATTCCACCCCATGTCGCAAAGTTGAATAGATTATTCGCAGTTATCAATAGGAGATGCGCTGATTCAGGTTAAAATCTGTGCCGTCAGATCAGGTCCGGTACTGGAGGAACTTAGGCATGAAACGATCAAGTTCGCATCGCGGGTTCACGCTCGTCGAGCTTCTGGTTGTCATTGGAATCATCTCGCTGCTGATCTCCGTCCTGCTTCCGGCGCTCAACAAGGCGCGCCAGCAGGCGAACCTCATTCAGTGCGAATCGAATCTCCGCAGCATGGGTCAGATGTTCTCGCTGTACGTTACGGAAAACCACGGCTATGCCCCGCCGATGGTGGATGGCCTGCTGTACTACACCTACGCCGATGTCCTGAGCCTCTTGAACGCAAAACCGATGGGCGTCGATCCCCCCAACTGGAAGGCCGGAGCCGGGCAATATATGCCCTCGCAGGAATCGGGAATCTTCTGGGACAACGATCTGCCCACTGCGCCGATGGATCCGCACGCCACGTGCTACATGGTGAATCCCCGGGTTTTCTTCTGTTCGAACGCCCAGTATTTCGGTGGGGCAATGTATGATCCGGTGCAGTATTTGGCTTCGTCCGATCCCAACCAATACGCTTTTCCCGCCAACCAGGTCGGGTCGATTAAGCATTCCGCGGAGCTGATGATCGCCTGGTGCGGTCCGGTGAAGATATCAATCCCTGCAGCGGGCGCCACGCAGGTCGATTACGGCGTCTTTCAGGATTTTTCACCGGCCCTGGATGATTATGCTTTTTACAATCTCCACAGCTTTCTCAATCCGGCTCCGCCGAAGAACGCCGCGGCTTTCCCGGGAACCGACTATGCAAATCAGATATCGCTCGGGTGCCCCTTTCCCGGCTTTGCCACCGCGTCCAGCGCAATCGCGGGAAGCGTCACCCCGTCTTACCTGAGAGCCGCCAACGAGGACTACACCGCCGATGCCAGCAATCCCAACACCGGCGCCAGCCACACCTACAGCGGTCCCGGTGGTTCCGACAGTTGCAACATGCGGTTCCGCCACGTGAACAATACGGAAGCGAACTTCCTTTTCCTCGATGGGCACGTGGAGCCTCGTGTCATGGGAACCGTCCTGGCCCAGGACTTGTGCGTAAGACACAGCAACTGAATATCCTTTAACGCGGCCACGACATTGAGCATTGGTCAAATGGAAATTCGCAAGACGTTTCAGGAAAAGCCGGTGGTGGGCATCCTCGCCGCTTCGTTGATGGTGCTGATCGCCGCCGCAATCATCTTTCAACAATTTCGTCCCGAGAAAAAAGCAAATCTCGCTCAGGCCTATCTGACCGATGACGACGGCAAAACCTGGTTTACCGACAGCGCGTATTCCGTTCCGCCGCTCGATCACAACGGCAAGACCGCCGTGTTCGCCGAAATCTTCACCTATGACAACGGCAGCAAGCAGTTCTGCGCCTATCTGGAAAAGTACAATCCCGACGCAAAAAAACAGCTTGAAGCCTCGATCGCCGATGCCGTCAAAAACGGCCAGCCGCCCGGTTCGGCGAAGCTGTTCCAGGACCACTGGTTTATGCAGAGCGCCATATTGGTCAAACTACCGGGCGACAATGGCAAATGGATTTCTCCAAACGACCCGGCCGCCAATGGTGTGATGGCAGTTCATTCGCCCGACGGCTCGACGGTCGATCAGGCGTTTGTCTATTGAAGGGCAGTTTTTTTCGATGCCCAGGAATTCCTGGAAAATAATCCCCGGCCCGCTGGTGGCCGTCGCCATCCTTCTGGTCTGCGCCGCGGCGCGCGCTGCGGACGATCTCCCCTTCATCACCGGTGCCGATGTCTCCATGCTCCCCACGATCGAGCAGTGCGGCGGCGTCTTCAGCGACAACGGCAAACCCGGCGATGCGATCGCCATTCTCGCCCGCCACGGCTGCAACCTTTTCCGCGTCCGCCTGTTCGTCGATCCCGATCCCGATTACGTGAAGAATTTCGGCGCTGTGCAGAGCCTCGATTACGTCCGCGCCCTCGCCCGCAGGATCAAGCCGACGCACGCCATTTTCCTGCTGGATATTCACTATTCCGATACCTGGGCCGACCCCGGAAAACAAATTACTCCGGCCGATTGGAAAGCCCTCGACTTCGACGCCACCGAGAAGAAAGTTCACGATTACACCGCGCAGGTGCTGCGGACGTTTCAAGCCGATGGAACCATGCCCGACATGGTGCAGGTGGGCAATGAGATCACCGCCGGCGTTCTCTGGCCGCAGGGGCAGGTTCTGGATGTTCCCGCGGGCGAAGAATCTCGCCAGTGGGATCATTTCGCGCGCCTGATCTCCGCCGGTTGCCGCGCCGTCCGCGAAGCGCAAACGACCGCGCATCCCATTCGCATCATGATCCACATCCACGGCGGCGGCAAAGAAGGCATGGCCAAATATTTCTGGGGAAAATTCAAGCTCGCGCCCGATCTTTACGACATCGTCGGCCTCAGCTTTTATCCGGCGTGGGACGATTCAATCGATTCGCTCAAGCAGAATCTCGTCGATGCGATTCAGCTCACCGGCAAGGACGTGATTCTCGCGGAGACCAGTTACCCCTGGAGCCCGCTTCCCGACAAAATCGGCCTCTCGACATTGCAGTGGCCGCAAACGCCACAGGGGCAGAAGGAATATTTCACCGATTTGAAGGCTGTTTTGCGCGCCGCCCCCGATCATCACGGCAAGGGCTTCATTTACTGGTATCCCGAATCGATTCCCACGCCGCGCTGGCCGAACATCTGGCGTCAGGGATTTGAAGCGTTGTTCGACCGATCCGGCAACGCGCTGCCCGCGCTGCTGTCTTTCGGCGGGGGAGGGTGATTCGTTGAGCAGATCACCCGCCAAACTGGGATCAGGTCGCCGCCCGGCGAAATCGATCGACCCGCTGTCGCCGGTCATCCGCGAGCTACACCCTCCGTCCGGCGAAACCGTCGTCGAGCCGGGTCGCGCGCGGCTCAGCATTTCCCTCAACAACGATTGGCAATTCCGTCGGATCGAATCGGCGAGCGAACCTGAAAATATTCTTCCCAACCCATTCGACACCGGTGCGTGGGAACAGGCGAATCTTCCCCACACCGTTCGCCTCGAACCGCTCAACGCCAGCGCCGGGCGCAATTTCCAGGGTATCTGCTGGTATTCCCGCACGCTCGAGCTTCCCGAGCGATGGAAAGACAAAACAGTTTACCTGCACTTCGAAGGCGCGATGCAGGTGGCCGATGTCTGGCTCAATGGAAAAAAGATCGCCTCCAATTTCTGCGGATATCTTCCCTTCGTTGTCGATCTCACCAGCATCGCCCATTTCGGAGCGATGAAAAATCTCCTGTTGGTGCGGCTCGATAATCGCGACAACCCCCAGGTGCCCCCGGGCAAACCGCAGAAAGAACTGGATTTCACTTATTTCGGCGGCCTGTATCGCAATGTCCGCCTCGAAGTCGTCGACCGCCTGCACCTCGTCGATCCCATTTTGGAAGACAACGTCGCCGGTGGCGGCGTCTTCGTCACGTTTCCCACCGTCACAAAAAAATCCGCGACCGTTCGCATTCAAACCCACGTGCGAAACGAACATCCCGAGCACGCCATCTGCGGGATCGCCCACGAACTGTCCGATTCCACCGGCCAGGTGGTCGCCAAAATTTCCACGATGCGCCGTCTCGAAGCCGGCGCCGAAGCGAAAATCACCCAGGTTCTCCAGGTCGAAAGCCCGCGCCTCTGGCATCCGCATCATCCTCATCTGTACCACCTCCGAACCACGATTCTCCGAAATGGACAGCCCGCCGACGAGCTTTCGATCCGCATCGGCATCCGCCACATCCAATTCGACCGCGCCGGCGGCCTGACGATCAACGGCGAAAAATTCTTTTCCATCGGCGCCAATCGCCACCAGGATCATCCCTACGTCGGGTACGCGCTGCCCGACAGCGCCCACTATCGCGACGCAAAAAAGCTTCGCGAAGCGGGGTTCACCTCCGTCCGAAGCCATTATCCCCAGTCCCCCGCGTTCATGGACGCGTGTGATGAACTGGGAATTCTGGCCATCGTTTCCAACCCCGGCTGGCAATTCGTCGGCGCGAAACTTTTTCAGGATCGCGCCATCAGCAACGCTCGGAAAATGGTCCGCCGCGACCGCAATCATCCCTGCGTCGTTATGTGGGAGGCGTCGCTCAACGAATCCGATAACCGCCCGCTGATGGCATCTCTCCATAAAGCCATTCACGAAGAATTTCCCGAAACCCAATGCTACACCGTCGGCGATCGCGAGGACGACGCCTGCCCCTGGGATGTCGAATATCTGAACAACGACGGCTCAAAGCCCGCCTGGATCCGCGAGTGGGGCGACCAGGTCGACAACTGGAGCGACCAGCAATCCCGCAGCCGCGTCCCCCGCGCCTGGGGAGAAATGCCGATGCTCATCCAGGCCAATTCCCACGCCCGCCGCCTAGATGAAATTCTCGCCGGCCGATCCAATCACGCCCAGCCGGGGCAGGTAGATCGCCTTGCAGGCGCATGCCTGTGGGCCGGAATCGACTGCCAGCGCGGATATCATCGCCAGCCGTTTTTCGGCGGCGCGCTCGATCTCTTTCGCCTCCCCAAGTTCAACTATCATTTCTTCAGGAGCCAGAGCCCGCCCGATGTCTGTCTGCCCGGCCTGAGCTGCGGGCCCGTTGTGCACATCGCCAACTTCGCCACGTTTCTCTCGCCGACATCGGTGACAATCTTCAGCAACTGCGAATCGGTTCGCCTGTCACTCGATGGCCGCGAGATTGGTTGCCGCAAACCCGACGCCGGCTGGTCGATTCCCCATCCGCCGTTCACCTTCCAGGTGGAATGCTTCGCCCACGAACAATCGACGATGTACATGACCGGCGTCGTAAAGGTCGAGCGCCCGCCGATGGAACTGCTCGCCGAGGGAATCATCGCCGGTAAAGTCGTCGCAGCGCACCGCGTCTGTCCGCCCGGCGCCGCCCGGATGATCGTCCTTCGCCCCGACCTTTGCGGCCGCGATCTGGCCGCCGACGGCGCCGATTGGGTGCGCCTGCACGCCCAGGTCTGTGATGCCCGCGGCACCGTCTGCCCCTTCGCCGATGATGAAATTGAATTTGCAATCGACGGCAATTCCACCGGCGAAGCGCGCATCATCGGCAGCCGCGGCATTGGCGCAAATCCCGTCCGGGCCGAAGCGGGAATCGCCACGGTTCTCCTCCAGGCCGGCCGGACCCCCGGCAAAATCGCCGTCCTCGCCGGCGCCTTCGCCCTGGCGGCGGGGCGGGTGGAAATTTGCTCAGTTTCCCGGGTGTGAAAGCGCTTGCTGAAAGCCTGGTTTCATGTCACGATAAATACGGTAGAATCCCTTCGGCGCCGGCCGGCGGGCGGCGAGGCGGCGGAACCTTTCTTCAATGCGAATCATCAAGCGAATCGTCTACGCGCTCCTCGCAGTCGCCGCCGCTATTTTTCTCATCCTCGGTTCCGTCCAGAATAGGTCCGTCGCCCCGCCCGGATTCACCATCGTCGAATACTGGGAAAAATGGAACGACCCCGAAGCCGCTCAGATGAAGGTGATCGTCGATGATTTCAATCGCACCATCGGCCAACAGAAAAAAATTTTCGTCCATTTCCTTTCGGTGTCGGACATCGATCAGAAAACGCTGATTTCGATTTCCGCCGGCGTGCCTCCCGATGTCGCCGGCACCTGGGACACCCAGATCGCCCAGTACGCCGCCCTGGGCGCCGTCGAGCCGCTCGACGACATGGCCCGCCGGCACGGCATCACAGAAGATTATTACCTCCCCGTCTTCTGGCGCGGATGCAGCTACAACGGCCACCTCTACGCGCTGGTCAGCACGCCCGGCACCATCGCGCTGCTGTACAACAAGCAGATTTACCAGGAGTGCGCCCAGCAGCTTCGGGCGGCGGGGCTAGATCCCGATCGCCCGCCGCGCACCCTCGATGAATTTGACCGATATTCCGACATTCTCAGCCAGCGCGATAGTTCCGGCCTCATTCAGCGCGCCGCTTACGTCCCCCTGCAAAGCTGGTACATCCCCGAAATCGTCTACTGGTTTGGCGGAGATGTTTTCGATCCTGCGACCGGCAGGCTGATGCTCGATTCGCCGAAGATGATCCGCGCGTATCAATGGATCCAAAGCTACGCCAAAAAACTCGGTCCCCGCGCCTTGATGGATTTCAAGAACGGCCTGGGCAATTTCGACTCGCCGGAAAATCCCTTCCTCACCGGCAAGATCGTCATGGATCAGCAGGGCCCGTGGATGTACAACTACATCGCGCACCTCAAGCCCGAGTTTTCCGAGGTGAAAGTTCCCATCAGCCGGCAATGGGAATTGAAGGACCGCACCACCAACGTCGCCTGGGGCGTCGCACCATTTCCCACCGATGTGCCTGGCCTCAGCGATGTCAGCTACAACGGCTTTGATGCCCTGATGATTCCCAGCGGCGCCCGTCATCCGGCCGAAGCGTTCGAATTCATGGCGTTCGTCAATCGTCAGGACGAGGCGGAAAAGCTCAACATCCTTCACTGCAAAAATATCCAGTTGCGGCAGGTGAGCGACTCTTTTTACGAGAAGCATCCCAATCCCTATATCAGGGTTTTCCAGGACCTCGCCAAGAGCCCCAACGCCAAGTGCTGCCCGGTCTGCCCGATCTGGCCGGAAGTCTTTCAATCACTGGTCGACACCGCCCAGCAGGTATCACTCGAACCCATTGATCCGGCCCAGGCCCTGCATCAGACCCAGCAGCGCATGCAGGGCGAATATGACCGATTCGAGCGGCTCCTCGAGCGGAGGCAACAACTCGGCCTCGACTGATGCCATCAAACCATGACTCGTGAGCGGCGCAGAAATTTCTTCAAAGGCATGGCGTTCATTTCGCCGTGGATCATCGGCTTCGCTGTTTTCACGGCCATCCCCATCGGCCTGTCGTTCTATTACAGCTTTTGCGATTATTCCCTTACCCGCCCCAGCCGCGGCCCCCTCTGGATCGGCCTGGAAAATTACAACCAGATGATCCACGATGTCATCTTCTGGAAATCGCTCGGCAATACACTCTATTACGCCTCGATGGCGCTCCCGGCAGGCATGCTCGTATCCCTGGGCTTGGCGCTGATGCTCAACACCAACATCCGCGGCCAGACGATCTACCGCACCATCATCTTCCTGCCGTCGCTGGTGCCCACCATCGCATCCGCCATGATCTGGCTCTGGCTCTTCAACCCTTCCGAAGGCCTGCTCGATTTCCTGCTGAACAAAGCCCACATCCCCTCGCCCGACTGGCTCGGCGAGCGCCTTGCCATGGCGTCGCTGGCGATGATGAGCGTCTGGAGCGTCGGCAACACCGTCATCATTTATCTCGCCGGTTTGCAGGATGTCCCGCGCGAGTTGCTCGAAGCCGCGGAAATCGACGGCGCCGGACCGTTTCGCAGGCTCATCGCCGTCACCATTCCCGTACTTACGCCGGTTATTTTCTTCAACCTGATCATGGCGATCATCGGCACCTTCTCCATCCTCACCGTTCCCTACATCATGACGCAGGGCGGCCCCGACAAGGCAACTTATTTCTACACCATGTTCAACTACGATGAAGCGTTCCGATTCCTGCACATGGGATACGCCGCGGCGCTGGCGTGGGTGCAACTGGCGATCACGCTGCTGCTGACCGGCATCGCATTCCTCACCGCGCGAAAGTGGGTGCATTACGGATGAAACCCCTCGCTCCTCCCCGAAAACCGCGCCACCCCTTCGCCGCCGTCGGTCTGCATCTTGGCCTGCTGTTCGTCTGCGCCGGCTACATGCTGCCGGTGATCTGGATGGTTTCCACCAGTTTGAAAACAGCCGCCCAAACCCAGGAATCCCCACCGCGGTTTATTCCCCATCCCTGGCAACCTGAAAATTACGTCGATATTTTCCGCCACCCGACGTTCCACGCCGTGCTCTACACCCGCAACACGCTGATCGTCGCGATCCTCACCGTCGCGGGCACGACGCTCTCCAGCGCCGTGGTCGCTTACGGATTCGCGCGCATCGAATTCCCCGGCCGCGGCGTGCTGTTCGCCATCATGCTGGCAACCATCATGATCCCATTCCCCGTCACCATGGTTTCCGTCTTCCGCGTCTTTCGCTGGATGGATGTCCACACCGCGCGCTGGCTGGGGCCCGACAATCTCTTTCAGATGCTCGGCACGTTCAAACCGCTCTGGCTGCCGGCGTGGTTCGGATCGGCATTCAACATTTTCCTCCTGCGCCAATTCTTCATGGTGCTTCCCAAAGAACTTTCCGAAGCCGCGCGCATCGACGGCTGCTCGGAGCTGGCGATCTTCTGGCGCATCGTCCTTCCGCTGGCAAAGCCGGCCCTGGCCGTCGTCGCGCTCTTCAGCTTTCTTGGCGTCTGGAACGATTTTCTCGGCCCGCTGGTTTACATCCAGCGCCCCGAGCAATACACACTTGCGCTGGGACTCGCGGCATTTCAAACCCGCATCGGCGGTACGCCCTGGCACCTGCTGATGGCCGCCTCCGCCCTCGTCTGCCTGCCCACCCTCATTCTCTTTTTCCTCGCCCAGCGAACCTTCATCGAAGGGATCGCCACCACCGGCGGCAAGTGACGCCGGTCTTCACGGCATCGCCGGCGACATAATCTCCCTCGGCAACTGCATCGCCGGAAGCGCTTCGCCGTCTCCGCTGAACAGCGCCATATCTCCGCCATTCCATTGCGCAATCCCGCGCGGCGCCGGCACCAATTCGGGATGCCAGTAAATCACACCCAACCCATGCCCATCCGGCGTCCGGGACACCGTGCCACTCAGATCGTGCAGAAAATCCTCCTGCCCCCGCGGCGAGATTGGCCACGCCATGTTCCTGCGCTGGGCCCATCGCTGCGGATTTTTCCACGGATATGCCGTCTCGACGATCAGAATATCCTTCTGATACCGCGCCGCCGTTTGCGCCAGGTTCTCCCGCACATTTTCCAGCGTGCCGTGCCAATACGGATAATAACTTTGTCCGATGATGTCATAGTCGATGTGATGCGCGCTCAAGTGGTCGAAAAACCATTGCGTCACCGGCCAATCCCCGCCGCAGTCGATGTGGATCATGATTCGAATCGGGTGCCCCGGCTCGCTTGCCGCCCGTACGCCCCTCGCGCCGGCGGCGAGGATTGCGCACAGCCGCTCCCACTGCAGGACATCATCATATGGCTGCGGCGGCGTTACCGGCTTCACCGTGCTGTCGTACACCTTCACCGTCGACAGTGGCACTGCCACCTGTGCATCGGGCCAGAGCGTCCCGCCGGTGATTTCATTGCCGATCTGAACGATGTCCGGCCCGCAGCCGTTTTTCTGCAGATCCTCGATCACATCCGTGGTGTATTTCTCCACCTGCTTTTGCAAATCGGCGAATCCCAGATCTTTCCACGCAGCCGGCTTGATCTGATGCTGCGGATCGGCCCACGTGTCGGAATAGTGAATATCCAGAATGAACACCGCCCCCGATGCCTTGATCCGCCGCGCCAGGGCGCGCGTGTAGTCCAGCGTATTGACAGTCCCCCCTTGCCCATTGGGATTCACAAATAACCGAAGACGAAAACTGTTCCATCCGTTTTGCCGGAAAATCGCGATGGCATCATCAGGCTTGGCATGATCGAGGAATACGCCGCCGCGCTTTTCCACCTGCGCCAGCGCTGAAATATCCGCGCCCAGAAGAAACGTCGATCCCAATCCGCTCGAAACAGAGGCGGCGAGAACCAAAATCATGACGATCAGCATCCAAAATGAAACCAATCGTCGCTGCATGAGTGCTCTGTAATGACAGCAAAAAAATACTGCGTGTCCGACTTGGCCAATCGGGCACGCAGCGTTTTGAAGCTGAAAATTCGCGACTATCTCGCCCGCCGCCGCGCGCCCAGCAGAAGACTGCACGCGCAAACGATCCCCAGCGATGCCGGCTCGGGAACCGTCGTCAGCGATGCGTTGAAATTAGCGTCGCCGGCGTAGCTGAACGGACTGAAATAACCGCTGCCGGCGATGTAATTGCTCGTCGCGTAATTATACTGACTGTCCGTCCCGTAATTCGGCACCGGATGATAGTTGTTGTCCGCTTCCAACTGATAATTCGCCGTCAGCGCCGACACCAGCACCGGCGTCAGGCTTCCGCCCGCGCCGACGTTCACCAGCAGCGCGCCGTAATCCGTCCCATACGTCAGCGGCAGATTGCTGAAGAAGAATTGCTCCGGCGACCCCGTGGAGATAGGCGCGGTGGATGCAATCGTATTGGTCGACAGCCCGATGAACCCGCTCGTGCTGGTGCTCAGGCCCACCGTGTCGGGGTACATCGTGTTGAAAATCGCGAGCTGGATATTCGTCGCGCTGTCGGCGGTGCCGGACTTATAAAAGTCAAACTCGCTCAGGTCGACCTGGTCCCCCACGTTGGCGGCAGGCACCGGGCTCGCCCCAAGCGATGTGTTGAATCCCTGCACGTAGACTGTGCTCCACGTTCCCCCGCTGGTGTAGGAAACGTTGTACGGAGTCTGTGCTGCCGCCATGCGGGGAAGAAACGACAACCCCGCCGTCAGAACGACCATCGCCCCGATGTGAAACGCGCATTTCCTCATAAGTTCTCCGAAATGAGATAGGACTTGATCTCGCCTCACTCACGCTGAAAAACAGGATACCTCGCGAGGATTTACAGTCTCTGGATAATTGCGAATTAAAGCTCCGATTTTGCGACAGAACGTGATTTGAGGGATTTCCACATCCATTTCAACGGTTCATTTCGAGTAAGGAGCGCACCCGAATAGAAGCACACACAATGAATTATTCCTTCGTCTTTGCGACACCGGCGGTACAATGCCCGCATGGGAGAAAATCACTCCGGAAGATTCCTTCATATCGCCCTGGTCCTGCCCACCGAGTTCGCTTACGCGCGCGGCGTCCTGCGCGGAATCATCGCCGCCACGCGCGAGCGCAATCTCTACGCCGCCGCCATGCCACGCCGGTCTTCCCGCGATCTGCCCTGGCTCTTCCGCGTCTACCGCGGAATTTACGGACACTCCAGCAAATATCTCACCCGATGGTTCAAGGACTGGAACCCCGATGGAATCATCTGCCAGATTTACGACGACCGCCTCGCCCGCGTCTACCGTGAAGCGCGCAAACCCGTCGTCGAGCTTTTCGAGAGCCGCTCCAAGTCCGAATTCCCCCGAATCCTTCCCGATGACGTGGCGACCGGCGCCCTGGCGGCGAGCCATTTCCTGGAGCGCGGCTTCCGACACTTCGCCTACTTCGGCGCCCCCTGGATGCTCTGGTCGCGCGAGCGCGAAGTCGGATTCCACGGCGAAATCGAAAAAGCGTTCCAGGCCCGCCACGAATCCGGACGCGGCGATTCGCGCCCGTTCACGTTCACCAGCTATGGATCGATCGGCAGCCCCGTGACCGCCGCGTTCGACGGCCCCAATGCCCGCCGCGCCGCCGCCATGGGTGACTGGCTCCGGTCTCTTCCCCGCCCGGTGGCGCTATTTGCCGCCAACGATTCATGGGGGTTCGAACTCCTCCAGGCCGCCCGCGAAACCGGCCTTCACGTTCCCGAAGACATCGCAATCCTCGGCGTCGACGACGAAGCCCTCCTCTGCGAGATCGCCCATCCGCCCCTGTCCAGCATCCGCATCGGAGGCGAGCAGATCGGCCGCATGGCTGTGGACCTGCTCGATCAACTGCTTCGCCAGAAGCGCCCGCCGGCCAATATCCCCCGCGTCGCCCCGATTGAAGTCGTCACGCGGCAATCGACCGATGTCCTTGCCGTCGACGATTCCGACGTCGCCGCCGCGCTGCGGCACATTCGCCAGCAGGCCGTCAAAGGTCTTTCGGTGAAGCAGTTGCTCGATGAGATTCCCGTCAACCGCCGCACGCTGGAGCGGCGATTTATCAGCGTGCTCGGCCATACGCCGCTGGAGGAAATCCGCCGCATCCGCATGGAACGCGCCAAGGTCCTGCTGCAAACGGACCTGCCGATTTACGAAGTCGCCAACCAATGCGGTTTCGCCACGCCCGAGTACATGGCAACCAGTTTCCTGCAGGCGATGGGCATGACGCCCACCGCCTACCGGCGCCAATTCACCCCGCGCCCGCGCTGGCAGCAGTTGCCGCCCAACTGAATTTCGAGCCAATCCCGCGTCTGTCGGAAATTCGAATGGCTTATTCGCACAATTGCATGGGTAACCATGCCTCAATGCGTTAACCTGACTCTCGCCGAGGTCGTGATCGGCAAATATGTCCCCCCAGTGGAGCAGGCGAGGAATCAGGCGAATATGTCTGGCGGCCGTAGCGGCGGCGCCCGCATTCTCCGCAGCCACAGCCCTCGCCGGTCCCTTTTTCATGGGATCGGATATCTCTCTGCTCACCTTCATGCAGCAGCAGGGCGTGACGTTCAAGGACAACGGCGTCGCCCAGCCCGCCGATCAGATTCTTTACGACAACGGCGACAATCTTTTCCGCCTCCGGCTCTTCGTGAATCCCAACACCAGCTACAGCGCCACGGAAGGCGCCATCCAGACCACCGCGTACGACATCGCCCTCGCCCAGCAGATCAAGCAGGATGATCCCAGCGCCAAGTTTGAACTCGATCTGCATTATTCCGATACCTGGGCCGACCCCGGCGATCAGAACATCCCCGCCGCCTGGTCGGGCGAATCGCTCTCGCAGTTGCAGTCATCCGTCTACAACTACACTCTGAATACGCTGAGTTCATTCAATTCCGCCGGCGTCATGCCCGACATCGTTCAGGTCGGCAATGAGATCAACAACGGAATGCTCTTCCCCACCGGCCAGATCAATTACAGCGGCACCACCGCGCAGCAGGAAGCAAGCTGGGCGGCGTTCGGCTCGCTGGTCACTTCCGGCATCTCCGCCGTGCGCGCCGCACAGGGCGCGGGACCGAAAATTCAGGTCTCCATCGTCATCGGCAACGGCGATTCCAGCGGCGAGCCGCAGTATTTCTACGGCAATCTCACCAATCCCCTTTACGGCAACGTCCCGGCCAGCAGCTTCGACATCATGGGCGTCGACTACTATCCCAGCAGCAACGACATGTCCACGCTGGGCACCAATCTCAAAGCCCTTGCCAACACCTACAACAAGAAAATCATGGTGATGGAAACCGATGCTCCATGGGAGACGGATTCCGGCCTCGCCCACGACACCGCTTACGCCGAAACCCAGGCGGGGCAGGCATCCTACATCAGCGCGCTCGCCACCACCGTGGAAAATCTCCCCAACGGCGACGGCATGGGATTGCTCTACTGGTATCCCGAGGCCGTCCAGGTTCCCGGCTACAACGTCTACAACGGCGGGGCGACCGCACTGTTCGATTCTTCGGGCAACGCGCTGCAGGCGGTCAGCGATTTCTCCATCACCCAGCACGCCTGGAATACTTCCGGCTCCGGCACGTGGGGCACCAGCGCCGACTGGACCAATTCATCCTCCCCCAGCGGCAGCGATGTCGAAGCCGATTTCCTCGGCGCGATCTCCTCCGGCCAGACCATCACAACCTCCAGCGCCATCACGCTTGGCACCCTCCGATTCCAGAACGCCAACACCTATTCCATCGCCGGCACTGGGTCGCTCTCCATGCAGGCCACCGTCGGCTGGGGATACATCGTCGTCCAGCAGGGCGCGCAGCAGATCAATATCCCCACGACAATTTCCAGCAGCACGATCCTCAGCGTCGCTGCCGGCTCGTCGCTGACCTTCGGCGGCGCGGTCACCGTCAACTCCGGGCAGATCCTCAAATCCAGCGGCACGGGAACGATCAATTACGATTCTTCCATCACCCTCGGCACAAGTGCGGCCATGACCATCGCCAACTCCACGACCGCGACAAATCTGAGCATCGCCGCCGGCGCAACGGCCACCCTCACCGGTTCCGGCACGGTCCTGCAAGTCAGCGCGCTTTCAGACAGCGGCGCCATCGACATCGGCACTGATGGGATGATCATCAACTACGGCTCGGGGTTCGATCCCATCGCATCCGTCGCCGCATGGATCGCCAGCGGATATGCGAACGGGACCTGGACCGGCACAGGCATCCGCTCCAGCGCCGCACAAACCAGTTCGGCCAGCTACGGCATCGGTTACGCCGACTCGGCCAACCTTGGCAATCCCGCTGATCTCCCCTCGGGAACCATCGAAGTCCTCTACACCCTGCTGGGCGACGCCAACCTCGACGGCAAAGTGAACGGCGCGGATTTCACCCTGATGGCCACCAATTTCAACGACTCCGTCACCGCCGGCTGGGACCAGGGCGACTTCAACTACGACGGCTCCGTCAACGGCGACGATTTCGTTTTGCTGGCCGACAATTTCAACCAGTTCGCCAGCCAGTCCACCGTCTCCGCCGCCGATCTCTCCGCCCTGGATTCTTTCGCAGCGTCAAATGGCATCAGCCTATCCAATGTCCCCGAACCGCAAAGCGCAGCGGTTCTCTGCCTCGCCGGATTGACGATCCTCCGTCGCCGAGCACGATCAAGATTTCGCGCCTGACGCCACTGCAAAAGGGACTCCGAGAAAAAAGGGGACATTCATAATATTTAATTAGGAATGTCCCCTTTTTACCTTTTTATTAACCGCATTGACTTGAATAAACCCATCCCGACCGTCTACGCTATGAACGGAAGAGCAAAACACAAATATGCCCATCGCGCTTAAAACCAACGCAAAAAATTCATCCGCCCCACTGATTCATTTCTGGAGCCGATGCGTCGGCGCGGGGCGGGCCAACGAAGGCTTGCGCGCCGGCTGGCAGGAGCAACTCAAGCTCGCCCGTGAACACTGCGGATTCCGCTACTGCCGATTCCACGGTCTGTTTCATGATGACATGTTCGTCTATCGCCTCAACGATAAAGGCGAGCCGATTTACAACTTTCAGTACGTCGACGAGCTGTTCGACCGCATGCTGGCGATAGGCGTTCGCCCGTTCGTCGAATTCGGATTCTGCCCCGGCGATTTAGCCACCGAGCGCGGCACGGTTTTCTGGTGGAAAGGCCACGGCAGTCCGCCGACCGATTACGCGCGATGGGGCGAACTGATCGACCGCATCACCCGCCACTGGATCGCGCGCTACGGCATCGCCGAAGTGAAGCATTGGTATTTCGAAGTCTGGAACGAGCCGAACCTTGATCCCTTTTTCCGCGGCACCAAATCGCAATATTTCGAGCTGTATCTCACCACCGCCAGGGCAGTCAAAGCGGTCGATCCTTCGCTGCGCGTCGGGGGCCCGGCCACCAGCAACTTCGTGCCCGATCGGAGGTTTGCCGGCGAAACCGAGGACATCTCCCAGCACGCGGTCGTCACAAAAGCCAAAGACCTCGACACCCTCGATTGGCAACCGGTCTGGCTCACCGAGTTCCTGCAATTCTGCGACCGCGAACATCTGCCCGTTGATTTCGTGAGCTGCCATCCCTATCCCACCGACTGGGGGCTCGATGAGTTGAAACAATCCGTCAAATCTACTCGCGGCGTGGATGCCACCCGCACCGATCTCGCCACAACCCGCCGGATCGTGCAGGCCAGCCCATTTCCCCATGCCGAGATTCACCTCACCGAATGGAGCAGCAGCCCATCCTCGCGCGATTTCACCCACGATTTCCCGCAGGCCGCTACGTTTATCGTCAAGGCTAATCTCGAATCGCTCGGACTGGTCGATTCCCTCAGCTACTGGACGTTCACTGATGTATTTGAGGAAGCCGGCGGCGGCGATGCCGCGTTTCACGGCGGGTTTGGCCTGATCAATTACCGCGGTATCGTCAAGCCGTCCTTTCACGCCTACCGGTTCCTCCACGCGCTGGGCGATGAAATTCTCTCGCAAGCCCCCGGCGTCATTGCAACCCGCCACAGCGCCAGCGGAAAAATAACCGCGCTGGCGTATCACTATCCCCCGGAAGTTCGCAAGACCGTTCCCGCATCGTTCGACGCCCCGCATGGCGCTGAGCAAATCCTCGCCACCGGCAAGCCGACCGATTTCGCGCTTGAGATATCCAATCTTCCTCCGCGTCAGGCATTCCTCGTCGAAACGCTCGATACCCATCACGGCGACGTTTTCGCCGTATGGACAGAGATGGGCCGGCCGCAATCACCCACGCCGGCGCAATCGGAAGTGCTGTCCAAATCCGCATGGGCAACGGATCGCCGGATTATCCACGTCGACGAGCATGGCTCGCTCTCTTTCCGCACATCGCTCGCGCCCTGGGCAGTGGTTCTCATCAACGGGTTATAATCGCCCTGTGCATCGCCTATCCCGGCCGATCAGCGGTTAATCTCGATCAGCAACACCCATGTATTGGCCATCGCGACCAGAAACGACAAAAGAATCCCCGCCGGCAGCAGGTACAACCCCGCGCCGTCTCCGCGCCAAAGAATCACCAGTCCCGCGAGCGCGATGATGATCACAGCCACTCTATTGACGACCGCCATCTGCCCCGTTCGGCGGCGATAAGCTGCATCGACGCTCCTGAGATACCCGCGCTGCAGCGGAATCACCGCCGCGATCGTCGCTATCCCAAAGAAAAGAATTTCAGCCCCGAGCAATCGAAGCGATTGCCCCGGAATCAGAGTCAGCGAAGTGACAATCAGCACGAGCAGCAGCATCACCAGCGCCTCGAGCCCGCGATCCGCCATTCGGCCAAGCTGGAGGATTTTCGTTTGATTCACCGAGACCGCCACAAAAAGCAGCCCCGCCAGCGCCGCCGCCGCACCAAGCTCACCGAGGAAAAAATTGCTCCAGTCACCCAATCTGATTCTCCGTTCATCGCGATAAGTCCATCTCAGCTTATCCGATTTACAGCGTTGCTTCCGATCCTCTGAGATTCGAATGTGGATTTCAAATCATTTTGATCGGTTGACAGGGTTTTGCCGAACACGGGTGTGGGCTCGAATAATGTCGCCGGTTGCCGCTTCTGGCGCACTGGCGGGCCTGATGACGGTCAGGCATCCTTATGCAACGAGACGTTATAATTGGCGTGGCGTGAATGTCATGAATAATCAATTGATCCAGACGGCAATTCGACATCATCAGGCGGGGCGTCTGGCGGAGGCGGAGAAGGCCTATCGGATGGTTCTCGCGCAGCAGCCGGATCAGGCCGATGTGCTGAATTTTCTGGGGATGCTGTGCGCGCAAACCGGCCGGCTGCAGGAGGGGGTGAAATTATTGCGGCGAGCGATCCAGATCATGCCACAGAGCGCCGAGGCCCATCGTCATCTTGGTTTTGCGCTGCGAAATCAGGGACGTTTGAAAGAGGCGGTTGAATCGTATCAGCGGGCGATTCGTCTCAAGCCGGATTTTGCCGCAGCGCACAACAATCTGGGCGTCGCACTGGCGCAGATGGGAAATTTCACCGAAGCCGTCGCAGCGCATCGGCAGGCGATTCAATTTAAGCCCGAATTTTCCGAAGCCCACAACAACCTGGGCATCACGCTGGCCAAGACGGGACAGATCGACGAGGCGATTGCCTCTCTGCGCGAAGCGTTGCGGCTTAGTCCGAACAATGCCGATGCGTACAGCAATCTGGGTAATGCGCTGAAAAACAGGGGGCAATTGCAGGAGGCTGTGGACGCGTGCAGGGAGGCGATTCGGCTCAAGCCCGATGGCGTGGAAGCATATAACAACCTGGGAATCGCACTCGTGGGAATGGCCAAGCTGGAGGAAGGAATTGCGGCCTATCGCCAGGCAATTGCGCTTCGGCCCGATCACGCGGGCGCGCACAACAATCTGGGCAATGCGCTCAAATCAATGGGCGTATGTAACGAGGCGGCCGCGTCATTCCGGGAGGCGATCCGGTTCGCGCCGAATTTCGTCGAAGCGCACAGCAATCTTGTCCTGGCATTGAATTATGATGCGGAGAAGAATCCGGCGAAGATCGCGGAGGAACATCGTGCGTGGGGACATCGGCACGCGGACCCGCTGGGCCGCGCCATCCCGGCACACGAAAACGATCGTTCGCCGGATCGACCGCTGCGCATCGGATATGTTTCGGCGGATTTTCGCCGGCATCCGGTCGGGTTCTTTTTTATGCCGCTGCTGGAAAAGCACCATCGAGAGAATTTCGAGATTTTTTGTTACTACAACAGCTTTGGTGGGGACGATTTCACCCGGCGCATGAGCCAGGACTGCAAAGTCTGGCGCAACGTCACCGGAGAATCGGATGAACAAGTCGCGCAACTGATTCGTTCCGACCGAATCGATATTCTCGTCGATTTATCGGGGCACACATCGGGGAACCGGCTGAAAGTTTTCGCCCGCAAACCGGCGCCGGTGCAGGTGAGTTATCTGGGATACGCCAATACGACGGGTCTGCCCGTGATCGATTATCGGTTGACCGATGCGCATGCCGATCCACCGGGGATGACGGAGGGGCTGAATGTTGAGAAACTGTGGCGGTTGCCGGGATGCGCGTGGTGTTTTTCTCCGCCCGAGAACTCGCCGGCGGTAAAGGAGCGGGAAGAGGGGCCGATCACGTTCGGGTGTTTCAATGCGTTTGCGAAGATCAATCCGAAAATCGTGACGATTTGGGCGCGGTTGCTGGAACGCGTGAGCGGATCTCGGCTGGTGCTGAAATCGGCGGGGGCGGGGGCGGAAAGTTCGCGTGGGCGAGTGATGCGGCAGTTTGCGGAGTTGGGAATCGCCGGGGATCGCGTGGAGATGCTGGGTTGGATGGATCAGCCGCTGCGGCATTTGGAGACGTATCACCGGATCGACGTGGCGCTGGATACATTTCCATATCACGGGACGACGACGACGTGCGAAGCGCTGTGGATGGGCGCGCCGGTGGTGACGCTGGCGGGTCGGTCGCATGTTTCGCGCGTGGGGGTCAGCCTGCTGAGCGCGGTGGGTCTGGAGGAGCTGGTTGCGGGGGATGAGCAGGAATATATTTCAATTGCTGTGGCGCTAGCGAGCGATTCGAAGCGGTTGGCGGCGCTGCGGGCGGGACTGCGGCAGCGCATGCAATCGTCGGTGCTGATGGACGCGGCTGGGTTTGCGGCGAATGTGGAGTCGGCTTACCGGGAGATGTGGAAGCAGTGGTGTGAGCCAAAGCCTTGAACTTCGCGGGTAGAAAGTTGACTGGACGTTGAAATCGGGCGATAATGAATTTGTTACTAATTCGTAACCTTATTTCGAGGCAATGCGATGTTGTCCACTGAACACACGCAGTCGCTTTCCGATTTCCGGCACAAAGCGGGCGAGACGCTCGACCGGCTGAACCAAACCGGCGAGGCGGAAATCCTCACAGTGAACGGTGAAGCGCGTGCGGTGCTTTTGTCACCGGCGGCTTACGACGCGATGGCTCGCGAAGTGTTGCTTGCTCGTGATATCGCCGCGATCCAACTCGCCCGGCAGGAATTCAAAGACGGTAAAGGCAAGAACGTTCGAGCAGCTTTTGCCGAACTTCGGGCGGAACTGTTGGCATTAAAAGCCAAGCGCGCCGGATCCAAGTGAAGCGGCTGAAAGTTCAAATCACGGACGTTATATTGGCGAAAATCCGGGAGCAGGTTCACTTCATCGCTCAGGATTCGATCGAAAATGCGTTAGCATGGGAAGATCGTTTGTTGGCCGCGATTGAAGGTCTGGGCGAATTCCACGGACATGCCATCGACGAGGAGGCGCGCGATCGTATTGGTGGAATGACGCACAAGATGGTGTTTGAAAATACGTACCTGGTTCACTACGAAGTTAACGACGCGTCTGGAATCGTCGAGGTGGTGAATTTCCGACATGGGGCCATGCAGCCACGCGCGGGCGAGCCGTAGCTCACTTGGGCCACACCACGAGATCGCGCGTGTCAACGGCGCCGACAATATCGAAAATGTTGAGTCGGGCGGCGAAGTCGATGTCGGGTTCGAGGCCGGCGCGGATGATGTTGCGGCCGCCCTGGCAATCGCGGAGGACGGTGGGGAGTTTATCTTCGGCCGAGTGGAATAGGCGCAGGGCGATTCGCGCGGCGTCGCTCGTGGGGAAATATCCGTGTGATTCGAGAAAATTGCAGACGGCGCCGCAGCCGATGGCATCTTCCATCGAGATTTGTTCGTTGGTTCCGGAGCCGAGCAGGAGGATCGGGAGATTGGTCGCTGCTGCGGCCGCGGCGGCGGATTTGGCGTTGACCAGCGCGGCGACGAAGAGGTTCGCGGCGGAACTGGCGGCGGTGATGGCCTTGGTGCCGTTGGTGGTGGCCATGAAGATTTCCCTGCCGGCGTCGGCGGCGGTGAACTGACCGGGACTGTTGCCGAGGTCCACGCCGGGGGCGGGGCGGGCATTCATCTCGCCGCAGAGAATTGGGCGCGGGGTGTGGGCGGCCGCGGCGGTTTTGGCTTCGGCGAGATCGGCGAAGACGCGAACGCTTCGGATGCCGGCAACGAAGGCGGAAAGCATTGTGGTCGTTGCGCGAAGAACGTCGAAAACAATGACCGTTTTGTCGGTGAGGGAACGGGCGTTGAGGTGGGCAGGGATCAGGACAACTTCGACATCCGGCATTTAAGGAGAGGATTCTACGAAAAACTCAGGCAAACAAAAAAGCCGCGAGAAATGGTTTCCCACGGCTTTCAATGGATACGCGAAACTCGGGGCAATCAGGCGATATGTCGATCGGCATTCTCGAGGATGCCGCCTGGTCGTGCATACTGTTCCCACGAGCGAGAGTGGCATTTCGGGCAGATGCGTGGGGCAACGACCGCTTCCTCCGGCTCAAAACCGCAGCAATGGCATTGAATCGTGATGACGGATATCCGGCGTAGGTTCGAGACATAGGGGTCGAACTTCGCGAAGTGTCCGGCCGAGGCAAAGCTTTCCATATTGATTGACATGTGTTACTCCTAAAAGAGATCCAAACTTCCTTGGTTTGGGTAGGAGCAACCGCCGTGCCTCGCGGGTTGAAAAATGCGTTGGGGAGGTCAATGCCGCGATTTTATTTGACCAATCAAGTATATAGCGAAATGAATTTAACCCGAGAGGACGAACTTTTTGTCGCGTCGGACACAAAATGTCATGTCTGCGACAAAACGTCGTTAGGCTGAGGGCCCTCCGGGGCTTCGCCCTCATATTGTCGCAACTTGCGTTGAAGAGTCCGAACGGAGATTCCAAGTTTGCTGGCCGCGTGGGTGCGGTTGCCGGCGGATTGTTCGAGGGCGTGGACGATGGCGAGGCGCTCCAGCTCGTCCATGGTGAGGCCGGTGGGCAATTCCTTGGGATTGGCGGCGGTGAGGGCGCCGGCGAGAACTCGCTCGGGTAGATCACGCTCGGTCATGAGGTCGCCCTCGGCGAGGACGAGCATGCTTTCCAGGGTGTTACGGAGTTCGCGCACATTGCCGGGCCAGCGGTAGACCAGCAGCCGCTCCATCGCTTCGCGGGAAATTCGGCGGCTGGCGGTGTGCTTATGCTCGGTGATTTCCTTCAGGAAATAATCGACGAGGATAGGGATGTCATCGGTCCGGTCGCGCAGGGGCGGCAGGCCGATGGTGACGACGTTCAGGCGATAGTAGAGATCCTCACGGAAGGTGCCTTCATCGACCATCTTGCGGATGTCGCGGCTGGTGGCTGCGAGGACGCGCACGTTGACGGTGTGATCCTCGTGACCGCCCACGGGGGTCACCGTGAGGGTTTCCAGAACGCGGAGAAGCTTGGACTGTAGGCCGATTTCGAAATCGCCAATTTCGTCGATGAAGAGGGTCCCGCCATCGGATTGCTCAAAGCGGCCGATGCGGCGATCGGTGGCGCCGGTGAAGGCGCCGCGAACGTGGCCGAATAGCTCGCTTTCCACGAGGGTTGCGGGGACTGCGGCGCAGTTGACAGCGACAAATGGGCCCTTGCGGCGCGGGCTGTTGTGGTGCAGGGCCTGGGCGACAAGTTCTTTTCCGGTGCCGCTTTCACCCAGAATCAGAACCGTGCTGTCGACCGGGGCGGCCCGCTGGATTTTCGCGAAGACTTCCTTCATCTGGCGGGATTGACCGACGATCTGGTCGAGGCCGAATTTCTGGTCGAGGCGGCGGCGGAGGTGATCGATTTCCTTGTCTTTGTTGGTGAGATCGATCGCCCGCTTGATGAGGACGATCAGTTCATCGCTGTTGACGGGCTTGGTGACGTAATCGAACGCGCCGGCCTTGATGGCTTCGACGGCGGAGTTGACGCTGTTATGGCCGGTGAGCAGGATAAACTGGGTATCGGGTTTGCGTTTTTTCCAAAGGGTGAGGAGGTCAATGCCGCTGACATCGCCGAGATTGAGGTCGCTCAGGACAACATCGATATTTTCATCGACATAGCCCAGGGCCTTGTCGGCATCCTCGGCCATGAAAACCTTGAGCCCCTCGGATTTAAGCACGGAGGCGAGGGCTTTGCGTTCGGTTTCGTGGTCTTCCACAACAAGGACGCTGCCGGCAGCATTTCCCATCGTTTTTCCTCAAAATGTCGCCAAGCACATACCGACCAGCACAATGCTACAGACACATAGTACGATGCCCTGTTAATATCATACGCGACGACAACCGGACAACGGATGAATTGTCCGACAAAATGCCGGACGCGCCATTTTGAACGGAATAGATGGTTAAATGGATCCGAAATCTTCGCATTTCGCTGGCGGCGAAATGTCAGATTCTTTTCGGGGCCGCGGTGATTCTCATCATTGGGGCGGCCCTTTATGTGCCTTGGCGGCGAATGGATGTGCTGATTCGCGAGGTAAACCTTCAGACGGCTGAGGGGCTGGCGAACCAGGCAAAGCTGGAGCATATCGTCCGGGAGCGATTGAAGCTGAAATCACCGGCCGATGTGGCGAACCTTCCGGCGGCCACCACGCAGGAAAGCCTGACGCCGGGGTTCATCTGGCCGCGATTGATTCCCGCCAATCCTCCGAAAAGCATGCCGCTGGGACGGTTTGAAGTCAAGGCGCTGGAAGACTTTACGCGCCATCCGGGTGAGGTGTACGAGGACACCATTTACCGGGTGAAGAATTCGGACCGGTATCGGCTGGCGCTTCCGCTGTATGCGACCGAGCAGCCAAGCTGCGTGGAATGCCATGCGGGGGATGACAGCACGGCGGCGACGACGACGGAGATTTCCGCCAGCGCGGTCCCGGCGGCGGTGAGATTGCTGGGGATCGTCGTCGTGGATATTCCCTCGCAGGTGAATGAAAACCAGCTTTTTTTGAATCGGGCGTTCATTCTACTGGCAGGGGTGATTGCCGGGACGCTGGCGACGGGGGTGCTGTATGTCATCACCACCCGGCTGATTCTGCAGCCGGTGCGCGTGCTGCAGGAGACGGCGGAGAAGGTCAGCCAGGGCGATCTGAATATCCGATCGGACATCAGCACGGGGGATGAATTCGAGCAGTTGTCGGAAACATTCAACACGATGCTGGCGAATTTGAAATCGAGCGATGAGCAGTTGCGCGACATCAACAAGGCGCTGGATTTGAAACTGGTGCAGCTTGGGGAGACGAACGTCGCGCTGTATGAATCGAATCGGCTGAAGA
>Ga0302325_10000421_pt1 | contig 118956 bp, 100 predicted proteins | sample Palsa_T0_2_FD_201948 | JGI IMG/M metagenome (GOLD analysis project Ga0302325, IMG submission 201948) | Peat permafrost microbial communities from Stordalen Mire near Abisko, Sweden - Palsa_T0_2 | ecosystem: Environmental > Terrestrial > Soil > Palsa > Peat permafrost | place: Sweden: Abisko...
CCGCCTCGCAGATTCGCAGAAACAGACGGCAGCGAGCATTGATGTCGAGCGCAGCCTGACGTGAAAATTCCGTGACGGTCTGGCCCTGGACGTACTCCATGACGAAAAACGGACGTCCATCTTTGGTAGTTCCGCCGTCCAGAACGTGTGCGATATAAGGATGATCGAGGTCCGCGAGAATCTGCCGCTCATAGCGGAAACGCGTGAGCACCGCGTCGGTGTCCATGCCGCGTTTGACCACCTTGATGGCTACATGTTTCCGGTACTGGTCGTCGTCGCGGGCGGCCAGATAAACCGCGCCCATCCCGCCGCGGCCAATTTCGCGGAGCACGCGATAGGCTCCCAAGCGTTCTCCGGGCAACGGCGAATCGATCAGCAGAGCTGCTTCGCCTTCCACGGCCGCTGAAATGCCGGCGCCGTTCTTGCGGTCGGATTTCAGCAGGGACTCTACCTCTTGGCGCAGCTCGGTGTCGCCCGAACAGGCGTGCTCCAGGAATTGTTCCTGCTCACGGGGCGGAAGATCCGCCGCGGAAAGAAACAGTCCTTCCACGCGATCCCAAGCGTGGACTCTCATGGCATCTGGAACAAGCATTGATTATCCGAGATTCGAGAAGGTTCCCAAAAGACGGGCTACACCTCTCAGTTAGTAATGCGAAATACTGCGCACTTTTTTGAAAATTTTATTGACCGGAGTTTCGTTGTCCAGTTCGCGCTGTAACCAGGCCTGCGCCAGCCGAAGCTCGGCCCGGACTTTTTCGACGGGCAAATCGAGCACCTCGGCCGATTCCTCAGCGGTGAGACCTCCGAAAAACCGCATCTCGACGAGCCTGGCTTTGCGCGCGTCTTTTCGCTCCAGAGCTTCGAGCGCATCGTCCACCGCGATCACACTTGCCGGACGCTCCGTTCTGGCATCAATGGCCTCATCGAGCGGATAATCCGCCTCGCCACCCCCGCGCTTCTCGGCATTCCTGGCTCGCGCATGATCGATCAGCACCTGCCGCATCAACCGGGCGGTCACTCCCAGGAAATGCGCGCGGCTCCGAAAGTCGGGCTGCTCCTGGCCGATCAATCTGACGTAGGCCTCGTGAACCAGCGCGGTGGGCTGCAGCGTGTGGCCGGTCCGCTCCCGGCTCAAATGCCGGTCTGCAAGATTTCGCAGCTCTGCATAGACCAGCGGCATCAGACGGTCGAGCGCGGTTTTGTCGCCCGCCGAAAAATCCCGCAGTATCAGTGTGACCGACTGTACCGCCACGACACCTTTGAACTTATTCTATGCTGTTGTGGCAGCGTGCGCGCAACAGTGAACCAACATTACTCGGCGACGTCGGGAACCAACTCCACGCGATCCATGGCGAGAAACGTTTGAATGTGCGGGTGCGTGGATTTCTCCAGGTCCTTCACGGGACCAAAATAGATGGCTTCTCCTTTATAGAGCACGACAACCTGGTCCGCCACTTTGCGCATCAAGTCCAGATCGTGGGTAACCACGACGGCGGTGAGTTTCAGCTCGCGCTTCAACTTCAGCATCAAGTCAGAAAGCGTGTTCGACATGATGGGATCCACCATGGTGGTGGGCTCGTCATAGAGGATGCATTCCGGCTGGGCTGCCAGGGCGCGCGCGATGGCGACGGCCCGCTTGTAGCCGGTGGAGAGGTCTGCCGGGTAGGCGTCCTTAAACTGCAGCATGTCCACCATGGTGAGCAGGCCGTCGACGACGTCCTCTTTGTTGTGCTCGTCATAGTCGTCGCGCAGTTCGAGCGAGAAAAGGATGTTCTCGGCAACCGTGAGCGAGTCAAACAAAGCGCCGCTCTGGAACACCATGGTTACTTTCTTGCGAATCTCACGGAGCTGCGCCTCGGTATAGTCGGTAATGTCCTGGTAGGCGACGAAGACCCGCCCCTGATCCGGCTTCAGGAAGCCCATGATGTGGCCGAGACTGACGGACTTTCCCACTCCGCTGCGGCCGATGATGGCTACCGTCTCGCCTGCGTTCACGAAGAAATTGGAATCGACTAAAACAGGCCGGTCGAACGTCTTATAAACATGGCGAAACTCGATGTAGTGGAGCTTGTCTGTCACGGAAGCTCCGCTGGGCTCGGCAGCTTCGCTTCGAATTCCGCCCATTCCGCGGGAGTGTTGAAGTTGGCGAGGGTGGCAATGTCCACAGGCACCCAGACTGCTCCGATTTCCTTCACGAAGTCTCTCATTCTAAGTTGTTTATCGCGAATGGACCGGGCCAGCGCCGGCAGGCAGCGGCGATGGTAAACCGCGCACAAGGGTTCGGGCTGCCCATAAGGTCCGAGGGCTGCCACGCAGTTGCGCTCCGCGGTCTCAGCCCGGCGCAGCAGTTCGCGCAGCATGGGCGCCGTGATAGAAGGCATGTCGCAAGCGACCAGAACATTCCAGTCCGTTTTCGTCATTTTCAGGGCGGTGTAGACGCCGCCAGCCGGGCCGCAACCGGGCAGTTCGTCGGGAATCACCTGGAGGCCGAGGTGCCCCAGCCGCTCCGGATCGCCGATCAGGATCACCGAATCGGGCGCCACCGGGCTAACCGCCTCACTCACTGTTTTCGCGATGTGCTCCACGAGGGTTGTTCCGCGATAGGGCAACAACGCCTTGGGCTGGCCCATGCGTCTGCTCGCGCCACCGGCCAGCACAAATCCGGAGGATTGCATGAGAGAATAATAGCATTGGCGTTCCCCATGGCCCGGCGGAAAGAAAAACTTGCGGATGGAAGGAATCCGGTTATAATCGGGTAGAACAAAAGGATGCGTTTTTGTTTGGAACTTGTTCTGGGAGCTGTGGTTTTAGGAAATCTGAATGCCGCCAGCCTGCCGACTTCGGAGGCGCCTCGTGCCACGGCAACTCGCGCCGTGTGGGTGGTAAAAGTGGATACGCGCAGCGGCAAGCTGGTGCGAACGCTCATGGCGCCGAAGCCGGCCGCCGGTGCTGATACCGACAGCGAGGTCCGCGGTCTGGTTGCCGAGGCAGCGAGAAATTTCGACGTGAATCCGCTGTTGGTGGATTCAGTGATTCAAGTGGAGAGCAACTACAATCCGTTCGCCGTTTCACCCAAGGGAGCGCAGGGCCTGATGCAGTTGATGCCCGGGACCGCTCAGCGGTTCGGCGCGACCGATAGCTTCGATCCGAAGCAGAATATTGAAGCCGGCGTCCGTTATCTGAAGTTTCTGCAGGACACGTTTCAAGATGATCGGCTCGCGATCGCAGCCTACAATGCCGGTGAAAAGGCCGTGGCGAAGTACAAGGACGTGCCGCCATATCCGGAAACTGTAAGCTATGTTGCCAAAGTGGGCAAGAAATACGGGCAGGCGAAGCGCGCGGCCGTGAACAGCGGCCAGGCGAGCGACGAGAGCAAGCACGAAGTGAAGAATGCAGAGGAGCCAACAGCATCCCCCGAGAGAGTCGAGGAGGCGCCGAGGCACATTCTTGCGTATGTGGATCCAGAGGGCAAGCTACACATCGCAACTCAATAGAAAACCCATGCACCACCTCCCCCGGAATTTGCATGGCGACAACCGCGCGCGGCGTGTTGCAGCGTTGCTGCTTGTGGCTCTCGGCTTTGCAGTCACCAAGACCAGCGCCGCAGAACCTGAGGAAGCCGCGCACCACGTGACGGCCGTGCGGTTTTGGTCGCTGGGTGGCGTCACGCGCATCGCAATCGAGACCGATGGCGATTTTCAGGTGAAATCGGACCGGTTGGACAATCCCGACCGCTTGTTTTTCGACTTAACCGGCACCAGGCCTACGCTAGGGCGCAAGGGCATGACCACTATTCCCGTTTCGGATCATTTTGTCCGGCAGATTCGGGTGGCGGAGCCGCAGCGCAATATCACGCGCGTGGTGCTGGATCTGGAAACGTCCGTGGAACCTGCTATTTCGCGCCTGGACAATCCCACGCGGTTGATCATCGAGCTGCGGGCCGCCGGCGGCACGCCTGAGACCACGAAAGCGCCAGTGAAATCGCCACCCACGCTGGTGGAACCGGTGACTGCTCCGACGCCCACGCCGAGCCCAGCCGCGAAGCCAGTGGAGCGCCGGCCATTTACCCCTCCACCCGCCCAACCGGCGGCCGTTCCGGTGGTGCAAGCGCAAGAAACCAGGATCGAGGCACCACCCGAGTTACAGGTGAGGAGCACCCCGCCATCAGTTCCGGCATTGCTGGCCGTCAACCTTCGGCCCAGCCCAGTTTCGGCACGCGCGGCGCCTCCTAATATTCTCGCCAAGCCCGCGCCTGCCTCCATTGCTCCGGCGATCGGCAACGTGGCTTCCGTAACATCGACCGCAATTTCCAGCACGCCGCCGGTTCCCGTGGAAACTGCTCTCCCCGCCAAACGCAATTCTTCTGGAGACCGGTCTATGATTCGCGTGCTGGGGCTTAAGGTGGGACGCATCGTGCTCGATCCAGGGCACGGAGGACATGACACAGGGAGCGTCGGGCCGGAGGGACTGCGCGAAAAGGATCTGGTTCTGGATGTCGCTCAGCGGCTGGGCCAGTTGATTCAAGATCGAATGGGCAGCGAAGTGATCTTCACCCGCTCCGACGACACGTTTATTCCCCTGGAGCGGCGCACCGAGATTGCCAATGAGGCGAAGGCGGACCTGTTTCTGTCGATTCACGCTAACTCGTCGCCGCTACGCAGCGCCGCCGGCGTGGAGACTTACTATCTGAACCTGACCACTTCACGGAGCGCGATGGACCTTGCTTCGCGAGAAAACTCGGGTTCTCAGATGACGGTGTACGAGCTGCAAGGCCTGCTCCAAAAGATTGCTCTCAAGGACAAGGTGGAAGAGTCGCGCGAATTTGCGAGCCGGGTGCAGACGGCGTTGTATAACCTGTCCGCAAAAACAACCGATGCGCGGTCAAAAGATCGCGGGGTGAAGAAGGCGCCTTTTGTGGTGCTGATTGGCGCGTCTATGCCATCGGTGCTGGCGGAAATCGGATTCGTGAGTAACGCGCACGACGAAAGCATCATGCGTCGCGAAGAGTATCGCCAGAAGACGGCGGAGGCGTTGTACAAGGGGATCTCGAACTACGCGAACACGCTCAGCCATTTTCAGGTTGCGCAGCGGCATTAGAAAGACCGCTCAGCGATTTAGGGAACGACGACCGTTTCGGTGGATGAGTTCACAGAGGCCGGTTCAGACTGGTAAGTGAGAATCTCTACCCGGTTGCGGCCGGATTTTTTCGCAACGTACAGCGCCTCGTCCGCTTTGCGAATGAGGGCCTCCTCAGTCCAGGTTTCACCCGGCATGGCGGTGGTAACGCCAAAGCTGGCCGTTATGCGCAGAGATTGATCGTTCACCGACATCTCCGCCTGGCCGAGCTGCTTGCGCAAGCGGTCAGCCTGCGCGTAACTTTCGGTGGCGCAGCAACCTGGGAACAGGATCAGAAACTCCTCGCCGCCATAACGGCCGATGGAATCATATTGGCGAATGCTATTTTGCATGCGGCGGGCAGCCTCCCGAAGAACCGCGTCCCCTGCTAAGTGTCCGTAGGTATCGTTCACCTGCTTGAAGTGATCCAGATCGACGATCACAACTCCCAAGGGGCGGCATTCGCGCTGCGCACGGGCCAATTCGCGGCCCAGTTCGGTCAGGATGGAGCTGCGGTTCCACAGACGAGTGAGCGAATCGCGGGTGGCCTGGTCGCGAAGATCTTCCCGGGCTTTAAGCAACTGGCTTTGCAGATCCACCAACCGGGTACCGGCGCGCAGGCGAACCTGGAGCTCGTTTTGATCGAACGGCTTGGTGATGTAATCGTCGGCGCCGGCATCCATGCCCTCAATCAAGTCTTCCTTTTGACTCTTGGAAGTGAGCAGCAGGATATAGGTGTAAGGCTCGCTGTCGCGCTCCCGAATGCGGCGGCAAACTTCCACGCCGGTCATTCCCGGCATCATCCAGTCCAAGATGATGAGAGACGGAGCATCTTCGCGCTGCAAGAGTTCCAGGGCTTCGGCACCGTCACAAGCTACCATCACCTCGTATCCCCACTTGCGCAACGTGGCTTCGAGCAAATGCCGGGAGACTATGCTGTCGTCTGCTATTAGAATCTTCACCGAATTCTCGTGAACCTGCCTGCCGTTACTTCAGGTAGTTTGAACCTAATGTCCTCATCGGCCAGGAATGGGCCTAACGTTAGCCATTAGACGCAGTTAGGAGAATCTCGTCGCTGGCTACGGGAAGACCGCAGCCGGTGCGGGGTGAAAGACCTTAGTACCATCGTCGGGCCCGCGCGACTTCCTTAGCAGGTTGCTGAAAAAGCCCTCCACATCCGGGAACCGCAGGCGTGGGCGCCTACGCTACACGGGTCGTCAGGTGTGCCGGGCTTTTGCAGCAACCTGTTAGTCTCGGCCACCCGAAGCCTGGCGAATAGCCTGCTCCAATTGGTCCTTGGAAAAGTTCGTACTAATGAAAAGCTCCTGCCGGGCGCCGGCACTCAGCGCGATGGCTTTCCATCCGTTGGTAGTGGGCACCGTGACACGGATCCTGACCTGGCCTTTGGCATCCCGTACGGGACGGATCACCCCGGGAATGATGGAGCGAATGGCGGATGGATTATCCCCGAGCAGGCGCTCCAGAACAGTCCGCAAGCCATCCAGAATGCTGTGTTCCACCTTGAGCTTTCCCTGGACTTTTCGGAGCCGCATGGGAGGCTACTTAAACCGCTTGCGATATTGAATGTCGATGCTGAAAGCACCGTTCTCATCGCGCAACGCCACGGCCGACCATTTACGGCTGAAATCCCACTCCACGCGAACGATCTGCTGGTTGGCTACCGCAAGATTGGTGATGTAGGTGAGCGTGACGTCGGAGGAAACCTGCTGCTCCATGGTGAGACGAGCCTGCGGAACGATGGTGACGTCGGTGAGCTGCGGATCGATCTTGATGTGGCTGACGCCAAAAAATTTCTGCAAGCGCCCGGAGTTAGGGGCAATGGCCTCAGAGAGCAGCGAATTGCTTCCGTCGCCCAGACCCAAATAGCTGTTGTTTACATTGGTGGACGCCTGAGCGCTGGCGAGCGGCCCGGAGGTGGAGGGAGCGCGCCCCACTGCCAGCAACGCGACGATGTCGGAGGCCTCCAGCGGCGGATCGGACCGATAAGAGAAATTCAACTTGTTCAAGGATCCTGAGAAGCTGATGTTCACGGTGATGCCGCGCACTTGCGTGGACAGGTCCATGTTGATTACAGGCTCGATCCTGGCGGTGTTGTTGAAGCTCACTTCGCCGCGATTGATGCTGTACTTGTTGCCGAAGAACTCGATCTGACCCGAGTTAACGGTGATATGTCCCAGGAGGATGGGACGATCGGGAGTACCGCGGACGCGCAGGTCCGCATCGGCCTGGATATTCCGTGTGAGCGAAGTTTCCACTTCGAGCGTGCGTTGAGTCAACACGCGCACATCCAGTTGGAGCCCTTGCAGGTACTGGTTGGGGTTGGAGGCTACCGGGGTAGTGGTGGTTGCGAGCAAAGCACCCACGTCGGTGCGGGGATTGAAAGCCGCGCGCGTTACAAAGACCGAGCCCGACAAAACGCTGCTATCGGAAGTGCCCACCAGAGCGAGCGAGCCGTCCGCAGTGACGCTGACGCCTTCCGGGGAACGGTAGCGCACATTGCGCGCCGTGGCCTGCAGGCGATAAACCAGAGCGGCTCCCCGGAAACCCAGGAAGCTGCCGCTTTCGAACGAAATGTCGCCGCCTCCGCTCTTGCCGCTCAAGTTCTGGATGGTCGCGCGGTTGCGATCGAAGAGGATCAGGCCGTTCGCGTCGTCTACGCCGTTCGGAACGTCGCGCAGAAATAAGGACGCGTTCCGCAATTCAAGCCGTCCCTGGACTTGCGGTTCCATGAGTGGTCCGCGGATGGAGACGTTCAGGGTGGAAGCGCCCGTGCCGAGCAGGTCTGGATTGAAGAGTTGAAGAATCGAGAAATTAATCTTTCCCTGAACGGTCAGATCCCACGGATTCTTCGAGTTCAGGGTCAGGCGGCCGGTGGCGTCGAGCGTGGTGTCCTTGGCGATGAAGCTGGCATGTCCGAAATCGATGGAGCCAGTGGTTGCAACCAGATGAACGGGCTGAGCATTCCGCAGAACCAGGTCTTGCAGCGGAACGCCGCCCGCCGGGTGCGCGCTGGGGCTGGCGTTGAGCTGTACGGTGGAGAGCGTCACATCGGCCTTCATCGACGAGGGTTGATTGAGCGGACCGGAGATAACGGCCTGGCCTTCGATGAAACCATCGAAAGGAAGCTCTTTGCGCAGATGCCTTCCGGGAGTAAGATCGTGCAGCGCGGCAATCGAGATGCGGGGGATGGGAACGCGCGCCTGGCCTTGATAATCGCCTTCCATGCGCCATTCGCCGCTCCCACGGATCTGAACGTCGTCGAAGTTAGCCGTCGCGGAAAGATTGAGGAGCGGCAGCCTGGTGGCGGCGGTAACGGTGAGGTTGCCGTAGGAACGCCCATCGTAGGCCGCGTTGCGAACTGTGAGTTCGCCATTGAGCGACGTCAAATCCACGACGCCATTTACGATTTTGGCGCCTCCATTGGCCTTCAAATCCAACCGTCCGGCGAGGCCGGTTTCGAAATCCTGCAGGTGCTTGATGGTCGCGAGATCGACGCCCGTGGTGGCCACGTCGAAGCGCAGCGAACCATCCTTCCAATCATTGGCTGGATGATTGTAATCGCCGGACAAGCTGATGCGTCCCGCCCCAGCGCGGCCTTGGTCAGGGAAGATTGCTTCGCCGTGCGAGAGTTCGAGCGCGGTGGAGGTAAAGGTGACGTCGGCCCGAGCTTGCGGAAAGTGTTCGTCGAAGGCGGTGAGATTTTCTAGCGTCACCGAGCCCGCAACCAGCGGTGATTCGAGCGAACCAGATACGCGAATCGCCGCGGATACCGACCCAGTGGCCGGCGGGGCCTTCCAGCCAGCTTCGGCAGCCAACGCCTGAATGTCCGCGTTGTGCAGGGCCAGTGTGGCTGAAACGGGACTTCCGCCTTCCAGTTTCCACTCTCGCAATCCTGCCCGTGCGCTTCCTTCCACTCGCATTTTGCCCTGCTCCACCGTGATAGCTTGGAGCACCGCGCTGTTTCGATCGGCTGTGAAGGTGGAGCTGACACGATCCAGTTGCTGGCCGTCCAGCTTGAGTTTCCCGGCATCCGCTTTGCCGGAGATTTTCGGATTCGAGAGATCTCCTTGAATGGTTGCATCCACGCGAGCTTCGCTCCCCTGCAGTTCCACCGGCCACCGGGTGGGCGGCGAAGCGCCGAGCGCGCGCAGGACGGGAAGGGCATCGTTCAGGTTCCTGGAGACTACATGCACTGCCAGATTTTCTCCCGGCGTACCCATTACCGAAGCGTGCGTGGAACCGACATCCAGCTGCGAGTTGCCGAGTTGCAGCCGGCCTGAGCGCTGGTCGTAATTGATAGCGACCGAACCGGCCACCGGCACGCCGCCCGAGCCCGGCGTCAAACTCAGCAGGGCGCTGGCGCTGATTCCCGCGAGCCCGGAACCGGTATATTGCCCGGCTAATTGCACGCCCCCGCTCAGCGTTCCATTGAGGGACCCGGTCTGGCGCGCGGCCAGGCGGCCGACCTCCGCGATAGTCACTCCTCCGATTTCGCCCTGGACGCTCACCCGCTTGAGATCGGACATTTGCGCCGTGCCACGGAAGGTTCCGTCGGGAGAGGAAACATTGAGACCGGTGAGGTTGATCTGGTCGGGAGTGAAATCGGCGAAGGAACTGATTGCCACATTCTGGATGGCGACGCCTTGATAGACGTAGCCGAGGGAGCGCCCGGTGAGCTTCCCGATAAAACGATCGGTAGACGATCCACCCGACGTGACATGGCCCTGGAGCCACAGGTCGCCCACCGGCGAGAGCGGAGTCTGTATCAATTTACTTACGTCGCGAATGGGGAGCGCGGCGGTTACCTCAAAGTCCTCACGCGGAGAATAAAGATTGATGATGTTTCCCTTGCTCTCGATTTTCATTCCGCCGGACTTCAGGTTCATGCGCAACACTTGAATGGTGTTCCTGCCGAGCGCCACCTGGGAGTCTAAGGCGAACTCCGCCGGAGCGCGCAACTTGGGTGAGGAGATTCGCATGAGCGCGGAAGAAACGTCGCAGAGATAGCGCGGCCCGGCGGTTTCGTAGACCAGCGACATCTCCAGATTCTCGCCGCTCGAATCCATGGGAACGCGCCAGGAATTGTAGTTCAGCGTGCCGTCATGGATTTCGATATGCTTCACATGCAGGTCGATCAGATCTTCGACCACGTTCTGGTCAAAGCGGGGAATCTTGGGCCTGGGGATATTCGTGGATCCGTCCGGATCGATGGTGAGGTTGACGCGCGGGCTGTCGAGGATGAGGGAAGCGATGTCGACCTTCTTCTCGAGAACCGAAATGATTCGCAGCCCAATCTTGACTTTCTCCGCGCGGAACAGGGGCGGCGCGGAGACTGGTTCGGTGCCGCGCAGGACGAAAGGTTGAACTTCGGCGGTAAGATCTCGCCAGTTGTAATTGAAGCTGCCGATCTCAACGCGGCCGCCGGTGGCGCGCTCGGTCACCGATTCGATACGCAGCCGGACCTGGTTCTTGAACCACGCGGTCTGGACCAGCAGCACTCCGGCAACCAGCAGAACGATCGCCAGGCCCGCCAATCCAAGAAAACTGAACGCGGCAATTTTTGCGGCTTTCCTCATTCGAGCCCCGGGTCGAGGTAATGAATTGTGACCTGTTTCCGCGTATCGTTCATCCACTGTTCCAAGGCCTGGTCGATGCGTTGCTGGGTGAGGATTTCCTCAATCTGGTCGCGAGATTCATCCAGGGTGGGGATCGGCTTGGTTCCTTTTTGTTCCCATTCCGATACTTGCCGCCGATAATATGCTTGCACATCCGCGGTCGGGATCTGGATGCCGGGCCGGAAGCGGTAATCGATAAAACGCAAGAGCGTCAACTGCCACCACAAACGGAGGGTCAGCTCGTCGGCCGTAATTCCGGAGGCCTGCAGCGCATTCTGAAATTCGCTTTCGGTCGAATATGTGGCCTTCAGGGCTTCGAGCGATTCGCCGGCATCGCTAAGTTCGGGCAACGGATAATGACTAATATCCATTTCACGTTTGATCAAGGCCTGTTCCACCAACCTGGCGTCCGCCTGTTTCCTGGCATCGGCGCTCAAATCGACCTTTTCGCGATTCAGGAAAGCGGTGACGCGAATCTCGTCATCGATTTGGGATTGGGTGATGACCTGGTTGGCGACAGTGATGACGATCTTGTCGATGATCTCTGAGAAAACGGCGGAGGGGGACAGGAATTGGAGGAATAAGAGGAATACGGGGAATACACGGAATACGAGGAATACACGGAATACACGGAATACTGCTACCGAGCCACGACCGTGAGGGAGCGGCTTGAGCGCCATCAGAAGGCCTGTCCCAGCGAGAAGTGGAATTGGAAGATATTGATGCGCTGGTTGGTACGAGGGACTGACGAGCCTGGGATTCCGCATTGGTAGAGCTGGTTGATGGAACCTTCGCACCCGAAGAAGCGCGGTGAGTTCGGGCTAAGCGAAAAGTCCACTCTAACCGGGCCCAGGGGCGTGCGATAGCGGAGCCCGAATCCGAAGCCTTGAACGGCGTAGTCAAAATCCTGCAGATTCGGCTGGCGGAATCCCAGGCTGATTTTGTTCACAGCGGAATACACATTACCAAGGTCGTTGAACAAGACGCCGCCCAAATTATCGCCGATGAGCGGGAAGCGCAACTCCACCGTGTTATTGAACAGCGCGTTGCCGCCGATGGGGAAGCCGGTATTGGGATCGCGCGGGCCGGCCTGAAAATCCGGAAAGGCGCGGTTGGAGAAAGCACCGCCGCCAAAGAATCGTTCAGCCAGTGGGATGTCCGACGATCCAGCGTAACGTTCGATGAGGCCGAAATCCGTGGTTCGCGCCAGCACCAGGTCCTTGGTGAGCTGGTAATAAGAAGAATTGCGCGCCACCACGCGCCCGAAGCCGACTTGAGATCCAAGGCCGTGCAAAGCCAGCGCGAAATCAATGCTGGTATAGGTGCCCTTATGCGAATCGATGGGATCGTCGCGTTTGTCCTGGATGAAACTGACGGAGGGAACCAGAACATGTACCGGCTGGGAGAGTAAAGGGATCAGATCCGCAGTGATGAGAGGAGTCCCTAAAATGTCAACGTCACGATATGTGATGCGATATTGCAAGGTATTGGCTCGCGATAATTTTTGCGCCAATTGAACGGAGCCTTCCTCGCGCCGCGAGGAGAATGTGCGGATATCGTGAGAAATGTCCAGCAATGCCGAGAACTGCAAGCTTAGTTTGGGATTGCCCAGGAACTGCGGTGCGACGTAGGTAAGCAAAGCGCGCTGCTCGAGGGTGGAAACCAGGGTCTGCAAGCTCATGGTATGCCCCAGTCCGAAGAAATTCAGACGGCTGATGCCGAACGAAAAGCGCGGGCTGAATCCATTGACGCCGGCCGGGGAATCGAGCGACGTGGTGCCGCCTCCGATGCGTCCGATTTCCGCGCCGACGCCTACGTTCATCGAGTAGCGGCCGGCTTCCTCGAGCGAATAAAGCACGTATTTGGTGGGCTCGTCGCCATCCGGGTTTTGGATGGCTGCATCCACGCGCGAAAAAATGCCAAGGTCGTACAACCGCCGCTGGCTTCCGTTGATCTCGCTCTGAGAGAGCGGGTCGCCCGCGTGCAGGCTAATGCGGTCCGTCACCAGGTCGGGACGGGTTCGCTGTAATCCATCAACCACGACGTTGCGCACGTAGATTCGCTCGCCGGGCGTCACGACAAAAGTCAGGTCGACATGGCCGGCCTGGGGCGACGGGACTGACGTGAAGTCGAATTTCGCGGCGGGATAACCATTGTTGAAGTAATAGTCGAGCACGTTGTCGCGATCGGTGGCGATGTTGGTATCGCTATAGGGCTGTCCTTCGGTGGAATGCAGGAGCAGCATCAACGCAGGCCGAAAATCTTCCGAAATGCCTTGTAACGCGAGTTTGGAAACGAACCATTGAGGGCCTTCGGCGATATCGATAAAGATACCGACGTGGGACTTGACGCCGTTGTAATCGTCGAGCACCCTGGATGTGACCTGAACATCGCGAAACCCATTGCCGCGATAGAGGCTGCGGATGGCGTCCAGATCGCGGTCCAGCGCATTGCGGCTGTAGCGGCCATGGCGATAGCGCAGGAACGTGGCCGGGATCACCGCCATGCGCTCGCGGATGGTGGGGTAATCGAAATAGCGATTGCCGTGGATTTCGACTTTCACGATCTTGTGCCGCGTGCCGAGGGCCACATGGTAATCGATCAGTTGCTCACCGTTGGCGGGGGTTGCCGTCACGTAGTCCGACGTGGCGTCGAAATACCCTTGCGCTTGAAAGTACGACGCCAGATCGCGCGTTCCTTCCTCCAGCAAATCCCGGTCCACGGCCCGCTCCTCATAAATGGGCAGCAGGGAGCGCAATTTTCCGGAAGAAACCTTGGCGCCGCGCAAACGGACCAGCACCGGAGGGCCGGGATCAATCGACAGAACGGGTGTGACAGTGTTCAAGTCGGCATGATAATCCAAACTGACCAGATTTACCTTGGCGAGCAGGTGATCGTGCTTGGGATACCAGGATCGAATGTTGTCCAGACCATTCTGAAGGCGCGTTTCGGTGAGCTCATGCCAGCCCAGAAATCCGAGGAATTTCTTCCAGCCGCTGGAATGGATCAGGCTATCGAGGGGGCGCAGCGTATCGCCATCCGCGACCAGACCATCGAACTTCGCGCGCCGGCCGGGGTCGGCATGAAAATCGATGTGAACCTCCTGGGTAGGCTCCCGTGTGGATGTGGCGGGCTCCACGCCGGCGTTATAGAAACCGTTCCGCTTGAGCAAGTCAGTGATCCGCGTAACCGCCGCCGTAGTGTCGCTGGGCGAGTAACTTCCGCCCAGGGTGAGTTTGGTAGCCACCAGCAACTGGCCTTCGTTGGGGGGCTCGCCAACGCCGTTCACGTCGAAGTATCCAATGAAATACGCGGGCTTGGTGATGAACGTAAGATTCACTCCAGCCGGCGCGAGAGTGGCGTCCACGGCGATATCGGCATACTCGCCGGTCTGATACAGGCGCTGGATGGAATCGCGCAGATCGGAGGACCGCAGCGGCTGGCCGACCCGTAGCGGGAGCATCGCCAGCAATTGATCGATGGTGAGCGGCTGCACCGCCGGATCGAATCGCACGCTGGCGATGGGCTTTCCTTCGTAATCGTGCGGCGCCCCGCTTAGCAGGATCGAGCACAGGGCGGCAAGCATGGGCGTCCTGATCCACAAGCCCAAGCGGGTTGGCACAAGGGACCATGTTAACGCATCATCTATCATCGAAAGGCCCCGGTTGGCGAAAGGCCCCGGTTGGCAGCACAAGGCCCCGGTGCCGGCATTAAACCACGCTTCGGACTGCGGCTGATACCATCTGGTTGTATGAGGCCCCCTGTATGACTGCCAGGGATCGCGAACGTTACTCGCGGCAAGTTTTGTTTTCGGGCATCGGCGAACGGGGGCAGCAACATTTGTTGGACGCTCGCGTAGCGGTGGCCGGTTGCGGCGCGTTGGGGAGCTTCCAGGCCGGAGCGCTGGCGCGGGCGGGGATCGGTTTTCTGAGGATCATCGACCGGGACTACGTGGAACTGAGCAATCTGCAACGCCAGTGGCTGTTCGATGAATGCGACGTAGAGCAGGGGATGCCCAAGGCCGCGGCAGCCGCGCGCAAGATCGCCGGGATCAATGGAGGGGTTGAGGTAGAGCCGGTGGTTGCGGATCTAACGCCTTCTAACGTGGAAGACCTGCTGGGCGGCGTGGATTTAATCCTGGACGGCACCGATAACTTTGAAACACGCTACCTGATCAATGATTTTGCCGTGGACCGCGGCGTTCCTTGGGTTTACGGAGCGGCGGTAGGCAGCTATGGGATCGCGATGCCGGTGGTTCCCGGCACCACGGCGTGCCTGCAGTGTATCTATCCCGATCCGCCATCGGGGGCGCAACCGACCTGCGAGACCGCGGGAGTGCTGGGGAGCGTGACGGCGCTGATCGCGAGCTGGCAGGTGAGCGAGGCCATCAAAATCCTGTGTGGCGCTGAGCCGTCGAACAAGATCACGACCGTGGATGTCTGGAGCGGCGACATACGTCAAGTTTCGCAGCCGGGCCCGGTGGCGGATTGTCCCGCGTGCGGGCGGCGTGAGTTTCCGCATCTCAACGGGGAACGCCGTGCGCCGGTGAGCCTGTGCGGCCACAAAGCGGTGCAGATCCATGAGCGGGCACGGCCGTTAGAATTGCGCGATCTGGCGGCTCGGCTGGCGCCGCTGGGGCCGGTTCGGGCTAACGACTTCGCGCTCCAATTTGAAGTGCCGCCTTATTTGCTGACCATCTTTCGAGATGGCCGGGCCATCATTAAAGGCACCACGGACGTGGGCCTGGCGCGGAGCTTGTACGCCAGATACATCGGCGCGTAGAATATAAGATGGAAATAGAGGTACCATGCGGCGAACTTTGCCGGTTGTAATTGGTTGCGTCCTGTTGGCGATTCCCTTGTTCGCTCAAAGAGGCGGACATGGCGGAGGCGGCGGAGCGCGCGGTGGCGGTGGCGGGTTCCACGGCGCTGCTTCGGGCGGATTTCGAGGAAGCAGCGGCGGCTATCGCGGCGGAGGCATTCGCGGAGGGGGCGTTTACGGAGGGTTTCGGGGCATAGGCGGCTATCGCGGATTCCGGGGCTATTACGGCGGATCCTATTATCCCGGCTACTACGGTTATTACAATCCGTTCCTGTGGGACACGGGATGGGGTTACGGCGACTCCGGCAATGGGTATGCGGCGGATCAATACAACGATGACGGCGGATATGGTTCCTATGGCGCGCCGAATCCAAGCCCCCAAGTAATGATCATTTCCAATCAAGCGCCTCCTCCGGTATATGTGCAATCTCCGCCGGCGCCGGCGTTGTGGGAAGCCGGTCCAACCACGCAGGCCAAGAAGTATGAAGATACGCTTTTCCTGCTCGCGATGAACGACGGCACTATTCGCGCGGTGCTGGCGTATTGGGTGGACGGCACAACCGTGCATTACGTCACGATGGATCACGAGCAGAAGCAAACGCCGTTGTCATCGCTCGACCATGGTTTGAGCGAGCGGCTGAATCGCGAGCGCAATGTGACGTTCCGCTTGCCGGGCTAGACGCAAGCCCGCAAGGCGCGCTCCAAAATTTCCAAATCCAGCTCATTGTTGTAGAGGTGCGTGGAAACGCGCAGATGGCCGCGCCGCGCAGAAACTAAGATGCGCTGTTCCGCTAGCGCTCGCGCCAAGGCCGAGACATCGCGGCTATCGAAGCGTGCGGCGATAATGGGCGATCCCGAGTGGGCGATGGTGGCTCCGAGTTCAGCGAGCATCCCGCGCGCCTTGGCGGCTAAATCCAGAACGCGCTGCTCGATGACATCCGGACCAGTTTCGAGAATCAAATCCAAAGAAGCTTCCATGGCGTACAGCAATGCGAAGGAGACCGAACCGCCCTCATATTTTTCCGCGCTGTGCAGCAATTCGGGAACGCCATGGTGCAAGTTATCCACGTTGCGCCAATCCCGATGGCTGCGCCAGCCGACCACATTGGGCTGCAGCCGCTCGCGCAGTTGCGGGGCGATGTAGAAGAATCCCGCACCGTTGGGCGAGAGCAGCCATTTGTATCCATGCACGGCCAGCATGTCAGGCTGAATGCTCGCGGTATCGAAGCGCAGCGCGCCCACGCTCTGGGTTCCGTCCACATACAACAGGATGCCGCGGGCGCGGAGAAAATCCGACACCTCCGCGAGCGGGGGAGCGAATCCAGTGGTGTAATTTACTGAGCTCACGATGACCAGCCGCGTCTTCGCGCTCACCGACTCATGGAACCGGTCCCAGGGACAAGCGGTTGTTTCCACTCCGAATCGTTCCAGCAATCCGGGAGCGTACAGATTGTTCGGGAATTCATGCTCCAGCGTGAGCACGCGGTCGCCCGCGCGCCAATTCAGCCCGGCCAGCAGCAGCCCCAGCGCCGAAGATGCATTTGGAACGAAGGCGATGTCATCCGGTTGGCAATTGACGAGACGGCCGATCTTGGCGCGGATGCGATCGGCGTCGTCATACCAGGCCAGAAAATCCCGGCACGCCAGTTCGTCGCGATGAGCGAAGTGGCGGGCCACGGCGTCGGTAGCACGGCGCGGCAATTGGCCGAACGTGGCGGTGTTGAGATAGGTCCAATGCGCGAGAGCTGGGAACTCGCCGCGAATGGCGGCCCAATCCGGCATCAGCCCTTTTGGATCATCACTTCAGTCGATTTGACGACCACCTTCACCGAGTCACCCTTTTTCAGTCCAAGCTCTTCGGCGCTGGTGCGAGTGATCACGCTTTCGATCAGATTGTCACCCACCTTGACGACGACGTGGGCCATGATGGAGTCAGTTTCTACGCTTTCCACGATGCCGGGGAGCTGATTTCGAGCTGAGAGTGCCATGTCCTCTTGTACCAAACAATCAGAGCAGACGCTGGCCGGCGGCGCGGGCGTCGTAACCGCCCAGGCTCTCCAGCTCCCGGCGGTAGTTGGAGCGGTTCAGCGTGTCCAATAGCGTCTGAATACTGGGCATATCAAGATGCTGTCTTCGAATGGCCAGATCGTAGCGTTCACTCACCAGCGGAATGAAGCCGAGACCGAAGACTCGCGATGCGGCTCGAGTGGCGATGCAGCAATCGGCTTGCCCGGATTGTACTTGCCAGGCGGCCTGCAAATGTCCGGGCGCCACGCGGCCATACCCGCGCACGTTTTTCGAGTCCAGCTTCAGGCGCTTGAGCGCCGCATCCAGTAATGCGCGGCTGCCGGCGCCTTTTTCGCGATTGACGATAAGAACATCGCGCCGGGCCAGGTCTTCTATGCCTTTAATGCCGTTTGGATTGCCAGTCGCAGTGACGATCCCTTCCTCCCATACCGCGAAAGTGATCACGGCCACGGCATTCCTCGGAAACATGCGGCCGATCTCGGGAAGGTTCGATTCGCCGCTGGATTCATCCCGCAAGTGCGTGCCGGCGATATGGACACAGCCTTCCTTCAGGAGTTGGAGCGATTGAGAGCTATTGCGATGCGCAAGAACCAGCTCCACGCCGGCGGACTGCAAGTGATGCGCCAGGACCGAAATACCGGGGTCGCAACCGGCGATCAGAACTCGATTGCGAAAGTCGTCGGCGGCGTCGAAGACCTGGACGTCGGTTCGGCCATTTTTCGGGAGCTTGACCGGCGCTGGAGACGAGACCACCACGGCGTCGCTGACGGGAAAGTACCACGGGACGGGCGAAGGCGGTGAGGCTACCAGGCGCTTGTTTACACGACAGAGTTGCACCGGCTGGCCCGGATGCAGCGTCTCGGAGCCTGGCAGCAGCGTTACTTCCTCCGACCGGACTCCGGCGGGCTCGGCCCGCGGAAGAGTGAAAAGATCCTCCACCTTCACTTCCAAGGCCTGCGCCAGACGCAATGCGACAGCGGTGTTGGGGACATAGCTGCCCGCTTCCATGGCGTAAATGGTCTGGCGCGTGACCCCCACCGTACGCGCGAGCTGGGCCGCTGAGATGGCCCTTTTTTGCCGGAGGGTTCCTAAATGGTTCTCGATTTCAGGCATTTTTAACGCTACTCTGTCGTGTTACAGTAACATCGTATATTCCGATGATACGCCGACGCATAGCTCCGCTGATCATCGTAGCGTTTTGCGGCGCGCTGTGTCAGGGTGCGGAGATCACAGTGGCGGCGGCGGCGAATCTCACCGAAGTCGCCCAGACCATCGGCGCGGAATTCGAAGCGCAAACCAAAATCCATCCGGTCTTCAGTTTTGGATCCACGGCGGTGCTGACCACCCAGATTGAGAACTCGGCGCCCTTCGATGTTTTCCTGTCGGCGGATGCGGAGCACGCGGACAAACTCGCGGGAGAGAACCTGCTGGCCCCCGGCAGCAACGCGGTCTACGCGGTGGGCGTGCTGGCTTTGTGGATTCCGCCCGGGAGCAAGGCGCACGTCGACAAGGTAGAGGATTTGAATGCGAAAGATGTGCAGGTGATCGCTGTCGCGAATCCGAAACTCGCGCCGTATGGCGCGGCGGCTGTGGAAACGCTGCAGAAGGCCGGCATCTGGGATCAGGTGATGGCGAAGATCGTCTATGCGGAAAACATCAGCATGGCGAAACAATACGGCACATCCCAGAACGCCGACGCCGTGTTCACCGCATACTCGCTGGTGCTGAAAGAGGCCGGCAAAGTGATTCCAGTGGATGAGGCGCTGCATCAGCCCATCGTTCAGAAGCTGGGAATTATAGCGCGGTCACAACATATTGACGACGCTCGAAAATTTACTCAGTTCATACTCATCGGTCCGGGTCGCGACATTTTGGCGCGCTACGGATATAAAGTACGCTGAGGCGTTCAGAAGGTAAAACGGCCACCGATTACCGGAGCATAGTTGCTGTTGTGGAGATAGGGGACGCCGGGGCCGTGCGGAATAGCGATGGCCAGGCCACCGGTCACGAAGGAATACGCAAGTCCCGCAAAACCGTCGAAACGCGGCGTGAAGTGGTGATCCAGATAGAGCGACCCAAAACCTAGGCTACCCGAGCAGGAACTGCGGAAACCGGCTGCGGTGGAGCAGGTGGAGGGAATCCGGAACGTGTTCTGCAGCTGCTCATACCAGGCGAAAGTGATCTCGGTCTTGGGGGCGACAGCGTATTTCACGCCGGTCCACCAGATCTGCACGATCTTGGGCGAGTCCAGATTGTTGTCTTCCACGCCGCTCAGGTAAACACTGCCCTGGTCCAAGGCGCCGACGCCCAAGGGGTTCGACGGGTTGGTCTGCCGGATCCATTCGTAGCCGCCAAATAACCTGACCGGCCCCGCGATATATCTGGCAGCGAACATAATGGCGTTGTTGTCGGTGACGATGCCATATACAGTATCGTTCGTTGAAATCAGATTTGCCCCGGTGATCTGGTTGGTATTGATGCTGTCGGTGGTGGACTGATAGGACGCCGTCGGACTCTGAGGTCCCAGCAAGGGGTTCAACACGCTGATCGCCTGGTTGTAGTGTTGGAAGACGGCGTCGGCGTAGAACCTCTTGCCGAGCTCTCCGCCGATGTCGAATCCATAGGCGTTGTTATGAGCCGATTCCGGCGTGCAGGTGGCGGCGGTCCAGGTTGAGGAGGCCGAGTAACAGCCGCCGTTGCCATCGGCGAATTTGTACATCGCGCCGAAATGGACCGGGCCAGTGGTGAGGCGATACTTCACGGCGTCGTCCCAACGGGAGTCCTCGGTGTCGCCGCCGCCGGCCATCGTGCCGTTATACCCGATGTAGGAAAAGGCGTAGCTGCCCCCAGCCGGATCGTATTGGAGCATCGCATCGGTCCCGAGAGAGCGCTGACGCCCGAAAGTCACCGTGCCGAAAGTCTTGGATGCTATGCCGCCATAATATTCGTCATTGAACGGCTGGCCGGCACGCGCGCCATCGATCGCGTAAGAATAGCTGCCCCTGGAAAGGCCGTTGTTGATGGTCTGGGTGGCGGACGCGTTGGCAAGCTGGCCGGAATTCGGATTGACCCCGGTGGAAGCGTTGAACACAACGGCCCAGCCCGGCGCAAACTCTTCCCTGCCCCGGATGCCGAAACCCGTCTGCTGCAGATTGTTCGGTGCGACCAGGAATCGATGTTGATAGCCGTTGCGGTTCACCAGAGAAGCGCCTTCATAATTCGCGGCGTTTTCCGGTAAGCCGTGGCTGACCCAGCCGACGCCGATATCATAAGCACCGTACACTGTAATGCCGTGCCAGGACAGTGCGCAATCGGTGGTGAGGAACTCGTGGCCGCTCGCACAAGCGTCTGAGGTGCTGGGCTCCATATGAATGTCGGCCGTAGCGGCCTGGCCAGCCGCCAGGCTGATTCCGGTGCGCCTTTCATCGGCGAACCCTTCCTTTGCGGCGCGAAGCTCGAAGCGCCCCGCAGGCAGGCCGGACGCCTGATAGCGCCCCGCGCCGTCGGTCGGGATGGTCCGCGTTTCGCCAGAGTCGAGGTTCCTGACCGTCACCGCGACCTCGGGAAGGGTTGCGCCGGCTTGGTTCGTCACCACGCCGGAAAGGCTCGCTCCGGTTTGGGCCCACGCCGGGAACGCGGCAATCGTAACCCACAAAAGCGCATGCCACAGGCCGCTCGACACACGCAGCCGTACTGTCTGAGAGATCATAATTGTCCTTTATCGCGGATGACTGACTGGTATACAAGACATTGTATTTCAAGAGAGTCATTCCAACACTCCATTCGGGGCGAATGGGGCTAGCGCGGCGCTGAACAGCGCTTTAGGAAGCGCAAAGGGCGCGGCGCTGCGTTTTGTGCTTGTCTCTATTTACGCTCGTCTTTAGCAGGCTGCTGAAAAGCCTTTCCATCGTCGAGGATCGCAGGCGAGAGCGCCTACGCCACACGTGCAGTCAACGGTTTACGATTCCTGTGTAGCGCGGACTTTAGTCTGCCAAGGCTTTTTCAGCAGCCTGTTAGAAGCGCGCGGGTGGGGAGAAGCGCTTGGCCAGCGCTTCGATATCGCGGGAAGAGGGAACCTTGTGTTCGCGCACGTACAATTCGTGGTTGCGCTCAACGTCGGGAAGCTTATAGACGTAATTGGCCGTCAAACCGGCTGAGCGCTGCAGCCCGGACAGAGACGTGTCGCCGAGCCAGTTGAGGCGTTCCAGCCGAGCTCCATTCTTCAAGTGGAAGCGAGCCACCAGGTCCAGCGGCTCATTGTTTTGCTTGGCGCTTTGTTTGGCGTGCAGAAGATAATAGGCCGCTAGCGGCGCCAGGTACCGCTGCAATTCGGCGCGGAGGGCTTCGTCCTCCATCCATTGCGGGCTATCGAGTTTCGCCACGGCGTTGGCGAAGGGAGCGAGCTTGGGATTCATTTGGAGGGCCGGGGCTTTCTCCGAAAGCCATTTTCGAAAACCGGGAACCGGCGAGAGCGTTGCAAACTTCTTGATGCGCGGGAACTCCTGGCTGACGTCCTCCACCACCTGCTTGATCAAAAAGCTGCCGAACGGAACGCCGCGCAGACCCTCCTGACAATTGGTGATCGAGTAGAAGATGGCCCACTCGGCCTCCGCTGCATCCAGGACAGGCGAGTCCGGATCGAGCAGCGCCTGCACCTTGTCGCTCAGGCCGCGTGTCAGCGCCACTTCAATGAAGATAATCGGCTCGTCGGGGAGAGCGGGATGGAAGAACGCATAACAGCGCCGGTCCGTTTCGAGACGCCGTCGCAGGTCGTGCCAGCCGTGGATCTGGTGCACCGCCTCATACTGGATCAGCTTTTCCAGGATTTCGGCCGAGGTGCGCCAATCGATGCGGCGCAGCACCAGGAAGCCGCGGTTAAACCAGGAGGTGAAGAGATGCGCGAGATCGGCGGCGATGGGCTTCAGCCGGGCAGCCCGGTCAGACTCCTGCAACACCTGGCTCCGCATCACCACCAGGATCCGCGTGCCATCCGGCGCCAGGTTCAGCCGGCGGAACAACTCCTGGCGTGGCGGCTCTACCACTCTTTGCAGGCGAGCCAGATTCTCGGAGGAGGGGTCAAGCCGGTACGCGTCACCGGCGCGCCCTACCTCCTCCGGGTCCGGAGAGAATTCCTGGACGAGCGATTCGAAAAACGAGCGGCGAGCGCGGTCATCCAGCGCCTGGTAGGAATCCAGCGCTTCGGCGGCAAGCCGGCTACCGGAAACCTCTCCGCGTTCAGAGAGCAGGCTGTGACACAGCGCAATGGTCTTCTTGGAGGTGCGTGTCGCACCCCGCGGCATGGACGGAGGTTGCCGTGGCCCGAAGCCTAAGAGTTCTGCCAGTCTCAAATGCGGTCGCTCCACTTTATCCATCGGCACAAATCCGTCGGCAGTTAAGGTCCGACTATAATTCTATCTTCGCAGGGCCGGCGCAAGGGTGGCTATCAGTCAAAGTGATACTAAGGATTGGTGGCTGGCAGGGCAGCCATAATCAGCGGTGTTGTGGTGGGCTGATCGGCGCCCGCTTGGTTCTCCAGGGTGACGGCAACGGCCGCTGTCGAAGCCACGTCTACCAGTCCGGGCCGGACGTGCAGCGCGCTGCCATCGTCTTGTGACTGGAACAGGCCTGCGGGAACGGGCTTCGCGCCCCTGGGGATCAGCCACATTTCGTAGATCTTGTCGGCTGCCGTTCGCGGCAGATTAGACGCGATGAGCAGCACGCCGCGCGATGGGTTCACGAAGACTTTGCCCGCGGGCGGCCTGGGCTGCGCGCCGCCAAAAGATACTTCGGTGGTGCGGGGGCCGGAGAGAATGGCGAAGGCTTGCGTCAGGCGTGCGATCTGACCAGCCTGGGCGCCCATCTCGCCGCGCAGCCGAGCGGCCTGTTCCCGGTACCGGTTGCTGCTCGCCGCGAAGTACACGGCGATTACCAGCAAGGCCGCCATGGCCAGCGCCGCGGCCCACCAAGGCAGCCCGCTCGAACGGCGTTCTTCCGAACCTACCGAAGCCAGTATGCGGCGTCGAAGCTTGGCCGAGGGTTGCGCCTGAGGCGCCGTAGCGCCCACCAGCGCAGCGGTTTCGAGCGCGCGCTTCACGCCCGCCATACAAACCTCGCACTCTCTCTGCAGGTGAGCGCGAACCTCGCTCCGCTCAGGTTCTTCGGCGATGTCCAAGGCGTAAAGCTCATAATGCTCGCGGAGTTCTTCGCAGTTCATGACGCCACCACTCCGAGTTCGTCACGCAGGCTCTGCAATGCCGTGCGCACCCAGGTCTTGATAGTGCCGAGCGGCTGTCCCATTTGGACCGCCATCTCGGACTGCGACAATCCCTCGAAATAAGCCAGTTCCATCACAGTTCGATAATTCGGCGCCAGCTTCTCCATGGCCACCTTCACGCGGCGGGCTTGATCTGAGATCAGGATGTCGGCTTCCATCCCGCTATACAGCGGCGCGTGATCCGTCTCGTCTAGTTCTACCGCTTTCCGTTCGCGCCCGGCCGACGAACGCAAGTAATCGATGGCGCGATTCCGGGCGATAGCCAGCAGCCACGGTCCTAAGGATCCTTTCTCGGAATCAATGGAGTGCACGCGGTTCCACACGCGCAGAAATGTCTCCTGAACCAGATCCTCCGCAATCGCGCCGTCTCGGACCACACGCAGAACCAGAGAATAAGCCATCCTCCCGTAACGATCGTACAGTTCGGCAAGAGCCTGCGGATCGCGGCGCTGCAAACGAAGCACCAGCGCCCGTTCCTCAGGACCGGCGATCACCGCCATGAGCAGTGGAAGCATCAAGACCGCTTCCCGATCGTGTCTCGGTATAAATGAATCGACATGCTACTCAAACCCGCGCACTTGATAATAGCCGATCAAGCAGGCCCAATCCGGCAAGAATTGGGCGCGCTGGCCGGAGAACGGTAGTCCAAGCCAACCGGCGCGCCCGAGGGAACAGCACCAAAGAGTCGGTCACTTTTTGTTTTTCTACGATGTTTTATTTTTCTACGATGTCTTTCTTCATGGGCCCGAGGACGCCGAGCAGAGCTTGCTTGTCGCCATCCTTGACCTTGAACTTGTCGAGCGATGCCACCAGGTCTTCCACCAACGCGTCAAAATCGGCGCTGCCGATACCCATGCCCGCGTGCGCCGTCTTCATATCTTTCCCTTTGTATTTGCAGGGACCGCCGGCCGCCTGACAAATCTGGTCCACGAGGTTTTTCTTAAAGGTTGACAGCCGTTTGGGATCGGCGGCCGTGGCCTTGAAGAAGCTGTTGATTCGATTGTCCGCCGCGACGCGCCCTACAAAGTCGTCGACCACGGCGGTAATGGCTTTCTTGCCACCGAGGCTCTTATAAAGAGCTTCGTCGCTCGCAGTTTTCGCTCCCGACATCGGCGCCAGGGCAAGCCAGCCGGTCAGCAATGCTAGTAAAGTGTATTTCCGCATAATCATCCTCTTGGTCTGCGCTGTTCGTTTTGCGCGTCCAATGATTACTACGGAATCGGGGGGGGATCGGATTTCTTAGGTGAAATGGCCCCGCCCCGGATTTCGAGGCAGGGCCTTAGTAGGGAACGCTTTAGGCTCGGTGAATCAAGGCTTCGGGACGCTATTGATGGTCTTCAGAATGCGGGAAACGATCTGGTAAGGATCGCCTTCCGAGTTCGGGCGGCGGTCTTCCAGGTAGCCCTTGTAGCCGTTCTTGATGAAGTTCACGGGCATGCGGACCGAGGCGCCACGATCCGAGAGACCATAGCTGAACTTGTCGATGGCTTGCGTTTCGTGATGGCCGGTCAATCGCAGATGATTGTCGGGGCCATACACGGCGATGTGCTCAGATACGTTAGCGGAGAACGCCTTCATGAGCGCCTCAAAGTAATCCTTGCCGCCTACTTCGCGAATGTACTTCGTCGAGAAATTGCAGTGCATGCCAGATCCGTTCCAGTCGCCCTTGATGGGCTTGCAGTGCAATTCCATGTCTACTTCGTATTTCTCGCAAAGACGCAGCATCAAGTAGCGAGCGGTCCAGGTGTCATCGGCGGCTTTCGCGGAACCTTTGGCGAAGATCTGGAATTCCCACTGGCCTTTCGCGACTTCGGCGTTGATGCCTTCATGATTGATCCCGGCATGATGACAGAGGTCCAGGTGTTCTTCGACGATCTGCCGGGCGATGTTGCCCATGTACTTGTAGCCAACGCCGCAGTAGTAGGGGCCCTGGGGGACATTCGGGTGACCGTCCTTCGGAAACCCAAGCGGACGCCCATCTTTATACAAAAAATATTCCTGCTCAAAGCCAACCCAGAAGTCAGGATCGTTCTCGATGGTAGCCCGAGCATTGGTGGAATGCGGAGTGCCATCGGGGTGCAGCACTTCGCTCAAAACGATATAACCGTTCTTGCGACCCCCGTCCGGGTACAGCGCCACGGGCTTCAGAATGCAATCGGAACTCTTGCCTTCGGCCTGCATGGTGGAGCTGCCATCAAACCCCCAGTTGGGCATATCCGCCAGGGTGGGCGGCTGCTCAAATTGCTTGATGAGGGTCTTCCCGCGCAGGTTGGGAACCGGATGTTTTCCGTCAAGCCAGATGTATTCGAGTTTGTATTTTGTCATAGTATTTGGACCGGTGGTTGGGATTATTGAAGCGCCCGGCTCGAGAGGAACCCACCCTGTCTTCGAATGTTAAGCCGATCCTCCATTTTCGATGAGCGGCCCCCGCTTCGCAATAGCTCTGCCCATCAATTGTCTTTATGGAGGGCCTTCAAGAAATCAATTGGTAGCTTAGTATAATTCCTCCGTGACCTTTATGCGACCATGACGCGACCTTTGGTACTGGCGGTTCTCCTCTCAGCTGGGCTGGCGACGGCTCAAAGCAGCACCACTGTGTTGTTCAACGGCAAGATCCTCACGGAAAATCCAAAGGCCACAACCGCGGAAGCGGTAGCGATCCGGGATGGAAGAATCATTGCCGCTGGCACCTCGGCCGATCTGCGCAAAATGGCCGGGCGAGAGGCGCGCTGGATCGATCTGCAGGGCCGCACCGTAATTCCGGGCTTGATCGATTCGCATATGCACGCCATCCGCGCAGCGCTTAGCTTCAGCACCGAAGTGAACTGGATCGGCACGCGATCGCTCGCTGAAGCGCTGGACCGAATCCGCGAAGCGGCTCATAGCATGGCGCCGGGCGCATGGCTGATCGTCGCGGGGGGGTAGAACGCACAGCAGTTTTCGGAAAATCGCCGGCCAACGCAGGTGGAACTGGTGGCCGCCGCGCCAGAGCATCCCGTTTATATCCAGTTGGGCTACGGCTGGGTGATGATGACGCCGAAAGCACTAGACAAGCTGCATATCGCGACAGACGCGGATCTGCCACCTGGCGGCAAGCTGGAGCGCGACCCGGACGGCAAGCTAACGGGCGGAATCAGCGGAGCCCAGAACGCGATCATCACTTTATTTGACCGGCTCCCGACGCCCACACCCGATCAGGAAGTGGACGGGACCAAAAAGTTCTTTCGCGAGTTGAATCGCTTGGGCCTGACGGGTGTGGTAGATCCGGGCGGAAACAATATGACGCCGGAATCGTATCAGGCGCTATTCAAAGTTTGGCGGCAAGGCCAGCTCACGGTGCGCGTGGCTTACAGTTTGAACGGCATCACGCCAGGCAAGGAATTCGAAGAGTTGAAAGACCTGACGCAAATGCTGCCCATGGGTTTTGGCGATGGGATGCTGCGCTTTAACGGCATCGGCGAACGGATCACCTGGGCGATGAATAACAACAATAACCCCAGCGAAGCCGAGCGCGAGAAATATTACGAGATCGTACGATGGGCGGCCGAGCGCGGCATGGCTGTCACCATGCACTGGCCGCTCAACGATTCAGTGGGAGTGCTGCTGGATATTTTCGAGCGCGTGAACAAGGACGTGCCTGTCGGCAACCTGCGATGGTCCATCGCGCATTTGAACGATGCGTCGGCGGAGAGTCTACGGCGCATGAAGGCGCTGGGCTTAGGCTGGACCGCACAACCCGGGCAGCGCGTACCACCTGTAGAAACGGCTAAGGAACTCGGCGTGGTGGTGGGCGCGGGTACCGATGCTCATCGCGTGGCATCCTACAATCCGTTCACCGCGCTGGAGCGATTTATGAGCGGTCCGGGAGAAACACCCAGCCGCATGGAGGCGCTCCGGCTTTACACGCTGGGCAGCGCGTGGTTCTCGCACGATGAGAACGACCGCGGCTCGCTCGAGCCCGGCAAGCTGGCCGATCTGGCGGTGCTGTCGAAAGATTACCTGACCGTGCCCCTGGATCAGATCGGCGGCATCGAATCCGTATTGACGATGGTGGGCGGAAAGATTGTCTACGCCGCCGGGCCCTACGCCCAGCTTGTACACTAAACAATTGCGCCGGCTTTCGATTTTCGTCGTCTTACTCGCGGCGGCTTGTTTTGGGCAGCCGGCCCATCCGCCCAACGCGGGGGCCCAGCAGGACAAACCGTACGTCTTATTGATCTCGATCGACGGCTTCCGGTACGACTATGCGGAACGCGATCATGCCACGAATTTACTGGCCTTTGGCAAAAGCGGCGTTACGGCCAAAGCTCTGATTCCGTCGTTCCCTACCACCACCTTTCCGAATCATTACACCATCGTCACCGGCCTTTATCCCGCGCATCACGGCATTGTCGATAACTTGTTCTGGGATCCGCAGCGGAACGCCGAATTCAAATCCAGCGATCCGGCTTCCTCTACCGGAAGCGGTTGGTGGGGTGGGACGCCTTTATGGGTGCTGGCGGAACAGCAGGGGATGCGCGCGGCATCGTTCTTCTGGGTGGGAAGCGACGCGGAGATACAAGGCACGCGTCCCACCTATTTCTACAAGTACGATGGGAAAATTCCCAATGAGCAGCGGGTGAGCCAGGTGGTGGAATGGCTGAAGCTGCCCAAGCCAGAGCGGCCGCACTTCATCACACTGTATTTTTCCGACGTCGATCATGCAGGCCATCAGTTCGGTCCGGATGCGCCGCAAACGCACGCCGCTATCCAGCAAATGGACGCTTTGCTCGCCAAGCTTTTTAGCGCGGTGCGAGCTCTGCCGATTCCGCTCGATATCTTTGTCGTTTCCGACCACGGCATGGCCACTGTAATAGGCGATGTCGATGTCTCGAAGCTAGCCAATCTGAATGGGTTGGAGGTGGCGCCCAACAGCACTGATTTCAAGTTCTATTCGACCGATCCCAAACGAATCGACCAATTGTATTCGGAGCTGAAGGGGAAAGATCCGCGCATGGAAGTCTATCGTCGCAGTGAGATTCCGGAGCGTTTACACTACTCAGGCAATCCGCGAATCGGCGACCTGGTGGCTTTCGCGATCGCGCCCGTGGTTCTACACCTGGCTGCAAAACCCGGACAGAGCGAACCCCGTGGTATGCATGGCTACGACGTTTCCAGGATGCCCGAAATGCACGGAATTTTTTACGCCGCCGGCCCTGATCTGAAGGCCGGGCTCACGATCGAGGAGTTTCAGAACATCCACATCTATCCACTCATCGCGCACATTCTGGGGCTCGACGCGCCTGCCGGGATCGACGGAAAATTGTCCGTTCTCGCTCCTATTTTGAGCGAGCCCAGAAGCGCAGCGGCTTCCGCGAAGTAAGCTCAGGCCAGCTCCAGCGCGCGGAACATCGCCAGGCGCTGCTCACGAATCGGGTCGCGCGCCACCTTGCTCTGATTGTTGATCACCATGGTCGGCCGCTCGGTGGCAGTGAACGCCGGCCAGTGCGGCAGCTTGGGCTGGTTGGGGTCGCCCGTGCGGGCGAACGCGATCCACGCGTCGCTCACCTTGTCCGCCAGAGCCATGGCATCGGCGCCGCCGCCGGTGAGTGCGCGCGAGATCTGGACGTTGTCAAACGCAAACGGGATTTCCATGGTGTGCGGCGAGTGCAGCCGGCCACCCTGCACCGGCGTCTCCCAGGTGAAGTAATACAGATAGACCGGGCCTTTGTTCAACGCCGCGCGCCGCTCCGCGATCTTCATGATGGGAGCGCCGTAGCGATAATCGCTCGCGATGAGAAAGAAAAGATCCGACGGCGTGGCGCGGGGATTCTGCTTGCGATACACCTCGATCAGCGCGTCGCTTTCGGCGCCGGCCAGCGCTTTCACCCGGCTGCGCATTCCCGCCTCATCCAGCGAGAAGGCGGCTTCGTCGCTCTGTAGTGTCATCTCGGTGCGGGTTGAGCCCAGCATCAAGGGCACATCGGCTGAAACAGGCGACGCAGCCGGATGGAACGGATGGTGCGGGATGGCCTTCCCGTCCACGGTGGGCGAGAAGCCCTTGGTCATCTGATCCTGGCCGTTCATGTCTTTGACCACCGCGAAGTACGCGGACATGATGCGATCCACCGGCAGCTTTTGCAGTTCGCGGACCTGATCCCCGCGAAGATTCAGCTTCGCGAGCAGCATTCCGGCTACGCCCGCGGCCTGTCCAATCTCAACCAACTGGATGGTGGGACCGCTCTCGATCACGGCCCGGTGAAAGAGTCCCTTGGCCGATGGCATGGCGAGCAGCGTGCCCACTTTGCGGCCGCCGCCGGACTGGCCGAAGATCATCACCGTATTCGGATCGCCGCCAAACTGCTCGATGTTGTTGCGAACCCATCGCAGTGCGTGCACGATGTCGAGCATGCCGGCGTCACCCGACGCGGCGAAATCCGATCCACCGAATTCGGCCAGGTAGGTAAAGCCGAGAACATTTAGGCGATGGTTGATGGTGACCACCACCACGTCGCCGCGCCTCGCGAGATTGGCGCCGTCAGTTCCGGGCGAAGACCCCGAGCCGCTCACGAAGCCCCCGCCATGGCACCAGAACAAGACGGGCCGTTTGCGTCCATCCTTCAGCGCCGGCGTCCAGACGTTGAGCACCAGGCAGTCTTCGCTTTCGGGCGGCAGGTTGGCGCTGGCCGTGGATAGCGCGGACACTGAGCGTGGAGCGCCGGGGTTGCTCTGCGGCGTGCTGGGTCCATAATGCTGCGCATCGCGCACGCCGGACCACGGCGCTGGATCCTTCGGCGGCATGAAGCGATTCTGTCCCGCCGTGCTGGCTCCGTATGGAACGCCTTTGAAGCTTTTGATGCCCTGGATCTCTTCCCCGCGGATCTTACCGAACGTAGTTTCGGCGATCACGGAGCTGGGAGAATTCTGGGCCCGAGCCGTATCGCGGAAAAAGACGGCGGCTGCCGGTGCAACGGCCAGCAGCGGCGTTTGTTTTAGGAAAGTGCGACGATTCGTCATGGAACGGCCTCCTGAGTATTGATTTAGGGTTGTGGCTTCGATGGCGTCTTCTTGACCGGCCGCTTGCGCGTTTTTGGCGGCGCGGATTTCGGCGTATTCTTGACAGTCTCCAGCCGCAGATATCCAGCGGCGGCGCGCAACCGGACAGCTTCCGTCTTGTCGTCCAGCAACGGGGTGATATCGGTCTGGAAGGCAGGTTCGTCCCGCAGCACCAGAGCGTGAACGGCGGCCGCTCTTACAGACCAGTCTTTATCCTGCAGCGCCTCCTTCAAGGCGATCAGCGTTTGCGGATCTTTGTCTTTTTCGAGCAGCAGCGCGGCGGTCGCGCGGCCGGAAACGGAAGGATCGGAAAGCAGGGCTTGCATCGAAGAAATGCCCTCGCCCAATCCTGGCACGGGAGCGAAACCGGCGCCCGTCTTCAACGCGAACAGAAACATTGGCTTGGGCGTATGCATCAGGCGCAGCGCATCGCGCTTCTGTTTCGCGAAATATCCGGACGAAGCCTTACTCTCGCCGCTCAATATAGAGAGCAGAGCCTTCTTGCCGTCGGGATCGTTCAGCGCCCACAGGGATCGCGCGGCGGCAAAGCTGACCTCCGGCACCTCATCGTTCAAAGCCTTGTGAAGGGCGGCGTTGGTCCGGTCATTCTTGAGATCCGACATGCTGGCCACGGCAGCCAGCCGGACTTCCACGTCCTTATCGTCCAGCAACGATTCCAATTGCGAAGGGAACGGTTCCGCTGAACCAACCAGGCTGAGAGCAATGGCCGCCTGCTTGCGCGTGTCGGGATTCTTATCCTTAAGTGCCTTGTCGAGGATGTCCTGGCATTGCTGAACGCGACCCGTGACAACCGGGGCCGCCGCGGGCGGCGAAGTCTGGCTCATCGTGATCACGGGCCAGAGAAGCGAAAATAAAACCGTACGCTCGATGCTTTTCATCGCTGGATTTGCTCTCCAGTATACGACCCTTCAAACACCAGTACGTCACTCCAGTAACGCCATGCCCGTAACGCGTGCGCGGCGCGCAGGATAGTTTATGTGATATAAAACCGGTGTTGCCCAGGAGATGGTATGAATTGGAAGCGAGTTTTCGTTGCCGTCCTGCTGGCGTCCATTTGCTTTCTGATCGAGTCTGCAATCGCCGACATTTATCCGGTCATCCTGCACGGAAAAGTGGTGATGGAGGATGGCTCGCCTCCTCCGATTGCGGTCTCCATCGAACGGGTCTGCAGCGACGTTAGCGGGTCAATGCCGGGCGTCCTCACCGACAAAAAAGGCGAGTACATCTGGCGCATGAACATCGATCCGTTGGAGACGCGTAATTGCGTGATCCGCGCCAGCCACGCCGGCTATAGCTCCACTGAGGTGGAAGTCTCGGGCGTGGACACTACTCACACCACTCTCGATCTCCCGCCGATCGTGATTCACAATTCGGTGGCTGACCCTTATACGCTTAGTTTTTCCGATAAGGGGATTTCCGGGCGCGCGTTGGGGGATTGGAAGGCCGCGATCAAGGCGCTGGACAGTCAGAACCTTGCCGAGGCTGCGCCGCACCTGGAGGCCGTCACGGCAGCTTCCGGAAAGTCAGCGCAAGCCTGGCACGCCTTGGGCGTGATCGACGACCGGCTCAACAAACCGGCAGAAGCGCACGCGGCTTACGAGCACGCCATCACCGCCGACCCCAAGTTTTTTCGCGCGTATGTAACTCTTGCGCGGCTCTGCATCAAGACCAAGGATTGGAACTGCGCGGGGGAGACCGCCGACGCATTGATCAAGGCAGATCCCAAGCATTCTTATCCCGAGATCTATCTTCACCGTGCTGTCGCGCGCTATGAATTGAAGGATCTGAGTGGCGCTCAGGACAGCGTTGAAGAGAGCCTGCGTCTGGACTCGAAGCTTGCGCGAGCGGAATATGTGTTGGGACGGATTCTGGAGGCTAAGGGCGATCTGGCCGGAGCGAAGGCGCACATGACCAAGTATCTGCAGTTAGAGCCGGCACCTCCCGACATCGATCTGGTTCGCGGGCATATCGACAATCTTGGAAAGCCGGAGGCTAACGATGTCGATCCGCCGCTGGAGCCGCTGTAAGCTCGGCCCTCAGCTCCATCCAGATCTGGTAGTAGCGCCACTCGGCCGGGGGATTTTCCTCCTGATAGTGATCGGGCAGCAAGGTGAGAGTGCCGGTGGAAAGCAGAATCTGCTTCACTTTGGGATTCTGTTCCAGCTTCGCGCGCATGGCGGCTACGATGATGCGATAATGCTCGCCCTTTTCCAGGGACCAGTATTTCATCCGCTTCTGATCGAACGTTACCCAATCGATACCCATGGTCCGCATGTTCTTCTCGCCGAGTTCGCCCGCGTTCTTGGCGTCAAAGGCGGTCATCTGCGCGACTTCCGCGCGAGTGTGGGTCCACGCGATGCCCGGAAATTTAGCGCGCGGATCCGACAGACCTTCCGGGTACAGCATCATCTGCCAGAATCCCTCGACGCTCGCATAGCGCTTGCCATAGAGCGTGAATGGAGTGGCTGCAAAGTTCGACAGAATGCCGAGCTCGTTGCGCTTGGAGAGAATCACTTCGCCGGGCTTCGCCGCCTGAGGAAGTATCTCCCAATCGGGCTTGTTGGCTTCCGGGACAGGCGTCCACCAGTGCGCCGGATACTGCTGAGCGGAGAGGCATTGCGCCGCGAGCATCGCGATCAGCGCGACAACAGGGAAGCTTCTAGTTGGCATGCCGAGGGGCTGTCCCTAATATAGGGTATGGCTCCGCTGGAGCGCTATTTCGAATTCAAAAAACTGAACACCACCTGGAAGACCGAGATCCTGGCCGGGGTGACGACGTTCATCACGATGGCCTATATCGTGTTCGTGAACCCCGCCATTCTCAAAGACGCGGGCATGCCCGTGCCGGCCGTGTTCGCGGCCACCTGCCTGGCCGCCGCGTTCGGCAGCATCCTGATGGGAGCATTTGCGCGCTATCCCATCGCCCTTGCGCCGGGCATGGGATTGAACGCGTACTTCACCTATACCGTCGTCAAGGGCATGGGCGTACCGTGGCAAACGGCGCTGGGTGCGGTGTTTCTGTCGGGCGTGGCGTTCCTGATTCTTACCGTGACCGGAATTCGGCAATGGATCATCGCGGCAATCCCGTCGGAATTATACGCCGCGGTGAGCGCTGGGATTGGCCTGTTCATTGCCTTCGTCGGTCTGCGCAACGCCGGAATCGTGAAGGCGGATCCAGCGACCATCGTCTCCATGGGAAACCTGCGCGATCCCAACGTCGCGCTCGCGGTGTTCGGAATCCTGATCATTGCGACGCTCCAAGCCTGGAAGGTGCGAGCGGCGATTCTGCTCGGCATACTTTCCACTACCGCGGTCGGCGCCGCGGCTGGATTGGTCCATTGGCAGCCGCAATCCTATCAATGGAGCGACATTTCGGGGACCATGCTGCATTTGGACGTTCGCGGCGCGCTCGGGCTGGGCCTTCTCGAAATCGTCTTCGTCTTCCTGTTCGTGGATCTATTCGACAACCTGGGCACCCTGATGGGCGTCAGCAAGAAAGCCGGGTTGTTAGAGGCCGGCAATAGCAAGCCGGGCAGCCGAATCCCACGCCTGAATCGCATCTTGCTGACGGATGCCACTGCCACCATCGGCGGATCTTTGCTCGGAACCACAACCGTGGTCAGCTACATTGAGAGCGCAGCCGGCGTGGCGGCGGGTGGCCGCACAGGCATTACGTCCATCGTCACCGGGCTGCTCTTCCTCGCGGCCCTGTTCGTAGCGCCACTGATTGGAGCGGTGCCATCGGCGGCCACGGCGCCCGCGCTGGTAGTGGTGGGCGGCTTGATGATTTCCGCGGTTGCAGAGATTCCCTGGGACGACGCCTGCACGGCCTTCCCCGCCTTCTTGACTTTGATTACCATCCCGCTGACATTTAGCATCGCCAATGGCCTGGCTTGCGGAATTATTTCTTACGTCATCATCCACCTCGCCTGCGGACGAGGCCGGCAAGTGCCTTGGGCGGCTTATTTGCTCGCAGTACTCCTGATGATCCGGTTCGTTTACATTGGCGCCAAAACTTAGGAGGCGAGTTGCGCGAGCGTTTCGGCCAGCACCAGCGTACCTTGCGCAATCGCTTCGGGCGAAGCATACTCATCCGGCCGATGGCTGACACCGCCGCGGCACGGAATAAAGAGCATCGCCGTCGGCGCGATCCGCGAAATGAATAGCGAATCATGGTAAGCGCGGCTGATCATAAGTTCGCAGGGCAGGCCGTGCGTTTTTGAGGCTTGCATCAAGGCGTCCACAACCAGCGGAGCACATTGCGCGGGAGGGTCCGCATTGACGAGTTCCAGTTTCGCTTGGACGCCGCGGCGAGCGGAGATTTCCTTGCAAGCCTGTTCGATTCTTCGCAACGCTTGATCGCGCCGCGCCTGGTCGATATCGCGCACATCGATTTCGATTCGCGCGTGGCTGGGGACGCTATTGACGGCGCCTGGAAACACTTCGCATACGCCGACCGTTGCCACCGTATCGATGGATCCGCTGGAGAGCGCGCTCTGCTCCACTGCCAAGGCGATCTCAGCCGCTGCAAGAAACGCATCGTGCCGGTCAGGCATCAGCACAGCTCCCGCGTGGCCGCCTTCGCCGTCGATCGTAATTTTGAGGCTGGCCGGCGCGGCGATCGCTGTAACTACGCCCAGCGGGATGTTGTGCCGTTCCAGAAGCGGTCCCTGTTCGATGTGCATTTCAACGAAGGCCGAATAATATCCCTGCGGCAAGCGGACCGTCGACAGTGGACCTTCGAATCCCGCCGCCCAGCGGGCATCGTCGAGCGAGACTCCATCGCGATCCACCAGGGCGCCGGCAATTTCAGGATCGAGGAGACCACCCAGCAACCGGCTCCCGAGGCATCCAATGCCAAACCGCGTAGGCTCTTCGGATGTAAGTATGACAAGCTCGATGGATCGGCGCGGTTGGTAACCAGCGTGCATCAGTGCGCGAATCGCTTCCAGTCCTCCGAGCACCCCGACCGTTCCGTCAAAGCGGCCCGCATTGGGAATGGCGTCGATGTGCGAGCCTGTGCCCACGGGCGCGAGCGTGCGATCCGCGCCAACGCATCGCGCGAAGGTGTTCCCAACGGCATCCTCGCGAACGATGAGGCCGGTTTCGCGGCAGAGGCTCTTGACGAATTCCCGCGCGCGCAAATCCCCTTCCGTGAAAACGACGCGAGTCACCACGGGAGGGGCTTCCTGCGAAATCGCGCCCAGTGCGTCCAGCTCGTTCGCCAGGCGCTCCTGGTCGATATCGAGTTTCATCGATTCCAATCTTTGTAGATCAAATATTTTGCAGGCGTTTTTCCCAGCGCTCCGAACCACTGGGGACAATAAGGCGCCATCCAAATGAAATCGCCTTCCGCTACCGGATACCAGGAATCGCCGAGGCGATAGATCCCACCGCCCTGGAGCATCAGCAGGCCATGCTCCATGACGTGGATCTCGACCATCGGGAGCGTTGCTCCGGGAAGATAGGTCATGGTGTTTACCGCAAAGTCGAAGGACGGGTGGTCTGGCAAAAGGGCGCGAACCTGGAGCGCATCGTCCCCCATCAATGGCGCAGCGGCAACCTGGTTCTCGCGGCGAGTGAAAAAATCTGGCGCGGCCACGCCGGGCAATGGCTGATAGGCCTTCTCGATGATCGCAGCGCGCGCCACGTTCTTCGCGGAAGCCACGGCAGGGTGGTCCGCTGGAAAATATCCATAGCCGCCCGGAGCCAGCACCGTTCCGTTCACTTCCACTTCACCTTCGATCACATAAAGGAACCGCTGTGCCGACGTGGGCGGCAGCGATCCTCCAGCTTCGAACTCCACTGTGTATTGCGTGAACATTGCGCCAATGGCCGGTGCGGCATGCATGATGGCGGTCGCCTTGTGCATTCCCGGCAGCGGCGCGCGAACGAATGTATCAGGCGTCTGCAGAAGGTGATCGGCTCGGTGAGCGCTACGGGTTTGTCCTAAACGGTGCATAAGTCGGGCCGGACAAATCTGCCGGGGGTGCGTGCGACGATTTCGCCGGATACAAATATGGTCTCACCGCGACGGATGGTACGCACGACGCAACCGCGAAGAGTAGAGCCGATATAGGGACTCAATGCGTGCCGCTGTTTCAGATGTTCGGGCCGCAATTCAACCGATCGGGAAACGTCTACCAGCGTGAGGTCCGCATCCATGCCGACAGCGATGGCGCCTTTCGATGGGATTCGAAAACGCCGCGCAGGCTCGGACGCGATCAGCGACGTGATTCGTTCCAGCGATAGCTTATGACCCAGCGATAGCTTATGACCCAGCGATAGCTTATGACCCAGCGATAGCTTATGACAATGATAGCCGCGGTCGATGAGCACCGCTAGCGTGGATTGCACGCCGGCGATCCCGCCCCAAGCTCGTCCGAATTCGCCGGTCTTCATTTCCGGTGGCGCGGGCGAATGATCCGATGCAACCATGTCGACTGTCCCCGCGAGCAATTGCGTCCAAAGAGCATCTTGATCCACGGTGCTGCGCAGCGGTGGCGCACACTTCGCGACAGCGCCCAGCCGCTCCACATCATCTTCGGTGAAGAAGAGATAGTGCGGGCAGGTTTCGATGGAAACGTCAGTACCTTGCGCACGAGCTTCGGCGGCCAGCACCACTCCCCGTCCCGAGCTGACGTGAACGATATGCAACTTCGCACCCGCCTCACGGGCCAGCAAGGTGGCGCGCTGGATGGCTTCCAGTTCAGCGATCACCGGGCGAGAGTTAAGAAAATCCCGGACGCTTCCGTTCCCGATTCGTCGCGTGAGGCCTTCGGTGATCTCCTGGCTTTCGGCGTGTACGGCGACGGGCAAGCCGAGTCGCGCTGCTTCGCGCAGACCCTCGAACAGAGTAAGATCGTCAGCGCGTGGAAACTCGGGCAATCCGGAATCGCACAGGAATGCTTTGAAGCCGGCCACGCCGCGATCGGCGAGTTCAGCCATTTGAGGGATGTTGCCGGGAATCAATCCTCCCCAAAGGCCGAAGTCCGTAATCGAAGAAGCTTCGAGCGCCGCGCGCTTTTGGTCGAACGCCGCGGCATCGACCGTACAAGGCGTCGAGTTGAGAGGCATGTCGAAGAAAAGGGTCCCTCCTCCCGCCGCCAGAGCGCTGCTCCCGGTTGCGGCGCCCTCCCAATCGGTGCGCCCCGGCTCGTTGAAGTGAAGATGCACGTCGATCAGGCCGGGAAAGATGTGCAAGCCGTGTGCGTCGATCTCTTCAGCGGCGCCGGGAAGTTCCGGCCCGATCCCGGCGATTTTGCCATCCTCAATCGCGATGTCGAGCGTGTCGCCTCTCAGCACCGTGTCAGCCATGTCGTCGCTCCAGTGCCTCGAGAAAGCGCATCCCCACTTCCAGCGCAGCTTCGACATCTTCGATCAAAACTGTTTCATCGGGATGATGGCTAATCCCGCCCGGGCTGCGCACAAACAGCATCGCCGCCGGCATTCGGCGAGCGACAATCATGGCGTCGTGACCGGCCCCGCTCGCCAGGCGATGAACCGGAAATCCCGCGCTCTCGACGGCGCGCCCGAGCGTCTGCACGAGATGGGAATCCATCGCGACGGCCGTTTGATCCAGACGCTGCTCCGAAGAAACTGTCAAGCAGCGGCCGGCTGCAATCTGCCCGGCGCATCGCAAGAGCCTTGCTACCAGGTGGTGACGAACAGCATCCTCTGTATGCCGGACATCCAAACTCATCGAGACCGAGCCCGGGATCACGTTGCCTGCGCCCGGAAGCGCAGCGATGCGGCCGACTGTCGCTACGGCGCCTGGCGTCGCGCGCGCTTCGCGCTCCACCGTGGATATCCATTCCGCCGCGCCAGCCAACGCGTCTTGTCGGAAGTTCATCGGCGTGGTCCCGGCGTGGTTCGCTCGGCCTTCAAAGACCACGTCCAGACGGCTCTGGCCGGAGATGGCGTCGACCACACCGAGGGGCACGCCCAGGCTTTCGAGCACCGGTCCCTGCTCGATGTGAAACTCAAGATATCCGAGGGCGTTGCCAGCGACGCGCGCTTCGCCGATGCGATTCGCATCTAATCCGAACGCGGTGATCGCTGGGCCGATACACGTTAACAGATCGCTATCGATATCCCCGATCAGCGCGCGGCTTCCGATGAAGGGAACACCATAGCGCACGCCTTCTTCCTCTGAGAAACCGATCACTTCGATCGCAAACGGCAGCCGGCGCCCCGCGAGTCTTTCGATCAATGTAACTGGGAGCACCACGCCCAGGATTCCATCGAACGCGCCAGCGCGGGGAACTGTGTCAAGGTGCGAACCGATGAACAAGCGCGGAGCATCGTTCCGATCAGATGCGTAGAGTCCTCGCAGATTGCCCGCATGATCCACGCTGACACTTAGGCCGGCCTTTTGCATCCAACCGCGCAGCTGCTCGTGAACCTGGTGCATCGGCTGGGATAAAAACGTCCTGGTGGTGAAGCCAGGCTCTTCGCTAAATTCCGCCAGCACCCGGCAGCGGCCGATTACGTCATTCATCACGATCCCCGGTACGTGCTGTAACCATACGGGCTCAGCAAGAGCGGCACATGATAATTGCCAGCCGGGTCGGCCACGCCGAAGCGGATGACGATGTCATCCAAGAATGGCGGATCGGTCAACTCGGCTCCGGCGCGGCGAAAATAGTCCGCCACGTGAAACGTCAATTCGTAGACGCCCGGTTGCAGACGATCGCCCGAGATGAGAGGCTCCGCAGTGCGGCCGTCTAAATTAGTGATCGCGGACGTTACGAGCTTCCCACCAAAGCGCAGATCGATCGCGAGCCCCTGGGCGGGCTTCCCGCGCGACGTATCGAGCACATGCGTGGACAGTCGCGCCATCTTATCTCTTCAAGCGTAAGCCAAGAATGCCGAAGGGAGGGCGGGCCTCGGTGTAAACGCCGAGTTCGTCGCCTCGTTCTGCGATGGTGTCCCAGGTGCGGTTGTTGGCTTCCAGGTGCACCTCGGCGATGCTCGGAATATCCGCAAGCATTTTCGTTCCGATCTGATAAATCACCTGCTGGATGCTGCCCGATTCGAAGCCGTTAAAAATGTCGCGCACGATACGTCGCACCGATGCTATAACAGCGCCAGAGTTGAACGCTGCCTCGGACTCGGTGTACTGCCACTCCAGATCCAGCCACATGTGCAAGGGCCGGTTGGCGATGTCGGGCAACGTCGTGTATTGATCGCGCACGAAACCATGGAACGCGCTTCCACCGAGCCGCAGCAATTTGAAGCCGCGTATCCCGGACGCGATTTCGGCAATTCCTTCGCGATTCAGCTCCAGGCGCGCCGTGGCGCATTCGGGGCCGGCAGGCGTGAAAGCAATGTTGCTGTCTGGCAGCGGCGCATACGGGATCTCGACGGCGGACATTTGCACGCCCTCCACTTGCGGATAGAGATCCAGAAACTTCGCCCCCAGGAAGCGGCAACAATCTTCCAGGTCCGCGCCCTCGTAGTTGAGCATCTCGCGCTGCACGAAATTCTTCATCGAATCCGTCGCGATCAGGCCAGCATTGTCTCCGGTGGTGTAGGTCGACCAGAATGCATCACCGTAAATCAGAATCGTGATACTCGCGCCGAAGACAGAGCCGCCGTCCCTGTTCAGACGGTGCACGATCACGTCGCCTTTGCCGTAGTAACTGCGCTTCCATCCAGTCGCGAACTGTCCAATCACGATGTGATCAGTCCCTCCAATCGAAATCTTGCAATACGATACACCTGTCGCAGCGCCTCCCGAAACTCGTCTTCCGGCGTTGCTTCCATTCTCGCCTGAAGCGCCTGCAACACGTCGTGTTTTGTGCTTCCTTTCACCGCCAGCAGAAAAGGGAATCCGAATCGGCCGCGATAGGCAGCGTTCCAGCGCCGGAGTTGGTCGAACTCCCCAGGGCTCAAGCTGTCCAAACCCGCGCCGCTCTGCTCAGCGGTAGAGGCCTCACTCAAACGCGCGCGTGCTCCGAGATCCGGATGCGCCTCTAAGAGAGCCCGTCTCTCGGCCAACGTCGCTCGTTCCACTTGTTGCGTCAGCGCGGCGTGCAAGGCGTCGATATCCGCGAACGGCCGTGCCTCGAAGACGCGTTCGGCCACCCACGGAGAATGTTCGAAGATCCAGCCGATGGCTGCGACGAAATGCTCTTGATCCAGCGAATTCAAGTCGTGGATCGTCATTTCTCTTGCGCGGCAGCGGCACGATAAACGATCGACCCCGCGACCCGCACCTCACGCACGCTCTCCGCACCAGCCAGCGTGAAGATCGCGGACAACACTTGCTCCGGACTTTGTTCCCGTTCGAGAACCGCTCGGAGCGGGCTATCGGCTGGCGGCCGCAGATAGACGAAATCAGCGGATTTTCCGCTGCGAAAGTCGCCGGTTTCCTCGCTGAGACCAAGCGCTTCGGCCCCGGCCAGGGTCGCCAGGTAAAGCAGATGGCCGGGATGAAGCAGTATCCCATCCGGCGCGATGCGCTGCAGCAAGTAAGCTTGCAAACCTTCTTTGAGCATCCCGAACCCGATCCCGCCTCCCACATCGGTGCCCAGGGCGCATCGCACGCCGGCGTTGATGTGCCGCTTGAAGGGAAACAGTCCGCTGCCGAGAGCCGCGTTGCTCGACGGGCAATGCGCCACGGCCGCGCCGCTGGCTGCCAGACGGCCCAGTTCGGAATCGGTGGGATGCACATTGTGCGCCATCACCGCGCCTGTCCGATTGAGACCGAACCGATCGTACACCGCCAGGTAGTCGGCTGCCCATGGGAACAGTCGCGCCACCTCCGCGATCTCGTCGACGTTTTCATTGAGATGCGTTTGAACCAGCAGACCGTCGTGCTCGCGCAACAAGGTCTGACAAACCTCCAGCATGGCTTCTGAAGTGGACAGCGCAAAGCGCGGCGTGATGGAGTACAAGCATCGCCCGTGCCGATGAAAGCGTTCGATCAATAACTTGCTCTCGCGATACGCGCGTTCCGGAGTCTGATGCAGCTCGGGAAGCAGCCGCCGGTCCGAGAGCACCTGCCCGGCAGCAATCCGCAACCCCGCCGCCTCCCCCGCTTCAAACAGCGCAGCGGTTGCCGGAGCGAAATGCGCACCGAATACCGACGCTGTAGTGGTTCCATGCGAAACCAGTGCATGCACGAACTTGCGGGCCACGGCGCAGGCATGAGAATGATCCGCCATCCGCGCCTCTTCGGGCAGCGCGCAATCTTCCAGCCAATCGAGGAGTGAGCGCCCCAAACCGCCCAGCACGCGCAGTTGCGGGAAGTGAATGTGTGTGTCGACGAAACCAGGCAGAAGAAAGCCGCCGCGCAGATCCACGGCCGGGATATCCGGATGCGCGTCGCGCAGGCTTACATAGTCGCCACAACCGGCCACGCGCCCGTCGCGGATCAGCAAGCCGCCATCTTCGTAGCATTGGAGCGCGCTCGAATCTTGAAACGGATTGCCCGGCGTGTGAAACAGGGGCGCCCGCAGCAGTTCGCCCCCTGGCGAAAGAGTCACTGCCCCGAGGCTTCCTTTATCAGCGTTCCGACCGGACTTCGAAGCGACTCACGCTCCGCGCGCGCTCGCTGGATGGCGAAAAATACACGCTCCGGCGTAGCGGGACTCTCAAGCAATACGGGCCCTCCCACTCCGAACGCGGCGATAGCCTCGCGCAGAGCTTCGCGGACCGAGATGGCCAGCATCAGCGGAGGTTCGCCCACGGCTTTGCTTCCGAAAATAGTGCCGGGCTCCGACGCTCGTCCCAGGAAATCGACATTGAAAACATCCGGGATCTCGGTCCACGAGGGCAATTTGTATGTGGACGCACCCGCGGTGGCCAGGCGTCCGTTCGCATCCCAGACCAGTTCTTCCAGCGTCAACCATCCCACGCCTTGGATGAATCCGCCCTCAATTTGTCCCCGATCCACGAGGGGTGAAAGAGAATCGCCCACGTCTTCGAGGATGTCGGTTCGCAGCAGACGATAGTCGCCGGTAAAGCTGTCCACTTCCACTTCGGAAACCGCGGCGGCATACGCGAAGTAGTGAAAGGGCGTGCCCCGTCCAGTCTTGGGATCGTAATGAATATCCGGCGTTTTGTAATATCCTTGCGCGAAGAGAGGCACCCGCTGGCGATAAGCCGCTTCGCAAACCTTCGCGAACGGGATCGCACAGTGCTCCTGGTTCTTCGGGAAGGCCCATCCATGGGAAAATTCAACCGCGCCCGGATCGCACCCAAGCAGCGCGGCTGCCACGTCCGCCAGGCCGGTACGGAGCTCGGAGCACGCATCGGCCACCGCTGCGCCATTCAAATCCGCTCCGGCCGAGGCCGCAGTCGCGGATGTATTTGGAATTTTGTCCGTGCGGGTGGGCATGACGCGCACGCTCTCGAGGTCCAGACCCAGACTCTCAGCGGCGATTTGCTGGATCTTAGTGTGCAGCCCTTGCCCCATTTCGGCCCCGCCATGATTCACCTGCACGCTGCCGTCGCGATAAATCAGCACCAGCGCCCCAGCCTGATTGAAAAACGTCGCGGTGAAGGAAATACCAAACTTCACGGGCGTGATGGCCAGGCCGCGCTTCGAGTGTGGATGCCGCGCGTTCCAATGTTCGATCTGGGCGCGCCGCTGCGCGAAGCCGCTCGACTCTTTGAGCGTTTGCCAGATGATTTCGATGCGGCCTGCGTGCTTCACGGGCTGTCCATAATGCGTAGTGTCGCCCTCGCGATAGAAGTTGCGTTCGCGGATGATCTCCGGCGGCAGGCCAAGCCGCCGCGCGGCCTGATCCAGAATTTCTTCGATCACCAGCATGCCTTGCGGTCCACCGAAGCCGCGAAAGGCGGTCTGCGAAGTCTTATGCGTGAGGCAGATCAGCCCGGTCACTTCCACAGCGGGCAACAGATAGGCGTTGTCGCAATGAAACATCGCACGGGAGAGCACTGGCTCCGATAGGTCCAAGCTCCAGCCGCCATCTGAGTAGAGCGCGATCCGCACGCCATCCAAACGCCCATCCCGGGAAAACCCAGCGTCATAGCGCGCCAGGAACGGGTGGCGCTTTCCGGTGAGCGCAAAATCGAGGGCACGCGTGAGCCTGACACGCACTGGCCGCCGGGTTTTCCAGGCGCCCAATGCCGCGATCGCCGCCCAAGGATTGGCTTGCACTTCCTTGCCTCCGAAGGCCCCGCCCATGCGCAAACATTCCACCGTCACTTGGTTGCGTGAGATTCCTAAGACACGCGCGATCACCTCTTGGGTTTCCGTGGGATGTTGCGTGGAAGAATGCGCCGCCACGCCGCCGGTTTCATCTATCCAGGCGATGGCGCACTGTGTTTCGAGATAAAAGTGCTCCTGCCCGCCGATCTTGAGTTCGCCCTCGAAGCGCAACGAACTGGACTCAATCACCGACGCATCACCGCGCGCCAGCCTGAGCGGAGGAGAATGAAAGCTTCCCGCGAGGATCGCATCTTCGATGGTCAGGATGGCGGGCAGCGGTTCATAGTCCACCAATACGCGTCGAGCCCCGCGCCGCGCGGCATCCAGAGATTCGCCCAGAACCCAGGCCACGGGCTGGCTATGATAAGTCACCTCGGTGGGGAAGAGCGGCTCATCGTGCCGGTTCGATCCGGAATCGCCCTCGCCGGGAACATCCTGAGCGGTAAGAACCGTCGCGACGTCTGGCTCCAGCAACGCCGCGGATGCATCCAACGCCTTAACGAAAGCATGCGCGTGTGCCGAGAGCACAGGCCAGGCGTGCAGCGGGTGAGGAAACCGCACGAGGAGATCGTCGGTGTACAGAGCTTCACCCGTGACGTGCTCACGCGCGCTTTCATGCGGAACGGGTTGCCCTGCAACTCTGGAAGCAATCTTCAAGCGGCCGCCTCTCGACGCTCCCACAGGAACTTGGCGACCAGGCTCTTCGAAACCGCGAGCCGGTATTCCGCCGATCCACGGTGATCGCTCATCGGCCGGAGCGTCCGGTCCAGCGCCGCTTGCGCATGCTCCACCGCGGCATCATTCCATCGCTGGCCAAGTACCGCATCTTCAGCGGCTGATGCTCGCAGCGGAATCGCCGCCACGCCTCCAAATGCAAACCGGACACGCGCAATCTTGCCCTTCCCGTCCCAATCCATCGCCATGCCGGCGGCCACGGTGCTGATGTCGTCCATGCGCCGCTTCGCCACCTTGTAAAAGCGCACGAACTCAGGCAGCGGCTTGGGAATTTCTACCGCGGCAATCAATTCGTCCGGCGCCAGCACCGTGCGGCGATAGCCGATGAAGAAAGAACTGAGCGGAACAGTCCGCCGGCCGCGCTGGCTGGCCAGGTGTACCCGTGCATCGAGCGCCAGTAAGAGAGGCGCTCCATCGCCAATAGGCGACGCGGTAGCGAGGCTCCCGCCCAGCGTGGCCCGATTGCGCAACGGAGGAGAAGCGAACAGACGCAGCCATGGGAGCAATACCTCTGGGGCTTTCTTCCAGCGCATGGCGATTTCATTCAGCGGTAGCGCCGCGCCGATGATCACCGAATTCGCACTCTCAGAGAATTCCCCCAACTCCGCGATCGCCTCCAGGCTGATGAGATGAGGCCAGCGGCGCGCACGCAGATTCGATTCAACCACCAGGTCCGTACCGCCGGAAATCAGCCGAGCGTCCGGGTCGCCCGCGAGCATCGCGAGACATTGCTCGACGCTCGAGGGACGTGAGAATTTCGCTTCCGAGGTTTGGTACTCGATGGCACCCAGCCGCGGCGCCGGCCGTGACAGACGATCGAGAAGCTCCCCGGGAGGCGGCGGACCGAGCGACACGGCCGCGTCCCGAATGGGCCGATATCCCGTGCAGCGGCACAAATTGCCGCCCAATTCATGCGGATCGCAGGGGCCTACGCGCCCTGGCCGGTAGTGCTCGGCGAACAGACTCATCACGAAGCCCGGCGTGCAGTAACCGCATTGAGAACCCCCGCCACCGACCATCGCCTGTTGAGCCCCGGATAGGTGTCCATCGGCCGCCAATGCTTCCACCGTTAGTATTTCGTGTCCGGCGGCCATCGGCGCCAGCATCAGGCAACTATTTACGGCGCGGTATTCGCTTCCACCCGCGCTTTCGGCAACCAACACCACCGTACACGCGCCACACTCACCTTCCGCGCAGCCTTCTTTCGCGCCCGTCAACCCCTGCGAGCGAATGTAATCGAGAAGCGTGGTCTGAACGCCCGCGTCATGAATGGAAACACGCCGGTTGTTGAGCAAGAACGCAGGGGGCTCCATGCCGCGGGCTTCCATCTCGCACCTCTATTACGATGATATGGCAGCAGGCGCGTGGGCCGCGCGGTGTGTATAGCGTTAGCAGCTATAGCCAATTTTTGCAATTCGTGTTTTTGTCTCGCCATTCAGCCTTTCGATAAAGTCCCGGAATTGAGGAACTCGCTCCATTACAGCCACATGGCCATAAGGCTTGGTTCTCGGAGGAACTAACGATAAATGGGCTGGTTCAATGGGGAGCGACATCATCTCAAGGATCTTAGAAAATTCGTTCCTTGAATCGATCATGAAGTCTTCCAGCCGCAAGGCAAGCCTGGCGGACTGGAGATGCAGCTCGGTTTCCTCGACAAACTCCGGGAAAGACAAAAATCGCGGGCCTGGCGAGGTCGAAAAAAACTTCGAGTCGCCGGCGGCGAAGCTCTCGAATTCGGAAAACTTGTCTTCCAACTCGGCACATAGATCGTCGGTGTTCTTATAAACTTCCGAGATGCCCGAAATCGTTCGGTTGTCGCGAATGTACGTCCGCCACCAAACCCAATTTGTCAACAATGAATCCAGCGGATGACGATAGACGAACATCAAATCCGCGGAGCCCGATTTGACCGACTCCTGTATGTATCTCATGACCGCCGGCACTTCTTGAGCGCGCGAAGGATACTTGGTCGTAACATGGCCGCTGTAAATCATCGGCGTTGGGCCGGAATGCAAGCGAATCCCGTCTCTAAAATACTTCGCCCTCTCTCCGATGTTTTGAAGCATCAGCTCGTTGATATAGCGACGTCCGGTGCCAAACAGCCCAACAATATATAGTGTCCTGTCCGTGCATTCGATATCTCGCCCTTGCATGTCATACCTTCCGTTGCCTAAATTTTTCTCGTCCCTCAGACTGCCCTTACTCGCAGAAGCCGCGGGATAACGGTGAAGATTTTTTTGATCAGCCGCCCAAGTGATATCCGATCCTCTCGATTCGCCTTCTTGTCTCCGCATCCAGCCCGTCGATCAGCTTCCTGAATCGAGGCACCCGCTCTTGAACCTCCAAATAACGATAAGGCTTGGTTTTCGGTGGGGTAACACTTACACGGCTCAAATCGAGATCAACCGACATGACTTCGATGATCTTGGAAAACTCCTTGCGCGGATCGATGATGAAATTCTCAAGCCCTAAAGTAAGCGTCGCGGATTGAACATGAAGCTCGGTTTCCTCGACAAATTCGGGGAACGAAAGAAACCTCGGTCCCGGCATACCCGCAAAGAAATCAGGGTCGCCGTCGGCAAAGGCCTGGAACTCAAAAAAGTGCTGATCCACTTCCGCACACAGGTCATCTGTTGTCAAATAAGCCTGCGAGATACCAGAAATCGCCCTGTTTTCGCGAATGTACGTCCGCCACCAAATCCAGTTTGTTAGCAGCGAGTCCAAGGGGTGGCGATACACAAAAATCAAATCGGCAAATCCCGATCTGACCGCCTTCAAGATGCTTCTCATTACCTCTGGCGATGCTTGCCCGCGCGAAATATGCCGGATTGTGGCATGGCCGCTATAGATCATTGGTGTCGGACCTGGATGCAAACCAATTGTGTCCCTAAAATATTTCGCCCTTTCTCCAATGTTCGCCAGCATCAGTTCATTAATATATCGCCGTCCCGTGCCGAAAAGTCCAATCAGATAGGCCGTTCTGTCGTGCTCTCGCCGCATATTGACGAAAACTCGAGGAGGCTCGCCGGATGGCTTGCCCCCGTCTGTCGCCATTTTTCCGGCGGGCGCTTCCAGATGTGCGCCATGGCCTGCGCTCGCGAGCGTCTGTACTTGCTGTTGCAAGAGCTCAAGCTGCGTTTGGATCGACTCCCACAGTGCGATGCTACTCATCTCCCACTGCGCCATGCGCCCTTCCAGCGCTGTTACGTCCATCGAAAGGCGATCCAGGACAACCTTGTTCGTGGAAAGCTGGTCCACCGCCGCCATATTCGTGGCAAGGTGATCCAGCGCGTAAACAACTTCTTCGAGCGATCGACTGACGGCGGCATTGAACTCACCCAAGGGGCGCGTTTGCCACTCCAATGAGCGAGCCAGCAACTTCTTGCCAAGTTGGATCAGATCGTTCTGCCACCCGGAAGGCCTGGGATTAACCACCCCCACGGCTCTCCTGAGCCCGGCCAGGGTGGCCGTAGCGCCGCGCAATTCATCGAAGTCATAGAGCTTCCAGCCCTTTTCGGTATCCCGGACAAACTGCGCCTCTTTCAAACGATAGAGGATCGCTTCCACCGCACGCGTGGGCGCGGCTTCGGTCACACGTTGGATGAGCAGCGCAGCGATGTTCTTGCTGGTGCGAGGCAGGTCTGCTGGAACAAACTCCAGGAGGCAGATTGCCTTCGCCACCCGCGCCGCCATTCCAGGGTAGTCTTCGTCGTCGTCAAAGCGTTGGCGAATGTCGGATATGTCCTTCTGCTTCTCCGGCGGAATATTCGCTTCCACCAGTTCGTAGATCTTGTCAATGCTCACCAAAGCGCCGAGGGGTAGATCGGCGAGCCGCGTCCTTTCCGACACCAGCATTTCAAAGGACTGCTTGATGATGGTGCGATTGCTGCCCTCGCGTTTGAGCACATTCGGCTGTACCCGGATACCGGCCATGATGTCTATGGACACGTCCACCAGATGTGGAAGGTAAGGATAAAACTGGACAAACTGATCTTCGTCGAACTCGGTGCGGCGGGAGCATCGCTCCAATTTGACATTCTGAATCAGCGACCCACCGTATTCTCGGAACATTTTCCTGAGGATCGGCTCCTGACTCGCCTTTTTGCGGAGCACACGGCGGCTCGCGAACTCACGGATGTCGTCCGGACCCAGCTCGATTTGATGCTGGAACAGGTTTCTAAAGTTAGGCAGGTCTACACTGCTGGCCCCAGGATAATTTCCAATCTCTCCCAGCGTCTCGTGGGCCGTAACGACGATCCACGCGGGTCCTGGGATCCTACCGGCTTTCACGCGCTCCAGGCTCTGATTGCCAAACTGCTGGACGACGGCGCGAAGGTTCTCCAGCCGGTCACCACCCTGCTCGAGCTGTTGGCCTGCTTCGTCCACTATGAAAGCCACGGCCTTCCCAGGGCGGCGGATTTCGCACAGGTCGAACGATTTTTCAACCAAATCTTCGATACTCAGCCGGCCTGAAGGCTGCGTCTTAACCTTGTTGATCCAGGCATCGGCCGTGGTGTAAGTCCGGGCATCCAGACGGTTCAGCAAAGCGCTGGAACGCAGCAACTTTTGATTGCTTTTTCGAACCTCGCGCCATTCTTGGTTGTATTCGCTGCGACAGAGTTCCTGAAACGCCAGAAGCTTACCCTCTTTTTCAAGCTCCATCTCGAGCCCTGAGACATCGTCGTCCTCGGCATAGTCCAGAACGCTCCGCAGCACCCGGTACATGGCCTCGGCGATCTGCTCCGCGTCGGTTTGCGCCGACAGGCCCACTTGGACGTTGAGCATGAAGACTTCATATGGGACGGCTCGATTGAGGAACTCAACGCACTCGGCAACTCGCGGGGATTGCAATTGCTTCAAGAAGAGCGAACTGGCGGGCGTTCCGTGTATTCCAGGGTTCGCCAGAACGTACCCCAAATTCTTCGCGAAAGAAGATTTGCCTGCGCCTAAGCGGCCCGAAACCCAGACTCCATTGCTTTCCTTTGGCGATTTTGGAGCCGCCGCCATCGCGAGGAACAGGCTTTCGAACTCCGCCTTGATACGGTCCGTCGCGATGTATTCGGTCAGCTCCACCAAGACCGTGTCCGGATCATGGTTGTTGACACTGACCATCTCTGCAATGGGTCTGGAAAAATCGCGGTCCAGCAGATCGGCAATGGTCATGACTGTCTAGGGCGGGGGTTTACGCGATCGCTTTCCAATGCCTGGTCATCCGGGCGGAAGCGATCATTATAGACGAAGAACACGGCTGATTTATGGCTCCCCAAGAATGCGATTTTGTAACCAACTCTCCGTGCGTAACACGCTGACTGCAATGTCTCAACTGATTGCTAGCTTCACCGGCTTGCCGACACGGCTGAGCATTTCCACCAGAGTATCGATGGTGAACTTAGCCGTTTTCTTATTCACAACGTCGGACACACGCGGGCGCGAGACCATGAGAATCTCGGCGGCCTGGGCTTGCTTCAGGTGATGTTCCGCAATCCAGATCGACAACTCTTCCATTAATTGCTGCTTCAACAGCCGCGTGTCATTGATCTGTTTGCGAGACGCAGCCTGCAAGCGTTTGGCCTCGCTCGGCGTAAAGCCCAGTTCCAGGAAGAGGTTGGCTCCTGGCTTTGTCACATGGCGAATTTGGGTGTCGATTTTCATTTCTTTTCCTTCCTCGCACTCACCACTGCGCGATAGCGCACTGCGGCAAGCGCCTTCCATGAAACCGGCATGTATAAACTTTTATACGCGATGGCGGGGCAAGTCAAGTGTCCGTGAACGACGCTCGACGAATAATGGTCAGCAGGGCTTGTGCGGCGCTGTCAACCTATTTTCAAATTGCCGCTTTCGCAGTAGATGCGCGCAGTTGTTCTCGGCACTCAATTTTATCCACGGACGTCCGTAGCTTCAGGGATTATTCGCCACGGCGGGTGGGCCCTGAGCGCACGAACCGTTGACGGAGTGCCTACTTCATCAACGCGCGAGCAAAGCCTGGACAGCCCGGAAACCTGGATCGTTACCTTAATGCCGTAAAAATCTGGAACAGAAGTTCCAGGTCTCCTGTCTCCCATGCAATTACCTGGATGAGTTCTTGCAGCTTCCGCTCTGCGTCTTCACGCTTCATAATGCTAGCGTTCAGGCTGTTGGAGAACCCATGAAGATACAAAACGGTCATCCAATTGCCGGCCTAACGGGGCAAGTCATACTCTTCGTCCTGTGCCAGATCAATTTGGGAATGCGCGCGCTGACCTTCTTGCCGCTGGGTGTTGAGCTCCGAACGTGGAGTCAGGCCCGCATGGGGGAATGCTCTTAGATCAGAGGCGCATTTCTCGGCCAGCGTGATCAGGCTTTCGGCGACCAGGCTATCGGGCTCAAACGCGATCAGCGGCGTGTGGGCCAGCTCGGCCCCGAGACAAATGTCCGGTTCCGGTGGCACTACCCCGAGCGCGGGAAATCCAAGCAAAGTTTCGATTTCCGGCAGGGGCATCGGGCAATTCGGCGCTGCGCGGTTCACCAGAATCATCCCGATGGGCTGTGGCGTGCCATTCCACTCTTCGATAGCCTGGGTCATCAGCTTGGCCGATTGCACGCACACCGGATCCCGCTCTACCACCAAAACCAGGCGGCTGGAAACTTCGGCCGCCGCGCGGTTGGCGTCCGATAACCAGGCCGGAAGATCCAGAACGACGTAATCCGCCAGCCCAGCCAGCAATTGAACCAAGGATTTCACGCGCCCGGGCGCAAGGTCTCCGCACTCGGCCGGCCTTTGCGGAGCGAACAAGACGCTCAATCCGGGAACATTCTTACAGGGCCACAGACAAGCGCCTGCTTCCGTTGGTTCGATTTCCGCCGCTTCCGCTCGCAGCAGATGCGAGATATTTCGAACTTGTCCGTAGGGTTTCAGGTACGGCAACAAAGTTCCAAAAGCGGGCCTCAGTTCCGCCAGAATCACCTTACTGTCCCGGGCCAGAGCCGCAGCCACATTGAGTGCCACCGTGGTGGCGCCCACCCCTCCCTTGGCGCCAATGAATGAGATGGTCCCGCGCTCAGGCCGCGACGCAAACCGGATCGAGTTTCGGGAGACGGGCCGCCGGCGCACGAATTCCACGGCGGAACAAATGGCGCGGTTCATAGCCTGGCTGGACTCTCTCTTGAGCAGGCAATCGGCGGCTCCGGCGCGCATCGCCTGGAGCGCGAGCCCCTCATCGTGAACGTCGTACAAGACGATAATCGGGACCCGCGGGGCTGCCCGCTGCACCGGCAGAAAGCCATCCAGAGCATCCCTGGACAGGCTGTCCCGCAACGAAAGATCCAGCAAGATTACGTCCACACCGCCGCCTCCGATTCGGGCCAGCGCGATGGACGTGCCTGGGACACATTGGAGCTGGAAGGCGCCCCCGCACAGGGCCAGAGACTGACGAATCAGGGCCGCCTCCGCGGGGTCTTTCTCAATCAGCAGAACGAATGGATGCTGGCCGTCCACTAGAGGTTCTCCGCCGCAGGGTTGGGGGGCGCGTTAGCCGAACTTGCAATCTTCTTGGCGGAACGTTTTTCGGAAAACGAGAAAATCCGCGAAACTCTGCTCCTCGGCTGCTCGGTCTGAAGCTTGGCCATTTTCCGCGACAAATCCGCCATCCGCAAGCGGAAAGCGCTGTTTTTTCCAGGCAGTCCTCTTTGCACGCAGGCCTCGTGCAGTTCCTGTCCGGCCGGCGCAAACCTGGCGTAAACCGGTAGTCCGAAGAGACGCTGCAGCTCGCTTTCGGGCATTTCCTCATAATTGGAAAACTGATTTACAATCATCCTGATTCGGTCCACTTGGAAGCCCGCTGCCCGCAATCCGTCGATGGCCCGCTTGGCTTCGTAAAGCGAGGGAACGCCGGTGTTGGTTACCAGGAACACCTCGTTGAGTTTGTCAAGCAGATCGAGGGAAAACTTGGAAGGCCTCCCGAGATCGGCCACCACCCAGCGATACAGCTTTTGGGCTACCGCGAGCACCTGGTGAAGATTCCCCATGTCCGGCGTGGCAGTGCCCGGCACACTGGGAGAACGCAAAACTTCCAGGCCGCCGGGATAGTGGCCCACCAGCCCTCCCCAAAACGAAGCGTCCAACCGCTCGAGATTCGCAGCGGCGTCCAGAACGGTGTGTTCCGTTTCCGCGTTCATGAGGAATCCAACCATGCCGCAGTCCAGATCCAGATCCACGAGCAGCGTTTCCCGCTCCGTTTGCCGGCGCAACTCGACGGCCAGGTTGCAGGCGATGGTGGTAGCGCCCACACCACCCTTTACACCCATCACACCGATCATGGCGGCTTGTTCGAACGCGGAGCCAGCCTGGGCTGCCGGGCGACTGGCGTTTCTTACCACCGCGTATTGAATCGCTTTGGCCAGGGATTCGCCGTTGCACGAGCTCTTGACCAGGTAATCCTGCGCGCCCTCCTGCACCAGTTGCAGCGCGAGCTGTTCGCTATCATCGCCGCTCAGCAGAATCACCGGCACTCCGGCTGCGTGCAGTTTGGTTCTTCCGAAGGTGTCGGCTCCGCTGCTGTCCGGCAGCCCGAGATCCAGCAGAATTACGTCCACGCCGCCCTGCTTCAAACGGTACAGGCCGGCTTGCAAAGAATCGGTCCAGTGCAGAATAAAGGCGATGTCAGTCCTCAGCGAAAGCCATTGCTGCACCAGCGCTGCATAGTCGGGACTGTCTTCGATCAGTAGAACCGTCAGAGTCTTGTGCATTTGCGGGGACATTCGCGGTGACCACTTCTCATCGGCTATTTCTTCAACTCGAAGATGGACCCAATGGAATAGCCGGTTATATAATCCTGTACCGAATCGTTTGAGATTCTTAGTTTCCTCCGCGTCTTTGAAAAACGTGCCGATCTGTATGACATGGGCGATTCGCAAGAGCGCGCGCAAAATCTTTTGGTTTTTCACACGAGCGGATTGAACTGTGCTTTCCCGCTCCAGGCGGTGCGCGAAATCGTGCCCATGGCGCGGCTCTCGTCTCCGCCGGGTCTGCCTTCGGGGCTGTTGGGCTTTCTGGATTTAAGAGGAACCGCCATTCCGATTGTTCGTCTGGATCGGCTCTTCAATCTTCCAGAGCAGAAGCCGGGATTGCATACGCCGATGATTGTCTTGCGCGGAGTCCTGGGCCCGATCGGCATCCTGGTGCAATCCGTCCGTGGCATCGTGCCCGAGCACTGCGCGCGGCGTGTGGATCTGCCAGAAGGCGGCACTTTTCAAGCTTGCGCGTCGGCTGCGCTCGAACTGAACGGCGAGCTGATTCATGTGCTTTCACCGGCCGCGCTCCTGGACGCCAACGAAGATCGTTTGCTGGCCGATTATGGCGCAATGTCTCAGGCCCGTCTGCTTCACTGGCCCGAGAAAGAAACGGAGGCAGCGCATTGAACCGTGTATTGCAGGATCCGGGCTACAACCGGCTCAAGGACCATTTGATCGAGTCGACCGGCCTGTCCTTCTACACGGACCGGGATGAACCACTGACCAAATTGGTCGCCGAAAGACTTGCCGTTCTGGGACTGCGCAATTGCTCTTCCTATGCCGAGTTCCTGGCCTATGGCGAGACGGGCTGCGCCGAAATGGAAATTCTGATCGCGCAACTCACCATCGGGGAAACTTACTTTTTCCGTGACGAAGAGCAATTCGCGGCGATTCGCGACGTTATTCTTCCGGACATCCTGGCGCGCAAGCGCCGCTCCAGGCAGTTGCTCATCTGGAGCGCCGGTTGCGCTACCGGAGCCGAGCCTTACTCTCTTGCGATCTTGTTGGCGCGCGCGCTGGGCGATCGGATTGGCGGCTGGCAGATAGACATTCATGCCACCGACCTGAACCGCGGTTTTCTGATGCAGGCGGAGGAAGGCAAATTCCGTCCAGGGGCCTTGCGCTCCACTTCCGATGCGGTGAAGCGCGAATGCTTCGTGAAGGATGGACTCGCTTGGGCCATTCACCCGCGATACAAACAGTGGATTTCATTTCATCAGATGAACCTGATGGATAGCGATTTTTCCACTTCGTTTCCCGCCGGCACTCGTTTCGATCTTATTCTGTGCCGCAACGTGATGATTTACTTCTCGCGGGAAATCAATAACCGCTTGATCGGACAATTTCACCAAGCTCTCGGGGATGGGGGTTGGCTGGTGGCAGGCGCAGCCGAGTCCAACATGGACAACCTCAAGATCTTCCGCGGGGTGAATGCCGCCGGGACCAGGTTGTTTCAAAAAATGCCACTTCTCAGCGGACCTTTGGATGCAGCGCGGGAAGCGGCGCCGGAACCACGATCGAAGGTCACAGTGGCCGCACCAGCGCCTTCCGGCGAGTCGCCGGCCGACCCGCTACTGGTAGTTCCGGCTGATCTGGATGGCCTGCGCCAGCTGGCCGATCACGGCGATTGGCAGGGCGCGGCCGAGTATGGAAAACAATTGCTGTCTCAAAACGGTCTGAATGCCGAGGTCCATTTCTATCACGCGCTGATTTTCGAAAAGCTGGGGATCGTGGACGAGCCGGAGATATCTTTGCGGCACGCCATCTACCTCGACCGGAAATTTGCGCTGGCGCACTATCATCTCGGCCTCGCTTTGAAGCGAGGCGGTCAAGCGGCTGCGGCCGCGCGGTGCTTCGGGAATGTCCTGAAAGTCCTGGCTGGATTGCCGGATGTCGCGATGGTTACGGCTGGGCCGGGGGTAACGGTGACCGGGCTGAAGGAGCTCGCGAAAATGCATCTGGGAATTCCGAGCGGAGTATGAGAGAGGCCAAGACAGTGGAGGCGGTATGGCAAGAGCGGGCCCTGCGGCTCTCCCAACGGCCCGTTTCCGCCGGGCTCGCGCAAAACGCCTTCCCGGTGCTGGTACTCGGGGTCGCCAAGGAGCGCTACGGCATCCATCTTCCGGACGTGGCCGAAGTTTTGCCGGTCATGCGCCCCACGCCCGTTCCAGGAGCGGCGGCGGTGTTTGCGGGAGTCATCAATGTTCACGGCGAGATTCGGCCGGTGATCGATCTACGGCGCTTTCTGGGTATGCAGGCAGCCGAGGAGGGCCATGCGCGAGTGATTTTACTGCGCAAAGACGGCCGCGAGTTGGGGCTGCAGATCGACAGCGTGGAGCACATCCGCTGGATTGGTTCCGGGGAGCTTGGTTCCGGGGAGCTTGGTTCCGGGGAGCTTGGTCCCGGGGAGCTTGGCCCCGGGGAGCTTGGCCCGGAAGATCTCGATGCGACCGGAAGCTTGGATCCGGGATGCTCCCAGCATGTGAGGGGATCGACCAAGGATTTGCTGATGTTGCTTGGCACCGAAGCGCTATTCGCGGAGTTGCATACACATACAGGAGTTACCACTTGAAATTGACCATTGGACAAAAGATCGTTCTAGGCTTCGGTTCGGCGATTCTGTTCCTCGCCATGGCCGGAATCGCCGCCAACCGGAGCATGGAACACCTGCTCGATGCCAACTATTGGGTAGGGCATACTTTTCAGGCGATCGGCGAGACCAAGGACATCCGTGCGCTTCTGCTCCAGTTCCAAAACTCACGCCGCGGATACATCATCACCGGCGATGCCAGTTTCCTGGAATCGAGCGTGGACCTGACGACACGCCTGACCGACAGCCAGAAGTTAATTCGATGGCTGACCGCCGATAATCCCCGTCAACAGCGCAGGCTTGCGGTTCTCGGACCACTGATTGACCGCAGGCTGGCCGATATGACGCGCATCGCGAACATCCGCAAAGAGCAGGGCTTTGCGGTCGCCGTTGTGGCGGGGCGCAACGCCAATAGCGAAAGCGAAGCACACACCGCACAGATCGTGAATTTGCTCGGGGAGGTGGAGAACGAGGAACTCGATCTCTTAAAAGGGCGTCAGCAGGCCGCCAGCGCCGGCGCTCAGAGCGCCTCCCGGCTCATTCTGTACGGAACTGCGGCTGGGGTTTTATTGCTGGCCTCGATTGCGTTTGCGACCTACCGTTCCATCACGCGGCCCTTGAGCGAACTCCAGCTATTCGTGGCCTCCATCGGAGCGGGGGATCTAACGCAGAAATCGGCGCGGGAAGGCAGTGACGAGCTGGGACAACTCGCTCGGGGCCTGAATGAGGTTGTGTTCCGGCTGAGAAGCACCACTACACAGACGCGGGCCACCACCGAGGATCTCAACTCCGCCGCGGTTGAAATACTGGCTTCCGCCAGAGAACAGTCCGCTGTCACCGGACAACAAGTGGCGGCTTACCAGGAAACCAATGCGACCATGCAGCAGGTGAGCCAGTCCTGCGTGCAGATGGCTGAAAGAGCCAAGGAAGTTACCGCCACCGCGGAAGCCGTTTCCATCGCGAGCATTTCCGGCTTGGATGCAGTCCAGAAGGCCAATCAGAGCGTGGAAGCCATTCACGAGCAAGCCGAGGCGGTGGCCCAGAACATCGTGTCATTGAGCGAGAAGACACAAATGGTGGGTGACATTCTGGCCACCGTCAACGATATCGCAGAACAGTCGCACCTACTGGCCCTGAACGCCGCGATTGAGGCCGCCGCCGCTGGAGAACATGGCCGCAGTTTTTCGGTGGTGGCTAGCGAAATCAAGAATCTGGCCGACCAGTCGAAATCCGCCACCGTCCAGGTGAAGACCATCCTCGGAGACATCCAGAAGGAGATCAACACGTCCGTGATGCTCACCGAGGAAGCTGTCAAGCGAGTGGATCTGGGCAAGCAACAGGCGGATATGGCGGCTTCGGCGATTCGTAATATGGCCGCCAACATCGGCCAGAGCGTGCAGGCCTTTCAGCAGATCGTGGCCGGCAGCAACCAGCAACTGATCGGTTTTGAAAACGTGATGCAGGCCATGAAAGATCTGAGCCGCGGCAGCGAGCAGGCCACCAGCACCACTCGGCAGACCGAAAAGGCGGCGGCCAATCTCACGGAGCTAGGGGCACAACTTCGCGCCGTCACGGAGGAGTATCGGCTTTGACCGACATTCGCCAAAAGCTGGCCGCCATTTTTCAGGGCGAGCACGCCGAGCACTTGGAACATATCCGCTCCATCCTGGCGTTGGCCGAGAGCGCGGCGGGAAGCTCCGCCTTGACCGAACTGGACGAAGCGTTCCGCCGCGCGCACAGCTTGAAAGGGGCGGCTCGGGCGGTGGATCTGGACGCGGTGGAGGGGCTGGCCTCCGGGCTCGAGACGCTGTTTTCGCGAGTGCGCGAAGGGACCTTGACGCTAGACCCGCAGGCCACTCGCGTGATCCATCAGGTGCTGGACGCGAGCGAGGAATGCGTCGGCGCTTTTCGGGAAAACCGGATTCCCGAGGAACCGGTGGCGGCGCTGCGGGCGATGGAGGAACTGCTAGGCGCCCCAAAGGAGGAGATGCTGGATCCGCCGATCAAGACGGCTGGCGCAGCACCCACCTCGTCGGCCCAGCAGCCGGTTGAGATGGTGCGGCTGCCGGCCGAGAATCTGGACCGGCTGGTGCGGTCGACCGGCCAGATCCTCAGCGAAAGTCTGCGGCAGTCGAGTGTCAGCGGAGAACTGGATGTTCTGGATCATCAGATCGCCGAAGTGGCAGCGGAATGCGTCCGGTTTCGCAAGGCCGCGACCGCGCCCTTGTGGCGCTTGGCGAGCCAGCCGGAGTATTCCGCGGTGATCCGGCATATCGGACTGATGGAACAAAAGGTACGCTCCCTAGCCGTCCAGTCGAGGACCTCTCGTCTGCTGCAACAACGCAGCGCCTGGAACACGCGGCGTTCGGCGGACCAACTCCAGCGGGACGTTTGGAGCGCTCGCATGGCCCCCGCGGACGATTTATTCGAGGGCTTTCGAAAGATGGTGCGGGACTTGGCGCGCGAGGAAAACAAGGAAATCGACTTCCGCTTGAGCGGGTCCGGCGTCCGGGCGGACCGCGTCGTGCTCCAGGCCTTGAAGGATCCAGTGATGCACCTGCTGCGCAACGCCATCAGCCATGGAATTGAAGCGCCCGCCGAGCGCGCCAGCGCGGGAAAACGGACGGTAGCTTCGCTGATCCTGCGTCTCGATTCCCAAAGAGGACGTCTCATCGTCGAAGTAGAAGATGATGGCCGGGGAGTGGATCTCAAGAAAGTGGACCAGGTGCTTTCCCAAGCTGAGCCTGGGGCTCACTCGGCCGAAGAGCTGGAGCGAGCCATATTCCGCCCAGGCTTTTCGACCTCACCCACCGTCAACCACCTGTCCGGACGGGGCATGGGGCTCTCGGTGGTTTACGAAACCGTGCATCGACTGCAAGGCGACGTGAACCTGCAGCCCAAGCAGACCCCAGGCGCGTCCTTTCTTTTGTCGGTTCCCTTGTCGGTATCCACCAGCCACTTGCTGCTGCTCTCAGCGGCGGGACAAACCTTTGGAATCCCCACGCATGGAATCGAGCGGCTGTTCCGCATCCCGCTGGAATTGGTGGAAACGCAGGAAGGAAAACCGGTGGTGAATCTGGAGGGGCACGCGGTCCCCTTATACGGATTGGCGCATTTGCTGAAAATCGGAGACGCGTCCCAGGCCTTGCGCGGAGAGATGCTGCCGGTGATGGTGTTGAAATCGGGGGCCAGGCGTTTCGCGTTATGGGTGGACGAGTTCCTGATGGAGCGAGACGCTTTGATTCAGGACCTGGGAATGCCCAGCCCTGCCAGCGGCAACATTTCAGGCGGCGCGCTGCTGCGGGAAGGGACGGTCTTCGTAGTCTTGAACCCGGCCGGTCTGGCCGCCAGTTGCACTCCGTCGGCGGCCGCTGCCATACCGAGTATCAGAGTCCAAGCGCCGGTCCAGGCAGTGGCTCACGGCATTCTCGTGGTGGACGACTCAATTACATCCCGGTCGCTCGAGAAAAGCATCCTGGAGGCGCATGGCTACCGCGTTCGGGTAGCGGTGGACGGGCTCGAAGCTCTCGAGTTGCTGCGCGCCGAAATGGCCGACCTGATCATTACCGATATTCAGATGCCGCGCCTGGACGGCTTCGGACTGGTGGAGGCGCTGAAGGCGGACCCCGGGCTGAAAGGGATTCCAGTGATCATTGTCAGCTCGCTCGAGAAGACCGAGGACCAGGAACGGGGTCTCTTGCTCGGAGCGGATGCCTACGTAGTGAAGCGTAAGTTCGATCAGACGGAGTTGCTGGACGCGATCCGGCAAATGATTTGAAGAACGGGATATGAAAAAGATCCGGGTAATGATCGTCGAGGATTCGGCCGTGGTAAGTGCGCTGCTGGAATACAGCATCGGGCGCGACCCCAGGCTGGAGGTTTGCGCGACGGCCCCCAGCGCCGAGGATGCGCTCGGAATGCTGGACCGTGTCTTGCCGGATGTGATCGCGATGGACATTCGGCTGCCCGGCATGGACGGCCTCGAAGCTACCCGGCGGATCATGTCGGGAAAGCCGGTCCCCATTGTAGTGGTCGCGGCCTCCATTGAATCTGGAAAATGGAACACCATCCCGATGGAAGCTCTACGGGCCGGCGCCCTGACGGTGCTCGAAAAGCCCTCCGGAACCAGTAACGCCGAGTATCAGGCGCTGGCCGAACGTCTATGCACGCAACTGGTGATCATGAGCCAGGTGAAGCTGGTTCGCCGCAACGGGTTCGACGCGCCGCATGCCACAAAGGGCCGCGTTCCGCGCGGACGCCCCGGCGCGTTCCAAATGCTGGGAATCGTCTGCTCCACGGGTGGTCCGGGCGCCCTGGTACAGCTGCTGGGTGCGCTCGGGCCGGCCTTCCCCTTGCCGATCCTGCTGGTCCAGCACATGACCGGCACCTTTCTTGAGGGGTTCGCTGCCTGGCTGGAGGACGTTAGTCCGTTTCCGGTGGCGATCGTGAAAGATGGCGCGGCAGCTATTCCCGGCGTGCTGCACATGGCTCCGTCCGACCGGCATCTGCGGCTAGATGCTGGGCGGCTACGGTTGGATGCTGGAAATCCGATATCGTTTCAGCGTCCGTCGGGGACGGTGTTGTTTCAATCCATGGCGCAGTGTCTGGGCGCGGATGCGCTGGGTGTCCTGCTCACAGGCATGGGCGACGACGGCGCTTCGGGGCTGCTGGACATCCGGCGCGCCGGAGGATACACCATCGCCGAGGATGAATCCACCGCGGCGGTCTATGGAATGCCGGCGGCGGCGGTGCTGCTGGGCGCGGTTTGCGAGTCCCTGCCGCTGCCGGCCATTGCTCCGAGAGTCTTGGAATTGGTGCCGGTCAAACAAGAACTTCAGCGGCGCGAGGTTCACTGATGGAACGCGCTTTCCACATTGTGGTGGTGGAGGACTCGGAGACGCAAGCCTTCAGGCTGCGTATGCTGCTGGAGGAGCAAGGCTGGGAGATCTCCATTGCCGGAGCAGCGGAGTCGGCGCTGGCGGCATTGGGAGATCCTCTCCCGGACCTGATTTTGTGCGACTACAACTTGCCCGGAATGCGCGGGGACGAGTTCTGCCGGCGCATTCGAATGAATTTGAACACGCGGGGCATTCCGATTCTGATGATCACCGCTTCGGCTCCGGAGGCGGCGGAGATCCAGAGCCTGGAAAGCGGCGCGGACGGCTACGTCTCCAAGTCCGAAAGCATTGAAATCCTGATTGTGCGGATCCGAGCGCTGTTGCGGAAAGCGCCGGCGCAGGGGACTGCTCTCAATCCCCAGGATTCGGCCTTCGGCCCGGCCCGCCTGTTAGCCATCGACGACAGCTCCACTTACCTCGCTTTCCTCGGCGAAGAACTGCAGAATCAAGGCTACGAGGTAGAGACCGCGTCCAGCGGGATGGAGGGGCTCAACCGTCTGGTCGATGAGAAATTCGATTGCGTTCTGGTGGACCTGCAGATGGCCGACATGGACGGAGTGGAAGTGTGCCGGCGGATCGCAGCTATCCAGACCCTGAACAGCGGCGTGCCGGTCATCATAGTCACCGGCGCCGCGCAACCCGGGGACCTGAATCGAGCGCTCGAAGCCGGAGCCGACGACTTCGTCAGCAAGTCCAGCGACCTGGCCGTCTTGCGGGCGCGGATCCAGGCTCTGATGCGCCGGAGGCTCATTCAGGAAGACAACGGCCGGGTGGTGGAGGAGCTCAAGGCCAGGGAATTGGAGGTATCGCACGACCGCGCCGAGCGGGAGATTTCCGACAGCCGGTTAGCGATGGCCGAAAAGCTGGTGCAGGCCAATCATGATCTCGAAGAGGCCAATCGCAAACTCAAGCAGACCCAGGCCCAATTGATCCAGAACGAAAAGATGGCTTCGCTCGGGCAACTGGTGGCGGGAATCGCTCACGAGATCAACAATCCGCTGGCCTTCGTGGTGAACAACCTGTTTATCGTCGAGAGCGGGCTGAATGGCCTGAACGCGGAGATGGAGCGTTGCCTCTCGGAGCCCTCGCTCCAGAAAATGCGAAAGGCGCTGACCCGCCTGGGGGAGATGAAGGAGGGCCTGGACCGGGTGAAGGAGCTGGTGCTCGACCTGCGGACCTTTTCCCGCATGGACGGCGGCGAGTTCCAGAGCGTGGATGTGGTGGATACCATCGACGCCGTTCTGCTTTTGCTGAAGCACAAGATGAACGGCCGCATCCAGGTGGAAAAACATTATGTCCCGGAGCGCACGCTGTATTGTTACGCCGGGCGGCTGCACCAGGTGTTGATGAACTTGATTGCCAACGCCTTGGACGCCATCGAGGGCGATGGAAAGATCGTGATCACCACCAGCCAGAGCGCGCAGGATTTCCTGATCTCGATTCGCGACACCGGAACGGGTATCCCGGAAGAAATCCGCAACAAGATTTTCGATCCGTTCTTTACCACCAAGCCAATCGGTCAGGGCACCGGCCTGGGCCTGGCCATCTCATACGGAATCGTGCAGGATCACGGCGGCTCCATCGAGGTTCAAAGCAAAGAAGGCGTGGGTACCGAATTTATCGTCAAGATCCCGCTCGATCTGGAATTGCGAAGGGAAAAATGAAGGAAAAACTGTTGGTCCTGGACGATGAAACGCTCATACTCACGTCGCTCGAACATCTGTTCGAAGACGATTATGAGGTGTTTACCACCACCGACGCCGAAATGGCTCTCTCGCTGGCGTGCGCCAACGACCTGGCGGTAATCCTGTGCGATGAACGCATGCCCGGTGTCAGCGGGCACGAGTTTCTGCGGCGCGTCCGGGAAGTTTCCAGATCTACCCGCGTTATGATCTCCGGATACGCCGACATGAGCGCCCTCACCGAGGCGGTGAATAGCGGACAGATCTTTGCGTATATCAGCAAGCCTTGGGAGCCGTTGGCGCTTCAGGCCACGGTCGGCGCCGCGGTGATCCAGTTCAAACTGGTCAAGGAGATCGCCCAGGAGCGCGAATTTCTGCGCGCCCTCATGGAAAACATTCCCGATCTTATTTATTTCAAGGACCGCCAGTCCCGCTTCACCCGAGTCAACCAGGCGCACGCGCGAAATCTGGGAGTTGAGGACTCCAGTGAGTGCGTTGGGAAGACCAACGCGGATTATTTCAGAGCGGAGGACGCCCTGCGTTGGCGCCACGACGAGGAAGAGATTGTAAGTTCGGGCCAGCCACAAATTGATCGCATCGACCAGCTCAAGACGCCCGGCGGGGTCCTCCGTTGGTGGTCGACGACTCAGGTCCCGATGTTCGACCGGAGCGGGCAGGTTTCCGGCATCGCCGGCATCTCGCGCGATATAACCGCCATAAAGAACGGAGAAGAACAGCTGCGGGAACAAAGCGAGCGCTACCGCATGATCCTCGAGACCGCCAACGACGCATTCATCGGCATGGATCCCGACGGTTCGATTACGGCCTGGAATCCTCAAGCCGAACTGACCTTCGGATGGGCCGCTCGAGAAGTGCTGGGACGCCAGTGGTACGAGATGGTAATCGCACCCGCCTACCGTGCCGCGCACACCGGGGGGCTGGAGCATTTCCTGAACACGGCCCAGGGGCTGCGCGTAAACCGGGCGATAGAGCTGACGGCATTGCATCGCGATGGCCACGAATTTCCAGTAGAAGCGACGGTTTGGCCGGTTCGAACCACGGGAGCTTGCAGCTTCAATGCTTTTGTGCGGAATATCAGCGAGCGGCGGCGCGCTGAAGAAGCCCGTAAGAAAGAGGCGACACTGATTCAGCTGCTGCAGTCCTTGACGGTGGCCGCCAACCGGAGCTCCACCATCGAACAGACGGCGCAAATCTGCCTGGACCGGATCTGCTTTTATACCGGCTGGCCGGTGGGCCATGCTTTTCTAATATCCGATAACTCGCCGGAGGGACCTCTTTCGGCGGGGCTGTGGCATCTGGAGAAACAGGGCCGATTCGCGGCTTTCCGCGAGGTGAGCGAGCGCCGTCGAAGGGAACCCGGAACGTCCCTGCCGGGCTGTGTTCTCAATTCCGGCACGCCCCAGTGGATTGTCAATCTCGCGGACCAAGAGCCCGGATCGGAGCGAACCCGAGCGGCGGCGGAGGCCGGACTCCGGTCCGGATTTGGATTCCCGGTGCTGGTGGAAGAGGAGATCCTGGGAGTTCTCGAGTTTTTTTCGATCGAGACCGCACGGCCCGACGAGCAGTTGCTGGCCATCTTGGGGCATCTCGGCTCGCAGTTGGGGCAGGTGATCGTACGGCAGCGCACCGGCCAGGATCTCGAGCGCGCCAAAGGTGCCGCGGAATCCGCGAATCTTGCCAAGAGCGAATTCCTGACCACCATGAGTCATGAAATGCGAACCCCCATGAATGCCATTCTCGGAATGGCCGATCTGCTGTCGGAGAGTTCGCTCGGCGAGGAGCAGCGAGGCTATGTGGGTGTGTTTCAAAAGGCGGGGGCCAACCTCCTGGACCTGATCAACAACATCCTGGATCTTTCCAAGGTGGAGTCCGGGTACGTCGAATTGGAATCGATTGGCTTCGATCTTGAAGCTGTGCTGCAAAAAATCGTCGAAATATTGGATCCGCGGGCCCGGGACCGTGGTTTGCAGCTCGTCTTGGAAATCCTTCCGGACGTTCCATTGAGACTGGTGGGGGATCCGAATCGGCTGCGGCAAATTCTCCTCAATTTGGTCGGAAACGCGCTGAAATTCACCGAACGGGGCTCCGTCACGCTGCGCGTGGAGCCGGAACCCGATTTGACCAGCGGAGGGTTGACCAACGAAGGTTCGATACCCGGGCAAGACACCCCGAGGTGGCTGCGATTTAGCGTGGTGGATACCGGGATTGGGATCGCGGCGGATAAAGTGGACGTGATCTTTGATCGTTTCACGCAAGCCGACTCTTCCATCACGCGCAAGTACGGCGGAACGGGTCTCGGATTGGCTATCAGCAAGGGCTTGGTGCAGTTGATGGGTGGATGCATCGGTTGCACCAGCGGGGAAGGCCAGGGAAGCACATTCTTCCTTAGAGCGCCATTCCGCATCCGTCAGGAGCTGGAGGCTCCCCAGGCTGACAAGCCGGCCGCGATCGCGCTTCCGCTGGCGGCACATGCCGAACAACAGCCAGTCTTCCGCATCCTGATTGTGGAAGATTCCGAAGACAATCTCCACTTGGTTAAGGCCTATCTCAAAGGCGGCGGCTTCGAGCTTGATTTCGCCGAGAATGGCAAAATCGCCGTGGAGAAAGTGATCGCCGGTCCTCCCCATCTGGTGCTCATGGATCTGCAAATGCCCGTGATGGGGGGCCTCGAAGCCACTCGAGTGATCCGCCAATGGGAAGCGGAAACACGAGCGCGTCCGATACCCATCCTGGCGCTAACGGCTCATGCCGCAGCAGAGGGGGCCGGCCGCAGCCTGGAGGCTGGATGTAATGAGCACCTTACCAAACCGATCAAGAAGTCGACTCTTCTGGAGGCCATCGCCCGCCACCTCGCCCCCAAAATCCGCATCACGCCCCCCGACGGTATTGAAGGCCTGGTTCCAAAATATCTGGAAAACATCCGGCGTGGCATCCACGAAATTCTGGCGGGCGGCGATTCTCAGGATTACAACATCGCTCGCCGGCTGGGGCATCAGTTCAAGGGATCGGGTGCAGGGTACGGCTTTCCCGAAATCACCCGAGCCGGTGCGGCGGTAGAGTTGGCCGCCAAGGCTTCCGATCCGGATGAAATTCGAAGCCAGATCCTGGCGCTGGCAAGTTACTTGGACCGCGTGGAGATTGTGGTGTAGCGCGGCGCCCGCGTTTTTCAGCATGCCGGACTTTTTCCGCAGGCACCAAAGCCATCAGCACCTCAACCATCGCCGCCGGGTGCCGATAAGCACTCCAGGTTCGTAGAGCATGGTGGCGAAGTCCGCGATCCCGTTCGGAGCATTGGCAATATGATTTCTCTGAGAACCTACCTGATGGGCGACGCAGCTAAAGAGGACTTGGAAAGCTCCTATCGCCGTATGATCGACCTGTTTCTTCAGGGCATTTCCTTGCACGCGGTGGAAGGCGACCAAGCCGACTATCAGCGCTTTCGCTCCGACATGGACCGCTTCGCCGGGCGGCTGGCGCCCCAAGCCAGCGTAACCGAGCGGTTCGTCGTAGTTGGCGAAGTGCTGCGAGCGCTGGAGGATTACAATCGGCACACCAGCAAATTCCTGCGTATTCAAAACACCGAACTCCAGAACATGGTTGCCATGCTCACCCAGACCGTCATCGCCGTGGGCACCAGCAGCGAGACGTCCGTCGCCGGACTGCAACAGATCGAGAAGGCGTTGGAACGGACGCGCATGGTAGAAGACATTCACTCGGTAAAGGCGCAGCTCGGAGAGTGCCTCAAGAGCGTCCGGGGAGAATCTCTGCGCCAGAAGGCCGATGGGAAAGCTGCTCTCGATAAGATCCAGCAGGAGTTGGCGCACTCGATGCAGCGCATCGGCGGTCTGTCGTTGGGTCCCAAAACGGATCCTGCAACGGGCCTTCCCGGCAAGCCGGAAGCCTGCAAGGCGATCGAGGAGGCCATGGCATCGCCCAATCCTGCGTTTGTCTTAGTCGCTGTCATCAACCGGCTGGAGGTCGTCATCGCGCGCTTTGGAAGCGCCATCGGCGATCAAGGACTGGCCGTGGCGGCCCAACATTTCCGAACCGCATTGCCCGCAGGGGATAGACTCTATCGCTGGGACGGGCCCGTACTCATCGCGGTTCTGAGCCGCGAGACAGCCATCGATTCGGTCCGCGAAGAAATCGGCCGCTTTGCCGGCAAAAAGCTCGAGAAGTCATTCGCCATCGGCTCCCGCTCCGTCTCACTGCCCATTTCCGCCAGTTGGGCAATATTTCCGACCGTTCCTCCCTTGGATGCGCTTCTCCGGAAGGTGGAGATCTTCATCGCCGCGCAGACATCGCCCGATTAGGCTCTTGCCGTATACGGCGCGGACTGGCGCGTTGCCGGTCATACTGGCGGCTTTTTAACCGAGAAGAGGTTATGGAGGATTTACGAGCACCCGAACCCGCGGCGGACCTCAATGGAAGCCGTATTGGCATGCTGGGTCTTCCATCCGGGTTGGCCGACCAGCTTGGCGCCGCGCTGAAAAGCGCGATGTGCCTTTCGAGCAATCTATCGCTCGCCTCCAAAGATCCAAGCGATCCTTGGGAACTCTATGACATGCTGATCGTCTGGGTGGGAGAAGACGGCCCCGCGCCGCCCGTTGCCGAGCTGGTGGCAACCTCGCAGCGCTGGCTGCTGGTTGGACCGGAAGAGCGCATCCGCCAAAACTCTTCACTTTCCCTGCGAGCTGACGATGTAGTATTCACACCCTATTCCTTGAATGAGCTGCTTTTCCGCATTTATAGAACGATTCACCGCGCAAGTACCGGAGGTCAACGCTCGTCAAATCGGAGTAAACCTGTGGTGCTGGTGGCGGATGACGATCCAGCCATGCTCACGCTTCTGGAAACCGTCTTGAAAAACAGCGATTGGGAGTGCCACTTCACCACCGATGGGCGCCGCGCACTGGTGATGGCGCACAGATTGTTGCCCGATCTCATGGTGCTGGATATCGAGATGCCGTTCGTGACTGGATTGGAAGTGCTCAGGCGAATCCGTAACACCCAGGCGGATAACGTGAAGGTCCTGCTGCTGACCGCGTCCAGCGAGCTGAAACATGTCGAAGAAGGCTTGTCTCTTGGCGCCGATGACTACCTGGCCAAGCCATTCAGTCATGTCGCTCTGGTGCACCGCGTCAGGAAGCTGTTGTTTTCTCCCGGCAAGGTTGGCCCATCAGCCAACTGAGCGCACGCGCGCGCCTAGCCTTCCATCAATCTTAATTGTCCACCACTTCTAATGGGCCACCTGTCGGGCTTTCCTCAAGTCCGCCGCCGCTCCAACCACATCACCACTGGATTTCCTGGCGGCCGCCCGAACCCGGTAGGCGTTCGAGTAATTCGGGTTGAGCCGGATGGCCCGGTCCAGATCGTCAATCGCCGGAGCCCACTCGTGAAGCAGAACCAGGACAAAGCCGCGGGCGTTCAGTGCCAGCGTGAAATCGGGCGCGATGCGAAGCGCTTCGGTCAGTTCCACGAGTGCTTCCCGGTATCGGCCCGCTTTCGTGAGTTGACGCCCGAGCGTATTGTGTTGCTGCGCGGTTAGCGCGAGCGGGTCGGGTTTCACTAGTGGTACCGCGGGTGCTGGCAGCACGGCGGGCGCGGGTAGCGCCACCGCTGGAGGCTTCACTGGAGTAGCCACAGGCGCGGCGGGCGCCGGTGCGTCCGGCGCGGCGGGCCGGCTGATCCGAAAATCCACATTCGTCAAATCGACCGGCTGGCTGCCCAGCCGAACCGTGCGTGCAGGGGTTTGCGTTTCGTTCCGCACCGATAGCGTATAGGATCCCGCCGCCAAGTCGCGGAATAAATACCGTCCTTGCGGATCCACCTTGGCGGTTTGGCCCGGCTCCATTAGGATTACCTCGGCCCCGATCACGGGAACAAACCGCAGTTCCTTTGTGTCGTAGATGAGCACTTGCCCCGAAATGCTCCGAAGCGCTCGCGCGGTAAAGGCGGCCTTGCCCGGCGCTGCCTTCTCGACCTTGGCTTTTTGCGGGCCGCCAAATCCGTCCGTAGAATAACCGGCCGGCAGCGAATCCGGGTCCGCCTGGACATCGTAGTCGCCGGCCACGAGCGACGATACGAAGAAGCTGCCATCCGCCGCCGTTGTTGCTTTCCACGTTTTACCTCTACTCTCGATCGTCACACTGATCCCCGCTACGCCTAGCCCGGCGTCGTTTAGCACTTGGCCCGTCAAACCGGACAACGAATAGCCGATGCCGAAATTTGTGGTGGCATCTTCGTCCACCTCCAGGCTGGACGGGGTGGTAAAGAAAAACGGATCCTTGGAGGTGAACAAGGCCTCAATCTTGTGTTTTCCCCGGTGGACATTCTGGAATCTGTATGAACCATCGGTGCCGGTCAAGGTGCGCCTGAGATCGTCCAGCATCACCTCCACTTCGGGCATCGGCGGCATGCCCGGTTCGAATTCTCCCTTGGACTGGTCGTCGCGAAAAACATTTCCCGTGAGAGTCCCGCGGCGTTCGGGAATGACGAAATAAGGCACGTGTTCGAATTGGTGGCGATAAGCAATGAAGCAAGTGGGGCTAAATTCCTGCGGGCTTCCGGGAGTCTTCAACGCCAGGACCGAACAAGACATCGAAACGTTGTCCAAACGGCTCAGGCGTTGAATAAAGGCCAGGGTGTGGACGATATCTGTCGTGCTGCCCTGGAGGGCCTGGTTGTCGTTGTAGAGAAAAGTGTAGGTCAGGTCTCTCTTATGCGCGCCCTTGGTTGACCAGTCCGCGGTCCCGCCCAGCTGGGTGCGCACCGGAACCACATTGATAGTGGCTCCTTTGATGAATCCGGCCGCCATCAGGTAGGCGTCGCTCGATAAAAGCTCGTCCACTTGCTGAATGCTGGTGGCCTGGATGCCCTGTTGCTCCAGAACCTGCTGCAATCCCGTCACCTGGCCGAAGATGAAACTGAGCGTCGGGGCGTTGGCGTCGCGTTCCGCATTGGCGCTGAAGTTGAAAGCGCCCCAGCCGGTGTGCGCGGATGCGCGAAACTGCTTAGCTCCGTTGTCATTCCCGGGAGTCAAAGAAAACTGGTACTGGCCATCGACGCCGAAATGGTTGGAGTGAAACTCCAGGCCGGCGGGCAGAGTGAAACTTCGAATCGTCGGCCCCGGCGGCAATTCGTTCTCGTACTTCGAGGCCTGCGCCCCGCCGGTAACGGACCAGTGCTTGGTGAGCTGATAGCGGAGATTGGCCGAACCGGAAATCGTCTTTTCCTGGACACCGGGCAGTACCAGCTTGCTGTCATAAAAGGTCATTCCGGCTTCGAACCGTTTCGTGACGTGGCGCGTCCACGAGAAGTCCGTGTGCAGGCCCCGCAGATTGTTAGCGCCCAAAGAGGCAAACGGCAGCGGCATGTAGCGCGTCAATCCCAGGATCGAATCGCGGTCGGTAATGTAATGCAGCCGTGCCGCGCCCGCGATGCCGTGGCTGATCCCGAGGTCGGCGTTAAACCAGACGTTTTCACTAGGCTTGTATTTGTATCGTAGGTCGCCAATACTTCCGGAATGGCCTGACCGATCGGTAGACGGAATCATCAGTTGATAAAATGAGCCGGTTAAAGAGGAATTTTCAGTAAGCGGATAGCGGTATCCGCCGCCCGCCACGAATTCCGGCTCGACCGGAAGAAATAGCCCGTCAAACGTTGCCACGCTGGTGTACCCGACATGCCCGAACCAGTTGCCTTCCGTTAAATGGAGTCCGCGGACAATCGACCCATTAATGGTTAGCTGGGATTCGTCTACATATTTATCCAAGAGCGTGATGTCCCGATCCGCCGTGGCGATTTCATAGGTGGCGGAGGACAGCGCCACCCTGGATTGGCCTTCCTCAACGGCCCCCAGCAGGTTGGTTTCCACTACGTGGATGTGGGTCCAGTTATCGCCGTTGATTTTCATGAAGTCGATCTGGTTCTGCATCTCGGCGGGATTGGAATAGTACCGTCCTTCGTAGTAACCGTTCTGGGCCGCCTCCGGGCCGCTGGTGGGAGCCACGAAACCCGGCGGGAAAATTGGAGGCATCAAGTTCACCAGAATTTCGAAAGTCTGCGTGCCCGAGGGCGTTACCACCACCACGTGCGTATCGCCTGCTACTTTGCCTTCGACGGATACCACCCCATTTTCGGCCGTGGCCTCCGCGAAGAATTCGTCCAGGCTATAAGCCGCAGTGGCTCCGTCCACTTGAAATGTTATGGTTTTGTCGGGATCGACCTTATAAACCTGTCCTGGCAGCAGGAGACAACCGAGAAGCAGCGCCAGAGGAGCCCACCACAGCGCACGCCCGTGATTACGGAATGGCGAATTCCCCGGCACTAGTGAAGACCCTGCGTTCGAATTCAAATGACGAGAGCGTGCGATAGTTCCCGGGAGCGAGTTGCGCGGGGTTGGTGGCCGCAAAAACCAGCCGCTCGCCCGGCAGCAGGCGCTGTATTTTGAAAGGCGCTTTGGCCACGCGCTTCCCTGAAGCATTCAGAACGACGATGATGCCCTTGGGTACCACCGGCTCAGTGCCGGTGTTATGCAATTCCTGGGAAAGGATCACATTCGCCTCCGGTGTCTGGAGCGAGGCTGCCACCGGTCCGGATTCCAGCTTGAAATCGGTGGACAGGCTAAATGTAATCAGCGTTCCCAAAGACGCGCCCAGGCCGACCACTCCGTCACCGGGGGCGGTCAAGATGCCTCGAAAGAACGTTACTACGGCGCGTTGCGTGGTCTGGGGCGGAAGGGTAAAAGTAACCTGGACGGATGCGCTTTCCCCGGCCTTCACCACTACCGACGCAGGCGTGGCCACTGAAGTGGCGGCAATGCCGTTGCCGATTTGCCCGGCGGGCGAAAGCGCTCGTATCCCATCGCTCACCACCACGTCCTGCGTCTCCAGATTGAAGCGGACTTCGCCCGAGGTATTGTTTGAAATGGTCAGGGTTTGGGTGGTGCCTTGCCCGGGCTTACAGCGCACCATGATGACGGCAGGGGAAAGGGAGATAGAAGCTCGCGCGGTGTCGGTCTGGCCAGCGGTGGGGCTTTTGTCGGGGATGGGCGTGTCCGGTGTTTGGGCCACGGCGCCGGTCGCCAACCATAGCACGACTGCCCGTTTGAATGCGAATTTCATGGGGTTATTTGCGAAGCGTCGCCGCGAACGCGACGGTGCTTCCAATGGGTCCGGTGGGTGTGGAAACCGGAACCTCCACGTCCAGGCGGTGCTCGCTGCTGGACCCGCAGGGTATGGATTCAGCCAGAGGCCGCGGCGCGGTTCCCAATTTGATCCCATCAATCGCCATGTCGTGCGTTGCAGCCGCATCCGTCCTTGACATGCTGACGTTCACCCGGGAGGACGGAGTACTTCCAGGACAATCCACTCTTAATTGAAACCGCGTAGAAATCACCAACGATCCGGAAGTCCTCTTGCTGCTCTCGCCCGGCGCCGTGGCTCCCTTGAAATAGGAGACCTTGCCCAGGTCGAGGGCGGCGTTGCCCGGTCCCTCACTTCGCAGCATCGCGCCGGTGGGGGCCGAGAGAATGGTGATAGTGGGCGCGGCGGAAGCCGGCACCACTGGTAAGGAGCTTCGTGAGCCGCCGGCCGGCTGCCCGAATGCCGTAATCGCCAGAAGCGGCGCCAGCATCCATCCCGAGATTAAAGTCCTACATTGAGCGTTCATTCTAGAATCCAGACTGACTGGGAATCGCTTCGGCCCAGCCAGGAGCATGCGTTGCGGTTGCGCGGCCGGTTTTAGTTGGCGGACGCGGTGAAGTTGATGGTGTTCGAAAGCGTACCGCTAGTATTGGAGGCCGGTATCGTGACCGCTAAAGTGTAAGGCGTGGCCGTCCCATACGTGCCGGCAGTGACTTGAGGCGTAATGCCGGCGGCGCTGACGGCGATGGCATTGAACGTCCAGGTGTTCACGAGATCCGCAGCGTTGAGATTCCCAAGCAGCGAGTAATTGGGGCTGCTGCTGTTTGCCAGATCTACTTCAACGTCGATCGGCGTGCTGAGAGTGAACGATACGTTGGTATTAGGCGTCCGGGTCACATTGGTCGGTACGGTGCCGCCGTACATCTGCACGGTTCCCAACGGTAAGGATGCCGTGGCCGTGCCGGTGCCAGTCACCGCGAAGCCGCTGGCGTCGGTCGTAAAGATCAGGTTGATCGAACCGGCGATATCGGCGGTGACACCTAGGGTTCCACCACTCGTGATGGGGGGAGTAGCATACGCGATTCCCGCGAATCCAAAAGCGGATATTACTGTCATAAGAACGAGTTTGTTTTTCATGTTGGTTATTGCCTTCTGAATCCCTTATCGGCGCGTCTTGTAAAACATGAGGCTTATTTTGAGCCAGCCATTAACCGAATTTCGGGAAGCCGGCAAATAGCTGATTCGCTCCCGGCATAGGCAGCTCAAACGTGCGAGATCCGCATAGTCCTTGGCTTCACCTCGCCGGATCATGGTTTCCAGATGAATCACGAGGGCGAGCACTAGCGTGACTCGCGGCAAGCGGCCGACTCTGCGCAAGTGTGCCTTTTCGGTTGCGTCGCTGGCTGGGCGCAATCTCGTCCGCAGACTAAATCGAATTTCCAGTGGCGAGTCGGCAGTCATTCACTTGACTCCGATTTTCGGGCTGCAAAGCTGTTTGATGCCGTCGTTGTGGAAGCCAATCGTGACTTCACCGGTGGCCCAGTCGTATTTCACCTGCTGGACCAGGGTTCGAATGAAGGATTCCTGCTCCGCAGTGGTGAGCTGTTCCCACAGGGGATCGAACCTCAACAAGGCCGTCTGAATCTCGGCTGCCGATACCGATCGCGTTTCGCATTTGTTCCAGCCACGCTGCTGGGCAATCGCGCAGACGTAATAGCGGTAGCGTGCCTTCTTCTTTTGGACGTAGGTGTGAATCATCGCGCCGCCGCAGCTTCCACATTGCACTAACCCCTTGAGAAGCGCGCCGTGTTTGTTGCGAACCTTGCGTTCGCCCTTGCTGCCATTGCGGTGGAGGCGCTCTTGTACTTGATCGAAAAGGTCGTCGTCAGGGATTCGCTGGTGTTCACCGTCGAAGAGCTTTCCTTCAAACCGCACTCGACCGCAGTAAGCCACATTGGTCAGTAGCGCGTGAAGCGTTGTCTTGCCGAACCGTGAGCCGCGCCGTTGGACTCCATCACGGGTGGCCCAGGCCTTCATACGCCACTCCCGTCGTTCCAGTTCTTCCAAAACAGACTTCCTTTCATCGCAGTTGTATCAGGTGAAAGCTACCGACGCCCTCACGTTCGCCGTAGTTCCGTTGTTGCTGATTCTCATCGCCGGATGCGCCGCCTTCCCCGCTCGGAGCGCAGTTCGGACCAACCCGATGCTGGCGTTGCGCCAGGATTGACATTGCCACACTCGAAGCTGGACAGCCTGACGCGGTGGCGACTCTGCTCGTGCAGGCACTTCATCCGCTTCCTGTCCCAGGAAAATCGAGATGGCATTTTGTCGGGTACATAAAAAAGGAACCCAGCCCGCTAGTTCCAGTTCTTCCCCAACGAGCGCGTGACAGACCCTAGCGCTGCATTGAACAAAAATGTAGAATGTCTCGGGTACATCACGTAGGAAAGGCGAACCTTGGTCATCCAAGATGCGAGCAGGTCGTTCCTCGATCACCAGGACGGCCAAGTGATGGATTCCGAAGGGATCATGTGGTCAAGGGGCGACGCGTTTCGTGCGGTCTAAAGCCGCTGGTTACCGCGGGCGACAACATCAAGGTCACCGAACACAGGTATAAGAAGGCGTCATTTGGATCCGCACCTGGGATTTCGATGACGCCCTGGCCATGCTTGCGATTCAACCGACCGACGCGGCAAGGCTTATTGGTCGAGCCGGGTGCTGGCGAAGAACGCGGCGGGCGTGTGGCAGATGATGGAGAGCTATCACAATTATGTTCTGGCTTCGCCAGTGATGACCGCCACCCAAGCTACCCGACCTGAAGTGACCGGTTAAATCTGCGGATTAAAGATGTAAAACGCTACAAATATTCAACAAGGAGCGAAACCATGCAGTCACTTTCGAAGCTGAACCGAAGAGGATGGATGAAATTGGGCGTAATCTCGGCGGGTGTTGCTCCGCTTTCGAACGCCTTCGTTGCGCGCGTTCGCGCACAGGACGCAGGATCCGAGGCGGGACGCCTGGGAGTTGTCGGCGGACGGGCGGAGGAAGAGCTGTATCCCGGAAAACGTCTGCCCGGCGGAGGCCAGTTGGAGATTCGTCTGTCCGCTTCCATCTATACCAGCGACGCCGACCAACTCGAGGTGGCGCAGCGGCTGAAGCCGTTCAACCTCGCGTCATGGGTCGAGGAGTGGACACGAGTGGCCGAGCGAAACGAGAAGATCGCGGAGAAGTTTGCAGGCGAGGGCCTCAAGGTGACGGCCAATGAATATTATTCCCGGGCTTCTAACTTCTACCGGGAAGCTTGTTGGCCCATGCCGGTGACCGAGCCCCGCATGCTTCCGCTCTATAAGAAGATGCGGGAGACGTTCGACAAAGCTTGGCAGCAAACGCGACCGCCGTTCGAGCGCGTGCAAGTGAACTACGAAGGGCAGATGCTGGATGGATATTTTAGAAAGCCGAACGGTCCGGCAGGCAAAAGGTTCCCGACACTGATTGCGTTTCAAGGCGCGGATACGATGGCTGAGGCCACCATCCTGAATGCGGGGGCTTACGTAACACGAGGAATGGCTTACCTGGCTCTGGATTTTCCCGGTCAGGGTGGCGCTCTGCGACAAAAGGATCTGCATCTGCCACCGGATACGGAACGAGTAGCGAAGGCGATGATTGATTATCTGGTAAAGCGTCCGGACGTGGATGCGAATCGCATCGGGATGCAGGGCATCAGCATGGGCGGCTATGGCGTGCCGCGCGCGGCGAGCGGAGAATCGAGAATCGCGGCGGCGCTGATGAGCAGCGGGTCTTCCGATTTAGGACGCGATTTGTTTGATTACTATCCGCCCATTCAGGAGCGGGTGCGGTGGATCATCGGAGCGCGCGATCTGGCGGACGCCCGGAAGAAGCTCGCGGAATACAACGTGGGGGGTCGAGCCAATCGCATCGAATGCCCAATGTTAATCGGCTATAGCCAGGATGACCGCATTATGGACCCGCAGGGAGCTCTCCGGCTGTATCAAGCGGCGGTGAATTCGAAACGCGAAATGGTGGAAGGCACGGGCCATGCTCAGGCCTCCAACGCGGGCGGTCCAAGAGCGATGCGGCCACCGGCGCTTGCGGACTGGGCGGCGAAGCATCTAGTGGGCGAAGGGTAACGCTTAAGAAAGCACCTGCGGCTGCGCCCTCCGTACTGAAGTCGCACCGAAAGACTCTGGCGCTGGCGGGAGCCTAGCCTACTCGGCTTGCGGGTCTGCCGAGGTAGAAACTGCGCGAAGTCTGATCGTCCCATCCCGCATTGCAGTGTGGCACCGTCCATCGTTCCACCTTGCGCGGCTCCAGCACCGGCTTGCCCAACGCGGGACACGACAGACAGTAAGTGGCGGCGTGAGTGCCAACCCAAATAAGGTTGCGGTCCCACTCCACGAAAACGTTTTCCGTCGACCCACGCCACCAGCTTTCGTAATTGTCGATTTCACCCTCGTGCGGCGGGACAAAATAGCCGACTTCCTTGGGAGCCGTCGGATTGGACAGATCGAACACTCGTATGCCGGCGTTAAACCACGCGATCGCCACGATCTCCGGGCGCGAAGCTCCGGGCGCGAGCCAGCATTGCGTATTGTGCGATCCGAAGCGGCCGCGCGCAAAGCAGAAATCGGAATACGGAGCATCCGGCGGCGCGGCCGGGCGCGGAAAGAAGCCGATAATCTTCGGATTTCGCGGGTCTTTCACATCGACGACGTAGGGCGTGTGATAAACCTCGCGGCAATCAGCCTCCAGCGCTTCATGCGTCGCGACAATCAGGTTCTGCAACCGGGGATGGGCGACATCGGAGATCACGGGATAACAGGTATGGAAGGGAATGGTGCCGAGCGCGTTGAATTCGTACTGCAAGTTGCCGATCGGCTTGGGTTTGGCGATGTCGCTCAAATCCATCACGTACATTCCGAATGCGCCGAATCCACCGTAGCCGATCTTGCCGCCGTCCTCCACCCGCTTGGGAACACTGAGCGCCCCATGATTGCCGGTCCAGGAAGTGCGGTCTCCAGCAAAGATGTATTTCTTGTACTCCGCTTCTTCGCCGAGGCGCTGCCCGGGAACCCACCAGCGCGAGACTTCCTTCACCTTGCCTGGGTCGGACATGTCGACGATCATGATCGCGTTGCTGTAAGGCCGCTGGTGATTCTCCAGCCGCAACTGATCGTCCCAGCCGCAATCGAGATACGCGTATTTTCCACCGTCGTAAAAGTTATGGTGAGTGCCGTTGCCCTTCTCGCCGGTGTTGAACTCTTCGAGCAGCTCGGGCTTGGTGGGATCGGTGATGTCGTAATTGCGTATTCCGCGCAGTCCTTTGAAATTGACAGACCGGTCGCGCAGCTCCTTGTCATAGGCCCCGTGCGGAAACTCGGGCGTGGCCGACGTCAGCGGAGCTGCGGCAGTGCACATCATGATCCATTTCTTCAAATCCGTATTGAACACCACGGCGCCATTGCCCTTGACCACGCCTTTGTTGAGCACAACAGGTTTCGTGGGCTCACTGACGTCTACGAATCCTCCACCGGCGGGGAGCAGACGCTGCTTGCCTTTGGCCCACATCGCCATCAATGGTTCGCCGCCGCTGATGGTGGATCCAGCGAGCGTAGCGTGAATCTCCATATTGTGGATATACGATTTCCGGTCGAGAAAATCGAGCGCCCCTAGAGCCAGCCGAAAGGGCGGCGTACCGCCATCCGGCGTGAGTCCGGAAACCTGGGCTCGCGCGGCAATGGACCCGGCCATACCAGCGGCTGCCGCGCCCAATAGAGATCTGCGACTGAATTCTTTCGCCATAAGTCACCTCCTACGGGCGGGGCGGAGCCGGCGATGGCGATGGCGATGGCGGCAGTTTCGACGCCAGCGGGGGTTGGGGACCGACCACGCTAGTCAGCGCGGCGTATGCGCACTCTTCGTCCTGGTTCGATCCACCGACGCCAATAGCGCCAATGATCTGATCGTCGACAATTATGGGAAGTCCCCCGGAAGTAGGGAACACACCAATGTCCGCCCAGCGTAGTTGCAGTGCCAGGTTGTTCGCCACCATATTGGCGCGGGCGTGTGTGGAATCGCGGGTATAAAGTACGCTCTTGGCCTTCAGCAGACCGGTTTCAACGTTGATAGGGACCTGGCCGTCCATACGGTGCGCATGCACAATCTGTCCGGTCGGGCTGAGTACGAACACGCTTACCGCGATATTGTGCTCCTTAGCGAAGGCTACGCAGGCCTGCGTGATCTTTTCAGCCGTGTCCGCGGAGATCTCTCTCGTCATGACTTTTTTAGCCGCGTCGCCGGAAACGACGAATTTGTCGATGTTTTGTGCGGAGACAACGCCAGCAGTAAGAGCGAGCGCCATCCTAAAGATTTTCATTTGCCTCATGATATTCTCCCTTCGTTCTGAACTACTGCGCGGCGATTTCCTCATTCAAATTGCGCGACCACCTTCTTCATCATCAGCGCCGACGATGTTGCCCTCTTTCAGCCGCTCTGCGCGAATACGGAGGCCAAAAAACAAACAGCAACAAGGCAGTTCTGTGCAATTTGACATGCTATTCCCGATGTCTGAAGATTCACTGAAAGGGCATTCAGCCAAGGGCTCACGTCACGCCCTCGGGAACCGCACTTGGAACGCCGACCCATGCCCCACCATGCTCTCGGCCTCCAGCCACGCATGGTGCCCTTCGAGAAGCCCGCGTAAGGCTACCATCGTTGCCTCAACATTGGCTGTCATCTCGTCCGCTCCAGTCGCACGGCTCTGAAGATACGCCTGCAGCTTTTGTTTGCTGAGTTGCGCCTGAAGGCGGAGTTGTTCGCGTGCGTGCCGCTGCCGGGCAAGTTCGGCGTGCCGTTGGTAGCGAGAGTCTCAGAAGGGCCGGCGGTCATTCAGGCGAAATAGAAGCGAAAGAAGCATGCCCGGCGCGCCCGGCAGCACTCGGGCGTCAGGTGGCGCGTTATCCCCCGCCTAGATTGACAATCCGCACAATTCTGATTGGTTGATGCCGGAGTAGTTTTGAACGGTTTCGCCCGCTTGACCGAAACTCCGAAATCACGAGACCGAGAGGAACTCCCGAAGTTACAATATCCCAGGAGGTGGTTTTATGCAGCGCCGAGGCTTCTTACTGGCCGCAGGAGGGGTTGCTCTAAACGCGATCTCGGATCTAAGTCGCCCCATGCGCCTTTCGGCCGCCTCGAGAGCTGATTTCACAATTCGCATCGCTCCTCTTTCCGTGGAATTAGCCGCTGGCAAGACCATCCAGACGATTGCCTATAACGGTACAGCGCCAGGCCCTGTTCTGCGGATGAGAGAAGGCAAGCCGATCAGGGTTGACGTGTTCAATGATACCGACGTACCGGAATTGGTCCATTGGCATGGACAGGAGATATCTGCCGAGGCTGACGGAGCCGAAGAAGAGGGCAGCCCTTTTGTGCCTCCCAGGGGGCATTCGCACATTAGCTTCACACCCCGTCCAGCTGGCACTCGTTGGTATCACACTCACGTCATGGCCATGGCCGATCTTACTCGCGGTGCGTACAGTGGCCAGTTCGGATTTCTTCTCGTGGAGCCCACCAATCATCCGGGCGACTACGACCAGGAAGTCTTTCTCGCGGGGCGGCACTGGGATCCCTTAATTGTTCATCGTGGGGCGCCTAGTAATGACTGGACGGTGAACTACAACCTTTGTTCTTTGGCCGACCGAGCGCTAGGTCATGGCGAGCCCATCCGAGTGCGGCAGGGCCAGAGGGTTCTGTTCCGCATCCTCAACGCCGATGCCACCCGGCAACTAAACTTAGCGCTTCCCGGCCATAAGTTTCAGGTCATCGCGTTGGATGGCAACCCGGTTCCGAAACCAACAGCAGTGGAGCTTCTCACGCTTGCGGTGGGGGAACGAGTGGATGCAATTGTGGAAATGAATCAGCCGGGCGTTTGGGTTTTGGGTTCGACACGCGATGAGGACCGGGACATCGGGATGGGAGTTGTGATTGAATACGCCGACCGCAAAGGCGAGCCCCAGTGGAAGGCGCCGGACAAGAGCGTGGTCTGGGATTACACAGTTTTCGGGACAGATGCGAAGACCCCTGAACCCGACGGCAGGTTCGACATGAAGTTCATGATGATGCCCGATGAGGGCAAACCGTTCAACCGCTGGATGGTGAACGATCAATTGTGGCCTAACGTCGACCCGCTCATGGTGAAGAAGGGGAAGCGCTATCGCATCGCATTTCACAACGGGATGGAAGACAGCCATCCGCTCCACCTGCATCGTCACAGCTTCGAGGTAACCAGCGTGGGGGGCAAGCCCACGGCAGGTATCATCAAAGACACCATCAACGTCCCGAAGAACAGCACAGTCGAAGTGGATTTTGTGGCCAACAATGCCGGCCCATCTTTAGTGCACTGCCACATGCAGCAGCACATGGACTTCGGATTCAAGGCATTAGTCAAATACGAGTGACCGCCCCACGATAGAATTACTTCGATCCCGTGGCCGTGGCTTCAGGCTTCTTGAGAACTGTAACCGGTGAGGGTCGAAATGATCCCACGGGCCCGGTGAACTCTTCCTTCGTTCCGTCCTCGTAATACTGCACGAACTTCCAGACCAGGTTTGTTTCCTCTTTAGGGTTGATGCCCAGCATGCCGAACTCGACAAATTCGTAGGGCTGCACCTTCCCGGTCCAAGTGGCACCCACGATCTTGCCGCTGTCGTCTTTCTTGAAATCGATTTTCCAACCCGGTTTGAATTCGAAGTCGTAAATCTGAAGTCCTGCGGGGAATTCGCCTTCCACCCGAATCGTGTTGACCTGCTTCTCGTTCGGGACGCGCATCGTGTATTTCTCGCGGAGCGCCTGGCGCAGATTCGGTGGGAGCGATCCTGATATGCGCGAAGGCCATGGTGGTACAAGCAAGTGCGAAAGCGCTTCGGATGAGCACATGACGTGGGGAAATGTTCACTTTGTTCTCCCTTGAAGAGATTTGCGTGTAGCATAGCCTAAACCCAATGCCGAAACAAGTCAGTCACGAAAACATCCGATAAAAAGTGCGCCGAGAGCGATCCAATGCTTCGCTTGCCAGCCAGCGACAAAAACCGATGTCTTTCAGGAATTCTTCAGACTAGCGGGCCACAATGCGAAAGGGTGTGTGGATGGCAAACCTCCGGCTCCGCGACTAACCCCCACCGTCGCTACCATTCCCGGGGCGTAATTGTGTGCGTTGCCGTGGCCTTCTCTACGGCTTGCATTGCCCGTCTCGAAGGTCAAGCCAACCCGCCGCCTTCGGCTCCCGAACCAGCGACGAAGCACATCTTCGGAGTCTTTCCAAATTACAACACTTCACCAAGTCTTTCTCCCTATGTGCCGATCACTTCAAAAGAGAAATTCAAGATCGCGAGCGAGGACGCTTTGGACCCTGGTGGAATTGTGGTTGCCGCGGCCGCTGGAGGATTCGCGCAGTTGCTGAACTCAAATCGCGTTTTCGGGCAAGAGCTATCTGGATACGGCCGTTATTTCGCGGCGGCGTACGGAAACCATGTCATCGGCGACTTCATGACGGAGGGCGTCTACCCAAGCTTGCTTCATCAGGATCCAAGATACTTTCGAAAAAGTACCGGGTCCGCAGGCTCCCGTTTAGGGTACGCCATCAGCCGGGTATTCTGGACGCAGACGGATGCAGGGGGGACGGCGTTCAACTATTCCCGAGTACTGGGGACTACCAGCACCGTCGCGATTTCTAGCTTGTATTACGCCCATCATCGGGATGCATCCATCTCCGCTGATGCGCTCGGCGTCCAGCTGGGCGCGGCCATGGCGGCCAACATCCTCAAAGAGTTTTGGCCGGATCTATTGCGAAGGATATCGCGAAAGCATTAGGCACGAACCTTAAGTCTTTCGCAAAACCAGCGCCGAATTCTTACTTCCGAACGCAATGCAATTCGCCAGCGCGTACTCGCAGTCGATTTGCCTGGCTTCGTCCGGGATGTAGTCCAGATCGCATTCGGGGTCCGGATCGTCGAGGTTAATGGTCGGAGGAGCGACACCGTCTCTCATCGCGAGTAACGTTGCCGCCACCCCTGCCGCTCCACAGGCGCCTTGCGGATGCCCGATCAGACTTTTCAGCGCCGAGCCTGGTACCCGGAATGCATGCCTCTTAAATGCGAGACGCGTGGCGCGTGTCTCGATCCGGTCGTTCAAATCCGTGGCTGTCCCGTGGTAGTTGATATACCCAATCTGCTCCGGTCCGATTCCTGCTTCTTCCATCGCCAGAGTCATAGTATGCGCGGGCTCTTCGCCGCACTCCTCCAGGCGTACCCGATGATATGCCTCGCAAGTTGAAGCGTATCCGACGATTTCGCCATAAATCTTCGCACCGCGTGCCCGTGCGTGTTCCATCTCTTCCAGAACAAAGAACCACGCGCCCTCGCCCAGCACGAATCCGCTGCGGTCTCTCGAGAAGGGCCGCGATCCTCGCGTCGGCTCCTGATTCCAATGAGACGTCAAGATACGCATCAGCGTGAAGCCGCGAACAATCAAGGGCGCGATGGGCGCGTCTACTCCGCCGGCCAACATCCACGGCGAGATGCCCCACTGGATGTTATGAAAAGCATTGCCCAGCGCGTCGGTCGAGGAAGTGCATCCTGTCGATATGATGTGGCTCGGCCCGCGAAACCCAAACCGCATGGAAACCTCACTCGCCAGCGTGCCGATCGTCCCAGTCGGGACAGCGTACACGCTGCACTGCTTCTCGAGCCCGCGGTAATAAAGCCGATACTGTTCCTCAGTAAATTCCTGCGAGCCACCGCCCGACCCGATGAGCACTCCGATTGTCCTAAGCTGCTCCCGGGACATTCGCTTTGGCTCGATCCCTGCGTCCGCTACCGCCTCGCGAGATGCCGCAACGGCGAGGGGGACGGCGCGCGACACATGCTGCCGTTCCTTTGGCGCCACAAAAAGGGATTCATCGAAATCCGTCACTTCGCCGGCGATCTGAACCTTGTGACTCGAAGGGTCGAACCTCGAGATGCGGCGTATCCCGCTCTGTCCCCGCCTTGTGGCGTTCCAGAAGGCTTCTCGTCCAATCCCATTCGGGCTCACTGCGCCCATCCCGGTGACGACCACCCTGAGTTTGACTGCCGACCTCGTATCCATGTTCTTCGCTCTCTCTTGCATTATTGCTGTAAAACGGCAAATCGACTGACCGAAAAGCAAAACAGTCTTCATTATTGGCGCGCGAAGATTTGGAAGTCGATTTCCACTTCGTTCTTGACCTTGATCGTTCCGCCACCGATGCTGAGGGGCTTGATTCCAAAATCAGTTTGTTTGAGAACTGTGTGTGTCGTGTACGGCTCGCCGGCCTGTTTCACAATCAGGCTGACCGCTTTGGTGACACCGTGTAAAGACAGATCACCATCAACCTTCCATTGGCCGTCGGCCAGTTTTTGGACGTGTGAAGAGCGGAAGGTTATCTCGCGAAACGTCTTCGTCTCCAGTGTCATCTCCTCCATATGTGTCTGGATAGTTGCCTGATCTTTCGTATCGATTTTGGGGTCAGGCTGGACGGTCATCTTCGCGGTTTCAACTCGGAATTCGATGTGCGGAGTGCCAGACTCCAGGATGGTGCCGGAGGATATTGGCGCGGTGATGGTATGGTCATGGGCGGCAGCTGAAAACAGCCCGGATTTGCCAACGTGAATCGTAATGCTGCTGCGCTGTGTGTCGATGGCCTTTTCTTGCGCCACAAGCGGCGCTGCCGCCACAATCGCCGTGCAGAGAGCCAGAGTGCTAAGCCGCATAAGAATAAATCTTTCCTAAATTTCGTTCAAAGATTGCGGCCGGAAGCATACCTGTCACCACCTGACGCCCCGCCGCGATGAACAGGTTCTCCCACTGCCCGATATGCCCCATGAGAAGGGAGCGCTGCTGTACATGGCGAGTTCGGCGGCGGCGCAGCGATTCATAGCGGCGGAGAGCTAACTCCGGAGTGGCCTCTTTGCAAAACGATTTTGCGAGAACCAGCGCGTCTTCCAGCGCCATGCAGCCGCCCAGTCCGAGGTTCGGCGTGCAGGGATGAGCAGCGTCCCCGAGTAACATCACTCTCCCGTGTCCCCAACGTTTCAAGGGCGGAAGATCGTACGCCCCATTTTTCAGGATGGCGCCTTCTTCGGTCCCGGCGATCAGGCTTTCAACCGGCTCGTGCCATCCTGCGAACATCCGCAGAAGCTCGCGTTGACGCCCTTCGGTCGAGTCGACGTGATCAGGATCGGTATTCGCTGCAGCATACCAGGTGAACCGGTCGGCGCCTGTATGGAGAATACCGAAGCGTTTACCCCGGCCCCAGGTTTCGCTATTCGAACCGTCCGGAACAGAGCCTCTCAGACGTGCCAACCCCCGCCAAACGGTGTAACCGCGATAGATGGTTTCGTGAACTCCCAGTGATTGAGAACGGACCCGGGAGCGAATACCATCGGCGCCGATTAAGAAGTCATGCTCCACGGAAACACCATTAGAGAAGTGAATTCCTACGCTTGATTGTTGCCGTTCCAAATGTGCGAAATCGTGGCCGAGACGAACACGGTCCGCCGGAAGCGTGGAGATCAGTGCGTCCAGCAGATCTGACCGGCGGGTGCACAGGGCAGGTACTTCGAAATGGCCCAGTCCGATGTTCATCAGGATGGAGCCTGTACTGGACCGAACGAGGAAACGGTGGTTCGGGCCGCTCAACGCCACCACTCGTTCGAGCAACCCCAGTTCCTTCAGCACTCGCGTGGCGTTGGGCCAAAGCATCATGCCCGCGCCCACCTCGCGAAGTTCGTTCGCTCTTTCGTAGACCGTCGCATCAATGCCTGCGCGGTGAAGCGCGACGGCCGCGGCTACGCCGCCGATTCCACCACCGACGATGCCGATATTGAATTTAAAATTACCCATTGCCTGTTTCTATTTGTGTTTGATTGAAACTTTCCGTTTGAGATCTGGCCAGAATTCCTTGAGGATGCGATCTCCGAGAAAATTGAATTATCAGCGACCGGCCTTTCCGGTCAGAAATGGCGGTCTTCGATTTCACGTTGGTCGGGATGCAAGGATTCAGATGTATAAGGAGACGGCACGCGACGTTCCTTCGTTAATGACGATTCGTTCATTTGGGCCACACTCGAACCCCGATGAGGGCTCATCGTTACGTTTATATCGAGAGGTTTATATCAAGGGAAGATGACCCCTGAAGAACCGCTGGATGACGATCTGTTCATCAACGCAAACTTTCTCGCAAGACGGGCCGATACACAAAGCAGGAGTCAAGAACACATATGATCAATCCAGTTTCTTCCACATCCGAAGCATCACAGGCCGTTGCCCAGCAGAATACGGCGCAATCGAAGCCACAACCGGCTACGTCTTCCAACCCGAAGGACTCGGTTCGGCTGAGTCCGGGGGCGCAGGCGCAAGCGGCTGGCGACGTCGATCACGACGGCGACAGTCATTAACCGGAACGCCGCCTCACCGAGTGGGGCGGCGAATCCGCGAGTCAAACGCCACAGGTGTCGATTCCGGAGAGGAACCTGCACGAATGCATTAACATCAAGACATGCGGGTTCTGCTGGTGGAGGATGAAGTCGAAATTCAAAGCTTCCTGCAGCGTTCGTTGACTGAAGCCGGATACCAGGTAGAAGCAGCGGGGGACGCCAGGACCGCCGAGCGCATGACCATCGAGAGCACGCATGACGTACTGGTTGTCGATCTCGGCCTGCCTGACGAAGACGGCCTCAGCCTGATCCTTCGGCTGCGACAGCTTGGGTTACGCGCACCGGTGCTCATCCTTTCGGCCAGGCGTTCGGTGGATGACCGTGTGCGAGGGCTCGAACAGGGTGGCGACGATTACCTGACCAAGCCATTCGCGCTTGCCGAATTGCTTGCACGGTTGCGCAATCTGGTGAAGCGAAACAGCTCTTCGGTCGCCGAGGCCGCTCGCCTGCGAGTGGTCGATCTCGAACTGGATCTGCTTAGGCGTGAGGCTTCCCGGAGCGGCGAGATCCTGAATTTGACGCCGCAGGAATTCGTACTCCTGGAATATTTGTGCCGAAATGCAGGGCGCGTTGTCACCCGGTCCATGATCCTTGATGAAGTCTGGGGTATGCGGATACAGCCGGATACCAATGTCGTTGATGTTCATATCTATCGCCTACGCGGGAAGGTAGACACGGATGGGCGTCGACCCCTCATTCGAACGCTGCGAGGTGTGGGCTATGTTCTCAATGACCGCTAAGCCGATCATGCGGAGCGCTGCCTGGCGTATTTCCATGTGGGCTACGCTGGCGTTCGCCTGCGGCACCATGGTCGTCTTCATATTTCTTCATCAGTTTGTTGCCGGGGATATCCAGCGGAGGACCGATGCCTGGCTGGCCGGCGAAGCTGGAGTTCTCAGCGATGTGGCGGAGCGAACTCCGAAAGGGATCCTCTACAGACGAGTTGTCGGAGAGGTTGCCGAACTCGCGAGCCGGGAGGTACCGCACAAGCGAGGAGTCAGATCCGGGCTGAATGATTCAGTGTTCTTCCTTCAAACCGCCCCCGATACCTCCGTGGGTTTGTGGGTGGGAGCAGGCGATGTAAATACCCATCTCGCTGCGGTCAAGAACAGCAGGATTGTCCCGGATACGCCGACCAGCGTGCGCATAACCGGTTTTGATGCGCCGTTTCGCGTGGTCTGCGTCAGGATGAACAACGGAGGACAGATTTACCTTGGCCTGTCCGAACGAGATCAACTGCGAGTGCTGGGGAATTTACGTCTTCGCTTCGTTCTTCTATGGTTGCTGATCGTCTTAATAGGCTCGGCTATCGTGTTTTACAGCACGCGGCGAGTGTTGCGCCATATTCAGGAGATCACCGAAGCTGCTTCGAGGATCGGTGAGGCTGACTTGAGCAGCCGGGTTCCTACAACGCGCAGAAACGATGAAGTCTCACAGTTGGCAATCACATTGAACCGTATGCTGGATCGCATCGAAAGATCGGTTCACCAACTACACACTATCACCGGATCGCTTGCCCACGATCTTCGGAGCCCGCTGACAGCGGTACGCGCCAAGCTGGAGATGTCACTGACCGCAGGCGCACGGGATGAGGAGTCGGAATCGATCGTATCGGCCATTGAGGACATGGATCGTCTTACCGAGTTTCTGAATAAGTCCCTGGACGTTGCCGAAGCCAAAGCAAATGCGCTCAGGCTGAACCGCGTTGCGGTCGACCTGAACGATCTTCTGAGAGTAATGGTCGAGCTGTACGAACCGTCCATGTCGGAAAAAGGACTGCGTGTGAACCTATGCAGCGCGGGGGCGTTGGAGCTCTCCGCGGATGCCGCTCTTCTCCATCGCACGATCGCCAACCTTTTCGATAACGAATTGAAGCATCTGCCGACCGCATGCACCGTCACAATTTGTCTCAGCAGCTCGGAAGACTCCGCTTTGCTCGTCGTGGAAGACGACGGGCCGGGCTTCGAATCGGACGTCCTCTCGCAAATCTTTGAGCGTCGTGTGAAGGGGCGAAACTCGACCGGACACGGCTTGGGTCTGGCGTTCGTCGAAGCTGTCGTGCGCGTTCATGGCGGGACTATTGAGGCGTCGAACGGTAGCGAGGGCGGCGCCCGGCTAACCATCACCCTCCCGCTCGCCGTTCCTTCAACGAGCCCTCTTTCCCCGACTTTGGTCCACGCCTGAATCACAACACCATCTGTTCACGCGATGTAGGCTCTACTTCTTTGTGACCCGTCGCCCAATAATCATTTTCACCAGCAAGTGGTCGGTCCCACCGGTTAACCCCACGCCCACTCCAAAGTTGAATTCCCATTTGGGGCTGAAGTTCAGATCGGTGACGGCGAAGATCTGTTGCTGTTGTTGTTGTAGCGGGTCGAAGCCGGTAATCGGGCCGAGCGCGCCATAGTATTCAAAACCCGCATTGACAACCTTCGTGACATCGTAGCCAACCTTAACGTTAGGAGAGAATGTCACGCCTTGTGGAACCGACGGTCCATGAAACGAGCGGTCGATGGTCGGGTTGAAACACAGATACAGCCTGCCGATGGTCTTGTCCACAATCGGCCGGATCTCGATCGTCCACGTGTCCGGCGAGTACACGGCGCGCTGGTAACCGATCTCCGTCGACAAACTGACTCCCACCGGCCACTTCCACGATTCCGGAACGGCGACCCGCGGCCGGATATGATCGCCCACCCATTGCCAGCCGACCCGCGAATCCGCGCTGGTGAAGACGTAAAAGCCAAGTTCGAACCAGTCGCTGAAGCCGTGCGTGATTTCGAGGGTCTCGTGTAACTGGTGCTCGGTGGGGTACTGGCCGTCGACGACAGTCTTGCTGCCCTCGAAGGTGAAGTTGCTGTGAAGCTCGAACATGGTGGCGCCGGGCGAAACCAACTCGGAACCGTACACCTGAATCTCATAACTACCTTGCGCATACAGAAGCCCGAATGGAGCCGAGGCGAGGGCCGTGAGCAGCAGAATTCGCGTTAGGGGTAGCATCAAGTATTTGTTTATATCTCCAGAAAATGACTCCTGAAAAACGCCAGCATGACGAGATGTTCATCTTCGGAGCTTATTCCTTCCTCGGGCAACCTGTCCCAGTAAAAGGACGTCAAACAGTCCTAGTCGCGTCTCTATGCGCAAATCTGCCAGATTCATTCTTCTCTCCGTTCCCTGCGCCTTCGTACTTGCTCTGGCGGGCTCATCGTCGGCGGCGACCGCACCTCACGAGAGCGAGCTCTACGCCGGTTGGCTCAAGATGTACGACCTCCAATTCGACGATGCACACCGCGTCTTTGCCGCCTGGAAACAGAGCCACCCGGACGATTCACTTGGTCCAGCATCCAACGCCGCGGCCTACTTATTTTCCGAGCTGGCCCGATTGGGCGCTCTCGAATCTGAATTATTTGTCAACGACACCCGCTTCAAAGACCGCGCAAAGTTGCAGTCCGATCCGGCCAGGAACGCACTGTTCGTTCAGGAGATCGCCCAGGCGGAGCGTCTGGCGGATGCGGCATTGCAAAGATCCGGCGCCGATTCCAATGCGCTACTCGTCAAGTCTCTGACCTTGGGTTTGCGCGCCGATAATGCGGCTCTGATCGAAAAACAGTCCTTGGCCGCGTTGAGCTACACAAAGGAGGCACGCGTCTTTTCCGAGAGACTGTTACAGGCGAAGCCCGAGGCCGGCGACGCGTACTTTGGTCCGGGTATGGAGAACTATCTCTTGAGCCTGAAGCCCGCACCTCTGCGTGTTCTCCTGCGAGTGACGGGCTCCAACGTCGATCGCGAGAGGGGCCTCGAAGAGATTCGCGAGACGGCGCTTCACGGTCATTACCTGGAACCATTTGCAAAGCTGCTGCTGGCGGTGGCGGCGTTGCGCGATAACAATCCCGTCCGTGCACGCGAACTCCTTGGGGATTTGCACAGCCGCTTTCCGGACAACGAACTGTACATGCGCGAGATGGACCGCATCGATAAAGGAGCGCGTTGAAGGAGCCGACGCCAACAGCGCATCTAAGAAACGAATAATGGCATCTTCCACCCTGCTCACGCCCAGTTCCGACCGTTCCAGATTCAAAACTGTTCTTTGGATCTCCCTTGGTCTCACTGCGCTCTTTGTCTTCGTCACTTCAGAAGCACTTCTTCTCGGCGATTACCCCATGTACCACATCTACCGTCTGCAGGTCATCGCCGACCGCCATCTCCTCATCCCCCATACACTCTTTAGCCTCATCGCTCTACTCGCAGGCCCTATACAGTTCTCGTCGCGTCTTCGCCAGCGTCACCTGAAATTCCATCGCGTACTTGGCCGCATCTACGTCATCTCGGTCTTCATCGGCGCCTTGAGCGGGATCGCCCTCGCCGCCGGCCGTCCCGGCTTGCCAGGAACCTCGATGCAGGCCGCGGCCTGGATCGTCTGCACCACAGCCGCATTCATAACCGCGCGTAACCGCCAAACCGCCCAGCATCGCCAATGGATGGTTCGCTCCTATGCGGTCACGTTTACCTTCGTCTCCAGCCGGGTACTGAATCTCTGGCCCCGCTACTGGAGCCATCTTGGCGACACCCTCGCCGCCGTCGGCGTCATCGCCTTCACGCTCGCTTCACTGCTTGTCGTCGACCTGGCCCTCAGCTGGCGCGAGCTCACCACCCGTCGTGCCTGAGGGTCGCCGGGCTTTGAGAGCTTTCAATATGAATTCATTCGCGCCCAATCGTGTCATATCGACTGCGTCTTCATCTAGTGGGTACGGCCAGATCCCGTCCGTCGCGTCGGATCACGGCGCCGGATTGACATGCGCTGGGCTGAGCAATGATTGTCAGTCGGCGGGTATTGCCCCGAGAGACTAAGCGGCTCCGGCACTCGGATTACGATTGTGGCTCTCATAAATTTCAAGTCATTCTGGGATCATTAGGTTTCCGATGTCCCCGAGGTGACTGGTTAAGTCGATGAGTGTCCTGTGTCCGTTCCTTCTCACACTGTCTTCAGTGTTCCGCTCGCGCACCGCCCTCCAGGTGGAGATCCTGGCGTTGCGCCATCAGATCGGTGTGCTCCGGCGCTCCGCCAACAAGCGGCCGAAGTTGACCGAGGTGGATCGTGTGTTTTGGGCGTGTCAAAATCAACCTCCCTCTCAGATTTGACTTGCAATTTCTCCGGGCCGGAGTGATGGATTGTGTCGACCGCCACCCGGTCAGGAGTAACACGATGAGCACCAACACAATCGATACGGGGAGAACCACGACACCGGAAGCTGGCGCTCCGCAACCCAAGAGCACGCGCAAACCCGCCAAGAAGTCCAAGGCCGCAAAGAAGGCTGCCAGCAAACCCAAAGCTGAGCGCGCCAACAAGAAGGCCGAGGTCATCGCATTGATGAAGCGCGCCAAGGGAGCGACGTTGGCCGAGATCATGGCCGCGACGGGCTGGCAAGCCCACACTGTGCGCGGCTTCGTCAGCATCCTCGGCAGCAAGGGAGGGGAGAAGATCGAGTCCTCGAAGACCGACGCCGGGGAACGCACATACCCATCGCGAAGTAGTTTTCCGCCGTCCTGCCCAAACGCCACTTCCTGGTTCTACCCTGGGGCGGCGTTGCTCGTTAATTTGGCTGCATTGCCCAACAAGTGACGTGACGGACCGGTCGCCTCCAAACCATTGCCGGTCCGAAATGTTCGACAGTGAGGCCACAAAAATTGACTGCTATTTCGAGCACAGGCGCGCCATCTGAAACAGTACACGGTGATTAGTTGCAGTTCCAGCGCCTTGGCACCCCGGGCCGAACAGACCTGTCAACAAACGGAACCTGTCAACTGGAGAGAACGGAGAATTTGGCGTCGAAAGGCACGCGGCGGGAACGCTACACGGTTCGACAACAGGTCACGCGTCGCATTGAAGAGAAAGCCAAAAACCGTAACACGTGCCAAATGTTTGGGATAACGGTGCGGTTTCGAGGCGATGCGATGCTGTCAACAAAACCGACATTTGAGTTCGAACTTGAAGTTGTGGCTCCCCGGCATGGATTCGAACCACGATTCACGGCTCCAAAGGCCGCTGTCCTACCATTAGACGACCGGGGATCTCTCGGCGGGAATTACAGCACCAGTGTAGCATCCGAGCGCCGAAACGGAGCAAGCCGCCGCTCGCACCCACTAGAATGGTAGCAGTGCTATTGCGCGTGCACTTCTTTCCGGGCCTCTGCCTGCTTATTCTCGGCCTGGGCCTACAAGTCCCGATCATCCGCTGGTTGCTGGATTCCTCCCGCCGCCGCGGTCTGATCTGGCTGGGCGCGTTTGTCTCCAGTGCTTTGCTCGTGGCTGGTTACCTGCTGGAATTCCAGCGAGTGCTGGTGCGCTTCCCCGTCGGGTGGTGGACTTGGCTGGAATGCGCCTCGCTGGTAGAGACCATGTGGTTGATCGGTTTGTCACTGGCTCTGTTGGTTTGGGGCACAAGCTCGCAATTCGACCCCTCCAGGCGGAAACTTCTGCAAGCGGTGGGCGCCGGCCTGTGCATCGCACCCGTGGCGGCCACCACCTTTGGGATTGTGCGCCGCAACCAGTTCCGGGTTTCCGAGGTATCGGTCCCCATCCCCAATCTGCCCAGAGATCTGGAAGGATTGCGGATCGTGCAAATCACTGACATTCACTTGAGCCCGTTCCTGAGTGAGCGGGAATTCGCCAGGGCGGTGGACATGGCGAACGAAACGCGCGCGAACATCGCTCTGGTGACGGGCGATCTGATCACCCGCCCCGGCGATCCGTTGGATGCCTGTCTGGGTCAGTTAGCGCGCCTTCGCGCAGACGCCGGCGTTCTGGGGTGTCTCGGGAATCATGAGATTTATGCCAACACCGAGAACTATGTCACCGAACAGGGACGCCGTATCGGAATCGAGTTTTTGCGGCATCGGGCCAAACAGCTTCGATTTGGAAATGCCACCATCAACTTCGCGGGAGTCGACTATCAGAAGATGCACAAGCCTTACTTAATAGGCACGGAGCAGTTGATTGTTCCAGGCGCCCTCAACATCATGCTGTCGCACAACCCGGACGTTTTTCCCGTGGCCGCCGCGCAAGGCTACCATCTGACCATCGCCGGCCACACGCATGGCGGCCAGGTGGACGTCGAAATCCTGCATCAGCACCTCGATGTTGCACGTTATTTCACTCCCTTTGTCCAAGGGCTCTATCGGCGGGGCAATTCGTCCGTCTATGTGTCTAACGGGCTGGGCACCATCGGCGTACCGGTCCGGCTGGGCGCTCCGTCTGAGGTATCGGTTCTTCGCCTGTGCGCTATCTGATTCTGAGCGACATTCACGCCAACTGGGAAGCGCTCGGCGCCGTGCTGACGCGCGCGGGCTCGGCCTACGATCGCATCGTCTGCTGTGGCGATCTGGTCGGGTATGGCGCCGATCCGGATGCGGTGGTGCGCTGGGTTCGAGAAAACGTCAGCGGGATCGTGCGCGGCAATCACGACAAGGCCTGCGCCGGCTTAGAGGACCTGGAGTGGTTCAACCCGGTGGCGCGCCTGTCGGCCCTTTGGACGCAAGCGGTGATTCAGCCGGAACACGCCGAATACTTGCGCGGTCTGGCTCAGGGTCCGGAGCAGATCAACGGCTTTCAGATTCTACATGGCTCACCGCTCGACGAAGACGAATATGTGACATCGGAGCAAGACGTGGCGCAAGTAGCGCCCTATCTGGATTGCAGCGTTTCTTTTTTCGGACACACCCATTTGCAGGGCGCCTTTCTATGCCATCGCAATGGAGTGAAGCGGCTGATCGGAGCGGATCCGGAATCGAGCGAAGAGGAGATCCCGCTCGAGCAGGATGTGAACTACCTGATCAATCCGGGTTCGGTGGGACAGCCGCGCGATGGCGACCGCCGCGCCGGTTATGCAACGTACGATTCCGGAACGCGACTGGTCACCCTCTGCCGCGCCGAATACGACATCGCTTCCGCGCAGAAAAAGATTATCGACGCAGGCCTGCCGGAACTGCTCGCGCTGCGCCTGAACGCAGGCCTCTGATGCCGGTCCATCACTTATCTAATGAAAGAGCGTACGCTCTACGCGCTACTGGCGATGGCATTCGCCGCGTCGCGCCTCGGTTACTATCTGCTTGGCGTCCGCTTTGACGCTCGGCCGGTTCTCCACTACTACCAATTCCTAGATCCGGAGCTGTTGAAGCACCGGCTTTTCGAGAGCCTGTTCTATCTGCACGTCCAGCCTCCGGGGTGGAACCTCTACACGGGCGCCGTTTTGAAGCTCTTCCCGGCATCCTATCCTATTGCCTTCCGCTTCATTTATCTAATGCTCGGGCTCGGAATTTGCTGGTCGATCTTTTACTTGATGCGGACCTGCGGAGTAAGTCGCTGGCTGGCGCTTACTTTGGCGACTTGGTTCATCGTAAGCCCGGCCGTCGTGTGCTTTGAGAACTACCTGCTCTACGAATATCTGGTTTCGTTCTTACTTCTCGCGGCCGCCGTCGCGCTGGTTCGATTCGTTCGAGATTTCCGATTCCTTTGGGCGAACCTGTTCTTCGCGGCGCTTTTCGGACTGGTTCTTGTAAGAAATATCTTCCACCTCGCCTATTTCGCAGCCATCATGCTCACGCTAGCGTGGCTCTTCCGATCGCACCGCCGCACCGTGTTGCTCTGCGGCACGCTGCCCTTGCTCGCGATCCTGGCTCTCTACGCGAAGAACGCGATCCTGTTTGGAAGCTTCTCCGGCAGCACTTGGATGGGCATGAATATGGACGTCATCACAGCTCATCAATTGACCGCCGAAGAAGCAAGCACCTTCATAAGGCGAGGCGTAATCTCGCCCGTTTCTCTGCTGGATCTGGGCACACCCATCAGTGCCTACGGACCTTTCATCAGAACGCCCGCGCCCACCGGAATCCCCGTGCTGGATGACTGCGTCACCTCTACCGGCGCTACCAACTTCAATTGCGCGGCGTTCTTGGAAGTCCAACGGAGCTATACGCGGGATGGGCTGGCCTTGTTGAAGAATTATCCGGTGGTCTATCTGCGCTCTGAGGAAGCAGCCTGGTTCAGTTACTTTCTACCCTCGGGAGATTATCCCTTCTTCGATCTGAATCGCCCAAGAATTCACGCCATCGACCGGTTCTGGAATATCGTGTTCTTCGGCCAGTTCCAGGAGGCGAGCGATCGCAAGGAACTGAGGCGCTTAGCCGCGAGCGGCGCCAGGGTATCGCTTGTGCCATACACCGGTGTGTTCCTCATGATAGGCCTGCCCGCGCTCTGGCTGTGGAGCATCAACTATCTCGCGGCTGGAGTTCGGCGGAAGACCCTGGATTCATCCATCGCGATTCTCATCGGCTTCTTACTGCTCAACCTCACTTATGTAACGGCCGTAGCGAATTTCCTGTCCAGCTTCGAGAATAACCGCTATCGCTTTCCGCTGGACGCGTTCTATGTCGTGCTTCTCGGGATTGCGTTGACTAAGGTACCGCCGCGGCTTGTATTGGCGTGGTCGCGACGACGTTGCCGCTCGAATCCAGGCGATCGATCGCGAAGTACAGCACTCGATTCGGCAAGCTTGGAATTGTGACGACGCACGCGGCGCTATTTGCGCAACTTTGGCGTGTCACGCTCTCATTGCTGAAACTGTATGGATCAGTGGGTGCGCCGGTGGGGATCTCCGTGGAGCAATCCTGCGCATACGCGGTGCATCGCAATAGATCGCCACCATTTTCCAGATAGCCGAAGCGGGCCCGTATATTAGCCGCGAATGGAACGCCCTGGAGGGTGACGCTTACTGGAACGAACGTTGTCCGATTCATGCTGTCGGTGGGAAAGGATGCCGGAATCCGATAGGCCACCCACTCCGTCCGCACGCCGTCCAACCAATACCCGGGACAAAACATGAACTGTGCGTCCGAAGTGGGACGGCAGTTACTGTATTCGTAAGTGGTTCCCGCGTGGCCATGCACGTATCCGAACTTGCGTGTCGTGATTCCGCTAAAATCCGTGCGATCGATGCGGAGTTGAATAGTCTGCCCGCTCCACGGTGCGGGTTGATAGAGGCACGGAATGGCTTGAGTGAACTGCGAACTCGCGCAGGTGGATTCCAAATCCGCCTTGGGAAGGCTCATATACAAATTGCCCACCGACGAGCCTTCCATACACTCATTGACTTGAAACGCTCGGCACATCGTCCAACTGGGCAAATCCGCCGTGTTGCCGGTGGTGGGAGCGCTCGCGTCGTGCGCCAGATAGCGGCCAGCGAACCCCACTAATCCGAGACGCTTGTAATCACTCGGCCCAGCCGCGCAGCAATCGGCCGCCACTCGATAAGTCTGGCCGGTTCCCGTAACCAGCGTCATCGACATGTTTCCCAGCGGCGCACCTCCATTCGACTCGATCCCGCCTCCTTGCGCGGGATTGAAGTGCCGGTAATCGACGAAGAAAGCCGGCGACGCGGTATTGGGCGCATAGGTACCGCTGTTATAGCTCTGCGTGAGTGCGTTGCTCGCGCCGTTGTTACTCCCCGCGAATGTTGGCCAGGAGGAAGCCGACGGTACCAAAGCACTCCACAATAGATTCGGAACCGAGGTGTCGACAGAGCCGATATAGCTTCCGCCGAACCAGGACTGCTGGTAGGAATACAAAGTCCCATCGCCAACCGCGCCGGGAGCTGAAGACCCATGCGAAGAGAAGCGTAGAGGATTGCTCTTGGTCCAGGTATGGGTTGCACTCGACGCGTCCAGTGCTGCCGCGTTGGTGGCGTAGGTCGGCGCCATGTACAGTAGCCAGGGGCTCGCATGCGCGCTGTTCGCAAGATCGTCCTTGCCTGGAAACAGCGGCGCCAGATAATTGTGCGCCGCCCAGCGCAGCAACCACAAATCGATATTCGTCGCACTGTTGTAAGTGGTCGAAAGCAAAACCAGGTTCTCATTTTGGCTTCCGGCATTGGTGAGTAACCAATCGCCAGGCTGCATATCCTGAAGTTTGGACCAACTGGCGTTCGCCGTACCGAATCCTGGCGTGTTGCAGGGAAACTCTTGCTTCTCAATATTGCCGTCGGCAAATGTGTACGACGTGTTGGGGTTCTGTTGGCAAGGAGGCGACGCCACTTGCACCTGGATGCAGTTTGCCGTCCCAGAGAAGGACGCATAAGGCGCAAGCAGATTGGCGGGGCAAGTGTACGCTTCGGTTGCGCCGATGCTGGTACTCGAATCCCAGACGGCGCTCGACCCCGCGCCCGCGCGATCCACCGCAATGACGTTCATCTTGAACGAATCTGGAAACACCACGTTCGTTGCGCCCGTATCCTGCTGCGGATCGATCACAGCGAAGCGCCAGGTCCCCATGGTGAGCACCGGCGCGTCGTGCAATCCGCACCACCGGCAATCGCCTTCGTTCCAGCTATTCCGTATACTCTCGAGCACTCCAGCCGCAGTGTTGAAGGACGCCATGATGCCGATATGATTCTGAACATTTCCCATGCTCGCCGAGAAGTAACCGCCGTCGAATCCAGCCACAACCGGGCTCGCCATCCATCCCAGATCGAACCCGGGGTGCGCCGGCCCGACGGTTTGTCCCAGGTAATTCAATCCAGTTTGATATGCGCTCACCATTTGCGAACGAATGTCGTTGCCGCTACTGGATGGCGTTAAATTCGTCCACTGGAAACAGTCGTCGGCAATCGCGGTGTTTGGATTGTAGTTCCCATACGCGGGATAGGGGTGAAAAACGACATAGCCCGCGCATCCGGTGAACGTTTCGTTGTAGGTCAGCTTCCAGACGCGATTGTTCACATCAATGGTGTAAGCCGATGTTCCATCGACGTTGTCGAAGAAATAACCGCTCAAGCCGGCCGGACCAAATGGCACGCTATCGCCGTTCGTGTTGAGCCGTGCGCTGCCGGCGGGCTTCGAGCCCATGGCCAGCAACCGCGTCTCCGCGCGGACCGATCCGTCGCTGTTGAACGGCACCCAAAGCAGAAGCGCTTCTCCGCCCGCGCTATCCACTACATTGGTCAGGTATCCCGTCAGCGGTGGATTGAGCGTGGTAGACCCGTCGGCCGTCATATCCACCGATACCGGCGCCTGGCTCATCATGCCAGTATCGCCATTGCAACACGCGCTCGGCATGGTGGCGTAAGCATAGTTCACGCCGAGGCTCACACTGGCATTCGATCCGGTATTTGACTTAGTAACTACCACACCGAAGTTTGCAGCCACATACGACACACCGGTCAAGGTGCCGGCGTCTTCCACTAAACTTAAAGCCGACGAGCTACTGATGCTGCTGACATGAAAGTAAGTGCCATTGATCAGGATCGGAGTGCCGCTCACCCAGTCTGTATCGAAGTACTTCTGCGTGCCGCTTGGACTCTGCAGCGTTACTACGTGTCCAGAAACGTTCACCGTCCCGGACGGAGGAACCACCAGATGATGCTGCGGCGTGAGGCCCCACGATAGGAAAGGAGGGTTCACTGCCAGTTGCGGGTATGTCCCCAGCATCGCCGGTGCACTGCTGGCACAAGCAGATGTGGTCACCGGATTCCCCGCCAAGGTTTGCCCGCCATCCATCGACAGCTGCAGCGTGATGGTCGTTCCGCCCACTGCCGCGTTGCCGCAATATACATTGAAAGACAAATCGTCGACGGTACATTTTGGATACCAGCCGGCGAACGTTGTTCCCGCGGGACAAGCGAAGTTCGCGAGTGGGATGAAGGCCTTGTCGGAGGGCCCGCCCGTGCCTGCCGAGAAACTGGACCCATTGGAGGCGATGCTGCCGAGGCTGGCCCACTGGCCCGTTCCGCTGGCATCCAACGGTACACCGAGAATACCGGAGTTCTGGGCAGCCAGACTCAGAGCCGATACGCTCATCATGCCGGGCGAAGTAACTCGCCAGAATTCCGTGCCGGTCACGGGATCCACATAGGATTGCTGTTGATTCTTCCAATTAATGAGCGGATAATCCGTGTTCCCGAACTTACTTGCATTAAACGGAACTGGATCGGGCGCGGTATTGCCCCATGCGACGGATCGAGTTGTAAACGTAGCGGCAACTTCTGCGTCGGATCCGCAAGTAACTCCGACCCAGTAAGTGGCTGCCGCGGCCAGCGCATCATTGCCGGTACGCGTGCCCAGAACAAATACGTGTGTGTTCGCCACAACAATGGACCCGGCGCGGGCGTCAGTGCTCGTGTTGTCGGCGAGGTCCGCAAGGTTTGAGCTAAACGCAGTGCCGCGTGACGCTTGATAGGTGCAAAACCCCGCCTGATCGGTTTGCACCGTGATTTTCGCCTGCATCTGAGTCGGTTCAATCGACGCGATAGAGGTATTCGCCTGGCAGGGAATACTCGCAATTACCAGCCACAACAAGTTTCGCATTGCTTAAAAGGATGACAGCGCCGCGCGCATCCAGACGTTAGTAGCGGTGCACAAATAGAAATACGATCCGTTCGTGGCCCAGGAGCCCATGGTGCAAGCGCTGCTGGATGTTCCGGGCGCCGCGGTACGCAGCCCGATTACCGAAGTGTCCGCGCTCAACTGCGTCTTGCCGGATATCTCAGTGCTCGTGATCCCTGGCCCCACCGTCACGCTCTTCGCACTGAGGAATGCTCGCTGGTCTGCGCCGCCGTTGGTAGCCCAGGTTCCGCTGGTGGCCGACCAGGTAAATAGAGGAACGGCGTCCGCCGGAAAAGCGGTCACACCGCTCTGTGCCACGCAGCCGCTGCTGCAGTTCGCAGTCACGTTGTGGCCCACGGTCAGCACTCCCGCGCTCGATACATAGATGAACGCTAGCCCGCTCCCTGCCGTGATGGCCACCGTCGCGCCGCCACTGAACGAATACACCAACGCACCGAACCGTACGTTGCACGGTGTGGATGTGGAGCAGTTGGCTCCGATGCTGAGCACCGTGGCGCTGGTCATTGTCACGGCAAAGTCGCCCAGCTGGCTGGCCATGGATGCAGCCGGCGGCCCTTGTTCCAGCGTCCAGGAGTTGGAGGTGGTGCAACCGTAGACGTTCATTCCCGCGGCCGCGTCCAGCCGGTAATACATTTCGCCTTGACCGCAGGAGGATGGCAACCCGGTACCGGACTTAAATGGCTTGGTCGCGCTGGCGCCCGAGAAATCGACGTCCCGGGTCTGCAGACGCAAATCCAGTTGGGTGAGTTGGCCGTAAACTGAGCTGGCGAACATCGCGAGCGGAACAATTCTGCAAATAAGCATGCGTCCCAAGAGTTCTCCTTTGGCGCCTACAGTCTCCCACGCGAACGGCCAGGTGACCTACGCGCGCGTGCACGTTGGATTTATGCGTAAGCCATGCGTTTACTTCGTCTGATGGCCGGGTAAAAAATCTTGGGAGAATTGTGACTGCCGAAATGGCACTTACTCCTGTGTCCCGTAACTGAGCCGCCTTCTTCCAGCGCCCTTCTCAGAACGCTTCGCCCGGCTGGCCGGCCCGCTCCCGCGGAGAACCTCTTTACGACCCTTGGGTTCGTTTTTTATTCGCTCTATGTCCTCTCAGGATTCGCGAACGACTGGTCACTGCACCTGTTCGGAACGAAGGCCTACCTTTCCACCGTCACCCTATTTCTGCTTCCCATCGCGTGGCTCTTTTCGGGCCAGGCCTTGCGCGGATTACGTTCCGGCGCCGGCCTTTGCTGGGCGGCATTCCTGGTTTGGATGCTACTCGCCACTCCCCTGAGCGTTTGGAGAGGGGGTAGTGCCCAGATGGTCGCCAACTACGTTCCCCGCGCCTACCTGGACTTCTTCTACACCTGTACGTTCGTTACTTCTCTCCGCCGCTGCCGGCACTGGATGTACGTCCAGATCGGAAGCGCGGTTGCCCTCCTGCTGAGTTGCATGGCGTTTGGAAGCCTCGGCGACAACCCCAGCGAGGCCCGCTTCCGAATTCCAGACAGTTTGTTCTATGCCAATTCGAACGATCTGGCGCTTGCGCTGCTGCTTGGAATCAGCACATTCCTGTTTCTGTTCCACCGAGACTCCGTCGCGGGACGCGTGGCCGGTGTGGCCGGAATCATGCTCTCCACCTTCTACGCGTTCCGCACTGGATCGCGAGGCTGCGTCATTGCCGCGGTCGCCATGCTGATCTTGATCTTCTCGTTGAGCCGGAGCAAGTGGATGGTAGGGGCGCTGGGACTCCTCGCGCTCGGCATTGCGCTCGGAGCATCCATGGGTGGCGAATCACCTGGCGGCCGCGAATCGTCCGGCACACTGCATCGCTTGTCTTTACTCGCTACCGACGTCCCCCCACCCACCGACCCGTTCCATCCGTCGGATGCCGATGTCGGCAGCGTGGCCTCCCAAGTGCAGCGCGAGGAGCTCTTCAAAACCAGCCTGCGATATACGCTGAGCCATCCTCTATTTGGAGTTGGCCCCGATCAATTCTCCGCCGCCGTGAATGAGGACGCGGCGCGCACCGGCCAGCAAATGCCGTGGCTTGGCACCCACAATACCTACACCCAAATCTCGAGCGAATGCGGCATACCCGCCCTGCTCTGCTACGTTGCGGTGATCGGCCTGTGTTTCCGTTCGAACCTTCGTCTCTATAGAAGAACTCGCGACCGCCCCGCTGATCGCGAACTGGCCGGCCTCAGCGGCTGTCTGCTGGCGGGCATTTTGGTCTTCACGATCAGCGCGTTTTTCTTCCACATGGCCTACAGCGCTTACCTGCCGGCCCTGGCCGGTTCGAGCGTTGCGCTCGAGTTCGCCGCAGACCCGCTATACTATACTGGGACTTAGGGTTTCGAGACTTCCTGGCTGCTCTTTTCGGCAGCCTCGCGTCCCCGCCATTCAGAAGTAGGAGCTTCACGCATGTTTGATTTATTTCGTAGCCGCGCCAAGGCCGTCCGCATCATGTTGGGCGCCATGCTCGCCATTGTTGCGGTCTCTATGCTGCTTTACTTGATTCCCGGCACGGGAATCACCGCCGCGGATTCGAGTAACGACCAGGTAATCGCTGAGATCGGCAAGTCGACTGTTACCGTGGGCCAGGTGCAGCAACAATTGCGCAACGTGCTGCAGAACCGGCAGTTGCCTCCGGAGTTTGCCGCCACCTATATTCCGCAATTGGTGGATCAGGCCATCGCGGAACGGGCCGTGGCTTATGAGGCGGAGCAGCTTGGATTTCGAGTTTCAGACCGCGATCTGGCCACTACTCTGCGCTCCTTCCAATTTGCTAACTTGCCTCCAGACCAATACCAGCAATATGTGGAGCAGCAATACGGGACCACAGTTCCGGATTTCGAAGAGAACGTGCGCGCGTTGGCCTATGAAGACAGCCTGACCATGATCGTCGCGGAGGGTATCATCATCACCCCCGCGGAGGCCGAGGCCGAATATCGCCGCCGCAATCAGAAGATCAAAGTCGACTACATCGCTTTTTCCGCCAGTAAGACGATGGCCGATATGAAGCCCACGCCCGAAGAGATCAATGCCTATTTCGCCCGGAACAAAGGCTTCTACAACGTGCCCGAGACCCGCGACGTGCAATTCGTCGTGGCGGATCAAGCCAAAGTGGCCGAAACCATCCAGATTACAGACGCGCAGATCCAGGATTATTACAACGCCCACCGGGACGAATACCGGACGCCCGAACGCGTAAAGGCTCGCCACATCCTGCTCAGCACCGCCAACAAGCCCAAGGAAGAGGTTCCGAAGATTCAGGCGCAGGCCGAGGCTCTGCTGAAGCAGATCAAGGCCGGTGGGGATTTCGCCGAACTCGCCAAGAAAAATTCACAGGACCCTGGATCGGCCCAAAAAGGCGGAGATGTTGGTTGGGTTTCGCGCGGCCAAATGGTAAAACCGTTCGAAGATGCGGCCTTCGCGCTCAAGCCGAACGAAATCAGCAATGTTGTCACCACCGAATATGGCTTCCACATCATTCAGGTGCAGGAGAGGCAGCCGGCGCACTTGCAAACCCTGGATGAGGTAAAGCCCTCGATTGTGCTTGCGCTGAAGAGTCAGACGGTTTTCGATCGCATGCAGGAACTGGCCGACAAAGCTCATGCCGAGCTGGTGAAATCGCCGCAGAACGCGCAGCAGATCGCGACCCAATTGAACCTCGAGTTCGTGACCGTGCCGGGCTATCGTCCCGGAACGCCCATCGCTCAGCTTGGCAATGACCCTCAGGTTGGCGCCTCCTTGCAAGGCATGAAGGCCGGTGAGGTGAGCCAGGTGATCCAGGCCGGCAACAAGCTGGCGGTCGCCGTGGTTACTGGCATTAAGCCGCCCCATCCGGCGGAACTGGCCGAGGTGGAAGCTCAGGTGCGCCAAGGTTATCTTCAGGGCGAGTCCAATCGAATCGTCGCTGAAAAAGCGGCCAAAGCGGCCGAGTTCCTCAAGCAGAATGGAGGCGACTTGAAGGCCGCTGCGAAAGCCGTGGGCGGAGAGGTGAAGAGCACCGATTTCTTCACTAGTTCAGGCGCAGCCGAAGGCCTCGGATCCGCGAGCGTTTTCGCCGATTACTTCGGCAAGCCCGTCGGCACAACCTTTGGCCCCTTGCCCGCTAGCGGTCAAACGATTGTCGGCAAAGTCGCGGATCGCCAGGACGCCGATATGTCGAAATTCGCGCAGGAGCGAGATACCATCATCGAACAGCTCAAAGGAAAGAAGAAGACGGATCGCCTGGGCCTGCTGCAGGACAGCATTCTTGCCGATCTCATTCAACGCGGCAAAGTGAAGAAACATCAGGCGGTCATCGACCGGCTGGTTGCGCAGTATCGCGGCTAGTAACTTCAATCCTCGATGATTCATGCTCTGCTGGACTTCCTGCGGACGCTTACCACGCCCGACCGGCTGATTCATTTGCTCTCCACGGTGCTTTCCGGCTGGCTGGGTTATGCGGCGCTAACCGCGATAGTTTTCACCGAGACCGGGTTGTTGGTAGGTTTCGTGCTGCCCGGCGATTCACTCCTCTTCACCATCGGCGTGGTGGCGGGCGCGGGGCAGTTGAACCTGACCATTATGATCGTGCTGTTGATCGCCGCCTGCCTGGCTGGCGATTGGTGCGGCTATCTGCTCGGCCGGCGCGCCGGTCCCGCGATCTTCAACCGGCCCGATTCGCGATTCTTCAAGCAGGAGCACCTGCAGCGCACCCACGCATTCTATGCCAAGCATGGTGGCAAAACCATCATTTACGCGAAGTTCGTGCCGGTGATTCGAACGTTTGCACCTTTCGTGGCGGGCGTCGCCAACATGCGTTACCGCAACTTCATCGTCTTTGATGTTTTCGGCGCCACGGGTTGGGTGATATCCATGACCGTGCTCGGCTCTCTGCTAGGCAGGATTCCCGTGGTCCAGCGCAATTTCGAGAAGTTCGTGCTGCTGGTTATTTTCGTGTCTCTGCTGCCGGTGATCATGCACGCAGTGCAGGGCATGCGGAATCGCAAGCCCGCTCTACAGCCGGGCGACTAAGCGTTCGATGGCCGCGCGTACCGCCGGATCGCGTTGCGCTTCTACCTCGTCGCCCTGCGCGACGCCCAGAGCCTGATTGAAAATCTCCTGCTTCAAACGGCTCTGCAGCCAGCCGCGTTCCTGAGACCATTCGCCGACCGATGGCTGGATGTTGCGCTGGCCGGCATACACCTCGAACTCCTCCAGTATCGCGGGCGTAACTTCGAAGTCGAGCTTCGTTTCGTGCTTCTGGATGAACTCGGTAGCGAAGGATGTGAGGATGCCGCTCGCGTCCAGAGCCACTCGCAATCGCGTGGGGGGGTCCGGCCCAATCGCAACATCGGGCTGAATTCCGCCACCGCCGGTAACGCTGCGGCCCGAATCCGTTCGAAATTGTTCCGCTTGCTTCTCGATCTCCAGGTGACCGCTGGCCAGCGGCTTCTGGATGGACCGGCCGCTAGGCGTGTAATAGAACGCGGTGGTCAGGGCCAGAGCCGTGTTGCCTGCCAAAGGAAATACATTTTGTACCAGCCCCTTGCCGAAACTCGGCTCTCCGATCACCACCGCGCGATCGTGATCCTGCAAGGCGCCAGTCAGGATCTCCGACGCGCTCGCCGACTTGGCGTTCACCAACACCGCCAGCGGAAACAGGTACGGACTGGCGGTCTTGGGAACGTCCACCGTTTGTTCCTCGATGCTTCGCCCTTTCACGCTGAGAATTTTCTGTCCAGGCTTCAGGAAATACGACGCCGCTTCGAGCGCGGCCTGCACCACGCCGCCAGGATTGTCGCGCAGATCCAGCACCAGCCCCTTCAAATTCTCTCCGCCCAGCTTCTCGATGGCGTCCTTCAATTGTTTCGCGGTCTGCGGATCGAATCCGTTCACCCGGACATATCCGATGCCGGGCTGCAATAGAAACGCGCGATCCACGCTCGGAGAATCCAGCAGTTCCGGATCCAGCACGAACGCGAGCGGGCGCGCATTCCCCGGCCGCCGCACAATCAGCTGCGCGCGATGCTGGTGACTCTCGCCCAGGAAACCCACAACTTGCTCGAACTGTAGCCGAGCCAGCTCCACGCCGTTCACCGCGACAATTTCATCGCCCGGTTGCAGCCCGGCTTTGGAAGACGGTGTTCCAGGCAGCGCCTGCAAGACAATCACGCGCCCCGGCAGCACCGAGACCACAGTTCCGAAACCCTTGCGTTCGGAATTCTCCATCTGCTTGAGCTGCTCGTTCTGATCGGGATCGAAGAAGATGGAATGCGGGTCCAGCGTGCGCAACATCCCGGGAATCGCTCCCTGATAAACCGCCTGTTGCGTATTCACGGGGTCGGCCGCTTGGGTCTCTACGATAGAAATCAGCTCCGTGAATCGCTTCAGCGTGTTTTCCAGGTCTTCGGTGGAAGGCGGCGTGGCGAACAGAAATAGAGCGGGTAAGAACATTTACTTCGAATATCGGAGACGTTGTTTCGTGCTGTGCCTTTGGATCGCCAGCTCAATCAACCGGTCGATCAGCTTCGGCATGGGCAATCCCGAATACTCCCACATCTTAGGGTACATGCTTATTGACGTGAATCCGGGGATGGTGTTGATCTCGTTGATAAACAGCTTGCCGGTGGCGCTTTCGAGCAAAAAGTCGACACGCGCCATGCCCTCGCACTCGACAGCCCGATAGCATTCCACGGCCAGCCTCTGCATCTCGGCCGTCTGTTCGGACGAAAGATCCGCCGGAATCACGGTCTTCGCCCGATCCAAAAGATATTTGTCGTCGTAATCGTAGAACTCGCGCGATGGCAGAATCTCGCAAGGAGTCGATGCGATGGGATTTTCGTTGCCGAGCACCGCGCATTCCAGTTCGCGGCCCGTGATGCCTCGCTCCACGATAACCTTGCGGTCATAAGCCGACGCCAGCTCCATCGCCGCCTTCAGTTCCTCGGAGTTGCGCGCCTTCGAAATGCCCACCGACGAACCCAGGTTCGCGGGTTTCACAAAGACTGGGTAATCGAAATCTAGATTGATCCACCCTCCAGAGCAGGGCACGACAGCATATTCCACGACCGGAAGCCCGCGCTCTTTCGCGACGCGCTTCATCATCTCCTTGTCCATGGAAATCGAAGACGCCAGCACGCCCGCACCGACATACGGCAGATCGGCGAGTTCCAACAATCCCTGCATGGTTCCATCTTCGCCAAACGTGCCGTGCAATACGGGGAAAACAACGTCGATTCCGGGATTGCCCCCAGGCTCCGGCAGGATCGGCCGCGGACTCCACTTGCCTTCCTTCGAAATCACATAGTGCAGCACCTTATACTTCTCGGTATCGATCGCATCGATGACCGATTTCGCCGATCGATGCGACACCTCGTGCTCGCCGGTGCGTCCGCCATAAATCACGGCCACATTTGTTTTCATCCCTTATAAAATCCTTTTGCCCATGGCCGACATCACCAATTCCACCGCCAAAATCGCGGTCCGGTTCGCGTCGTCGATCACTGGATTCACCTCTACGATTTCCATGGACGTCATCCGCCCCGTGTCTCCTAGCATTTCCATCGCCAGGTGAGCCTCGCGATAGGTGATGCCGCCCTGCACCGGAGTGCCGACGCCTGGCGCTTCTTGCGGGTCTACCACGTCCATGTCGAGCGAAACGTGAAACCCGGCCGTTCCCGCGCCCGCTACGCGAATGGCTTCCTCAAACACGCTCCGCATACCGCGCTCGTCGATGTCGCGCATCGTAAAGGCATGAACCCCGGAGCGCTGCACAATGTCTCGCTCCTGGCCGTCCACCGAGCGGATCCCCACCAGCGCGACATTGGCTGGATCCACTTTGGGCGAGTACCCAAAAATATTCGTCAGCTCCCCCGGTCCCTGACCGATACAACAAGCGAGCGGCATGCCGTGAACGTTGCCACTCGGGCTGCTGTCCGGCGTATTCATGTCCGTGTGCGCGTCGATCCAAATCAAACCCAGTTTTTCATTGCGGCGATGAAAGAACTGCGAGGCGCCCGATACCGTGCCAACCGCGATGGAATGGTCGCCACCCAGCACCAGCGGAAACTTGCCCGTCGCCAGCGCTTCAGCCACCATCTCCGCCACCTGTGTGCAAGTTGACGCAATCTGTGGTAAATATTTCGCTCGCGAATGCACCTCAGCCTGGCTCTCACGCTGGATCACGGGGACGTTGCCAAGATCCTCCACTTGATAACCCAGCTCGGCGAGGCGTCCATTCAAATTGGCGACGCGAACCGCCGATGGTCCCATGTCGACGCCACGCCGTCCAGCGCCCAAGTCGAGCGGCGCGCCGATGATCGCGATGTGCTTGGAACCCATAGCTAGAGCCAACGTGGCGCACGCACTCTTGCGTGCCGTGTCGAGACTCTTCTCGACACCGGGCGTCGGCACGAGCGCCGACGCGGCACGCACGAGTGCGTGCGCCACATGAGATACTGTGCCTTCATGGTCTCGTGCGATACAGCATTCGCGGGAAAGCGATGGTCTCGCGAATGTGCTCCAACCCGCACATCCACGCCACAAAACGTTCGATGCCCATCCCGAATCCGGCGTGCGGAACGCTGCCGAACTTGCGCAGATCCACGTACCAGTCAAACGCCTCGCGCGGAAGCTTGTGTTCCTCCAGCCGCTTCAACAGTAAATCGAGACTGTGGATGCGCTGGCCTCCGCCGATGATCTCGCCGTACCCTTCCGGCGCGATAAAATCCACGCCCAGGGCCAATTCCGGACGCTCGGGATCGGGCTCGAAATAAAACGCCTTGATCTCGGTGGGAAACCGGTCTACGATCAGCGGCCGGTCTAAACCTTCGGTGATGAGCGTCTCGTCCGTGTTTCCGAAATCGCCGCCCCATTGGATTTCGCTGCCCTTCTTCTGCAGCGCAACCACGGCGTCATCGTAGCTCACGCGTGGAAACGGCGACAGCACGCTCTCGAGCTTGCTGGTGTCGCGCTCCAGATCGGCCAGCTCCGCGCGCCGATTCTCCAGCACGCGCCCGACCACCGAAATTACCAGCTCCTCGCCGACGCGCTTTACATCGTCAAGTGTCGCGTACGCCATCTCCGGTTCCACCATCCAGAACTCGGTCAGATGGCGGCGGGTCTTCGACTTTTCGGCGCGAAACGTGGGCCCGAAGCAGTAAACCTTGCCGAACGCCATGGCGTCCGCTTCATTGTAAAGCTGGCCGGATTGCGTGAGGTATGCTTTCTCGTCCTCGAAGTAGTTCACTTCAAACAACGTCGATGTGCCCTCGCAAGCCGCTGGCGTGAAGATCGGCGTATCCACCAGCGTGAATCCGTGCGTGTCAAAGTAATCGCGCACCGCCTTGATCACTTCGTGCCGCACCCGGATAGCAGCGTGCTGCCGTTTGCTGCGCAGCCACAGATGGCGATGATCCATCAGAAAATCGACGCCGTGCTCTTTGGGTGTGATGGGATAGGGATCGGATTCCGGAATGCGCTGCACGATCTGGGCGCCTTCCACGTCCATCTCGTAACCGCCCGGCGCGCGTTGCTCCGGCCGCACCTTGCCGCGCAGGATCAGCGACGATTCCTGCGTCAGGCCTTTCAGCGACTCAAAAGTGGGCTCGTCCAGATTTGCCTTCACGGCCACGGCCTGGATCGTTCCCGTGCCATCGCGCAGCAGCGGAAAAACAATCTTGCCGGATTTTCGCAGGTTATAGAGCCAGCCTGCGATCTCCACCGGTTCACCCACGTGACGCCCGGCGTCTTCAATTCGTATGCGGGAATATTCCATCGGCTCTTCTGCTATGCAACCGTCTCGAGTTTCTCAAATATCTGCTTCACCAGATCCAGCGATTGCGGGAGCGGAAACTCGGGGTAATCGCGCAACTCGAGCAACAGCGGATACTGCTGCGGTAACGAGCGAAGGAGCTGCATGGTCTCGCTCCAGTCGATAGTCCCGCCTTGCAATTGGAACGGCCAAAGGTGGCTATCTTCCTGGCCGTTATTATCATGCAAGTGCGTTGACCGGATGCGGTCCTTCAGTGTGGCGAATGCGGCGGCCACGCCTTCCTTCATGTTCGCGTGCCCCACGTCCAGGCAGAAGTTCAGTTTCAGATGCGTTTGCCCCAGGAAATGAATCAGGCGTTCAGCGCTCGACAGTCCATTGGGCGTATTCTCCAGCAGCACTTCCACGCCGCGCGCCTGGGCGAAGAGATGGATCTCTTCGAGCGACGTAAACGCTGCGTCCACTTTCCGTTCGTCGTATTCCTCGTCGAAGACGCCGATATGCTGGATCAGATAGCGGAACGGAATCACTTCCGATATATCCAGAGCGCGCTTGATCTCATCGATCATATCCAGGCGCTTCGATTTCACCGGCTCGGTAATGTTGATATGCGAATTGGGACCGGACCGCCCCCACATATCGTCGCTGTACATCGGCGAGTGGAGCGAATGCAGTTTCAATTTGGAGTCGCGAAACCAGTGGCCCAGCTCATTGATCTGCGCCTTGTCGCGATAATCCAGATGCTGCCGTGCGCAGAAAATCTCCACCGCCGGCACGCCCGCCTGCCAAACTCTATCCAGCCAGACGGTGTTCAAACGATGATTCACCAGCAGATGCGTCGAGAGAACGTGGTCCATTCTTGATTAATACCCTTCGGCCTTGGCGTTGCCTCTTCCATCTGAAGCGCCCTGCAACCAACCGCCTTCGTTCAGAATCGCCTCCACGCGCGCCACCACCCCCGACGTGGATTCGAGCGGCGAAACTTGGTGTCCCATATCGCGCAAGATTCTCACCGTATCGGGAGAAATGCCTTTCTCCACATACAGGACGTCCGGCATCCACTGGTGATGAAAGCGCGGCCAGTCCACCGCATCCTGCACGTTCATGTGGAAATCGACGACATTCAGCAGGACCTGAAGCACGCCATTGATGATGCGCGATCCGCCGGGTGCACCCAGCATCAGGAAAAGCTTGCCGTTGCGCACAACGATAGTCGGAGTCATCGACGACACCGGCCGCTTGCCGGGCTGGATCGCGTTTGATTCGCCCTGAATGAGATGGAACAGATTCTCAGTACCGGGCTTGGCGGCGAAGTCGTCCATCTCGTCGTTCAACAAAAACCCAAGTCCGGGCACGGTGACGCCGCTGCCATATCCGTTGTTCAGGGTGTACGTGACCGCGACAGCGTTCCCATCGCTGTCCACGATGTTGAAGTGCGTAGTCTCCGTACCTTCCCGAACGCTGATGCTACCCGGCCGAATCTGGGTGCTGGGCGTGGCATGCAGAGGATCGATACTTGCGCGGCGAGTCGCAATGTACTTGGGGTCCAGCAGCTTGCTGATGGGCACCTGGTAGAAATCGGGATCGCCAAAATATTCGCTGCGGTCGGCGTTAAAGCGGCGCATCACCTCAGCGACGTAATGGATGGAAGCGGCCGAACCCGCGCCCGTCTTTTCGTATCCCGAGCCCTCCAGCATTCCGAGCATCTGTAGCAATCCGACGCCGCCCGCGCTGGGCGGAGGCGAGGTGATGATTTCGTCACCGTGATAACGACCGTGCAGGGGCTCGCTTTCCTCAGCCTGGTAGGCTTTGAGATCCACCAGCGTGATCAAGCCGCCATGAGCCGCCATTTCGGCAGCCAACTTCCTCGCAGTTTCACCCTCATAGAAGTCACTGGCACCGCGATCTCGTATCCGCTTCAAAGTGGCAGCCAGGTCCGGCTGAACAAACTTCTCGCCATAGTGCGCGTTGAGAAAAATCCTCTTCGATTCGGGGAAGCGCGACAGGAGCGTAGTATGCTCGTCGGTGTGCAGTGACACGTCGAAGGGATAGGAAACTGGAAAACCTTCGCTCGCCAGTTGAATGGCCGGGTTCAGCAGCTCGGCCCAAGGCTTACGCCCGTATTTGCGGTGCGCCGTTTCCAGGCCCCGGACGGTTCCCGGCACTCCGGCCGCGCGCCATCCCACCAGGCTCTCTTCGGTCACGCTGCCTTTCGAATCCAGATACATATTTCGCGTCGCTGCCAGGGGCGCTTTTTCGCGAAAGTCGATGAACGTGCTCCGGCCATCGGCGAAACGCGCCAGCATGAATCCCCCACCGCCGAGGTTGCCCGCGAACGGATAGGTTACGGCCAGCGCAAAGCCGATCGCAACCGCGGCGTCGATGGCGTTCCCACCAGCCCGCAGCACGCGCAGGCCAACGTCGGCAGCCAACGGCTCCTGCGTTACCACCATCGCGTGTTGCGCATGCTCCGGCTGGCGTGCGGACAGGCTAACCGCCAGGAGCATCGCACCGCCGATCTTGATTCTCATCGATACTTCGATTCTACCGTGGCGCCGGTACACGGCTCACACGGTAGAAAGACGCCCCTGGCGTTCGAGATGATACTGCGCCAGCGCCAGATTGGCAGACGCAACGGTCTCCAGCTCTTGCGCGATCTGCTGCAGCGCGCGCCCGGGGACCGCCGCGTACATGGCGTCGTCGCCGATGGTTGTATAGACACGATTGCCGACGCAGCCGGCGCTTGTCACCATGCCATGCGCCAGCGCCGCCGGGATAGCCATGCAGGTGGGCCGCGCCAAGACCGGCAGTTTGGACGCCACTCCGGCGCGGATGGCCGCTTCTTCGAGCAGCATCAGTTTACTGGCTGCCGCCACGAAGAGCACCACATCGGGATCCACCGGCGAGTCGCCGAGCGGCGCGAACACAATGTTCTTGGGGGTTTCGGGAAGAACCGGGATGCCGGGGACTTCCTCCATCTTCAGGTAGCCCAGGTTGACCATGGCTTCCAGAACAACCGGCAGGTCGTTGGCGCGATCCTCGGGCAGCGGAATATTATGCGTGTAGGATCCGATCGGACAATTATAGTGATCGGCCGGCACCGTGGAGAACGTTCGCCCGGCAGCAGCCAGGCGCCAAAAGCTGCAACCCGCTGGTTCCGATCCGGAGAACTTCTCGGCTGCTTGGGGAGCCTCCGCGCGAAAGGCCACTGCCACGGGCCGCTGCTTCAGATCGAGAATTTCCTGGAACCGCTTCTCTAATGTTTTATAGTCAGGCATCGTTTGTATCTCTTATCTTTACATGGCCAAGGCACGCCTTAGGCTTTGGCACGTGCAAGAATCAGAGGGGATGTCTTCGGCCGCAAAAGCGCTCACCGCGCGCCAGTTCTTTTCCAAAAGCGGGGTGCTCTCGAAATGGCACCCGCGCTACGAGTTTCGAGCCGGCCAGCTCGAAATGGCCGAAGCCGTGGAAGCCGCGCTGGCTGAGAAAAAACACCTGCTGGTGGACGCGGGCACGGGCACTGGGAAAACACTCGCGTACCTGGTTCCGGCGCTGCTTTCCGGCAAGCGCGTAGTGGTCTCCACTGGCACCAAGAACCTGCAAGAGCAGCTTTTTTACAAAGACGTCCCGTTTCTGCAGCAACATTTCGACCGGCCCTTGCAAGTCTGCTACATGAAGGGCCGCAACAACTTCGCCTGCCGCCAAAAGATTTACGACGCCGATCGCGAGCCGATTCTCAGTGGCCTGGAGGAAATCGCCGATTTTCAAATTATCCGCGACTGGGAGAAGACTACCACCACCGGCGACCGTTCCGAGATCAAGACCCTGCCCGAGCATAGCTCAGCGTGGCAAAAGATGGACGCGCGCCGCGATCTGTGTACCGGCCAGAAGTGCCAGCAGTTCGAGCGCTGCTTCCTGACAGAGATGCACCGCCGCGCGCACGAGAGCGATATCATCATCGTCAACCATCATCTATTTTTCGCGGACCTGGCAGTGAAGGACGACGACTTCGCCGGTATCATCCCCGAGTACGCGGCAGTGGTTTTCGACGAAGCCCACGAGATCGAGGATGTGGCAGGCAGGTACTTTGGGGTGGGTATCAGCAATTATCAGTTCCAGGAACTGGGGCGCGACATTGCGGCAGTCTCGCGGGCCAAGCAATTCGGCTCCGGAGAACTGGACCGCACCCTCGATACGCTGGACGATCGCGCTCAGCAGTTCTTCCTGCTCTTCGGCGAATCCGCGGGACGCGTGGCGTTCAAGAACCACACCGCGTTCTTCGACCAGCATGGCGAGGCGCTCGAAGACCTGGTGCGCGCGCTGGAACTGACCGGCTCGCACTTGCACCTGGTCAAGAACGCGCCCGAGGAAGTGATTCCCCTCTTCCGCCGCGTCCAGGAGCTGCAGCAACGCCTGGAATTCTGGCGCAAGGGCGCCGACCGCTCCTATGTTTACTGGGTAGAGCGCCGCGGCCGCGGCTGCTTCCTGCAAGCCACTCCCATTGATGTATCGTCCATCCTGGAAGAAAAGCTGTTCGACTCGCTCGACACCGTGATCCTAACCTCCGCTACGCTCGCGGTAGGTGAAACGTTCGAGTTCACCGAGCGCCGCCTGGGCATCCGCCACACCCGCTCTCTGGTCGTGCCCAGCCATTTTGAATACGCCAAGCAAGCCCTGCTCTACGTGCCCCAGCACTTACCCGATCCGCGCTCTCCGGCGTTCCCGCGCTCAGCAGCCGATGAAATCACACGCATCCTGCGCCACAGCAAGGGCCGCGCGTTCGTGCTCTTCACCAGCTATCAGCAGATGCGCATGGTGTATGACCGCGTGTCGCTTGAAATCGACTATCCGACGCTGATGCAAGGCACCGGACCGCGCAATGCGTTGCTCGATGAGTTCCGCGCCACGCCGCACTGCGTGCTTTTCGCCACGTCATCGTTCTGGCAAGGCGTGGACGTGCAGGGCGATCAGCTGAGCTGCGTCATCATCGACAAGCTGCCGTTCGCGGTCCCGAGCGATCCGGTGGTGGAAGCACGCATCGAGCGCATTCGCGAGGAAGGCGGCAATCCGTTCTACGATTACCAGATTCCGCAGGCCGCGCTCGCGCTCAAGCAGGGCTTCGGCCGTCTGATCCGCAGCAAGACCGACCGCGGCGTCCTGGTCTTGCTGGATAATCGTATTACGAAGCAGCGCTACGGCCAGGTGTTCTTCGACAGCTTGCCGCCCTATGCCTTCAGCACCGAGCTAAGCGCCGTGGAGAAATTTTTTGAGGATTAGATTGAACAATGTTTGAAGTTACCGTGGAACAGACCTTCGCCGCCGGTCACGCCTTGCGCAATTATCATGGCAAGTCCGAGGATGTGCATGGGCACAACTATCGCGTGCGCGTGACGGTGGAGGGTGCCGAACTCGACTCTACCGGCTTGTTGGTGGATTTTCTGGAAGTGAATCGCCTGATCACCGGCGCGGTGGGTTACTTGGACCATCGCTTCATCAACGATCTTCCGCCGTTTGATGAGCTCAACCCTTCGGCCGAGAACATCGCCAAGTATTTTTACGACAAGATCCAAGTGGGTCTGAAGAACGAGGTCCCGGTGCGCATCTCCGCGATCCAGGTTTGGGAAACGGACACCAGCTCGGCGATCTACCGCCCCTAGGTATTACCGCCCGAAATAATCCGCGTTGATCTTGGTGAAGTTCGACCATTTTTCCGGCAGATCGTCCAGCGCGAAAATCGCCGAAACCGGACATACCGGGACACAAGCTCCGCAATCGATGCACTCCACGGGATCGATGTAGATCATGTTGTGCTCCGCGAAGTTGGGCGCGTCCTTCTTGGGGTGAATGCAATCCACCGGGCACGCATCAATACAAGCTGTGTCCTTGGTGCCGATGCAAGGTTCTGCAATTACGTAAGCCATTGTCGCTCCAATAACATCGCGCACAACCCAGCGGGCCGCGATGGTTTACTTATCTTGGTGAGCGTGTCCCGCGCTGTGCGCTCTCCAGGGCGCAGGTCGAAATCGAGCCGCGCGTGGGGTAAGGATTATTATAGCTTGGTGGTGCGTTCTGCCGCGCAGAACGGGTCGAAAGGCCCGATTTCCGATCTAGATGGGCGAAATCCGGGGGCGGCGCGCCATGCTATGCTTCCCACAGATGGCCACCAAAGCCCAGATCACGGCCGAGCTGTACCTCGACATGACGTTCGAACGCGACTATATTCACGGGAAAATTGCGTTCTTGCTAGCTCAGGCGCTGGTACCGGTGACTCGTTCACACCCGCTGTACCCTTGCTTTGGAGTAGAGATGCGAGTGGCGCCCGGAGTACATCGCACGCCAGACCTAGCTGTTTTCGCGGGCCAAGAGCCGAAGCACAGTGTTCCTTCCGAGCCTCCGCTACTCGTGATCGAAATCATATCGAAAGACGACCGCCATCGTGACCTCACGGTGAAGTTGGAAGAATATCGCGTATGGGGTGTTCCGAACATCTGGATAGTAAATCCCATAGCGAAGCGGTTCGTCACTTGTACCGAATGGGGGCTCCACAACGTCTCCTCGCTTGCCCTCCCCGATTATCCCTTCGAACTAACGCCGGCCGCCCTATTTTCCGATCTCTAGATAAAGGCCTCAAAAGAGAAACGAGAACCTCGAAAACATGATTCCCAAAGTGCGTAAAGCAGTCTTCCCCGCCGCGGGACTGGGCACGCGATTTCTTCCCGCCACCAAGGCCCAACCCAAAGAGATGCTGCCTCTGGTGGACAAGCCGCTCATTCAGTACGGCGTCGAGGAATGCATCCATTCCGGAATTCAGAACATCATCATCGTCACCGGCCGCGGAAAGAGCGCGATTGAAGACCATTTCGACGTGGCCTTTGAGCTGGAGCACGCGCTCGAAGCCAAGAACAAGAAAGAACTGCTGAAAATAGTGCGCGACGTGTCCGATATGATCGACGTCTCTTACGTACGCCAGAAGGAGGCGCTCGGGCTCGGCCACGCCGTACTGCGCGCGAAGGAACTGGTGGGGAACGAGCCATTCGCCGTGGTGCTTTCCGACGACGTGATCGATTCCGAGATCCCGTCCGTTCGTCAGCTTCTGGACGTCTATGAGTTCTACGGCGCCTCCGTGGTGGCGCTGATGGAAGTGCCCGGCGACGCTATTTCGTCCTACGGCGCAGTGGACGCCGAGCCGGTCTCGCACAATTCCGGTAAGGACCGGCTGTTCCGCATCCGCAACATGGTGGAGAAGCCCAAGCCATCCGAGGCCCCCTCCAATCTCGCGATCATCGGCCGCTATGTGCTCACGCCCGAAGTGTTCGAGTCCATTGAAGCCATCGAGCCAGGAAGCGGCGGCGAGATCCAGCTCACCGACGCGCTGAAGCACCTGCTCCGCAACCGGCCCATTTACGGCTACCGTTTTGAAGGCACGCGCTATGACGCCGGCGATAAGCTGGGCTTCCTGAAAGCCACCGTCGAGTTCGCATTGCATCGTCACGACCTGGGTGCTCCGTTTCGCGAGTATCTGAAGCAGCTCAAGCTGTGACCCGCGGCACCCGCTTGGTATCCTCGTTGTAGATGCTCCGCAGGCTGATTCCCTTGGGTTTGGTGGCTGTGGCGGCCATGGCAACTCTGGTCACCGACGTCCAGACTGCGATGTCGCGCGGCAACTTTCCTTTGGCCGAAGCAATGCTCCAAAGCTACCGGACGCAGCGGGGAGTGACACCGGAGTACCTGGAGGCGCTCTCGTGGCTCGCGCGCGGCGACCTGATCACGCGGCAGTTCGACAAGGCCGATGCCGTAGCGAAGGATGCCGAAAAACTCGCCATGCAATCCCTCGCCACCCGGCCGTTGGATGCGGAGCCGCACTTGCCGCTGGCTTTGGGCGCGGCCATCGAAGTGGAAGCTCAGGTACTCACCGCCAATGGCGACCGCACAGGCGCTCTGGCCCTGCTGCATAAAGATCTGCTCGCCTTCCACGACACGACCATCCGGACGCGCATTCAGAAGAACATCAACCTGCTGACGCTGGAGGGCCGGGCCGCGCCGGCCTTGGAAGAACGTGAGTTCCTGGGCGCCAAGCCTACGCCGCTGCTAGCGCTGCGCGGCAAGCCTGTTCTGCTATTCTTCTGGGCGCACTGGTGTCCGGACTGCAAACAGGAGGAACATATCCTGGCCCAGATCGCGAGCGAATATGCTCCCAAGGGTTTGGTGATGATCGCGCCGACGCAGCGTTATGGCTACGTCGCGAACGGGGATGAGGCTGGCCCCGCCGACGAGCTCAAGTACATCGAGCAGATCCGCCATCAGTATTACGCCGACCTGCTTAGCGTACCCGCGCCGGTGAGCGAAGCCAACTTCCGCAACTACGGCGCCAGCACCACGCCCACCCTCGTCTTGATCGACCGCCGCGGCATCGTGCGCGTTTATCATCCGGGCGCGATGACCCTCGACGAATTGCGGACGGCGCTGAATCGGGTAGGCTAAATCATGGCCGACGGGATCACCCGCATTGCCGTCGAAGGCTTCAAATCGATCGCCAAGCGGCAGGAGATCGAAATAGCCCCACTGACCATTCTCGCGGGTGCCAACAGCTCCGGCAAGTCGAGCATCATGCAGCCGCTGCTGATGCTGAAGCAGACGCTGGAAGCGACCTACGATCCGGGGCCCCTGAAGATCGACGGCCCAAACGTGAAGTTCACTTCAAGCGATCAGTTTCTGTCAAAGGTCGGGCTATCCCCGCAGGGCTCTTTTACGGTTGCGCTTGAGGCTGGGAGCAGCGGTATCGAGATCACGTTTGAGCGGGGCGAGCCGTTGAAAGTGCGGGAGTTGACATACACAATCTCGGGCGAAAAGATGACTTTACGTCCGAGAATGTCACAGCAAGAGATCAGCGACGCGTTGAGAGACCCTTGGAAGGGAGTCGCGAATCAACTCGGCATTCATGCCTATCGTTTCTTTCTAACACTCACGGATAACGCGAGCCCGCCCACTTTTGTTCCATACCCCGACCTCGGGATCGAGGGCGCCATTCATGTCCCTGGGCTACGCGGAAATCCGTCGAGGACATATCCCGCGGCGCACGTCGGCGAGACTTTTCCTGGGACCTTCGACAACTACGTTGCGAGCCTAATCCTCGCTTGGCAAAAAGAGAACAGCCGTCGCTATGAGGACCTGAGTAATATCGACCTTCAGCATACCGGTCTGGCTCTGGACGTATTTGCGCGGCGAATCAACGACGCTGCGATCGAACTGAACGTCCAGCTTGTGAAGGATCGCGTTGACAACATTGCCGATGTCGGATTCGGCGTGTCCCAGGTTCTTCCCGTCCTAGTGGCGCTGCGTGCAGCGGAACCTGGACGCCTCGTCTACCTTGAAGAGCCCGAGATCCATCTCCACCCGCGCGCCCAAACCAAACTCGCCGACGTCCTCGCCGCCGCTGCGAAGCGTGGGGTGCGCATCGTCGCCGAGACTCACAGTTCGTTGCTGCTCCGCGCGATCCAAACTCTCGTAGCCAAGGGCGACCTCGACCCCGAGCTCGTGCGGCTCCACTGGTTCACGAGGGATGCCGAGGGAGTCACTCAGGTTAGCAGCGCGAAGCCGGACGCCAACGGCGCTTTCGGCGATTGGCCGGAAGATTTTGGAGACGTCGCTCTCGAATCGGAGCAAAGATACCTCGACGCCGTCGAGGACCGCCTTACCCATTGAATGGCGACGGTCTCTCGACGTTTAGTCATTGACGCTTCGGTCGCCTCCGCAGCCGGCCATACGCTAGCGCCCACTTCCCGGAGATGCCGGGAATTTCTTCAGGCGGTCCTCCGGATCAGCCATCGCACTGCGATGACTCCCCCTCTAAGAGCGGAATGGAAGCAGCATCAGTCCCTATTCGCGAGAGCGTGGCTGGCAGAGATGACTAGCAAAGGAAAGGTTGAGGCCATTCCGCATATCGAGAATGAGCAATTGCGGGCTGAGGCCCCCGGCACCCGTTCCGCCCAGAAGGATCTACACCTCGTCGAAGCGGCTCTCGCTACCGATAGGATCGTGATCTCACTGGATGAAACGGCGCGGGTGGAACTCTCGGTTCCTGCCGCGGCCGAAGTGATGTGGGTGCATCCGGTGGATGAAGGGGGTCACGTCGTCTACTGGCTGAACAAGGGGGCCGAGCCAGTCGACGCATGGAAGCTGGGGCAACGCTAGCGGCGGAACAGCTCACTACCAATAAAAAAGGCCCCGATCTCTCGGGGCCGTTTGCATGAACCTAAACTACTGCGAGCCCTCTCGGGGCGCCAAGGCTTACTTCTTTTTCTTGGCGGGCGCTTTCTTAGCGGCCTTCT
>Ga0302325_10000423_pt1 | contig 118559 bp, 94 predicted proteins | sample Palsa_T0_2_FD_201948 | JGI IMG/M metagenome (GOLD analysis project Ga0302325, IMG submission 201948) | Peat permafrost microbial communities from Stordalen Mire near Abisko, Sweden - Palsa_T0_2 | ecosystem: Environmental > Terrestrial > Soil > Palsa > Peat permafrost | place: Sweden: Abisko...
GGGAAGTAAGCGATGGCCAGGCGAGACGCTACCGGGCCGGTCACGCTCTCGGTGCTGGACCGGCTCATCGACCGCGATCCGAAGAACCACTCGGAGATTCCACTCACCCGCGCTCAATCCCTGCGCGAGTTGAAGCAGGCCTTGAAGCGCGATCTGGAATGGCTGCTCAACACCCGAGAGACCATCGATCTTGCCCCCGACTCAGCCCGTGAGACTTGCCGTTCGGTTTACCACTACGGTTTTCCTGACATCTCTTCCAAGTCGGTTCTTTCCGGCCGCGACCATAGCGATCTGGTGCGAGAGATGGAGTCGGCGATTGCGGTTTTCGAACCCCGGTTGAAACGCGCCAGGGTGCGGATGGAGCCGGTGGAGGGCATCAGTTATCGAGCTTTGAAATTTGTCATCGAGGGACTGCTATGCATGGACCCCGCGCCCGAGCCGGTGCGCTTCGACACAGTCCTCGAACTGGGCAAGGGCGAATACGAAATCAAGGGAGCCGACCTTGCGCAATGAGCTGAGGAATTATTACGAGAGTGAGCTCACGTTCCTGCGCCAGATCGGAGCGGAGTTTGCGGACAAGTACCCCAAGATCGCATCGCGGTTGCTGCTGGAGCCGGATCGCTGCGAAGATCCTCACGTGGAGCGGATGCTCGAGGCCTTTGCCCTGCTGGCCGCCCGAGTTCACCTGCGGATCGACGACGATTTTCCCCAGATCACAGAGGCGCTCTTAAACATCCTTTACCCGCACTATCTGCGGCCCGTGCCGTCGATGTCAGTGGCGCAGTTTCACACGGATTCGGAGCAGGGAAAACTCACCAGCAGCCTCAAGATTCCGAAGGGAACTGTTCTTTATTCGCGTCCAGTGGAAGGAGTGCCGTGCAAGTTCCGAACCTCCTACGACCTGACCTTGTGGCCCTTCAAGGTTTCACAGGCGCAATGGATGACGCCCGATCGCATTCGCCCGGTGTTGCGCGCGTCGGAAGCTGCCGTCCTGCGCGTCGAACTCGAATGTTTCCCCGATGTGTCCTTTGAAAAGCTTGACCTGGAGACGCTGGTCTTTTATTTGAATGGCGAGAATGCGGTCGTCCATGGATTGTATGAACTGTTGTGCCGGAATTGCGTCCGTATTCTGGTGCGCGACCCTGCCAACCCGAAGGCTCCGGTGCGCGAACTTCCGTTGCGCAATCTGCAGCCGATGGGTTTCGGAGAGACAGAAGACGTCCTGCCCTATCCCCGGCGTTCCTTTGTCGGATACAGGCTGCTTCAGGAGTACTTCGCATTTCCGGAAAAATTCTTCTTCATGAGTCTCAAGGGGCTCTCGGAATTGCAGCGAGCAGGACTCACATCGAAGGCCGAGATTCTGTTTATGATCTCGCCCTTTGAACAGGACGGCCGCCATCAACGTCTGGAAGTCGCGGTGAATGCGAAGACGCTGCGTCTGGGATGCACGCCCATCATCAACTTGTTTGCGCAGACCGCCGAACCCATACTGGTTGATCAAACCCGCTATCAATATCCGGTTGTGCCCGACGCGCGGCGCCGGCAAACCATGGAAATCCATTCCGTCGATGAGGTCGTCAGCACCGACGCGGAAACCCATCAGACGGTCACCTATCACCCGCTCTATTCGGAACGGCATGTTGTGCAGGGCACGACTCCTGCGTACTGGTACATTACGCGGGCGGTCTCAACCCGCAAGGGCGACGAAGGAACGGATGTTTTTCTCTCCCTGGTGGATCTCTCGGCTCGCCCCATGCAACTCGACTACGACGCAGTGACCGTGCGCTGCACCTGCACGAATCGTGACCTGGTGACGCGCTTGCCGTTCGGCAGCGAGAACGGCGATTTCGAAATGACCGGAGCAGCTGCGATCAAGCGCATTGTCGCGCTGCACAAGCCCACCAAGACGCTCCGCCCACCATTGGACGGAAAGACTCTGTGGAGTCTGATCTCGCAGCTCTCGCTGAACTATCTTTCCATCGTGGATGACGGCAAGGAAGCGCTGCAGAAAATTCTTGAGCTCTACGATTTTTCCGATTCCCCGGATACCAAGAAGCAAATCGGTGGAATCACTTCGGTCGACGCGAAGCGGCATTTTACTCGCGTCATCTCCGAACACGGGATCGGTTTCGCGCGGGGCACGCGCGTGGAAATCGAATTCGACGAAGAGCAGTTCAGCGGCGGCGGGGCTTACCTGTTTGCCAGCGTGATCGAAAAGTTTCTCGGTCTTTATGTGTCGATGAACAGCTTCAGCCAATTGGTGGCCCGAAGCCGCCAGCGAAAGGAGCCGTTAGAAGAGTGGGCACCGAGAGCGGGACAGTCAATTCTGATCTAGCGGATCTCGCCGCTTCCGAGGTCGCCGAGAAGCTCCGTCGCGAGCCTTTCTCTTTTGACTTCTTCCAGGCGGTGCGTCTGCTCGAGCGAATGTTTCCGGAGCGGACGTCGGTGGGCCAGTTCTCGCATCCGAACACCGAGGTCGCGCGCTTCGGAGTTCATCCTTCGCTCGCGTTTCCCGCCAGCCAGATCCATGCCATGGACTGGCCCGAGCAGAAGCCGGCGAAGATGACCGTCAATTTCATGGGCCTGACCGGACCCATGGGCGTTCTTCCCAACCCCTACACCACGCTGCTCATCGAGAGGTTGCGAGCTTCGGACACCTCGGCGCGAGACTTCCTTGATGTTTTCAATCACCGGATCATTTCGCTCTTTTATCGTGCCTGGAGAAAATACCGCTTTGATGTCGCCTGCGAAGAAGGCGAGCGTGATCTCTTTACACGCCATCTTCTCAGCTTGCTGGGATTGGGCACGGATGGCTTGCGTGACCGCCAGGCCGTGTCGGACGACACGCTGGTCTACTATTCAGGGCTGCTGGCGCAGCGCCCGCGCTCGGCCCAGGCGCTGCAGCAGATTCTCGCCGACTATTTCGAAGTGCCGGTTGAGATCGAGCAATTCGCCGGAGGCTGGTATCGCCTCGATCGCGAAACGCAGTGCAATTTGTCGGAGGGAAACAACCAGAGCGAAGAACTCGGCTTCGGCGCCGTGGTAGGCGACGAGGTGTGGAACCAGCAGTCCAAGGTGCGCATCGTTCTCGGTCCATTGATGCTCGAACGCTACGCGGATTTTTTGCCCGACGGCCAATCGTGGGAGCCGTTGCGGGCATGGGTAAAGTTTTTTTCGAACGACGAATGGGATTTCGAAGTGAAGCTGATTCTCGAACGCGAGCAGGTTCCGGCTTGCACCCTGGGAGCGGAAGGCGCATCTGGCCCGCAATTAGGCTGGGTGTCGTGGGTGAAGTCCGCGCCCTTCGGCCGGAATCCGGATGATACCGTGCTCGCGCTGGAAACAGCTAAAGGGGGACGCCATGAATCTGAAGTCTCTGATCGGCAAACTTAACGATTCCACACGCGGCGCGCTGGAGGCAGCGGCAGGACTCTGCCTGGCACGCACGCACTATGACATCGAAGTGGAGCACTATCTGACGAAGTTGCTCGACTCCACCGACAACGATGCGGCCGCGATTTTCAAACATTTCGAAGTCGATACTTCAAGGTTGACCGGAGAACTGGCACGGGCTCTCGACAAGCTGAAAACCGGCAACGCGCGCACGCCGGCGCTCAGCCCCACGCTCATGAAGATGCTGATCGAGGCGTGGACTCTGGGTTCAATCGATTACAATGCCGCACAGGTGCGCACTGGCTTCACCATTCTCGCGCTGGCGACGAATGACGAACTCGTTCGACTCATGCGCGAAGTCAGCCGTGAGTTTCAGAAGATTCAGGCGCCAGAGCTGCGCAAGGACTTCGCCACAATTGTCGGCAGTTCAGCCGAGGAGTCGCAGGCTGCCGCGGCCGCAGCGGCGCCCGGCGCGCCCTCTGCCGGCCCGCGCCCCGGAGGCAAGAGCCCCAACCTCGACCAGTTCACCATCAATCTCACCGAAAAGGCAAAGACCGGCAAGATAGACCCCGTGCTGGGTCGCGATTTTGAAATTCGCCAGGTGGTCGACATCCTGATGAGACGTCGTCAGAATAATCCGATTCTCACCGGCGAAGCTGGAGTAGGCAAAACGGCCGTCGTGGAAGGCTTCGCATTGCGCGTGGCCCAGGGCGACGTGCCTCCGCCGTTGCGCAACGTCATCATCCGAACGCTGGATCTCGCTCTGCTGCAGGCGGGCGCCGGAGTCAAAGGTGAATTTGAAAACCGGCTGAAAGGCCTGATCGAGGAAGTGAAGGCCTCGCCAATCCCGATCATTTTATTCATCGACGAAGCTCACACCATGATTGGCGCCGGCGGACAAGCGGGCCAAGGCGATGCCGCGAATCTCCTGAAGCCGGCTTTAGCGCGCGGCGAGTTGCGAACTATCGCCGCCACGACGTGGTCGGAATACAAAAAATATTTCGAAAAAGATCCCGCACTAGCCCGCCGCTTCCAGGTAGTGAAAGTCGAGGAGCCGATTGAAACGCAGTGCATGACCATGCTGCGCGGCATTGTCCCATCACTCGAGAAGCACCACAAAGTTCGCATTCTCGATGAGGGATTGACCGCCGCGGTCCATCTTTCGCACCGCTATCTCGCCGGGCGCCAGTTGCCCGACAAGGCAGTCAGCATTCTCGATACGGCTTGTGCGCGGCTTGCCCTGGGACAAAGCGCCACTCCTCCCGCCATTGAAGACAGCATCCGCCAGATCGACGATCTCGCGGTTCAGCAACGCATCCTGGAACGTGAATCGGCCGTAGGAACCGACCATCGCGAAAGATTGCAGGAGATTGCCACAAAAAGCGCAGAAATAGAATCCCGCTTAGCCGGGTTGCGCACTCGTTTCGAAAAGGAAAGCGGTTTGGTGACGACGATCCGAGACCTGCGTTCCCAACTCGAGAGCGCCGCGGCCTCGCAAAACGGAAACGCCGCCGTCGCGCGGACTGAGATACCTGGAGCCGAAATACCCGGAGTCGCTACCGGCGCCAGCGCATCCACTCCAACCGCCTCAACCACAGCGGCAGAAGCAGCAGCGTCGTCCGCTACAGCCACCGCGGTTGAAGACGCTCCCAAGCCCGTGGACGTCGCTGCGGTTCGTTCGCAACTCGCGCTGGCCGAGGCCGAACTCGCAGCCCTGCAAGGCGAGACGCCGATGATTCGTGTCGCAGTCGACGCGCAGATTGTCGGCGAAGTAATCTCCGCCTGGACCGGAATCCCCGTCGGAAAAATGATGAAGGACGAAATCTCCACGGTCCTCTCACTACCGAAATTCCTTGGCCAGCGCGTGATCGGCCAGCTGCACGCCCTCGAAATCATCAGCCAGAGAATTTCGACGGCCCGCGCCCGCCTCGACGATCCGAACAAGCCGATCGGAGTTTTCATGTTGGTCGGCCCCAGCGGCGTCGGCAAAACTGAAACCGCGCTAGCGCTGTCGGATCTTCTCTACGGCGGCGAACGCAATCTGATCACGATCAACATGTCCGAGTTCCAGGAAGGCCACACTGTCTCCACCTTGAAGGGTTCGCCTCCGGGCTATGTCGGTTACGGCGAAGGGGGAGTGCTCACCGAGGCTGTCCGGCGTCGGCCTTACTCCGTGGTGCTGCTCGATGAAGTCGAGAAAGCTCATCCCGACGTGCTCGAGCTTTTCTACCAGGTATTCGACAAAGGAAACATGGAAGACGGAGAAGGTCGCGAGATCGACTTCAAGAACACCATCATCATTCTCACCAGCAACGCGGGCACCGACATTCTCGCGAAGCTCTGCGCCGACCCGGAGACCATGCCCGGCCCCGAAGGTTTGATCAAGGCGCTGAAGCCGGAGCTCAACAAGATCTTCAAACCCGCATTTCTGGGACGCATGGTGCTGATTCCCTACTTGCCCATTCGCGATGAGAATCTGAAGCAGATCATCCGGCTGAAGCTGGGCAAGATTCAGCGGCGCATCCACGAGAATCACAAGATCGAGCTGACTTACGACGGCGCGCTGGTCGACGAAGTGGCGAATCGCTGCACCGAAGTGGAGAGCGGCGCTCGCAACGTGGATAACATTCTCACTAACACGCTGCTCCCCGACATTTCGCGGCAGTTGTTGGGACGCATGGCCGCGAATGAACCCATGGAGCGAATTCACGTTGGAATTAGCGCAGACGGGGCATTCGAATATCGATAGGGAACTGGGCGGCCGCAAAACGCTAACGCATTTCAAACAGCCCGCGGGCTTGCCCAGTTCGCGAAAAACAAATTCGCAAACACCAAGTTCGCAACAATCAAGGGAAGGACAGTTTCGTGGCACAGGACGAATACAGTCAAGATCACCGGCTGATTGCGGTGGACACTCCGCTCGGCAAGGACGTGCTCCTGTTGCAGGAGCTCACCGGGATTGAAGGAATCTCGAGCCTGTTCAGCTATGAACTGAATTTGCTGGCCTACGAGAACGATTCCATCGTCTTTAAGGACATCGTCGGCCAGAAAGTAACCATCACCCTTCATCTTCCCGACGGCACGCCGCGCTACATCAACGGTTACGTCAGCCGTTTTACGCAAGGGGAGACCGACAAACGGTTGTTCACCCACTACCATGCTCAAGTGGTGCCCTGGCTCTGGTTTCTCACGCGGCAGGCGGATTGCCGCATCTTCCAGAACCTGGCCGTGCCTGACATCATCAGCCAGGTGTTCAATCTCTTCGACTTCAAGGATTTCCGGCTCAGCCTGAAGGGCAGTTATCCGCAACTGGAATATTGCGTGCAATACCGCGAAACGTCGTTCAACTTCGTGTCCCGCCTCATGGAAGAGTTCGGCATCTTCTACTACTTCGATCATTCGACGCAGGGCAAGCACACCATGGTGCTGGCAGATCAGTCGAATACGCTGCCCGTTTGTCCCAGTTCTCCTGTCAGTTATGACACGCAGGTCCGAGGCCTCTATGATCCCGAAGCGATCAGCAACTGGCACGTCGGGCAGGAAGTTCGCACCGGCAAGTACACCGTAACCGACTACAATTTCACCACTCCATCCACCAGTCTGCTGGCCAACGATCCCACCGTGGTCGATCTCGCCGCCAGCCATCCTCTGGAACTCTTTGATTACCCCGGATTGCACACGAACAAAGATCAGGGCGACACCGTGGCCAAAGTGCGCATGCAGGAGGAGGAAGCGGTTTACATGGTGGTGTCGGCTGAGGGCAACTGCCGCGGCCTCATGTCCGGGTACTCCTTCGAGTTGAAGAATCATTATCGTGCCGACCAGAACACGAACTACGTGGTCACTGAAGTGCGCCACTTCGCTTCGGCAGGGCAGACTTATACGACTGCCGGCACGCAGGGCGGAGAGACTTACTCGAACCATCTCACCTGCATTCCAGCCTCGGTCACCTATCGCCCCGCGAGAGTGACGCCGAAACCCTTTGTGCAAGGTCCGCAGCCCGCGCTGGTGGTCGGCAAACAGGGCGAAGAAATCTGGGTTGATAAATATGGCCGCGTCATCGTGCAGTTTTATTGGGACCGGCTGGGACAGAAAAACGAGAACAGTTCCTGCTGGATTCGCGCCTCTCAACCCTGGGCTGGCGGAAACTGGGGCGCAATGTGGATTCCGCGCATCGGTCAGGAAGTCCTCGTCAGTTTTCTGGAAGGCGATCCCGACCGGCCCGTGATCACGGGCCGTGTCTACAACGCGAACCAGATGCCTCCCTACACTCTGCCCGATTACCAGACGCGAAGCACCTTCATGTCGCGCAGTTCCAAAGGCGGCGGTTCGTCGAACTATAACGAACTTCGCTTCGAAGATCTGAAGGGACAGGAACAGATTTTCATGAACGCCGAAATGGATATGGATTTGCGGGTCGAAAAAGACTCGCGCGAATTCATCGGCGCCAACCGTCATCTCATCGTGACCACAAACCAGGTGGAGCAAATCCAGACCGACAAGCACCTGCACGTAAAGGGAAACCATTTCGAAGCGATCGACGGCAACATGTCATTGAATGTCACCGGCAATCAGATGGAGAGTGTCACCGGCAACAAGTCTCTCGCGGTCACCGGCAACCAGAGCGAGAGCGTAACCGGCAATCTTTCGTTGGCAGTCACCGGCCAGCAGCAGGACACTTCCATGTCCTATGCCATGAAGACCGACACGACGATTCATCTCAACGCAGGCGTCAGCGCGGTGATTGAAGCCGGCGTGGACCTCACCTTGAAAGTTGGCAGCAACTTCATCGACATTAACCCAGCCGGCGTGTTCATCACCGGAACCATGGTGTTCATCAACAGCGGCGGCGCGGCGGGAAGCGCTCCGGACGCCAGCCCGCAATCGCCCGATTCGCCGACCGCCCCGAACGATCCCGATACGGCCGACGACGGCAGCAAGGGAACCAAGTTGAGTTAGAGATACGAAGTTCGATGGTGGGCTAAAAAGATATTGCACCGGAGGATCTATGGCGCCACCGAAGCCTATTACCTTGAACACTCTTGAATCGATCGTCCTTCGCCAGGGCGATCATGACGCGAAACAGATCTGGGGCGGCAAGGTACGTCATGGGGAAACGGGCACTCCTGTTACCGAACTTCAGGCTGCGCTCATTGCGGTAGGTACGTTGCTGGCAAGTCCGCCGCCAGATGGCCAATTCGGCCATCACACGAAACAAGCGTTGCAGCGCTTCCAGTGGTACCTTCGGAATCAGGGTTACCGGTTGAAAATAACCCCTGGAGCTGACCCCGCTGCTGGCCTCGTTACCCCTTGTTCAGGACACCTTGCGGGCGTGGTCGGACTCTGCGACAAAACAATGGCCACTGAGTTATTGTCCTGGCAATCAGCCAATTTCGTGACCACCTCCCCGCTGGTTCGACTTAGCCTGAAGAGCGTATCGAATGTGAACACCTCGGATACATTTAAGGTCCTGGACTATCCGCAAGCTCAGGACGGGGAGGTGTTGATTCACGCCGACTTCGCCGATTCCATCAAATCGACGATGAACGATGCGGCGAAGAACGCGAAAGTCACACTGAATATAAATCAGACCTTTCGGGTGCAAAATGCCGGAGTAGGAGGGGCCGTCGTGACCCCCGCAAAAAAGTCCCAGCATCTGGTCGGGCACGCGGTAGACCTGAACATTGTGGACGGGGACACGGTGAATACCTCGGCGATGTTCAATTCGGGCGGGGAAACGGACGCTGCCGACGCATTCATAAAGGCAGTCAAGGGCAAAGGACTCCGATGGGGAGGAGACTTCAGTGAGACAGATCCGGTTCACTTCGACGACGACCTTACCGGCGAGGACTACGAGATGACACTGTTCTTTGCACAGCAATGTTTCCAGGCAAACCACCCCATGAGGGCTGTTAGTTAGGAGAGATCAAACATGTGCAGACTCATGTCAGCGTGGGTTCTCCTGTGTGGGCTGACGATGATGCAGCCGAGCGTTTCGCAGGCGCCGCAGGAAACCGGCGCACGTAAGGATATCGACCTGGCGTTCGGCGGCAACAAGGTTGTGGTGCTCGTGATTGCTCCGGCAAAGTCTGCCCATGAGGATGACAACAGCGAGGCGCATGGGGACTGGGCGGATTACCTGAATGGTTTTTCTTCATCCGCCCCTGCGGACACGAAGATCATAAGACTGACCCCCGCCAAATACAGGCAAGTAGCTGAGGAACCGAAGATTCGGCGCGACTTCGCAACCGTGTTCCTGAGGGACTCTACCCACTCGCTGCTATACGACGGGATGATTCTTGAGCCGAAGGTCTATAAGCTTGGACTGGCATGGTTGCACCAACACCCCGATGACAAAGAAATGGCGGCCTATGGCCTTCAGGAGAGGCCGTCGCGGTTGAAGTGATAATGCGAGACAGAAACTGAGAATCCGCCGTCGAGAGGCAGCGAACGCATTCTTACGGCACCATCACCGTGAACTCTCCCGGGTCGACGAAACTGATCACGCCGGCCCACATGCACATGAGCGTTGAAGTATTGTCGAGCGTAGGCATGTCCGCGAGCAGCACGGTCGGAGCCCCCGGAACCCACGGGGCAACCGTCATGGGAATGCAGGGCATCGGAGTCAGCACGCCCATCGCGGCAGCCGTCGCCGCGGCGACCATCGGATTCGCCGGCGACATGCACACGCCGAACGGCATGATGTTCACCATAGGAATATTGTCCATGATGTTGGCATCCGGCATCTCGCTCGTGAAAACCATGTTCGTCGGCAGAACCACGAGCGAACTCGGCGCCACCCCCATGGTGCACATCATCATCGCTCCCATGCAAACTTGCATCGCCATATGAGAACTCCACAGCCAGCTGGCTGCACGGCATTTTAGCAAAGCCGGATGCGGACGCAACCGTTTTGAGCATCATTTAGGTTCTTGAAGTTGGAAGCTGCGGAGCAGCGCTGGCTGAATCCACAACCGAGGTCACCATGGCAGACAGAACACCCGGCACCCTTTGCTCCAGCCGTCAGTGCGAGCCTCGAGTGCCCAACACGATCTCAGCTCAGATAAGCAAGTTTGCAAGCCAGGAAGAAATCGAAGCCTTCCGCGAAGATCCTTTTTCTCTCCACAGCCTCGGGCTGCTGGTGCGGGCCTTGCCATTGTATCTAATGGAGGATACGACTCCTCCGGAAGAACGAGCGAAGCTTCGGCTGCACAACCTGAGTTTAGTGGCAGGATACGCCGCCGGCTTGGGCCAAAACACTTCCATGGCCCTGGCTGGGGATGACGTTCCCTTCAGCAAGATAAAGAGTGAGATGCCTGGGAATGCATTGGCCCTTGCGGGCTGGTCCCTGAAGGCCCTCTACATGTTTCGGGAGGTTGCAATGGGGTCGGCGGGTTTCAGAGCGTGGCTGGCTGAGGCCGACCTGAACAGTCTGCTTTCGGATGGTGAAGCCGCCTCGAATGTGAGCGAATCCGCCTCGAAAGTTGCACAGAAGGCGTACTTCTCGAAATTTTCGGAAACCCCCGCCCTGAAGAAACTATGGGAGCAGGCCGCTAAGGACTTGCCGAAGACTGCAGATGGTTTTGCGAAGGCTAGAAGAAATTTTTGGCAACTCGTGAACAGCGACACCTCTTCCGAGGCCGTTTTCGTTCGAGGCATGTTGAAAGAGGCACAATACGAGCTGCAGGCAGGCTCGAATGCGCCGCTGCTTAAAATGAAGGACTGGGACTCGCGGGCATCCCGCGAACTCACCGACCGCCGTTTAAGCATCGACCATGAGGACCCGAAGAGCCTAAACCCAGACAAGACTCTGGATCCCGCCAACCTCGGGTTCTTAACCCACCGGGACAACTCTTTCAAAGGCACTCGCTAGCGATCCGGCTCTTACCTGCACAAGGGACGCGAGGCAAAAAAGACTGGTTTATGCTCGCCGGCGCCCCTATCCACGTGTTTCTCGCACAGCTCAGGCGGGGCACAGCCACGGAAACCATTGAATCATAGGGCTTTAGAGGATATCGGAGTCAAAGGGGCGAACCCCTCCGGTTAACCCGTACAACCGTTAGTAACCTTGAAGGATCTAAAGGCATCCTACATTATAGGAAGACGTACCGTCGGAGGGAGACGTTCTGAGGACCAAATTGACTTCGGGCATGTGGCGCATCGATCCGCAGAAGTGGTCGCGGGTGATTGATCGCTGCGGGCAACCGGTGGCGTCCGTGGAAGCGGAAGCGGATTCCAATGCCAGCGCCAGCCTTATCGCGGCCGCGCCGGACATGTTCGAGTTGCTGGAAGTCCTGGTGAACGAAGGCTCCATTCCTGAGGAAGTGCATGAAGAGATTCAGTTGGTTCTCCGCCGCGCCCGCGGAGATTTTGGCCTTGCGGTTTTTTCCCGGAGCTTGTCCCGGCGCTTGCGTTCCAGAACTCAGGAATGGTTGAAGTTTATGGAAAGCCTGTGGCCCGGGAACGGCTCCTCCCAGGAATAACTGAATAGCCTTCCAATCCCTCCCCAATCGCATCCTCCTCAACGCTAAAAACTGCCTACACGACCTGCTGCGTTCTGCTTACCAGATGGTGGTAGCTGAATTTGCCTTTCTTCGCGCACTTAGCGGCTAAAGTGTTTTGATTTCGCGCAAGAACACGGACCCTTTAACCGCAAAGCCCGCAAGGGAAAACCGCAAAGTACGCGAAGAAATTCAAGTTCAGCCACTACTTACCAGATTTGCCCTTTGCTTCCTGGCCTGGGAATTGCTATTGTTGGCAGCCGTGTTGAAACTCGCCTGAGGCTCGCTTCCAGCCGGCGTAGATGGGTAGCGCCACGACTCTATGAGGCAGTTAAAACCAGTTCTCTGGACCAAGGGCACGTTCCTGACCCCGCAGCATCTCCAGGTGCAGGATCGCTTCATCGAGGACGCGCTCAATTTCCGCCTGCAAGCGCTCAAGTTTTGTCCATGGGGCTTCCGCGAACTGGCGATCAACGCGGAGTTGCTGGCCGAGGGACAATTCGCTGTAACACGCGCCGCAGGTATTTTCCCCGATGGACTCCTGTTCGAAGTGCCGGACGCCGATCCGCCGCCGCCGTCCAAATCCCTGGAAGAACTTTTCGAGCCCGGAGCCAAGAGTCTCGACATCTACCTGGCGATTCCCGACTATCGGCAACGGGGCCTGAATGTCTCCACCGGAAAAGATGGAGGCACGCGTTATCTGGCGGAAGTGGCTGCCTTTCGCGACGAGAATACCGGCGTCAGCGAGAAACCGATCCAGGTTGCGCGAAAGAATATGCGCCTGCTCGCGGACTCGGAAAACCGCGAGGGCTCTTCGGTGCTGCGGATCGCCAATGTGGAACGGACGCCTGCGGGAACATTTCAACTCAATCCCCGGTTCATTCCACCGCTCATCGAGGTTGGCGCGAGCGAGTATCTGGTGGGACTGCTGCGTGGCCTGGTAGAACTGCTCTCCGCGCGCAGCACGCAGCTTTCAGCCGGGCGGCGACAGAAGAATCAGAGTCTGGCGGATTTCACTGCCTCTGACATTGCCAACTTCTGGCTGCTTTATACCGTAAACTCCAACTTCCCGGCCTTTTCGCATCTCTACGAGAGCAAGATGGGGCATCCCGAAGAACTCTACGCTGCGATGGTTGCGCTCGCGGGATCGCTGACGACGTTTTCGCAAAAAATGCGGCCGCGCGATATGCCACTCTACGTGCACGATTCTTTGGGTCCGATTTTTTCCGAGCTCGATGAGAAGCTGCGATCGCTTCTTGAAACCGTCGTGCCCACGAACCTGGTTTCGCTCCCCTTGAAGCTGGCGCAGAACTCGATTTATTCCACGGCCATCGACCACGACAAATATCTGGTGAACACGCGCATGTACCTGGCGGTGAACGCGGAGACCAGTGAAGAGAACATCATTCAAAAAGTGCCGCAACTGGTGAAGGTCTGTTCGGCGACGCACATTGAACACCTGGTGAGGCAGGCATTGCCCGGGATTCAACTGCGGCATCTGACCAATCCGCCGAGTGCGATCCCGGTGAAATTGAAGTATCAGTATTTTGCTTTGAACCAGTCTGGTCCGGCCTGGGAAGCGGTCAACCGCGCCCGCAACTTTGCAGCGTACGTTCCTGGCGAGCTTCCGAACCCTACTCTCGAACTGCTCATCCTTCTGCCGCAGTCGAGCTGAAACCGCACTTCGAGATTCTCCGCGAAATCTGAAACTGTGGAAAAAGTTGTCAAGGGGGTAAAGGTGAGGTTCTTGGATTAAGTGGTTGATTCAGTGGGGAATATATCGTTCGAAACCATGTTACATTTGCCTTCCTGATTTGATATTCTGGATATAGAGAAGAAAAACGAATGGCGCAGGCCGCAAAAGGCTCTGCGCCATTTTTCTTGGCGGAACTAAGGACAGCGTCAAAAGCGACGGACAAGAGTGTCCGTCCTACACAAACAAGGCCGGAGCCGGCTCAGTGTTTCAGAACGAAGTAAAGCACCAGGAGAACCGCAATGAAGAACAGCACCGTCAGGGTCAGGATCAGGGGCCAGTAAGAGACCGGCGGTGGCGGAGGAATATCCACTTTGGGCGGCTTCGGCGCGGATGGAATGGCAAGCTTCGGCATCTTCGCGGCTGGCATTTTCGGCGCGGGCGCCTTCGGCAGCGGCGGCATCTTCGGCGCTTTCGGAAGCGCGGGCATCGCTGGCGCAGGGAACGCGGGGGGCTCTGCCGAATTGGCCGGCGTCATTTCTTCCCCGTCGGCAGGATCTGCCGCAGGACCTGCGTTTTTCAGAGAAATGATTTGCGTGTACGCGCTCGGCCCGCTTGGCATCGGCGGCAGGCTGGGAGCAGGCTTGCTGGCCGGCGATGAGAACGCACCGGTGGCTCCCTCGGAAGGTTGATGGGACGGTACCACGGGAGACGGCGGAATCGGCGGATTCGGAGCCGGCGGCGTCGGAAAGACTTGCGGAGTCGGGAAAACCTGCGGGATCGGGAAAACCTGCGGAGCCGGGAGAATCGGCGGCGTTGGCGCGCTGGTACTGGAATTCCGCGCCGAACTATCCGCGTTGAAAAAACCGGTGAACCCAGTACCCGCGGATTCGTTTCCCGCCACTCCCGAGGCTGGTGAAGACTCTTCCTTCGGGGCCTTCACTGCGCCGAACATAGCCGTAAAGTCTCCTACGGTTTTTCGCGGAGGCTCCGTTTTCTGGGGAGAGAGCGCAGGCATATCGGACGGGGCGTCCCCGTGGAACGGTCCCTGGAAAATACTGGTAAACTCGCCCGGCTTGGGCTTGTCGATGACCGGTGGGGTGATTGCCTCGGTAGCAAGATTCCTGGTCGAGAGATTGGGGCGAATCGGATTTACCAGAGCGCTCGCAGGTGGTTCAGTTCTAGGCGGAACCGCGGGCCGTGAAACAAACGGATCCCGATCAGGGGCCGCGGGAATAGGGGCCGTCTGAAGTAGAGAGCGGTCCACTACGGGGTTGACATTCGACGAAGTCTGGGACGACGAAGGCTGGGACTGCGGCTCCGTTTGTTTCAGCGCAGCGCTCGGCGCGCCAGGTTTCGGCGGCAGCTCGAAACTGCGTAACAATTGAGTGACCGGACCCGGGACTGGCGAAGATTGCCTGGGAGTCACGTCCGCCGGCGGAGATGCACTTTCCGGAGCGCGCTTTGGCACAGGCGCTGGAATCTCCTGGGTATCGCGGGGACGAGCTTCGTACTGCTGCACCCAGGCACGCAGCGCGGCGTCGTCCGGCAGTTTGGTGACGAGGTAGGCGTAGAGTGTCCCACTGTAGGGGCCAGCTTCCAGCACGAGGCCGGCCGGTTCCGGAGCGAGACGACGAAATGCTTCAAGAACCCATTGCACCGTGGGCTGGTTCGGGTTCCGCGGGTCACAACGCAGAATATACACCAGCACGCGTTCGCCTCTGACTTTGTCATTGGCGAAAAATGTTTCCACCGCGCCGGTGGTGAGGGACTCCAGAAGCTCGTATTTTTCCGCGAATTTCATGCTTGACGACAATTTCCTCAGGGTCGACCGACGGCGATCCGCTCGACCGTCTTACCTTCGTAGTCCTTCCAATCGTGCGCCAAGCAGGCTGCTCGTTGCAGAACGAGCGAGCGAGAAGCGACTGGTCCTTGACGCAGGATTATACCGCGCACTCGTCATCGAAAGCGCGAAGAATGAAATCGCAAAGAATGCACGGCGAGGAGTAGTGACTCAATTTCACAGTTATTTCAGCCCGATGCTTGCTTCGTAAGGTCCCCTTCGACTTCGCTCAGGGCAGGCTCTCCGGAGAGCTTGGCGCGTTCCTGCGGGATGACATCGGCCGGGGGGATTTGTCTTGACTTGCCTGGCCGCGGGTATCAGAATTGCTGCCAAGAGTCGGCGGTGTGGTGCGGGATGTTAAGCCAGGACCGAGCCGACGGATTGCGGAGTCCGACCGCCACCCCCCCAAGGTCCAAGGCGCCGTCGCCGCGATTCAGACCAGGTGTACAGACTATCTGAAGTTGCTCATGCGAATTGCTCATGCGTTGAAACGCTTCGTTTGCGGAAATCACAATTGGATTTGATCGCCAGGAGTTCGCGATGAATTTTGTCTCGAAGAGTGAAAACGTTCTCAGGAACTCGCTCGTGCTTGTGCTGTTGCTCGCCGGCCTCGCCGTGGGAACGGCGGTAGCGCAACATAAGACGAGCGCGCCCGCCCCGAAAGTAAGCGCGCCCAAGGCGAAAGCTCCGGCGGCGCGGCCCTCGACCAGTCACCCCTCGACGGCGACTCACTCGTCCGCCAACGGCAGCAGACCTGGAACTGCGGGGACGCACACAACTCCCGGAGGGGCCAGGGCTGGAACGGCTGGCCGGGCTGGAACCGGAACACCTTCCAGGAATGGCAATGCGAGAGGTCCTGCTGGGGGAACTCACACGCCATCCGCTGCGAATAGACCGGGCGGTTCGAAGGTGGGTGGGAGCAATAGTATGGCAAGGACCGGAAGCCACACCCCTCCCGGAAGGCAAGTGTCGCTCAGGGGTGGGGGAACGGCTAGCATCCGGCCGAACGGGCAGATCCGTTCGATTAATCGGAATGGAATGCACATTGAGCACGGCCTCAATGGCAGTCGCAGAATCGAGAGCACACATAACGGAGCTCACATCGTAACCACGGGCCGAGGCTCAGGCTACGTGCAACGCGCCTATGTCACCCGTGGCGGGCACAGTTATGTGTCGCGGACGACGATTATCAATCACAGGGCGTACGCCGGCGTGTACCGGTCCTACTCTTTTCATGGCCACGCCTATTACGGTTACCATCCAGCGTTTTACTATGGCCGCGCGTATTACGGGTGGGCGTACAATCCCTGGGCCGCGCCGGTTTACTACGGATGGGGCTGGGGTGGAGCACCCTGGTATGGATTTTACGGCGCGTATTTCGCACCCTATCCCGTTTATCCCTCGGCCGCGTTCTGGCTGACTGACTATTTGATTTCCGCGAACCTGCAGGCGGCTTACGCGGCGCAGGCGGCTGCGAGCGCTGCGGCGAACGGCGCTGCTGCGAATGGGGCTGCCGCGAATGGGGCTGCTGCTGCCGATCAATCGCAGGATAGCGCGGACAACAGCGCACCTGCAGCTAACTCTGGCTCTGTGACTCTGAGTCCTGAAGTGAAAGCTGCGATTGCGGAAGAGGTGAAGGCGCAGCTGGCTGCAGAACAAGCCGCGGCCGCTCAGCCGGCGTCCTCGGGCGGGCAGGCGGCAGCTACGCAGGCCAGTGCTGCACCGGCCAGTGATGAAGTGCCACCTGCTCTTGATCCTGCGCGACGCACGTTCGTGGTGGCCTCCGATCTGGCGGTGGTGGGCGACGGCCAGGAATGCCAACTGACCTCGGGGGATGTGATCACGCGGATCACCGACACTCCCGATGACGACAACAAAGTGACGGTGAGCGTCTCCGCCGGCAAGAAGGCGGATTGCGCGGCTGGAAAACAAGTGGCCGTTTCCGTTGACGATTTGCAGGAGATGCAGAATCACTTCCAGGAGCAGCTCGACAGTGGGATGAAGGATCTCGCGTCCAAACAGGGGACTGGTGGTTTACCAAAAGCTCCCGATACTTCTACGGTGGCTTCGGATGTTCCGCCGCCACCTCCGGATACGAGCGCCGAGAAGACCTTGCAGGATCAGCAGGCGGCTGCCGACCAGACGGAAGCTCAGGTCGTGAAAGAGGCATTTAGCCAGGGGTCGTGAACGCGATGCAGGGTGCACGCCTGGGTGGCACGGCTGAAAGAGGTTGGGGAAAAATTCGTCTGTAGACACAAAATGCGACCACAGGGGCTGAAGCCCGCGCTGATTTTGGGGGCTTTACGCGGCGCTGAAGCGCCGCTCTTCCACGGTAGTGCACGCATTTGTCAGTTTTTTCCGCAGGCATTGAAAGTCGTGCCCTCCCCGAAACCATTTATGAGATGACTTCTGGGAACTCATGGCTCGGGATGTGTCCGGGTCGTGACGCTATTTGTTGAACTTAGCGCCGGTTTTTAAGTAACTCTTCTTCAGTTTTCTGGGCTCGGCGCGCGCGGTCCAGCAATTCTTTTGCTCCCTTGTTGTTGGGGTCTGCTGACGCTTTCTGGAAACAATCGATGGCAGCGGCGTAATCTCCGGCGTCCAGGAATGCTGTGCCCTTGCTGATGAGGGACTCGGCGGATTCGCCGGGAACCACGGCCGGAGCTACTGCTGCAGGAACCACGGCTGCACCTCTGGAGGGAACGACCAAGAGTCGATTACTCACGGCAGTGACGCCGGGAACGGAGGCAGCCAGAGCCTCCGCCGCGGTCAAGTCCTCGTTGCTCGAGACACTGCCATCGAGGAGGACTTCACGCGTGTCGGATACGAACACTCTGATTGCTGCGTTGCGGAGAGTGGGAGACGCGGCATCCAACTTTTCATTGACGGCGCTTTCGATTCTCAATCGCCGAAGCGATTGATACTTTACATATCCAACGCCTGCGACCAGCACGGCCGCCAGGACCAGGGCGACAAGAGTCAGTAGCTGCCCGAGTCGGAACTTTTTCGGCTGAAGAAGCACATGCTGCGCGGCGCTCTTCACCAGCACGGAGTCTGGCGCCGATGCGGGCGCGATGCTGCCTGCTATAGGGGGCTGGACCGGAACTGGTGAAGGCGAGGCTGGGGATGGGGCCGGAGTTGTCACCTTCGCGGTTGGAGATGTTTGGGATTTAGACGGAGACGGAGGAGCTTGCGAGGCTGCGGTCTGCGCGGTTTGGGCCTGTGAAGCGCCAGCTGGGGCGGCGACGTTTGTGATCTGCTTTCTTACAACCTCGTCGTTCGAGGGCACAGCTTTCGACGGCTGAGCGTTCGGCGCCGGATCGTTCTCCACGACCGCGCCCGCAACGTTTGTCGCTTGATTGTTTTCTGCTTGATCCAGCCCAGCGATAAATTCTTCCGCGGTTTGAAATCGTTTGTCTCGTGATTTTTCGATTGCTTTCAGAATCACTCGCGACAGCGACTCCGGAATATTTAACTCGGGGACAAGTTCGTGCGGAGGGCGTGGGTTTCCTTCCATGTGCTGCATCATCAACGAATAGATGGTATCGCCCTCGAAGGGCAGCCGCGCCGTGACCATTTGATAGAGCACGACGCCCAGCGAATAAATATCTGTCCGGCCGTCAATATCGTCTCCGGCCTTTTTTCCCATGAACTGCTCGGGGGACATATACAGGGGCGTGCCCACCATCATGCCCGTCATCGTCATTCCGGGCTTGGCGTCTCCGGCGGATTCGAGCAGCTTCGCGATTCCGAAATCGAGAACCTTGGCAGTCTCCTGGCCCTGCTCGTCGGTAGTGAGGATAATGTTGCCGGGCTTGATATCGCGATGCACGATGCCGAGCTTGTGGGCAACGCCGAGCGCCCGAGCCGCTTGCGTCGCAATACGAACCGCTCGCGGGGAGCGCAAGGGTCCTTCCTCATGGAGAATCTCGCCGATGTTCTTGCCCTCGACCAGTTCCATGACGATGAAGGGGCGGCCGTCGTCGGTGTAGTCGAAGTCATCCACTCGGACCGCGTTGGGATGACGGAGCTTGCGGGTGACAACGGCTTCGGTCTGGAAGCGCTGCAGGAAGTTCGCGTCGCCGGCGATGGCGTCGTTGACAATTTTGATGGCACATACCTCGTTGAAGGTGAGGTGGCGGCCGCGGTAGACCACGCCCATGCCGCCGATGCCGATCCGGCCCAGAATTTCATACTTATTACGAATAATCATGCCGGGCTGCAGTTCGTGCGCACTTTGCAGACCTGTCTGATCCGCTGGGCAGACGTAGTAGTCGGTGGGATACGTTTTGTGACAGGCAGGGCAGTATTTCATGGCATCACGTCAGCAGCGAGGAAGGCGAAATCCAGGCCGGCCGCCAGAGTCGCATAGTAAGGAATGCTCAAGCAGAAACGTTGCACTGTCAAGGTCCTTCTCCGATTCTGACCTCTCGATTCAGGCGCTGGCTGACGAGATGCTATCTTTGGTGCTGGAGCGACGGGTCGCAATTGACTTGGGTCCAAGCCCTGCTTAGAATCTTCGGCCAGTGAGAACGCGCGGGCTGGATTTCTGCTGCTGTTTGTCGCCGTTCTCGTTTGCGGGTGCAGTTCGGGATTAGGTTGCGCCGAAGCAGGATGGTTATCGATTCATGATTTGTCGATTTATGATTTTCCGCGTCCCATGCATTTGGCTGTTTGCGGCTTGCGTGATGACTCTGTCGGTTGCAGCGCAGGATCAGGATATTGCTGTCGTCCGACGCAAAGCTGAGGCTGGAGATGCCATTGCGCAATTCGATCTGGCCAAGGCATATATGAGCGGGACCGGAGTTGCAACGGATCCAAGTATGGGGCTTGTGTGGTTACAGAAATCCGCCGCACAGGACTACTTCGGGGCCGAGTATGCGTTGGGTCGCATGTATCAAAACGGGTTGGGAAAACTCCCGAAAGATCAGCACGAAGCGGCAAGCTGGTTCCGGAAAGCGGCAAAGCAACAAAACCAAGCATCTCAGGATCGGCTGTCGGAGATGTTGGCCCAGGGATTGATCTCGGCAGAGGAAGCAAACTGGCGCGCGGCGGAGGCAACCGTGTCCAACTCGCCGAAGAAGCCAACAAAAAGCAAGGCGGCGCCCTTCACTCTTATTGAGGTCGAAACCGGACTGACGGGCGGGATTACCAGCAAGCGGATGGCGACTCTGGTACAGAAGTTCGGCGTGGACTTCAAGTTGACCGCCGTCGCACGAAAACGCCTGGCCGATGAAGGAGCGGACGATAATTTGCTGCAAACGATTTCCGCTTCCAAGCGGCTACTGTGATGCGAGCCGAGTCGAGCCCGGTTGGTTTCCTACCCTTGCCTGCGGGCGACCACGTAAAAAGAAAACTTCAGTTCATCCTGAAGTTTTAATGTGCCCCCGGCGATCGACGCGATCGGAATGCTGTAGTCGCTCTGCTGCAGGGAGAAGTTACCGTAGGCACGCGCGGTGTCAACCCCGAGAGCCACTTGGGAGAAAAATTCGTGATCGTTGATAACGCCGTGAAGGCTCAGTTTCCCGACCACAGAGGCGCGATAAAGATCTTCCTTCTGTTTCTCAAGCCTTACTTCCGAGCTCTCATAGACGATCTCCGGGAAGCGGTCGGTGTGCAGCACTTCCATCTTCATGACCCGGTGAATTTCCTGGCGATCACTTTCCTTGAGTTCATCCAGCACCTCCAGGGAAGACGCCTTCGCCCGCACTTTAAGGGAGCTACTTCCGGTTGCGCTCGCGGCCACCTGGACTTCGCCCGTCCACTCGCGAATGGCGATCTTCGGGCTGTGTGACACTGCAGATATCAAACCGCTGGCGAAAGCCTGCACCGTAAACTGGCTGGCTCGCGTATCAATCACATAACGAATACTGGCGCCAGCGCTCGCAGGCGATGCCATCGAAGTCCCTTCCCTGGCGCGACGATCAGATTGGCAAGAATCAAGCCCGCTCCCGAAATTGTCACAACCCGCTCAGCTTAAGAAGTGTATTCCTCGCAACCGGGGCGCTTTCATTAGAGTTTTCTTGTATTGCCTATCTCCGTACCTTCGTTTGTCACAGGCGGCACGGCTCATTTCCTGGCCAGAACTTTGCCGATCAGCGACTCGACCAGCTTGACCGCGTCTTGCAGAGCGGCCTCCACTGGGGCACTCAATCCCATTTGACCTGCGTCGCCGCCCAACGTTTCCGGCTCGCAGCCCACCAGCAGCACATTCTTTAGCTCGATATTCATGGCGCGCGCCATGCGCAATACGTTCATGGGATTCATGGCGTGAGCTTCGACTGCGACCTGTGGAGTTTCCGGATCGTCGAGTGCTTTCAAATCCGGTTCGATGATGTAGAGCGTGCCCGGAGCCTCGCCGTGCGGACAAGCGTCGACCAGGATGGTGGTTTCGTATCCGTCCTGCAGGGCGTAGGCCAGGTCGAAACCGCGGATGCCAAAGTCGCTGACCCGGACACACTCGGGCAGTTTCCGATCGGCGAGGCGGCGAACCACTTCCACTCCGAACGCGTCGTCTCCGAGAAAGATGTTGCCGATGCCGGCTACGAGGATGGTTGGCTTCGGTGCCGTTGAGGCTTCAGGAATGTCTCCGGGAGCGACTGGTTCAACTTCCTCCGCGTCGAAGAAGAAGCGATGCCCCGGTTGCCGCAACAAGCCCATATCCCTGCCGGGATCGTTATCGATCACGACGCAGACGTGTTGTTTGCCTTCGTAGTCCTGCTCGATGCACTCGATGGTGGCAATCTGCCCGGTGAGCGCGATGTCCATGACATCGCCGCCCGGGCGCGGGCGCAGACGCACGCGGCTTCCGGTTCTCACTTCTACTCCGGAAATCTCCAGATGATCTACGGGAGTTTTGTCTTCCAGGAGCTGCCATTCCCACTCGTTCATGAATTCTCCCCGGATGGTGGCAGGTTTCGGAGCACGCCATGCAACTTCATCAGTTGCTCGACCGGCAATGTTTCGGTGCGCTCCAGCATCTGGCGGGCGCGCTCGTCCGATTGGCTCATTTCGCGTTTTTCTTCGTCGGTTAGAGTCATGATCCGCAGGGAGAGAATTTCGTCAATCTCGGTGCCGTCGAACAGGTCTCCGACGCTTTCCGGTGCGATTTGAGGATAGTCGTAGAGGATGATCGGGGAAGAAAGCAAAGTGTCGCGCTCGCCTGGTTCGCCCACGAGAACCGGCCATGTACCCAGGTTCTTGCAACTTGCTGCGAGTTCGCTGATCTGGTCCGGAGGAGCGAGCAGCGAGATAAAGCGGCCATCTTGTACGCCGAGAACCGTGTGCGTCGAGACCAGGGAAAGGGGCAAGGCGTCCTCGCGGGCAGCTTGCTGCGCCGCGGGAAAAGGCGTCAGGTTGCAAATGCGTACGCTGATTTTGAACAAGTCATCGCCCACGCGCTCGCCCTTGACCTGAACCATGCCCTGAATCGCGCTCTGCTCGCGGATGAGGATGCCAGTTATCTGGCTTCCGGTTTCACGCAGCCCTTCAAATTGTTTCCCCGCGGAAAATGTGAAGAGCCGCGAAAGCGGCGTCTGCACGAGCGCCTCCACGGTGCATGCGGGAACGATTACTTCGCGCTCCACAGCCTCTTGCCAGGGTTGGTAGGCGCGGCCCGCAACTTCCAGTCTCGCGACCGGACGAAATGCTGGTGCTTCCCCGGACAACTCCGCGACCGGAGCGATCAACTCACCGACCGAGCGAGTCACCAGTTGGAGGAACCGTACCCGAATTTCGAGCGTAGTCAGAAAGCCGGCTTCGACCAGGCATTCCGTCTGCATGGTCCACGCTTCGCTGCCCTTCTGCGCTTCGCTGTAAGACATTGGACACAGCACACCGAAATTCCAACGCTGCTGATTTTTCACCGACGATGGGCGATAGGGATAAAGCATGTATCCCTCGTACAGCACCGCCTTCGCGATCTGCTCCACTGCGGCCAGATTCATTGAATCATCTTCTCTTTCTTCTCTTCGACCGGCAGAATCTGCTCCAGCACTTCTTCCCAGGTGGGAATGCCGTGCAGAACTTTGTATTGATAGAGACGGTCGAATGCATCACGCTGCAGGCACAGCCATGCGTTGTTGGGATAGTAGGCCGCCATCATCTCGCGCCAGATTCTCACCGGCAGTTTGAAGCGAGCTTCCTTGTCCCAGGAAATTGGCGCAACCTGCAGCCCGCCTTCCGCCGTGGCATAAAACACCGAGCCGCTGAACTGCATGCAAATGGGGACGTCGCCGTCCGCGAGGCCGTCAAAATATTTTGTCGCCGCCACGTTGAAATCGAAAGTGCAGGGCACCGGAACATCCGCCAACGTTGTGCCCTTGAATGAAGACACTACGACGCTGGCATGTGTCCACAGCAGCGTTTTCAGGGTCTGTCCCCAGCGGCTGGGCTCGTCGAACAGATCGCGCAGCCGCGCCTGGTCATCCGGCGTGTATTTGCGGCGCGCCACTTCCAATTGAATCTGGCAGCGCAGCACGACCGTGTGAATGGTCTCATTCGCATCGGAATTGCCCACTCGCAGTTTGAACGCGAGCAGGGGCGAGACGGTATGTGGAACCACCTCGACTCCCTCGATCTGAAAATTCAAATCAGGCATGCGATTCTTTTTCGCTTGCGGCTTCCACGGACGGCGTGTCCGCGATCTCCACCGCTCGATCTTTCACATTCTTGAAGAACTCGGCAATCTGCTGCCAAACTTCCGTGCCCCCGGAGAGTCCCTTCCAGTAAGCGCGAATCAAACCCACGAGCTTGTAACACTCATCGATCGGAAGCAGGTAATACTCTGGCGCCGAATAGCCCCGCGAATATCCCAGCCGGTTTACGAGCAAAGCTTCCACATCCGATTCCATCCCGTTCAGCGCGGGGTTTCGTGACACGATTTCATTCCAGGACTCCAGTGCAAGCAAGGATTCAGTAGCCCCAGCCGGACTGGGATACATGGCAATCACGCGCCGCTCAAGGCTATTGGTAAAAAAGAAAGCCATGTTGATGGGGACCATCAAGCCATTCCATTCCGCGTCGGTCAAATGGAAATGAGGCAGGGCGAGAATGCGGCGGGGGATTCGTTTGTATTTCGACGCGGGACCGCTGAACAGTAAAGCGCAGGCGTCACAGGCGCACAGCAGTTTTCGCTGAGCCAATTCAATCAGGTGCGGATGGTCGGGCCGCAGGTCCGTGCTGCAAAGCTCGCATCTTTCAACCGTCTTTTGGCGCCGGGCAAACTGTCGCAACAAGCCGAACCCGCCCGCAGCATCTGTAACGTTTCCCGAACTCATAATTATGCAAGTTCCCCACGGCGGCGGCGCTGGTTCAATCTGCACCGTCCAAATGTGCAGGCGCTCCGCACCGACTACTCGATGTCGCCGGGCTGCCGATCAGCTTGTCCAAGGCGACAAAGCTGGAAGCTGGTTTGCCGTCCAGGCCTTCGATGGAGAGTGAGACCAGGTCCGGCGCGGCGTCATAAATCGCCTCTTCCAAAGTTGTCTGCACGGTTTTCGCGGTAGAGCCGCACGTGTGCTCTCCGGTTTGAACGCGCAGACGCACCACACCATCGCCCAGTTCCAGCAGTTCCACTTCGCAACCTTGCTTGCGGAATTGCGGCTTTACCCGCTCCAGCGCTTTCAGGACGCGGCTGTCCAGGTCCTCAGGATGGAGCGCGTAGAGCACGAGCACGCTGCTTACCAGGGGATCGCGTCCCAACCGGTCGATGATGCTCATTCCAGGCTCGCCCGCTTCGGCCACAAGCTCCAGGGCCCGCTCCAGCGCCGCCCCGTGCAACTCCATCAGCGATTGCACCAGTTGCCTGGTGCTGGCCCGTACGGCAGGGTCGGCGATGGTTTCGATTTCCTGCACCAGGGTGCCGATCCGCTGCACCCGTTCGCGAAACTGCTTGTCTTCCACCGCAATCCTCCGCGTTACAAATACTCCAGCGACTACTACGCCGTGGAGACGCAGCCTGGTGCGTCTCTGTCGCCGACGGCAAGACACAATGCCTCTCCAGCACTTTCCCGTTTCCCGGCAATCCCCACAAGTGGGGAAACCCCTATTTTTGCCATCAGGAAAGGCCCTATATTGAATGAATTAGCGGAAGGTAGCAGACGTTTTTCGACAGAGAATTTGGGGTCCGGGTTGGTTGCACTGGACTCTGCAAGAAATGAGAAAAAAAGTTCCGGCGAAGGCGCCGGCGCGCTCCCCACCACCGGCGGCTCTTCCGGGTGCGATACTAGCGCGCTGGATAATGTTTGGTGTTAGTCGTTCGAGAATTCAGAACGTCGAAGCTACCTTCCGGCCACGCCGTAAGCTCAAGATAGTTGCCCGCGTCCGGGCCCTCGGGGTTGGCGATAAACTCCGTAGGTACGTTGTGTGCAGCGCCACCCTCGTCGGAAAAGTGCAACTGCCACAGATTTTCGAGCCGGGGCGATTTCTCAATAATGTCCCACGCGGAGGGTGTTCCACCCTTCTTGGCCCCGTTATCCATGATCGCGACCCGTGGAGCGATCGCATCCAACAGCGCGGGACTGCTGCTCTGCGACCAGCCGTGATGCGAGACGATGTAAATATCAATCGCACCCAGCTTGTTTTTCGGGCACACAAGTTCCATTTCTTTGTCGCGAGTCAGATCGCCCATGTCGAGAATTCGCAACTTGCCGAAAGTGATCAGGGTGCCCACGGAGCGCACATTTTCAGTCTGATCGGTGGGATACACTTCTGCATTCTTGCAACTCGCATTCTCCTGTCCAGCGCCGGGCAAGGGGTGGTCAATGACAGCCCCATCGGCGCTCACGACCGTAGCCTGCATACCTCCGATTGGGAGCTTGTCTCCGGGCTTGACGGTCAGCCGTTTGAATTTCTTCGCCGCCAACAGTTCCTGGTAAGCCTGCCAGCCTTGAACGGTGGGAACGTCTGTACTCTCGCGGTTGTCCCCGTGATCGATGACTGTTCCGATCGGAATGCGCGCTTCCAGCTGCGGCAGGCCGCCCACGTGGTCAGTGTGAAAATGGGTAATCACAACGTAGTCGATTTTGGTGATTCCGGCTTTCTTCGTGGCGGCAACGATCCGGTCGGCGTCCCGGCCGTCACTGTCTGGCCAGCCGGTATCGATCAGCAGCGATTGTCCAGCGGGCGTAACAAATAAAGTTGCCTGACCTCCCTCGACGTCAACAAAGAATATGTGCAGCGCCTTTCGAGCCGAGTCAGACGACCCAGCCCAGCTTGAGAAAAGAAAAAGAAATGCCAACAACGACGGAAACAGCAACGAGGGAAATAACGATGGCATGCGAAGCATAAGAGAAGCCTTTCGCCAGCAATACATGGCATCGAGATCATCCGCCACCGTAAGTTTTTCGTCAAGGAGACTTCGGGCGCGCTACAAACATCGATTGAGTTTGTGCGGCGCTATTCCCGGTCGCGGTGCACCGTATCCATGGAGAACGCAGGCAGGCACACCGCGATGTATTCTGCGCCACCCTCCTGCGGTGTGGAATAGCGGACCCACTCGCCGGCGTGGACAATGACAGCTTGCCCGGCCGCGACCTCGAGCGCGCCTTCCTTGTGCTCCACACGCAGCCTGCCCTTCAGCACAATCGTGAATTCATCGAACTCGGGCGTCTGGCCGGGCTCGACCCATCCCTGGGGGCTGCGCATGTGGGCCACGCTGGCCGCCTGCGTTTTGGAATTGACGCGGCCGATGTATTCGTCGATCAGCTTGGGTTTGCTGCCGGCTGCTTGAATCCGTGTGGGTTGCGAGATGAGTGTAGGCATGGTGTCGGGTTAGGTTATCAGGCTTCCGCGCTTGGACGTCGGACCTCGGCCTTCAGCCCCTGCGGATCTATTAGACCACGAAGATTCGATAGGCTCTCGGTTCGGAAACAAACTGCTCGCAATAGAGATGTTGGTTCGCTACGTCTCTACCGGAGAATTTGCTTGTATGCAGCGGGGCTTACGTGCCGAAGCGAAAAGGGTTACAGGAATTATCGGCGTGCGCTATTGCGGCTTGTTCCAGCCACGCAGGCGCGGCCGCCAGCGCCTCACGTTCCGGCAATATTCTTCATAGGCGGCTCCGAATTTTCCGCGCAGAGTTGGCTCTTCGTAGAAAACCACAAACAGATGTACGCCGAGCGCAACCGCTGCGACGGCACCAATCAGCGCTGGGTTGGGATGCCCGAAGATGACCCACAGGCCAACCCATCCTGTCACGAAACCCACGTACATGGGATTCCGCACGTAACGGTAGAAGCCCACCGCAACCAATCGTTGCGGGGGAGCAAACGGCGCAGGCGTGCCGTGGCCAGCCCATCCGAAATCCCAAACGCAGCGCAGAGCAACGGCAAATCCCAACACCGACGGGACTGCCGCCAGCCAGCGCCAGCGCGCCGCGCCCGCCATGTCCACGCTGAAACCAAGCCATTGCGGCAACAGCCAGAACCACAACGCGAAGAACGACGCGCCAACCGCCAGCGATGCCGCTGCCGTCAGGCCGCGATATCCGTGTCCAGACTCTGGAAGCTGCGACTGTGTATCCGTCATGATTGTCATATTCTTGACCTTCCATACAAGCATACGACGCTGGTGCGGGCAGAGTTGCAAAAATCTGCAAGGGAAGTGCGCAAGCAGAATTCAGTGACTTCGGCGCCGTCTTCCTATGGATGTCCGCGAGTCAACCAAAACGAGTCGGGTAGAATGTCTGGACCTTCAGGAGGCACACATGCGACACATCAACGCCGCGGCTCTCGCGCTGGTTTTCTTTCTGCTGCCGGCAGCCGCGCAAACACCCGAACTTTCCAGGACCGTCAAGCCGTTTGTGCGGGTGGATGCGGCCAGGGTTGTGCTGACCCACGTGCGTGTCGTGGACGGTACCGGAGCGCCTGCCGTCGACGATCAAAATCTTGTGATCGAAGCTGGCAAGATCGTCGCTGTCGGCAAGGGCGCTGACGTCGCGGCGGATCCAGGCACCGCGGTGCTTGATCTGCACGGATACACCGTGATCCCGGGCATCGTGGGCATGCACGACCATTTGTTCTATATCGCGCGGCCGAACCTGAACAGCCAGTGGAAGCACGATGAGCCATTGCTGGTGCCGCAGATGACGTTCTCCGCACCGCGGCTTTATCTTGCCGGCGGCGTCACCACAATGCGCACCACCGGAAGCGTCGAGACCTACGCCGACCTGAACGTGAAGCACGACATTGACACCGGCAAGCTGCCGGGGCCTCACATCGATGTTACTGGACCGTATCTGGAGGGCGCGGAGAGTTATTTCATCCAGATGCCGCACCTCACTAGTGCGGAGGACGCGCGGCAACTTGTGGACTACTGGGCCGATCACGGAGTGACTTCGTTCAAGGCCTACATGAACATCACGCGGGCCGAGTTGAAAGCCGCCATCGATGCCGCGCACAAGCGCGGCATCAAAGTCACCGGCCATCTATGCTCAGTCACCTATAAAGAAGCCGCCGAGTTGGGGATCGACGATCTCGAACACGGATTCTTTGTGAACACGCAACTCGACCCGGGCAAGAAGCCAGATGTTTGCAGCGAGAGCGAGGGAAATTACACGCTCGAACACATGCCCGTCGAGAGCCCGGAGGCCAAAGACCTGATCGATACGCTGGTGAAGCACCACGTGGCGGTCACCTCCACGTTGCCGGTATTTGAATCGCTGGCCAACCCGCAGTCTCCGATCCGGCAGCAGGCGCTCGATGCAATGACTCCGGACGCACGGGACGCGTTTTTCTTTCTGCGGCAGCGGCCCGTGTCCATCCCCGCGTCTAAGACAGACTGGGGGCTGTTGTGGAAGCGCGATCTCGCTCTGGAGCGGGCTTTCGTCGCGGCCGGAGGACTGCTGCTTGCCGGCCCCGATCCCACAGGCGCGGGGGACGTAGTCCCAGGGTTCGGGGATCAGCGCGAAATCGAACTGTTGGTGGAGGCCGGGTTTTCGCCCGTGGAGGCGATCAAGATCGCCACGCTGAACGGGGCGGTCTATCTGGGCCGGGACAAGCAAATCGGCTCGATCGCCGCGGGAAAGAGCGCCGACATGGTCGTGATCAAGGGCGACCCTTCAAAGCAAATTTCCGACGTCGAGAACGTCGAAATCGTATTCAAAGACGGCGTCGGCTACGACTCGCAGAAGCTCCTGGATTCGGTGAAGGGGCGCTACGGGGAGTACTAGATCGCCAGGTGTGAAGCCCACGTTCAAAAGCTCTTACCCGCAAAGGTCGCAAAGAAAAGCCGCTAAGGTCGCAAAGAAGAAAGATAGAACAGGCAACGAGCCTTTCTTTGCGTTCTTTGCGGCGTTTCTTTGCGGCCTTGGCGGTTAAAAGCTTTTGCTTCTTGCCCTGGAAAGCCGAGCCGGCCTACTTCGCCTTTTCCGCGATCCAGCGCGAGACGGCCGTGACCAGCTTGCGCGGGGCGAAGCGCACCGATTCCGCAACCAGCCAGTTGTGCATCCCAGAAATCACCAGAGTGCGTCCGGCCATCATTCCGCGATAACCGTCGCCAGCCACGGCGGCTACGTTCATGGCTCCAATCTGCTTGAACAGCCGTGAGCCTTCGAGTCCAGCGCGCTTGGCGAACCCTGTATTGGTTGCGCCTGGACAGAAGCAGCAAACCGTAACCCCCGACCGCCGGACTTCGTTCGCCAGGGCCTCGGAGAACGACAGGACGTAGGCTTTGCTCGCATAGTAGACCGCCATCAGCGGCCCCGGCTGAAACGCTGCCGTAGACGCCACGTTCATAATGCGGCCCGCGCGGCGCTCGATCATGGGCGCAAGAAACAGCCTGGTCAGACGGGTAAGTGCGGTGATGTTGAGCTGAATCTGGTCGAGGATTTCCGCTTCCGGCATCTGTGAAAACTCGCCAAAAACTCCGAAGCCAGCGTTGTTCACCAGAATGTCCACGTGGATGCGCTCCCGCCGCAACTGGTCAAAAAGAAACCTGGGCGCCGCGGGCTCCGCGAGGTCGACCGGGACTACGCTCACCCGAATTCCATGTTGGGTTTGCAGTTCGGTGGCGAGTTGGTTCAGTTTCTCGCCGCTGCGCGCCACCAGAACCAGGTTGTAGCGGTCTTTTGCGAATAGCTTGGCTAATTCGTATCCGATGCCGCCGGAAGCGCCGGTGAGGAGAGCGGTTTGAGGCAAAGATGAAGATGTGGTGGAAGAGGTCCGCGAAGCAGGAGCGGAAGCGGGCGTCGAACCGTTCATGAGAGTAAGCAACCTTGCACGTTGGTCGTCTCGTCGATCGTCGCGTCAGTCGTCTCATGGAATTCTAACCTCAGCTGGTCGCAGATGTGCAATGCAAATTCCATGCGGACTGCTGAGGTTACGGCTCTCACAGGCGAGCCAGCCGTTACCTAGGTTTGACTTTTTGGCAAACATTAATTGCCTGCGCGGGCAACCTGTCTTACAACCACCGCAGACGAAAAAGCACCTAAGGTATGCCGCAACTTTGCCGATTAGACGTGAGGACGGTGAGAGCGATGGCCGCTTCAACAAACGCACGTTCCCTCCGGAAAGATCTTCTCTCGTTTCTCTGCGCAGTGCTCGCTTGCACACTAATCGGTTCAGTGGACCACGCGGCAGCCCAAAGCAGCCTTGACGACGCCCACATCACGCCGCGCGAGGCGACTGTGGCTGTGGCGAATGCGGACTACTCGCCGGAGTTGGCGCTCGCAGCGCCGGGCCCGCGCATCCGCGCGAATGTGGATCTGGTGCTGGTACCGGTGAGCGTCACCGATGGGATGCAGCGCCTGGTGACCGGCCTCGACCAGGAAAATTTCCAGGTGTTCGAAGGCAAGAAGTCTTTGCCCATCAAGCACTTCTCCAGCGAAGACGCTCCCATTTCAGTCGGCATTCTGGTCGATGTCAGCGGCAGCATGAAAAGCAAAATGGAACGCGTGCAGGAGGCTGTGAACCAATTCTGCGAGGCCTCCAACCCGGGAGACGAGTTTTTCATGATTACGTTCTCCGACAAGCCGCATCTGGCCAGCGATTTCACCAGCGTGCCCGAAGATTTGCAGAGGGAACTGCTGTTTGAACACCCGAGGGGGCAGACTTCTCTGCTCGACGCCATCTATATGGGGATTGGCAAGATGCGGCAAGCCAAGTACGCCAAGAAAGCTCTGCTGATTGTTTCCGATGGAGGTGATAACCACAGCCGCTACGGCGAACGGGAAGTGAAGGCGGCGGTGAAGGAATCTGATGTGATGGTCTACGCCATTGGCACCTTTGACCGCTATGTGCCCACCGCGGAAGAAATGCTGGGGCCGGCTCTGCTGGCCAGCGTGGCGGAAACCACGGGCGGCAGCGCCTTTGTGCTGGAAGATCCGCGAGAGATGCCGAAGGTCGCGCGTCGCATTGGGGTCGAGCTCCGGACGCAATACGTGCTGGCTTATCATCCCGAGCACGCGCCCCGCGACGGTAAGTGGCACAAGATCAGCGTCAAGCTGAAGCTGCCGAAACAGTTGGCATTCCTGCACGTTCGCGCCAAGACCGGCTACTACGCCAGTGCGGAATAAAAAAGGCGCAGGCTTGATGCCTGCGCCCACCCAAACTCCCGCGACTTACGCGGTCACTAACTCCACGCCGTAGATCGAGTGCCACGAGGTCGCCGCTTTCAGCTTGCTGTTCACGTTATTGATGTTCTTCACGCCTTCGGTTTCCAGCCACTTGCGAAATGCCGCCGCGCCTTGCTTGGCGTATACCGGGATGCCTTCTTTCCACGTCGCGCGGCCGCACAGCACGCCGTTGAACTTCACTCCGGATTCTCCCGCAAGTTCGAGCGTCTCGCTAAATTCGGCATTGCTGACACCGGCCGAAAGGTAAATGAACGGTTTGGTCGCCGCCGCCGCGGCTTTGTGGAACAGGTCAATTGCTTCTTTCTTCGTGTAAGCCTTCTGTCCTCCGAAGCACTGCATGCCTTCCACAAACTTCATGTTCACCGGAACTTCCACCTTGAGAACGTCGACGCCGTAGCGGTCTTTGCTGAATTCCCGCATGCTCTCGGTAACGATGTGCGGTTTCTTCTTAGCGTAGTCCAGGCCTTTTTCGTCCGCACCCTCTTCGTAACCCACGAACTCCAGGAAATATGGAATGTCGTTGGCGCGGCACTCGTCGCCGATGCGCTCCACCCAGGCATGTTTGATTTCGTTGACGTGTTTGGGATCGTCCGGCGTGTAATAGAGCAGAATCTTCACGCAATCCGCGCCCGCTTCTTTCAACCGGCGCGCCGACCAGACATCAAGCAGATCGGGCAGGCGGCCGGGGCCGGTCTTGTCATATCCAGTTTTTTCGTAGGCCAGCAGCAGGCCGGCATTCTTCGCGCGATGCTTGGAAGCAGGCAGTCCCCACTCGGGGTCGAGCAGAATGGCGGTGGCGTGCGGGGTGAGAACTTCGGTGACCAGCGTTTTGAATTCTTCCATCATGGCGTCCGAGACTTCGCCGCCTTTTTCCTTGGCCAGCGATTTCTGCAGCGAACCGCGCTGGTCCATGGCAGCGGCCGCGATGACACCGCGTTCGTTCGAGACTCTCTTGAGACCGGCAAGTTTGCCAGGGGTAAGCTTCATGGGAATCCTCCTATCAGGGCTGATTAAGATGAGTGCTGGAAACATTCAATTGTAAACTACGCGGGGCGGAAATCGACCTCGGGCGTTCGCATTCCTTCTGGACATGTAGAGTCTGCGCGATGCTACAGTGGAAAGACCGCCGTTGGGACGAGGCGGTTTGTTAGAGAAGTCCGCGAACCGTCGCGCGAGAGGAAAGTGCAATCATGGCCATCGCTACTATTAACCCCGCCACGGGCGAAGTCGTGCAAACGTTTCAGCCGCTCACTGCGCAGCAGATCGAGAGCAAGCTGCAACTCGCGGTTTCGGCATTTCGCGCCGAGCGTAAAACTCCGTTCGCGGAACGCGCCAGGCGCATGATGAAGGCCGCGGAAATTCTGGAACGCGACCGCGAGCTCTTCGGCCGCTTGATGACGCTGGAAATGGGCAAGCCCCTCAAGGGGGCGATCGCCGAGGCGGTAAAATGCGCTACCGCCTGCCGCTACTACGCGGAGCACGCGGAGAAGCTTTTGGCCGATGAAGTGATCGAAACCGGCGCGAAGAAGAGCTTTGTGCGGTATCTCCCGATTGGCCCGATTCTAGCGGTGATGCCGTGGAATTTTCCGTTCTGGCAGGTGATGCGGTTTGCCGCGCCGGCGCTGATGGCGGGGAATGTCGGTGTGTTGAAGCATGCGTCGAACGTGCCGCAGTGCGCGCTGGCACTGGAGAAGATTTTCCGCGATGCGGGTTTTCCCGAAGGCGTATTCCAGACGTTGCTCATCGGGTCGGGGCAAGTCGACGCGCTATTAAGCGATCCGCGCGTGGTCGCGGCCACGCTCACGGGAAGCGAGCAAGCCGGCATCCAGGTAGGAATCGGAGCCGCCAAGCGCATCAAGAAAGTTGTGCTCGAACTGGGAGGCAGCGATCCGTTTATCGTGATGCCCAGCGCCGATTTGGACGCGGCCGTGGCCACCGCTGTGGAGGCTCGTGTCATCAACAACGGGCAGTCGTGCATCGCGGCTAAACGGTTTATTGTCGCGGCTCCGATTGCCGACGAATTCCAGCGCAAGTTTGTTTCGCGCATGCAGAACCTGCGCGTGGGGGATCCCTTCGACGAAAAGACGGAACTCGGTCCGCTGGCCACGCCCGAAGCGGTCACTACTCTCGATGCCGACGTGCAGAAGACCGTGCAGGCGGGAGCAAAAGTGCTGACCGGCGGGCATCCGCTGAAACGTCCGGGAAATTACTACGCGCCCACGGTGTTGACTGATATTCCCAAAGAATCGCCGGCGTATGGCGAAGAATTCTTCGGCCCGGTAGCGTCAATCTTTCGCGCAAAAGATCAGGATGAAGCCATCCGCATCGCCAACGATATTCGTTTCGGTCTGGGCGCCAGCGCCTGGACCAACGATGACCAAGAACGCGAGCGCTTCATCAACGAACTTGAGGCAGGTATGGTTTTTATTAATAAGATGGTCGCCTCCGACACGCGCATTCCGTTCGGTGGTGTCAAGCAGTCTGGCCACGGACGCGAACTGGGAGCCGTAGGCATCCGCGAGTTCATGAACGCCAAGACGGTGTGGATCGCGTAGGAACAGGCGGAACAGGCGCAAGACTTCACGCATTTCAGACCCTCGGACTCGGATAATCCGGCCAGCGCATCGACCTGGGACCACAAGCTGGCTTTTCCGGTCGGGTGCGCTGAAAACCGCATCCAGCAGTTGCGACTATTGCGGGGGTGTTTCGTCTAACAAGCGAACGTCGTGCTGTGGAGGATACATGAAGACAATGTTCCTGCGCTATGTGCTGCTTTCCATCGTTTTGGTTACGGGCGCAACCGTGGCCAGAGCGGCGGATGCGAACGACAAGACTGCTCCTAGTTATGACATGAAGGGTCAGGCCCTGCTTGACCTGGAAGGCGTACAGAAAAAATTTGTAGATCTGGCCAATGCGCTTCCTGCCGACAAACTGAACTGGCGTCCCTCGCCGGACTCGCGCTCGTTTGCCGAGGTGTTTCTGCATGTCGCCGGGGAGCGCTACGGAATCCTTGCGATGATGGGAGCCGAGAAGCCGGCCGGGTTCAACGGAAAGACGTTTGAGAAATCCACGACGGACCGCGCCCAGATCGTCCAGGAGTTGAACACGTCCTGGGGATTTGCCCAGACCGCGATCCAGAACATGAGCAATGCGGATTTCGCGAAACTGCTGCCGAAACTGGGCCCGCAGGCCAATGCAGGCGATGTGGTCTACATCCTGGTTGCCGACGCCCATGAACACCTTGGACAGGCCGTGGCCTATGCCCGCGAAAATGGGATTGTACCGCCGTGGACTGCAGAAGCGCAGAAAGAGGCGCAGAAGAAGGCCGCAGAAAAAAAGCAAGAGCAGAAATAAGACACCGGCGGGGAGGCTATCCTCAAACGAGTCTGGGCTACTGCCGCAGGGTCAGGGTTTTCAGCACGGCTTGCTGCTTGGCGATCAGCGACTGCACGCCTTGCTTGGCGAAGGCGATCATCTTGGCGAGTTGCTGGTCGTCGAAGACCTGGTGCTCGGCGGTGGCTTGCACCTCGACCAGCTTGTGGCCGGCCGTCATCACGAAGTTCATGTCCACGTCGGCGCGCGAGTCTTCTTCGTAGCACAGGTCGAGCAGGATTTCTCCATCCACAATTCCCACGCTGACGGCGGCGACAAAATCCTTCAACGGGACCGAGGTCAGCGTTCCGGCGTCCACCAACTTTTCCAGCGCCAGACCCAGAGCGACGAATGCTCCGGTGATCGAGGCGGTGCGCGTGCCGCCGTCAGCCTGGATCACATCGCAGTCGATCCAGATCGTGCGCTCGCCGAGGCGTGTGAGATCAGTCACGGCGCGCAGAGAACGTCCGATCAGGCGCTGGATTTCGTGGGTGCGTCCGCTCTGCCGGCCCTTGCTGACTTCACGAGGCGTGCGGGTCAGCGTGGAGCGTGGCAGCATGGCGTATTCGCTGGAGATCCATCCTTTGCCCGAGTTGCGCATGAACGCCGGAACAGTTTCTTCGATCGACGCGGTGCAGATGACGCGGGTGTTGCCGACCTCAATGAGGACGGAGCCTTCCGCCGTAGAAATAAATTCAGGAGTGATGACGACGGGACGAAGCTGGTCAGGTGAGCGGTTATCCGAGCGAAAGAACATGCAGCGATTGTAAATGAGTTGCTTGTGTGGAGCGGGTACTCCCTTCGACTTCGCTCAGGGCAAGCTTTGCCCGCTTGCCGGCAGCGCCAAAGAACCTGCGGGCAAAGCTTGCCCTGAGCGAAGTCGAAGGGGCGGCTGTTCCCACATTCAAAATCTTAAATCGCGGCCAGGGCTTGATCGAGATCGTCGAGAATGTCCTGAATATCCTCAATGCCGACCGAAATGCGGACGAGACCGTCGGTAAGCCCGATGGCTTTGCGTCCCTTCTCGCCGAGCGCTGCGTGCGTCATGGTGGCGGGATGGGAGATGAGCGTCTCCACTCCCCCCAGCGATTCGGCGAGCGAGCACAGGCGTACCGCCTTCAGCATTTTGTTGGCGTTTTTCAGGGAGCCGGTTTCAAACGTGATCATCGATCCGAACCCGCTCATTTGCCGTTTGGCCAACGCGTGCTGTGGATGATCGGGCAGTCCGGGATAAAGCACCTGCTTCACCTTTTTGTGCTTCGATAAGAAATCGGCCACGATGCGTCCATTTCGGTCGTGAATCTCCATGCGCGCGGCCAGAGTTTTCACTCCGCGCAGCACCAGCCAGCACTCAAACGGAGACAGAATCGCTCCCGCGGCTTTCTGCAGAAAGGCGAGCTTGTCGGCCTGCTCTTGTGTCGTGCAGACTACAACCCCGCCGATCCCATCGCTGTGGCCGTTCAGAAATTTCGTGGTGGAGTGGACGACCATGTCGGCGCCCAGCGCAATCGGCTGTTGGAAGTACGGCGAAAGAAACGTGTTATCAACGACCAGTTGCACTTTCCGAGCCCGGCAGATGTGGCTGATCGCGGCCAGATCGCTAATCTGCATCAGAGGATTCGTCGGCGTCTCCGCATAGACCATCCGTGTATTCCTGCGGATCGCACGTTCTACGTTCTTCTCGTCCGAAGTATCGACGTAGGAAAACTCCAGCCCAAAATTGGTCAGCACCTGGTTGAACAGCCGGGGCACGCCACCGTAAAGATCGTGTCCGCAGACTACGTGGTCGCCGGACTTCAGCGTGCTTGTGATGGCGTTGATCGCGGCCATGCCGCTGGCGAAAACCTTTGCCGCCACTCCACCTTCGAGCGCGGCCAGGTTTTGCTCCAGCCGGTCGCGTGTGGGATTGGAAACCCGCGAATACTCGTAGCCTTTGTTCTCTCCGATGCCTTCCTGTACATACGTCGAAGTCGGATAAATCGGCACCGACACCGCGCCGGTCAAGGGATCGGGCTCCTGTCCGGAGTGGATTGCGCGTGTAGCGAAACCGGGCTGTTTCTTGGTTTTCATATTAGCTGGCATTCGTTCAACACTAAAATCGTGATCCTCTGCGCGTTCTTAATTTTGAAGTGTTCAGTGAACTTGCGTGGTCAGATTCCGCCCTCGAAAATTTTCTTCGACAAATACCGCTCAGCCGAATCCGGAATGATGGTGGCGACGCGCTTTCCCGCTCCCAGCCGCTTCGCGACCTGAAGCGACGCGAACACCGCGGCCCCGCCGCTCGACCCAGCCAGCACGCCTTCGATCGCGGCCAGCTTCTTGACCGTGCCAAACGCGTCGTCATCCGTCACCATCATGATTTCGTCACAGACCGAAGCATCAAACGTCTTCGGGATGAAGCTCACGCCGATGCCTTCCACTTTGTGCGGCCCTGGCTCGCCCCCGGCCAGAATCGAACCCTGCGTCTCCACCGCGACCGTCCGCACTCCCGGCACATGCTCCTTCATATAGCGCGCGATGCCACTGAACGTTCCGCAGGTACCGCATCCAAAAACCACGGCATCCACTTTCCCATCCAGCTGTTCGAACATTTCCACGGCGGTGGTTGCGTAGTGATAATCAGGATTGGCGAGGTTCTCGAACTGTCCCGCCATGAAGGCGTTGGAGTCGCCGGCAACTAATTCTTTGCCGCGGCGGATGGCGCCCGCCATGCCTTCGGCGTCCGGCGTCCGCGTCACCTCGGCGCCAAGGGCCCGCATGATCTTGACCTTCTCTTCGGAAAAAAGTTCCGGCACGAACAGCTTCACTTTGTACCCGCGGTTCACTCCGATCAGCGCCAGCCCGATCCCCGTATTCCCAGCCGTCGCTTCAACGATGGTTCCGCCCGGTCTGAGTTTTCCTTCCTGTTCAGCGCGCCGGATGATCCCAATCGCTGCGCGGTCCTTCACGCTGCCACCGGGATTCAGATATTCCAGCTTGGCAAAAACGTCTGCCGATCCGGCTGGTACGAGCCGCTTGAGCTGCAGCATCGGAGTTTCGCCGACTAGTTGGGTAATATCGTCGGCTACGCGCAGGCGAGACGTTTCTGAACTTTTTGTGAGCACGTTACAGGGTACGGGGCGGAGTCGGGAATCGTCAATTGTGGAGCTTTTTGCCCAGCCATTACGTTGGTCATTTGCAATCCCACTCCCGGATTAGTAAAACGTTAACAGTGTAACGGTAACAGTGTATACGAAATAAGGAAACTACAGCCCATCCCCCATTCCCATTCATAAAGGAGACCTATGTATCACCGAGTACTCGGCCTAGTTTTTGTGTCTTTGTACTTATGTCAGGCCCCAATGCAAGCGCAAGACTTTAAGTTGTTCGACCGGGACGTCCAAATCCACGGATTCGCTTCCCAGGGATTCGTGCACACCAGCGACAACAACTGGTTGACCATGAACACCAGCGGTTTTGGCAGCGGCGAATTCACCGACTTCGGCGCTAATGCCTCCACGCAGATTACCGACAAACTGCGCATCGGCGCGCAGCTCTACGACCGCAACCTGGGCGGGCTAGGCCGGTGGCATCCTACTCTCGACTGGGCGTTGGCCACCTACAAATTCACTCCCTGGTTCGGAATTCGAGGCGGAAAAGTGAAGACTGTCATGGGTCTCTACAACGACACCCAGGATCTGGACTTCCTGCACACGTTTGCTTTGCTGCCGCAAAGTGTCTATCCCACTGACCTGCGCGACGTCACCCTCGCTCACACAGGGGGCGACATTTTTGGCGACATTCCGGTGGGCAAGAAGTTCGGAACTCTCTCCTACACGGCCTATGCGGGACACCGCAGCGACAGCCCGTACAGCGGGTTTGCCTACCTGGTCAACAGCGATGGCGGCACGTTCAACAGCTTCGGCGGGCTGCAATATGGCGGAGACCTGCGTTGGGCCACGCCGCTCAAGGGCCTGCTGGTCGGAGCCTCGCGGATGAACGAAGACCTTACTTTGGACTTTCTCAACGGAGGGACCGATATCCGATTGAACAGCTCATCCGACTGGACGAACCAGTATTACGGCCAGTACTCCCGGAAGAAACTCGTGGTGGATGCGGAGTACCGCCGCTACTGGACCGACTTGGGAACCCAAGGCGTCTCAATGATCCAGGAGGATGTCCGCGGTTGGTATGTGGCCGGGTCGTATCAGGTCGTGAAGCGGGTGCAAGTCGGTTCTTACTTTTCCCACTACTGGCTCAACTATCCCATCAGCGGCCTTCTGCCATCCGGCACCGGCCATGATTACGACAAAGTGATCACCGTGCGGTTCGATCCGAACCGGTTCACGAATATTAAGGTGGAGGGCCATTTCATGGACGGATACGGTCTACCGGACCAGTATCCAAACGGCTTCTACTTAGCGAACAACCCGCAGGGATTCAAACCCAACACCGATGCGCTTGTGATCAAGGCTGGCTTCCATTTCTAAACCCACCCCAGGGTGGAAAGGAGAATTCGATGAAACATCTAAGAACATTTTTCGCTATCGCTGGCTGGACGATTCTGCTCGGGGCGAGTGCGGTTGCAGGCGACGTCAAGGTCATTGCAAACCCGAGCGTCAAAGCGGAATCAATTTCCGCGCGTGAGCTTAAGAGCCTCTATCTGGAAGAAAAGAGCTCGCTGAATGGCACACACGTCGAACCCGTGGTCGAGAAACGCGGGCCGGCCCACGAAGCCTTTCTGCGCGACTACCTTGGCCAGACGGACGACGAACTACAGAAGTACTACCAGACCCTGGTGTTTACGGGCAGGGGGTCGATGCCGAAAGTGGTTGGCTCGGACGCTGAGGTCGTCGCCTACGTGGCCAAGACCAGAGGCGCGATTGGATATGTCGGCGCCGGTGCCAGTGTGGAAGGGGTAAGGACACTTTCGATCGGAGACTCGAACGGCGGTGAAAGACAGCTGGTTACGCGCATAGAACCGAAATACCCGGAAGATCTGCTAAAGCGTTCGATCGGCGGAACTGTGCGTCTGAAAGTATTCATCGCGGCAAACGGCAGTGTCGATCACGTGGACTTACTCGGGGGCAATCCCATTCTGGGGGAATCGGCGGTTTCTGCCGTCCAGAAGTGGAAGTACGCCGCCGGCAATTCAAAAACAACCATGGAAATCAGCGTTCCGTTCGATCCGAACCGGTGAAATTGAGAACTTCCCGCGGGAAGTGTTCTCCTTAATTTCCGGTGGTGGGTCAGTTTGATCAAACTGGCCCTCTGCCTGTTTTCCTGATGCATTCCGACACCCATTGCCATTGCCGTCCTCCGATCTTCTCTTTGTGATCCTTTTCTTATTTTCGCTCGAGCGATGCGCTCAAGTCCTCGCCAGATCGTCCGATCATCTCCTTAGCGAACCCGCGAGGAGATTCCATGCGCCGGCGAATTGTCGAACTGGCTGTTGTTTGCCTATGGGCAAGCCAAGCCGTGTTGCACGCGCAGGAATTCAAAGTTCTTGGCCGCATGGTTCAAGTGCATGGCTTCGTGTCGCAGGGATTCATTTACACCAACGACAACAACTGGCTCACCATGAACACCAGCCAGGGCAGCGCTGCCTTTACCGATTTCGGATTGAACGTGTCCAGCCATCTCACCGATAAGCTGCTGGTGGGAGCGCAAGTCTACGACCGTAACCTGGGACAACTCGGACAGTACCATCCTTCGCTGGATTGGGCGGTCGCGGATTACCGCTTCAAAAGCTGGTTCGGCGTTCGCGGCGGCAAAGTGAAAACTACACTTGGCCTCTACAACGATACCCAGGACCTGGATTTCCTGCACACCTTTGCTTTGCTTCCGCAAAGCATTTATCCCACGGACCTTCGGGACGCTACCATCGCGCACGTGGGTGGCGACATCTATGGCAACATTTCCTTCAAGCACCGTCTCGGCGATTTTTCCTATACCGCCTATGTCGGACATCGCAGTGACAGCATCTACAGCGGCTACCCCTATTACTTAAGCAGTTTCGGAGGTCACATTGAAAGCTTCGGTGGGCTGCAATATGGAGCGGATCTTCGCTGGAACACTCCGCTAAAGGGTCTTCTGATTGGAGCCTCGCGAATGAATGAGGACATCACCGGCAAAGGTTCAGCGATAGACCCGTTTAACCCTGGAGCAGGGTTAGTGCCTTACTCCGAGTCTTCGAAGGCCGACTGGACCAACCAGTTCTATGGCGAATACACCGCGGGCAGATTTCGCATCGACTCAGAGTATCGCCGTTACTGGCGCAACCAGGAACTCTTCAGCGGCACTTCGGAGAGCTTCGCCGATGTGCGCGGCTGGTATGTCTCCGGAGCTTACCGGATCTGCAAACGGCTTCAGATCGGGTCCTATTACTCTCACTACACGATCTCAAACGTGGTGACCGGCGCGCTCTCCGCCTTCTATCCTCCGGCAACCGACACCAGTTTGCCGACCAACCACGATTACGACAAGGTCGTCACCGGACGGGTGGACCTGAACAGATTCTGGAACTTGAAAATCGAAGGTCACTTCATGAATGGCTATGGCAGCGGCCCGTACCCGAACGGATTCTATACGCAAGTGAATCCGCAGGGTTTTAAGCCCCAAACGAACGCCTTAGTAGTTAGGACCAGCTTCAGCTTCTAAGCACAGGAGGTCACGCGGTGAATGAGAACGCAGTGAAATGCCCGGGGAGCACTCTTGACTGCCGGCGGAGTGATGAACTCCACTTCATCGCAAGTCCTCGCGGCCGGCGTCGAAGTGATCGCCAACGCAAGCGTGAAAACAGGCTCGATTTCGGCTCTCTCCGCATGAGCTTCTTCCAATGGGCGCTCAAGTGTTCCGCGGATTGTCCGATCACCTCCTTAGCGGACCTGCGAGGAGACCCATGCACCGGCGAATCGTCGAACTGGCTGTTGTCTGCCTTTGGGCAAGCCTCCTCGTGTCGCACGCGCAGGAATTCAAAGTTCTTGACCGCACGGTTCAAGTGCATGGCTTCATATCGCAGGGATTCATCTACACCAACGACAACAACTGGCTGACCATGAATACCAGCCAGGGCAGCGCTGCCTTTACCGATTTCGGCTTGAACATGTCCAGCCATCTCACCGACAAGCTGCTGGTGGGTGCTCAGGTCTACGATCGCAATCTGGGGCAACTCGGGCAGTACCATCCCTCGCTGGATTGGGCGGTCGCGGATTACCGTTTCAAATGTTGGTTCGGCGTGCGTGGCGGCAAAGTGAAAACCACGCTTGGCCTCTACAACGATACCCAGGACCTGGATTTCCTCCGGACCTTTGCGCTACTCCCGCAAAGCGTTTATCCCACCGATGTCCGGGACGCTACCATCGCTCATCTCGGCGGCGATATTTATGGCACGATCTCGCTCAAGCGCCATCTCGGCGATTTTTCTTATACCGCCTATGTCGGGCATCGCAGTGACAGCATCTACAGCGGTTTCGCTTACCTCGCTTCTCAGTACGATGTCTACTACTCAAGCTATGGCGGATTGCAGTATGGCGGCGATCTGCGATGGGACACTCCGCTGAAGGGTTTGTTGATCGGAGTCTCCCGCATCAATCAGGACCTTTCGGGCAAGGCGAAATTCATCAGCCCCTTCAACCCGGCTGGCGGCTTCGTTCCTTATTCCGATACTTCCAGGGCCGACTGGGCGAACCAGTTCTATGGGGAGTACATCGCGGGAAAGCTCCGCATCGATTCGGAGTATCGCCGATTTCTCCACAGTAACGTTGTGAACGGCGGCATCCTTTACACCACCGACGATGTGCGGGCCTGGTACGTCTCGGGAGCTTATCGCGTAACGAAGCATTTTTCGATTGGCTCTTACTACTCGCGCTACGTGATCACCATCGCCGCCGGGGGCCCATTGGCCGCTCTGTTCCCCGCCCAGACCGACACCAGCCTTCCGGCCAATCACGTTTACGACAAAGTCATCACCGGGCGAATCGACCTGAATCGATTCTGGAACGTGAAAGTGGAAGGCCACTTCATGAGCGGCAATGGGGATAGCCTTTATCCGGACGGTTTTTATCCCCAGCAGAACTCGCAGGGCTTTAAGCCCAACACGAATGCCTTAGTAGTTAAGACTAGCTTTAACTTCTGAGCACAGGGAGGTCACGCCGGTGAAGGAGAACGCAGTGCGATGGTTGAGAGCACTCCTGCTTGCTGCCGGATTGCTGACCTCTGCACGCGCGCTCGCCACCGACGTTAAGGTGATTGCCAACACGAGCGTGAAAGCAGACATCATTTCCGCACCGGAACTCAGGAGAGTCTTTCTGCAGGAGAGCAGTTCGCTCGGCGACGGGACCCGAGTCCAGCCGGTCATCGAGAAAGATGGGCCGGTCCACAAAGCCTTCCTGCAGGAATACCTGGGCCGGACCCAGGAGGATTTTCAAACCTTCAATCGCGCTCTTGTGTTTACCGGCCGGGGATCGATGCCGGAAATTTTGGGCTCCGATGTGGAAGTGGTCGCTTATGTCGCCAGAACGCGCGGAGCGATCGGGTACGTAAGCAGCGATACAGATACTTCCGTGGATGGCGTGAAGACCCTGCTCGTGATTCCCGCGGGCAACACCGCGGAACGAAGGCTGCTCACCAGTGTCGAACCGATATATCCGGAAACACTGCAGAGACTCGGTATTGGAGGAACCGTGCGCCTGGCTTTAACCGTCGCTCCCAAAGGCAATGTGGAGAACGTGGCGCTGCTGGGAGGCAACCCCATTCTCGCCGAATCGGCCATCCTCGCGGTGAAACGATGGATTTATGCCGTGGGCCGTTCGCGGTCCACGATCGAGGTGAGCGTCCCGTTTGACCCGCGGCCCTGAGAAGTCATCTCAAAAACAGTTTTCGGAAGGGTACGACTTCGTTGGGAAGGGCACGGCTCCAGAGGTTGCGGAAAAACTCGCGAATGCGGGCAGCACCGTGGAAGAGCGGCGCTTCAGCGCCGCGTAAAGCCCCCCAAATCAGGGCGGGCTTAAGCCCCTGTGGTTGCATTTTGTGTCTAGGGCGAGTTTTTCCGCACCCTCTTCAGCCTTTGAGGTTTCGCTCGTGGCCGCCTGCCGAGGATTTATGGATAGCCTCAAGTGGCCCGGGCGAATCTGTTTTCCGCAGATCAAATCCGTCTGTCAATCCCCGTACTCAATTTGCTCGATGCAGAGTTTCTATGCCCTGCGGGCCCGCGTAGTACCCGCTTTTCGTGCGAACAGTCATCTTGCCGTGGCCTTTCGCCTTGGCCTCGACGCGCACGCTGCGAAACCCGCCCGTGCCCCTCGGATTGGTCGGCTTGTAGCCGATGGTGTACTGGTTGCGGATATCGCGCGCCACGGTGCTGCTGATCTCATCCACTTCATTGAGCGTCTTGGGGAAAAACGCCAGCCCGCCGGTGCGGTCCGCAATGATTTCCAGAGCCCGTCGGGCTCGCTTGGGATGTTCTTCCTCGCCCAGAATTCCAATGGCGTAGACCGCGGGGCTGTTTTCTCCCTGCAACTGCTTTACGGCCTGCTCGAGAGTTTCGAGACTGGCGTTGTCTTCTCCATCGGTCACTACAAACAGCACTTTCTTCTCCAGTTGCGCGTTCCTTCTTAAATGATCAGCCGAGGCCACCACGGCTTCATAGAGCGCGGTTCCGCCGCTGGCATTAATTTTTTCCAGCGCATCTTTCAGCTTAAGCAGATCATTGGTGAAATCCTGATCGAGATAATATTCATCGTTGAAATTCACGATGCAGACTTGATCTTTAGGATTGCTCGAGCGCACCAGATTCAGCGCTGCCTGATTTACCTTGTTGCGTTTCTCGCGCATCGATCCGGAATTATCGATCACGATGGCCATTGCCACTGGAACGTCTTCGTGCCGAAACGAGATGATGGTCTGCGGCTTTCCATCTTCAAATACGGAGAATGCGCTCTTGTCGAGATCGGTGACAATGCGCTCCCGGCTGTCAATCACCGTGGCGTGTAGCAAAACCTCGTCCACGTCCTTGCGAATGATCAGAGCCCCTTCGTCTTGGGATGAGTTTTGGGAACTCGGTCTCTGGGAATTGTCAGGCGCAGCCGGCGGTGCGGCGCCGGTTTGCGCGTCGGCAGGCTTGCTTTCGGTTTGCGGAGATGCCGGTTGAGCAGGCGGTCCCGACTGGGTTGCGGCGCAGATCGCAATTCCGAGAAGAAGAAAGACTCCGGCAACGCGCTTACTCAACCGGAGCGTAATATCCCATCCTGGCATACACCCGTAGAGGCGGCAGTCCTTTCGGCGGTAGCAGCTTCACTTTTATCTTACGCCATTTGCCGTCGCGCACTATTTTCGCGGGATGGTATCCCAGCACATATTGATTGCGCAGTTCGATGCCAATTTTCGTAGCCACATCGGCCAGATCGTTGGGATTATCGATGGTAAACGCCCGCCCGCCGGTCAGTTCGGTGATTTCACTCAGCAGCGCCGGCCCCAGCCGTTCTTCCTGCGAGGCGAAGTAGCGATCATAAATGCCGATCGCGTAGATCATTACGTCGGCTTCCTTCACCAGAGCCTTGATCTCGTTTTCCGTGTAGCGGCTGTGATTATCTCCGCCGTCGGAGATGATGAGCAGCGCCTTCTTCGGATACTTCGCCTGCCGCATTTTGCTGATCCCCATATAAATGGCATCCAGCAGCGCGGTCCGCTTGCGGGGCACGGCGTAGACCAGCTTGTCCTGAATCTCGTTCACCGAGGACGTGAAGTCACTCACCTCCTCGGGCTCATCCGAGAAGGTGATCATGAAAAACTCGTCCTGCGGGTTGGCGGTCTTGAAAAATTCCACCACCGCATCTTTCGCCTGCTCCATCTTGCTGCTCATGCTACCGCTGGAATCGAAAATCACGCCCAGCGAAACCGGAGCGTCTTCACTCGAAAAGGTCTTAATGTCCTGCGGAGAATTTCCTTCGAACAGCTGGAAATTTTCTTTATCCAACCCAGTCACCAGCCGGTTCAGCGGATCAGTGATGGTGACCGGAACCAGTACCAGGTCCACATCCACTTTGAGCGGCCGCACATGCGCGCTCAGTCCCCCGGTGACAGTTTCCTTCTTCGCAAGTTCGGTCGGAACTTCCTTCGGCTTTTCCACCTCCCGCGGCGCCACGTGCACTTCGTTGACGTCAGTTTGAGCCAGCGCCGGAGAAACCATGGCGCAGACCGCGGTCAACAAAACCGCCAGCAGAGCCGGACGCAGAAAAGATTCGGGCAAGCAAGATTCGGGTAGGCAAGATTCCAGGCAAGAAAAGATCGAATAACGATGGGGCTCACTGTTCCGGGCAACAGACGCGTCGGAGCTTTGACCGCAAAGGCCGGCAACTGCTCGAACTAGGGTCCCAGGGCGAGATGACCGGCGCCAATCATTCAGGCGGGCCATAAATACCTCATTGCGGCGGATATTATCACAGCTTTTCCCAGGTGCAGCAGGCTTTTTGTCAAATTTTGGAGACAATTCCCAACCTAACTCCCAGTTCGGTCCGCCCAATTTCGGCCCACCCTCTAAAGACGTAAACTCAACCCACGAAACCTACCGCTGAACCCCGTTAGTGATACTTCGTGCCCTTAGTGGTTGACGACTCTTCCTCCCACCTCAAAAGATCCGCGCTCATCCAACGCGCCGCCTAACCTTGCTACAATCAAGGGTTTCCTATGGCTTACATAACTCCTTTTCGCGCGCTTCGTTACGACCCCAAGCAGGTTTCCGTGGGTCAAGCCGTCACCCAGCCCTACGACAAAATCAGCCCCAGCATGCAGGACCGCTATTACGCAGCCAGTCCCTACAACCTGGTCCGAATCATTCTGGGCCGCCGTGAGGCCACTGACAATCCTGCAAATACGGTATATACCCGGGCCGCGGCCGACTTCCGCGCCTGGCGCGCCCAGGGCGTCCTGCGCCCGGACTCCGCTCCCTCCATCTATGTTTATTCCCAGCGCTTCACCGCCCCGGGCGAAAGCGCCGCCCAAAGTCCCGAGCACGAGCGCCGCGGATTCATCGCCCTCGCCCGCGTGGAGGACTATTCTGCCCGGGTAGTTTTCCGCCACGAGCAGACTCTGGCCAAACCCAAAGCCGACCGCCTCGATCTGCTCCGCGCTACCCGCGCCCATTTCGGCCAGATCTTCATGCTCTACGAAGACTCCGGCGAGATCGATGCGGCGCTCGCCGCCGGAACCCAATCCACGCCGGTGAGCTCTCCAGTGATTGACCTCACGGACGAATACCAGGTAGTCAACCGCGTCTGGCAGGTTTCCGATCCCGTCCTGATCGCTTCGGTCCAAAAACTCATGCAGGACAAGAAACTGATCATCGCCGATGGCCACCACCGCTACGAAACCGCGCTGGCCTACCGCGACGAGCGCCGCGCCGCTGATACCTCCGCCGCACCCGACGCTCCCTACGAGTTCCTGATGATGACCTTCGTAAACCTCAACAGTCCCGGGATGGTTGTTCTGCCCACGCACCGCGTCGTGCGTGGACTGCCGTCGTTCTCCGCCGACGATTTTCAAAATTCCAGCCGCAAATTGTTCGAAGTGGAAGAAATCGATCCCGCCCTCGACGGCCCGCGCGCCGCCGCCATTCTTCGCGACAAAGGCAAATCCGGAACCACTCTCCTCGCGGTAACCGCAAACCGCGCATTTCTCCTCGGCAAACTGCGCTCGAGCGCGGCGAAGTCCATGCTGGCGGGCCTGTCTCCGCAACAGCAGCAACTCGACGTGGTCCAACTCCACAAATGCCTTCTGGAAGGAGTCCTGAAGCTCTCCGAAGAATCCATTCGCGAGCAGCGCAACCTTTCCTACGTGCGCGACGCCGACGAAGCCCTCGGCCAGGTTCGCAGCGGTAAAGCCGACATCGCTTTCCTCATGAACCCCTGCCGCGTCCAGCAGGTCCGCGACGTCGCGTTCGCTGGCGAAGTCATGCCCCAAAAATCCACCGACTTCTATCCGAAGTTGTTAAGCGGACTGGCCATCTATGCGCTGGAATAAAATTTTGCGCAGCAGCGGCCTGCAACGATTCGTCCGCAGGATTCCCTGCCGCCCGTGGCTTGGTGGGCCGTCGAAAAACGCGCTGCATGAAGGCGCGCTGCGCATAGTACCGTGGAAGAGCGGCGCTTCAGCGCCGCGTAAAGCTTCCAGAATCAGGAGGGGCTTCAGCCCTCGTGGTTGCATCCACCGTCCGCCTGCCCGAGCGCTGCTGATCTGCTTCCCAATCCTGCTCGCCGCGATTCTTCTCCTCGCCGCAGCACCCGACAAGCATCTCTCTGTCTACTCCACCGCTGCTAACTATTCTTTGCCTGTCGTCCAGCGCGACCGCCGCGACTATGTCGGCCTGCTCGAAGTCCTCGAACCTCTCGGCAAAGTCACCGCAAAATTCGACGGCCAGCGCTGGCGCCTGCGCTACAACAACCGCGTCGAGGGAGACTTCTTCGTCGGCAAAACCCGCATCCGCGTTCAGGGACATGACGCCGAACTCCCCGCCCGCTTCCTGCTCGAAAATGGACGCGGCCTTGTCCCCATCTCTTCGCTAGCCTCTTTGCTGCCTCGTTTTCTCGGTGGCCCGGTCACCGTACATGAAGATTCCGACCGTCTCTTCATCGGCAGCATCGCCACGCATTTCACCGCATCACTCGCCGGCGACAATCCTCCCAAGCTGGTTTTCCACTTCACCACGCCAGTGAACCCCTCGGTTTCAACCGAGCCAGGCGCGTTACGCATGACCTTCAGCCGCGAGCCTCTGGTCGCCCCAGCCCTGCCTACGCTCACCTTCGGCAGCAAAGTGATCCCTTCCGCCACGTACGCCGAAACCAACGGAGGCGCGGCCATCACGGTCAGCTCCCCAGTTCCGCTGATCGCCAGTTTCAGCGCCGACGGACGCACGGTGACCATCTCCCCAACGTCTCCCGCGACCACGCAAACCGTAGTCGCGCCTCCTACACCGCCAGCGCCGGCCGGCATTGCCGTGGCGGCCGGGCCTTCGCCCATCTCGCACCGTTATTTCGCTGTGATCGACGCCAGCCACGGCGGCGACGACCGCGGCGAAACTCTCAGCCCCACCCTCTTTGAAAAAGACGTCACGGTCGCGCTTGCCCGCAGCCTCCGCCAGGAACTCGAAAGCCGCGGCATCACCGTTCTCGATCTCCGCGATTCCGACGCCACTCTCAGCCTCGATCAGCGCGCCTACCTCACCAACACCAATCGTGTCGCCGTCTACATCGCGCTGCACGCCACCGCCAGCGGCCACGGAGTTCGCCTCTACACCGCTCTGATGCCCTACGGCGGCGACGATCGCGGACCATTCCATTCCTGGACCACTTCGCAGCAGGCATTTCTCACGCTCAGCCAGAGCGCCGCCGCCGACATCGCCAACGAATTCCAGAAACGCCAGATTCCCGTCCGCGCCCTCACCGCGCCTCTGCGCCCGCTGAACAACGTCACCACCGCCGCGCTCGCTGTCGAAGTCGCTCCGCAAGGTTCCGACCTGATGCAACTCACCGCGCCCGACTACCAGCAACTCGTCACCAGCGCCGTAGCCACCGCCATCGCCGCCGATCGCGACCGCCTGGGAGCCCCGCGATGATCCCCCGCCATCTGCTCTTCGGCGTTTCCGTGCTGCTCGTAGCCGTACTCGGCATGAGCCTTTATGCCTGGCACATGCGCGGCCGCGTCGCCGCCATCCCCCGCCCGTCCAACCCATCCGCCGCTGACACTCGCGCGCTGGCTCCCACATTCACCGGTCCCACCGAGCGAGCCACGCTGTTCGTCGCCTTCGACGAAGATGGTTCCCTCCGCCCCCGCTCCGCGCAAATTCCCCTGCCCAGCGGACGCCAGCAGCGCGCCGAAGAACTACTCAGCGCCCTGCTCACCATCTATCTCGACAAAACCTCGCCCCACACTCTTGCCTCCGGCGCCGACGTCCGCAGCGTTTTCCTGGTCGACCCCGGCGTCGCAGTCATCGATCTCAACTCCGCCTTCGCCGACGGCCACCGCTCCGGAGTCCTTGTCGAAGATCTCACCATCACCTCGCTCATTCACACCCTCTCGGCGAATATCCCCGGCGTTCTAAAAGTAAAGATCCTGGTCGACGGCAAAGAGCGAGAAACCCTGGCCGGCCACGCCGACCTGACCGGCTTCTACGACGTGACCGCCGTCAACCAGCTCTCCACCCAACTGCAGCCGGTGCAGTAGCGTTCCACTGCAGATTTCAAGTCAGCATAAAAATCTGTCCAAGCGATGTCATCCTGAGCGAAGCGAGCCGATTCGCGAATGCGAATCGGCTCGCGCAGTCGAAGGATCCCTGCAACTACTGAGCAGGTGGAAGCGCGTCAGGGAACGCTCCCCTGCACATTGTTACCGAAGCGTGCCTCTGAGAGTCCGAGCGCGAGAATTCCATGACGAGTTCGTGGTGGCTTACGCGGGTGTGGGGGCTTCGACTCCGCAGAGAAGTGCGCTTCGCGCATTTCTCCCTCTCCGCTCAAGATGACAACAGGATGATTACTCCCCGCCCGACTTCACCGAATCCGCCACCCACTCCAGATACTCCGCGCTCCCGTCGTCCACGGCAATCGCAACGCACTCCGGAACTTCGTAAGAATGCAATTCGAGAATCGCATCGCGCACCGCAACAAATCCCTCCGCAGTCGTCTTGATCAGCAACAGCCATTCGCGCGAGGACTCCACTTTGTCCTGCCAGCGATAAATGGATTCGACCTGCGGGAGAATATTCACGCACGCCGCCAGCTTGTGTTCCACCAGATGCCGCGCAATCCTGCGCGCTTCCTCTTCGGAACCCGCAGTAGTAAAGACGATTCGTTTATCAGTCATATAGAATCATGCGTCGGTGGCGATCTCGTCGTTAACGGTAGCCGCCAGGTCTTCTGAACGGGAAGCCATCTCAACGGAATCCGATCTCATAGGTGGGTTCGGGAAGGGCACGGCTTCCAGCCGTGCCGCCCAAGTCCCCGGAGATTGGGCTTTAGCCTCTGAGGTTCTCGTTCGGGTCCAACCGCCGGAGGCTTTACCAGTTCCTTGCCCAGAGTAGCACTTCGCTTTGTGAAGAGGTTGTATCGAGGTTCAAACATGCCGACACAAATAAAATTTGGAACATCCGGCTGGCGCGCGGTGATGGCCGAAGAGTTCACCTTCGCCAACGTGCGTCGCGCCGTTACCGGCATCGCCCGCTACGTATCTTCGCAAAAGCCGCAGGGAGCCCGCGTAATCGTAGGCCGCGACCCGCGCTTTCTCGGCGAGACGTTCTGCGCCATGGCTTCCGAGATTCTTGAAGCCCACGCCATCACTCCGCTGGTGGTCACCGAAGCCGCCCCCACACCCGCCTTTGCCTACGCCGTCATTCAGACCAAGGCCGATGGCGTAATCAACTTCACCGCCTCCCACAATCCGCCGGAATACAACGGCATCAAGTTTTCTACGCCCGATGGTTGCCCAGCCTTGCCCGAAGTCACGAAGCACATCGAGGCCGAGATCGTTTCTGCGGACAGCGCCGCGGCCGGCGCTGCGCCGTCAGCAAACCCGCAACCAGAAAAAGCCAAACAGACTCTCGATCCCAAACCGATGTACCTGAAGCGTCTTGCCGAAATCATCGATCTAAAGGGGATTCGCGACTCCGGCATCCGCGTGGCTTTCGATCCCATGTGGGGAGCCGCGCGCGGATATTCCGATCAACTCCTCCGCGAAGCCGGAGTAAACGTCGCCACCGTCCACGACAATCGCGACGTCCTGTTCGGAGGCCACGCCCCCGAACCCGACGACCATCTCCTCGAAGACCTGCGAAAAAAAATGCGCGAAACAAAAGCCAGCATCGGCATTGCCACTGACGGCGACGCCGACCGCTTCGGAATCGTCGACGCCGACGGAACTTTCCTGCAGCCCAACTATGTCATCGCCCTCCTGTTCGATTACCTGGTCGAGAGCCGCGGCTGGAAAAATGGCGTGGCGAAATCCGTCGCCACCACCAACCTGATCAACGCTCTTGCCGAGGCCCGCGGTGTGCCGCTCTATGAAACGCCCGTAGGCTTCAAATACATCGGCGAACTCATCATGCAGGATAAGATCGCGATCGGCGGCGAAGAAAGCGCCGGTCTTTCCATCCGCCATCACGTTCCCGAGAAAGATGGCGTACTCGCCGGACTCCTGTGCTGCGAAATGGTCGCCAAGCGCGGCAAGTCGTTAGGCGAGCAGTTGCGCGCGCTGTGTAACCAAGTTGGTTCGTACTACCCACTCCGCGAGAACTTCCGCTTGACGCCCGAGGTGAAAGCGAAGTTCACTGAGAAGCTGGGTTCTGATCCAAAACAATTTTCCGGTCGCAAGGTTCTCAGCGTTGTCCGCATCGACGGATTGAAGTTGGTGCTCGACGACGGCTCCTGGGTCTGCTACCGGTTGTCTGGAACCGAGCCGGTCGTGCGCGTCTATTCCGAAGCGCGCAGCGAACCGGATATCGAGAAGCTAAGCGCGGCCGCCAAACAATGGATTTTCGAGTAAGAAATCTGCCCAGATTCCCGACGAAGTTCCCGCGCCCCGAAGACGGCCTTCGCGCCATGGTGGAGCGCGCCCCGCAAGCCGAAGCGCTGGCCGCGTCATGGGCCGACCGCGTCCGCCCCTGGTTCATGAGCGTCTACGTTCTACGCCGCCGCATCGCCACAATTCTCGTGGTAGTGGTCACAGTCTCGCTGTTTGCCCACGTCGTCTTCGGCGCCAACGGCATGGTCGTCTACAAACAGAAGCGCGCCGAGTACGAATCGCTGCACCGCCAGCTCCTCGCAGAGCAGGAAGAAAACGAACGCTACGCCCGCGAAATCGAAGCCCTGAAGAAAGACGACAAGGCCATCGAAAAAGAAGCCCGCGAACAACTCGGCTACGCGAAACCGGGAGAGTACGTCTACGTCGCTCCCGCTCCACCCAAGCCCGCACCGCAAGCGAGCCGCACCGCCAAAAAATAAACGATTTATTCCGAATGTCATCATATTCAGGATGTCATCTTCGGAATGTCATTCCGAACCGCGCCAAAGGCGCGGTGAGGGACCCTACGAAGCGAATGAAGAGGCACAAGCGCCGCCGGGTCCGTCACAGCTCGTACGCCGAAGGCTCCTCCGCGTCCTTTGCGAAAGCCTGCCCTGAGCGAAGTCGAAGGGTGGGAATCTCACACTAAACACCATCGCCAAGTTTTGTAGTGCCTGAGGTTCAAACTGACGCACTGTCGCTGCACTCTCCACTGACAATCTCCCCATTTCCCTGTGCTATAGTTCTCTCGCCTCGTATCACATTCGGGCGGGGATGTGTGATCCCTGAGGGGTTCGGTGATCCGGTAACCGGCAGCCGCGAGAAAACACCCGTCGTAATCTGCGGCCCAGGCCGCAGCGTGAACAAAAAGGAGAATATCTGCAATGAAGAAAATTATTGTGATCTGTCTTGCGTTCTGTTTTGTGCTCGCCCTCTCGGCCATGGCCTTCGATGACATGGGAAAGAGCATGACCGTCAACGGGTGGGTAAGCGACGACAAATGCGGAGCCAAAGGCGCCAACGCCGGCGCCGAAGCCTGCACCAAGAAGTGCCTCGCCGCCGGCGCGCATATGGTGATCGTCACCGACAAAGACCAGAAAGTCCTGATGGTCGATAACCCCGACGCGCTCAAAGGCCATGAGGGGCATCACATCGCCGTGATGGGATCCGTAAAGGGCGATTCCATCCACGTAGACAGCATGAAAATGCTCTGAGCAATTTTTGATTCAGATCTGATAGGGCGGCCTAGCGGTCGCCCTTTCATTTTGCAAGGATTGTGTGGGGACGGGCACTCTTGCCCGTCCGGCGAGCGCAGCTCGCCTTCTTCGCCGGCAGCTCCTCATCACTCGCAGAAGCAGCCTAACAACCCCTATCGAACCACTCCCTCAACCGGCGAACTAGCCGTCGCATACAGCTTCCTCGCCATGCGCCCCGCCAGATAAGCCTGTCGCCCGGCAATCACCCCATGATGCATCGCCTCAGCCATCAACACCGGATCCTGAGCGTTCGCAATCCCAGTATTCATCAGCACCGCATCCGCCCCAAGTTCCATGGCCAGCGCCGCATCGGAAGCCGTCCCCACGCCCGCATCCACAATCAGCGGAACCCCAGTAATCATCTCGCGCAGAATGCGAATGTGCGCCTGATTCTGAATCCCCATGCCACTGCCGATCGGCGCGCCGAGAGGCATCACCGTAGCCGCCCCAGCTTCAATCAGCCGCTTGGCAAACACAATGTCATCAGAAGTATAGGGAAGAACCGTAAAGCCTTCCTTCACCAGCACCCGCGTCGCTTCCAGCGTGGCCTGCACGTCCGGATAAAGCGTGGCCTGGTCGCCGATCACTTCCAGCTTCACCCAATCCGAAAGCCCCACCTCGCGCCCCAGCCGCGCCGCGCGAATCGCTTCGTCGGCGGTATAGCACCCGGCAGTATTTGGCAGCAGAAAATATTTCTTGGCGTCAATGTAGTCGAGCAGCGATTCCTTGCTGCGATCCAGATTCACCCGCCGCACCGCGACCGTCACCATCTCCGCGCCGCTGGCTTCGAGCGCCCGCGCCGTTTCCTGAAACGACTTATATTTCCCCGTGCCCACAATCAGCCGCGAGCGAAAGGACCGTCCAGCAATAACCAATGCGTCCGACATGCCACCATTGTAATGAAAACCCCGCCCGCCAGCACGCAGTGTTGCCCTTGCTCGTGTAGGACGGACACTCCTGTCCCTCGCTTTTGACTTTGATTTCGCATGTCAACTTAAGCTGCCCAGAGCCGCCTCGGTTGCCACCGCACTCGATTTTCTGAGAACCGAGAACTGAGAACCGAGAACTGAGAACTGAGAACCGAGAACTGAGAACTGGAAGCCCCTCAGATCGAGTCCGTATTCGCCAGCCCATGAAACAGCATGCAGGAAGGAATATAAAAGTGCATCCACCACTGCGCCGCCCAGACAGGATTGCTCGTAAACTCCCCGTAGTGCGGGTGGTTCACCCATCGCTTCTGAAACAGAGGCATCACCCTGGGTGATTGATGGATACACCGCATCAGATAAGCCAGCTTATTCTCGTTGGGCAGAAATGCCGGCGACGAGTTCCCGACATACCGGAATACCTGCGCCCCACTATTCGACAAGTTGGTAAGAGTGATCCCCGCGAAGCGCTTCACATACAATCCGTCGAAATCATACGCACCCCTCACCGTGCGCCCGATGCTGGCGCAATTTTTCAGGAAGTTTCCCATCCGCCCAATCCCATCGCTGTAAGAAGCCAGCAGAAGCGGCGGCAGATCGCGCGTCTCCCCGCCCGAAATGTCCGCATCGATTTCCTTCAGCGCTTCCACCACAAGTTTTTCATTGCTCTCGAACGCACTCTGTCCGCCCAGCGTCGGCTCCGGCACCACCACGCAGACGTTCTTGCCCGACCAGGCGACTTGCTCCATCGCCTTCATGCGTCCAATCAGGTAATCGCCGATCCCTTTCTTGAAAAGCTGCGCGCCCGAACGGTAATCCCCGCCTTCCTGGCTGATGGAGTGGTGAAAGTAAATCAGATACGCAGACGGTTTCGTCACTCCCTCCGGCCATCCGACCCCGATGTGCGGAGTGCCCATCGCCGGATCACACTTGTAGCCGCGCGTGCTCATCCTCCGCGGCGAACCGGACGCGCCGAACGTGAGTTCCCAGCTTATCTCCGGCACTTTGTCGTTCGAGAGCATCGGCAACGCCGTATAGCCCCAATCTTCCCAGCCCGGCTCTTCATCCATCGGAGTCAGCAGCCGGTCGGCGGCCAGCTTGTTCATCAACTTCAAAGTGCCGCCGCCCGGGTCGAGGACTCCATCGACCACCGCCATTCCATTCGCCTTCTGGAAAGCAATGATCTGGTTGGTCACTTCTTTGATCAGCTCGTCGCGATTCTTTGACCAGACCCCGAAAAGCTCCTCGGACCCGCCATTGTCCAGCGGTATGCGATCAAAGAGATCCGTGACGATCGCCAGGTCCGCCGGCGCATTCGTCATCGTCGTCTTCCCATCCCGAATCCCCACCGGCGATTTGATATTAGTAAATGTCAGTGCCATAAAAAAAACTCAGTGCCATAAAAAAAGACTGTGTACGACGGGCACTCCTGCGAGCCTGCCCCGAGCGAAGCCGAAGGGTCAGGCGAGCGCAGCTCACCTTCTTACCCGCCAGCTCCCAATATTCGCAAAAGCACCCAACACTCGCCTGATCTACGCTGGCGAGAGTGCCCGCCCCAATATCCCGATTCAGGGTACAGCCGCCACAGCCTGCAGGATCTGCTCGATCATAGCGTCGAGCTCGGACATACTTCTTAGCTTGCTCAAGTCGCTAGGGAACGACAGAGTCCGTCGATACTTTCCGCCGCTCACGGTGACCATCTCCAAATCGCCCGCAGTCTTAAAAGAGACTGTAACGTCCACGGGCACCGGCTTCGCCAAGTGGACGCGGTGGTAGCGAGGCGCTGCGAACTTCGAGTGGTCCAATGCGACCTCCTGCTTTCTCAGCGCCCAGGCGCGGTCGGAATAGTCGTACCACGTGGCGCAGAAATAGCGGTCCATCCCATCGGTGACGAACAGGCCGAGCAGCGTTCCGGAGCCGGTAACTGCAATCGAGAACTTGTCAATCCATAGATGAGCCGTAAGACCCCCACCAAGAAGAAAGCTGCGCCTGCCGAAGCCCTCGCTAACAGCGGCCACGGAAGTATGAAACTTATATATGAACAGTGAGCGGGTGTAAAACGCGCGATGGACCGGCGATTGTGTGGGGACAGGTTGTGTGGAGGCAGGTGCGTGCGGACGGTTTGTGTAGGACGGGCACTCTTGCCCGTCCGGCGAGCGCAGCTCGCCTTCGGCAGCTCCCCGGAACTCGCAGCAGGCTACCGAGCTTCGCGCGGCGCGAGGGGCAAGAGTGCCCGTCCGGGATAATCAGTGCATCTATGGCGCCACCGCCGCCTCAGCCTTCGCGTAAAGCTCGTCGATCTTCTCGCGGTAGCGGTCTTCGATGACGCGGCGGCGCAGCTTTAGCGTGGGTGTGAGCACGCCGTTTTCAGCCGTGAATTCGTCGGCAACCAGCAGCACGCGTTTCAACTTTTCGAAACGAGCCAGATTCTGATTTGTGCCCTCGACAACCTGTTCGTAAAGCCCCTGCACCCTGGCATCGGCGACAAGTTCGCCGCGCGAGGAAAACGCAACGTCGTTCGTGCGGGCCCAATCCTCCAGCGCTGCAAAGTTGGGCGAGATGATAACCGCGGCGAACTTGCGTTTGTCGCCAACGATGGCGGCAGTCCCGATCAGTGCACTGAGCTTGAGCGAATTCTCGATCGGCTGCGGCGCGATGAACTTCCCGCCCGAAGTCTTTATCAAGTCCTTCTTGCGGTCCGTGACGGAAAGATATCCATCGGCGTCGATGTTGCCGATGTCTCCGGTCCTGAACCAGCCGTCCTTTATCTGCCCATCGTTGATTTGCCCATCGACGAAAGCGCTCTTAGTTTCTTCCGGACGATTCCAGTAACCTTTGAACACCGACGGTCCCCGCACCAGAATTTCGCCATCCTCAGCAATGCGGACCTCGAGGTTGGGAAGAATCTTGCCCACCGTCCCGATGCGATGATGGATCGGCGAGTTCACCGCAATCACCGGCGAAGTTTCAGTAAGCCCGTAACCTTCATGAATGCGGATGCCGGCCGCCGCGTACCACTCCGCCAGTTCGCGTCCCAGGGGCGCGCCGCCGGAAATGAATGTTTTGACGTGTCCGCCCATGCCTTCGCGAATTTTCGAGAACACCAGCTTATTCGCGAGTTTCCAGGCGCGCGACGTGGGAGTGCGGCCGGCCAGGATCTCCGGCTTATTCTCGACGCCGACAGAAAGCGCCCAGTCAAAAATGGCGCGTCTGGCAAATCTCCCGGCCTTGCGCTCCGCCTGCGCGTAAATTTTTTCATAAACGCGCGGCACCGCGACAAACGTAGTCGGACGCACCTCCAGCAATGCCGTGGCCAGTTGCTCCATGAACGGAACATACGCCAGCGTCACGCCGTGATAGATCATGGAAAAATCAACGTGGCGCGCTGTAATGTGGCAAAGCGGCAGAAACGAAATGCTGATCTGCCCCGGCTGAACATCGAACCCAAGCAGCGAACACGAAATATTGGAAGCGATGTTGCCGTGCGTGAGCATCGCGCCTTTGGACGCTCCCGTCGTGCCCGAGGTGTACACGATCGTGGCCAAATCATCGGGACCAATCGCGCGAGCCTGCGCTTCGAGCCTGGCGTCGAACTCGGGCTCGACCTTTATTTCGGATTCTGAACCCCGGTCAGATACGCTCGGCTGCACCAGCGCGTCCATCATGACGACGCTCGCCGTCGAACCAGGTGCCCCGCCCGCGAGTTCGCCGCGGTCCATGACCACAACCTTCTCGATCTTCGTCTGCGAAACAATCGAGAGAACCTTGCGCAGGTGAATTTCAGACGAAACAAAAATCACCCGGCAGCCGGCGTCATTCAAGAGAAGCGCAGTCTGCTCCGCCGTGAGCGTGGTGTAGAGCGGAACCGTGACCGCGCCGAGCAGCAAAGTAGCCATGTCCGCGACCGGCCACTCGGGCCGGTTCTCGCTGAGGACGGCGACGCGGTCTCCCTTCCGGATGCCCCACCCCTGCAAGGCCCGAGCAGTGCGAATGGTGGACCGACCAAATTCCTGAGAAGAAACCGGCAACCATTCGCCGCCGTCGCGATAAAGCATGGCCCGTTCGAGCTTGCGCTCGACCGCGGTGAAAAAAATATCGTTGAGAGTGGCAAGGCTCATCGCAATGTGAAAACCATTCCATCCGTGGCGCCGCATCAGAGATCAGGGATCGCGGGCCGGCCGTGAAATCTGTTCCGCTCAGAATGTACTGGTTTGCGCCCAGGTTCGGCAAACGTGAAACGTTTCCGATGGAAGAGTCGGGAAGGGCACGGCTTCCAGCCGTGCCACTCGATCGCTCAGCGACCTTCGGCTTCAGCCGCTGAGGTGCTTGCTCGGGATCCAACCGCCGAGCCAGGGGCAGGGTTTGCCAGGAGCTATTTCTAAGTTGTTGATTCTGCGCGGATCTCACGTAAGTTGTTGATTCCCGGTGAAGCGTCTACCTTAACTTAAAGCTAATTACTTCGCCAGAGGCGATTTCACGCAGATTAAATCCCCGGACGATGGTCAGCTCGTCCACGCTACTCCAACGCGTTCTGCGGGCTTGCAAACGCGATTACAGGCCATTCTGCGCGGGTGGCTGCATGCCATTTTCGGGGGTGAAAAGAGCGTTCTCAGTAGAATCAATCACTTCCACGAAGGTTCAATCACTTAGCTGGGAGAGAAACGCAGTCGGCGCTTGGCACTCGGATTCAGCCAGACGCTCTCCGTGAAGAATCAGCAACTTCCACGGAGACTCAACAACTTAGCGCGTCTCTGCCCCAGACTTAACGGCGGGAACTGGCTGGCGAGCGGCAGGGGCGGAACCGTCCACTCTGATTCGGGGAGATGCTGACATGAGGGATGACAAGGTTTTCGGGGTGATGCTGAGACGCTGCGGCGGAAACTAAAGCGTCTCTATCGGGTTTAGGGGAATGTGGTTAAGATTGGGGCATCCAGAAAACTTCTTTGCTTGGGGGCTGAAGATTTATGAAGACACAACGGCAGCGGTGGGCTTGGATACTTCTGTTGGCAGGCTTTGCGGTCTGCATGCAATCGGCGATTGCGGCGAGAGCGCAGCAAGATGATCAGCAAGATCAGCAGGGCCAACCACAAGACCAGCAGGACGATCAGGATCCTCCGGGGCGCGTGGCGCGGCTGAATTTTGCGGAGGGATCGGTTTCGTTTCAGCCGGCGGGAGAGGGCGATTGGGTTGCGGCGGTGTTGAATCGTCCCATGGTGACGGGCGACAACCTGTGGGCGGATGAAGATTCGCGGGCGGAAGTTCACATTGGCTCGGCGGCGCTGCGCCTGGGCGCGCAGACTGGAATTACGTTTCTCGACATCACCGACAACGCCACGCAGATTCGGCTGGCGCAGGGTTCGCTGCTGGTGCGGGTGCGGCATGTGGATGACGACGACGCTTATGAAATCGACACGCCGAACCTGGCGTTCAATGTGCTGCAGGCGGGCACGTATCGGATTGACGTGAGCGCCGACGGGAACCAAACCATCACTACCGTGTTTCACGGACGCGGACGGGTTACGGGCGGAGGTCTTTCTTATAACGTGCTCGCGGGCCAAGCGGCGACGTTTACCGGGTCCGACACTCTTGACTATCAACTCGCCCAGGTTCCGGGTCCGGACGATTTCGATCAGTGGGCATTTCAGCGGGACGAGCGCGAGGACGATGCGGATTCCGCGAACTACGTTTCGCGCGAGATGACGGGCTACGAAGATCTCGACGATTCCGGCGACTGGAGCTATGTGGCCGGTTATGGCGAGTGCTGGGCGCCGCGAGCAGTGGCGGTGGGATGGGCACCTTATCGATTCGGACATTGGGTTTGGGTGGGACCGTGGGGATGGACCTGGGTGGAAAATGAGCCGTGGGGATTCGCGCCGTTCCACTACGGACGCTGGGCGAATGTGAACGGGGGATGGTTCTGGGTTCCGGGGCCGGTGGTGGTGCGGCCGGTGTGGGCGCCGGCGCTGGTGGCGTTTGTGGGCGGCGGGGCGGGATTTCGATTTTCCGCGGGGGTTGGCGTGGGATGGTTTCCGCTGGGGCCGGGAGAGGTTTTTCTGCCCGGCTATCGCGTGAGCCGCAACTATGTGAACAACGTGAACATCACCAACACTGCGGTGAACATTACTCGCGTGACGAATGTGTACAACACCGTCGTGATCAACAAGACGGCGGTCAACGAAGCTTATGTGAACCAGCGCGTTAGCGGCGGAGTCACCGTCGTATCGCGCGATGCGTTTGTGAATGCGCGTCCGGTGGCGCAGAACATCATGCGGGTGGAACCGAGAGAGCTGGCGGTTGCGCCGGTCACGCATGTGGTGGGCGTGGAGCCAGTGCGGCAGAGCGTGATTGGAGCGGGACGTGTGGTGACGGTTCGTCCGCCGGCGGCGGTGATGAGCAGGCCGGTGGTGGCGCAGAGGACTCCGCCTCCGCCTCCGCGGCCGATTGAGCAGAGGCAAGCGCAGGCGGGCGGACATTTGAACCAGCAACCACTGGTGCGGCAGGAAGCGGCGGGTCGGGCTTATCAGGCGGGGCAGGGTCAGGCGAATCAGGCGGCGCAACCGCAGGGGCGGCCGGCGCAGTCGTCTCAACCCTCGCAGGGATTTCATTCATTCGGACAGCAGCCGACTAACCACGTGAAGCAGACGCAGGCGGCGCCGCGAGTGTATGAGCAGCAGGGAACTCTGCCGGCGGAAAATCAGAACGACGCGCCGAACCGCGCTGCGCAGCCCGCTTCGCGGCCTGCGGCGTCCGCGCAGACGCATCCGCTGGTGCGGCCTGCGCCGCCGGTGCAGGAGCGCAGTCCGCAACAGGAGCAGCAACAGGCGCAGAAATTCAGCACATGGCAACAACAGCGTCCGGTTCCGGCCGCACAACCGAAGGAGAGTTCGCGGCCGCCCGCACCGGCACCCGCTCCGAAAGAGGAGAAGCCGGCGAAAAAGTGAACATTGACTGCGGGTTGTTTCCTGGGGTCTGATAGGTTCGCATGCGACTCAAATTGCGAGCTGAGATGAAACTGGCAGTTGTGGCGAGCGCCGGGAATGGGAGGTTCCGTTTCCGGCGCTGATGTTTTTAGCGAGAGGGTGAGAGCGGATCAGGGAAGATGAACGAAGGCAAGCGGCCGACGATCAACTGGATGGATGCATTATGGCTGGTGTTTCTCGCGGGACTGGCGCTGCTGCCGCCGGTGCGGGAGATTCACAAGCAGCTGATCCTGCTGGCGTTTGGGCTGGTGCAACTGGGCGAGGGATGGTTTCTTTCGCGGGTGCCGCGGCGGGGCGGAGCTTACGTTGTCCTGATCAAGATTGGTCTAGCGACGCTGCTCATCGGACACACCGGCGAGTTGAGCATCAACAGCAGTTACTGGCCCATTTATTTTCTGCCGGTAGTGACCGCGGCGGAATATTTTGGGCCCTCGGCCACGCTGGTGTGGACGGGGCTGGCTGCGGCGGCCTACTGTTCTTATCTTTATCCGGCGCTGGAGGAATATGAGATCACGGCTGAGAGTTACGGGCTGCTGGCGATCCGCATTCTGTTTTTCTTTCTGGCGGCAATGGTGGTGAACCGGTTCGTGGTGGAGAACCGGCGGCAGACGCGGCGTTATCAGGAGTTGGCTGAGACTCTTGCTGAAACCAATCGCCGGTTGGAGTTGGCTCAGGAAGAAGCGCGGCGCTCGGAGCGGCTGGCGGCTCTGGGACAGCTTTCTGCCGGGTTGGCGCATGAGATTCGCAATCCTCTCGGCGTGATCAAGGGGTCGGCAGAAATGCTGACGCAGAAGCTGGGGCTATCGAATCCTCTGGCGACGGAGCTGGCGGGATATATTTCGAGCGAGACGAACCGGCTGAGCGCGCTGGTCACGCGCTTTCTCGATTTTGCGCGGCCGCTGCATGCGGAACTGACTTTCCAGAACATTGCGACTGTGCTGGATCGCGCCTTGAATGACGTGGCGATTTTGTGGAAGGGCGCGGCGGTGCGCGTGGAGCGCGCGTACGAGGCGAATCTTCCGGAGTTACCGCTTGATGAGAATCTGGCGGAGCAGGCGTTTGTGAATATTGTGCAGAACGCGTATGACGCGATGGAGAAGACGGGCGGCGCGCTGCGGGTGAGCGCGAAGAAGTCGCAGCCTGGCGGGCGCGACGGGATCGAAGTGCGGATCGAAGATTCGGGGCCGGGGATTCCGGAGGGGTTGCGGGAGCAGATTTTTAATCCTTTTGTGACGACGAAGAAAACCGGCGTGGGGTTAGGACTTTCGATTGTGTCGAAGATTATGGATGGGCATCGGGGATCGATTCGGATTGAGAGTGCGGCGGGTGGGGCTTGTTTTATTTTATTTTTTCCGGCGGTGGTGGAGGACGTTGGCGGGAGGGACGCGGCGCAGATGGTGGTGTCGTGAGTTGATTGACTGCGTCACGCCGCAAGGCGGTCGTGAAAAATCTCATAGGCCGCTGGGAGTGGGGTGGTTATAGGGGTTCCTCGCTTCACTCGGAATGACAGAGCATTTAAGAGGGCATTCTAAGAGGCGAACGACGGAGCATTTTAGAGGCGAGTGATTTAGGGATAAGCGATGCCGGCGATTTTGATTGTTGAAGATGAGGCGAAGATGCGGCGCTTGCTGGAGTTGAATCTCGGCGAGGACGGGTTCACTACGTTTTCTGCCGGGGACGCCGAGGCTGGGTTGAAGTTGTTGCGGGAGAATGCGATCGATCTAGTGCTGACTGATTTGAAGCTCCCGGGGATGAATGGGCTGGAATTTCTGCAGACGGTGAAGCGGCAGAACGCGGCGCTGCCGGTGGTGGTGATGACGGCGTTTGGAACCGTGGAGACTGCGGTAGAGGCTATGAAGGCGGGGGCGAGCGATTATGTGTTGAAGCCGTTTTCGCTGGCCGAGATGCGGATGGTGGTGCATAAGGAGTTGGATGTCCGCAACCTGCGCGAGGAAAACCGGTCACTGCGCGAGGCGCTCGGAAAACGGTATGCGCATCCGAACATTGTGGCGCGCAGCGCGAAGATGCAGGAGACGCTGGCTACGGTGGAGCGCGTGGCGCCGACGAACGCTACCGTCCTGCTGGGCGGGGAAAGCGGCGTGGGCAAGGATTTGATCGCGCGTGCGATTCATGAGAAGTCGCGGCGGGCGACGGGGCCGTTTGTAAAAATCAACAGCACGGCGATTCCGGAAAATTTGCTGGAGAGCGAATTGTTTGGCTATGAAAAGGGAGCGTTCACCGGTGCGGCGGCCAGCAAGCCGGGAAAGTTTGAGCTGGCGGACAAGGGGACGCTGTTTTTGGACGAGATTGGCGATGTGCCTCCGGCGACGCAGGTGAAATTGTTGCGGGTGTTGCAGGAGCGGGAGTTTGAGCGGCTGGGCGGGACGAAGACGATCAAGGTGGATGTGCGGCTGGTGGCGGCGACCAATCGCAATCTGCGGGCGGCGCTGGAGCAGGGAACGTTTCGCGAAGATCTTTATTACCGGTTGAATGTTGTGCCTATCGACATTGCGCCGCTGCGCGAACGGAAGGAAGATATTCCCGAGCTGGTGAATCTTTTTGTGTCGCGGTTTGCGGGAGATTCGGGCAAGCCGGTGGAAGGAATTTCGCCGGAGGCGATGAAGGTTCTGGTGAATTATCACTGGCCGGGGAACGTGCGCGAGTTGCAGAACATCATCGAGCGGGCGTGCGCGCTGGCGAAGGGGACGACGATCGAGGTCACGGATATTCATTTGGATTCGCATCCGGCGAAAGGCGCGGATGCGGGGAATCATTTTCTGCCGGCGGGTATGACGCTGGAGCAGTGGGAAGATGAAATGATTCAGGAAGCATTGCGGCGGGCACACGGGAACAAGAGCCAGGCGGCGCGGCTGCTGGGGCTGTCGCGGAACGCGCTGCGGTATCGGCTGTCGAAGATTGGGATTTCGGATGAGGAAAAGGACGGTTCTTGAGACAAGCCCCGACTGACCATCGGGGCTTTCGTGTTTTTGGGCGCGTTGTGATCGATGAGAGGAAATCCCCACTTCTCGCAAAAGACGCGAGAAATGGGGCACCCGGCCTTGGTTTCTACTTCCTTCCGAATCGCCTGCTGGGTTGGCTCAAAACCACCACATCGGCTGAGGTCGGCCAGGATGAACCGAATCTGGCTGCGACGGCTGATCTGCTCTCCCCCTATCCCAGTGAAAACACATAACTTGTAGGTTCGCTCGCGGGCACGCTTTGGCATGGCAGTTGCTTTTCGTTGTAGCGCAGGATCCAGGGAGTGCTCGATCTAGGTTGGAGCTGGGCTTGTTGATTGGCTCGGTGGGAGATTTGATATGAAGAACAGATTCTTAGCATCTTTTGCAATCTTGGCTTTGATATTTGCGGGAGTTTTGTGCATCGGCGCGCGGGCGCAGACTACTGACGAGGGGAAGGGGCCTTCGGAGCAGCCGAGTGCGCCGATGGAAATTGGGCAGCAGCAGGAGCCGCAGAATCCGCAGGCGGGTCCGCCGCCGCAACCTGGGGCGCCGCCCCCGGGTGCGCCGCAGGCTGGTCCGCCACAGGGTGGTCCGCCACAAAATGGTCCGGGACAGGGGCCGATGGGTGAGGCGGAGCCGGGTGGGCCTTCGGGGGAGGGACCGGCGGCGAATGACCATGGGGTGGCGCGTATCAGCATGATTCATGGGGCGGTGTCGACGCAGCGCGGGGATTCGGGCGACTGGTCAGCAGCGATCTTGAATCAGCCGGTGCTCGGTGGTGACAAGGTTTCAACGGGCGATGGCGGGCGGGTGGAACTGCAGCTCGATTTCGCCAACATTCTTCGCCTGGGATCGAATTCGAAGGCGAACATCGCGAACCTGACCAAGGAGAAAATTCAGATTCAGGTTGGACAGGGCATCGCTAATTTTTCGGTGTTCAAAGAGAGCGAGACCGAGCCCGAGATCGATACGCCGAACGTGGCGGTGCATCCCGCGCACAACGATGGCGTGTTCCGGATCGAAGTGCGGCCGGATGGCGACACGCTGGTGATCGTGCGCAAAGGTGAGGCGCAGATTTCCACGCCGAAGGGAATTGCGGAAGTGCGTCAGGGAGAAATGGCGACGGTGCGCGGCACGGTGGATGACGCGCAATACAAAATCTCCAGCGCGCCGGATGCGGATAGCTGGGACCGGTGGAACAGCGATCGCGATCACATGATCCGGAACGCGCAGGCCTGGAAGCACACGAACCATTACTACACTGGAGCGGAAGATCTGGATGCCAACGGAACGTGGCAGAGTTCTGCGGATTACGGTGAGGTTTGGGTTCCGAACGAGCCGGAGGGTTGGGTTCCTTATCGCGATGGAAACTGGGTTTACGAGCCTTATTACGGATGGACCTGGGTAGGGTATGAGCCGTGGGGCTGGGCGCCTTATCACTACGGGCGCTGGATGATGTATGGCGGCTCGTGGGCGTGGTGGCCGGGACCGGTGTGGGGCGGCGGGTTTTACCGTCCGTTCTGGGCGCCGGCGTATGTGTCGTTCTACGGATGGGGTGGGGGATTTGGACTTGGATTCGGCTGGGGCGGCTGGGGTGGATTTGGCTGGCTGCCGATCGGTCCGGGTGACTGGTTCCATCCGTGGTGGGGCGGCTATGGCGGGCGGTTTGGGTTAGTAGGACGCGGGGGGTACGGGCGCTACGGTGGGTTCGCGCCGCTGCGCGCTTCGGGCTTCTCGACGGTGGGACACATTAGCGATGCGCGGGTTGGCGGAGCTATGTCGGCGGTGAATGCTGGACGCTTTGGAGCTGGCCGGGTGACTGCGTCGGCAGCTACGCACGAGCAACTCAGTGGCGCGCGCATGATGGCGGGGAATCTTCCGGTGGTGCCATCGCGGGCGAGCTTGTCGGCGAGTGGGAGGGCTGCGGCGCCTTCAAGCATTCACAGCGGAACGCAGAGTTTCTACGGGACGCAGAGCACGGCGCGGACGGAATCGTTCCACGAGCAGACGGCACAGCTGCGGCAGTCGATGCAGCAGAATCATGTGTCGCCGGTGCAGGCCGGACGTGGGGTGAGCGGGTCTGGTTTCGGCGAGGGACGCGGCGCTGGGACGACGGCAAGGGCGGGCGCGGGCGCGAGCTCCTATGGCCGAGATTCGGGTGGGCGGGAGGTGAGCAGCGAGGCCAACCGAAGTGCGGGCGGCGAGACTTCGCGTTCGTCGGAAGCCGGCGCGGAAACGGCGCGCGGCTCGGGTGCGGCGGAGGGTGGGGATCGCGGCGGGTTCCGTCCGTTCACGCCGCCTTCGCACAGTGAGTCGGGTGAAGCTGGGGGACGGAGCGGCGGTGAGAGTGGCAGCTACTGGAGCCGGAGCGCGCCGAGCTACGCCGGATCGCAGAGCCGCGGCTACACGGACGGTTATGGGCGAGGATCGTCGCGTCCGCAACTGAACATGCGGCAGCCGGTGGTGCAGCCGCGGTCTTCGGGTGGATATCGCGCACCGAGCTATGGCGGCGCTACCCACAGCGCGCCGAGTGGCGGCGGTGGGCATGCGGCGAGCGGGGGTGGTGGGCATTCTGGTGGAGGTGGGCACCGGTAGAGTTGTTGTGGTGGGTGCCGGCGAAAAGCCCCACTTCTCGCAAAAGACGCGAGAAATGGGGCACCCCTCAGTTGTGGTCGCACACACGCTGGGGATTCTCCAAAGTTGTTGTAAACGAAGTGAAGGTCAGAGGCGAGATGGGGCGTGCTAAACGGCACGCCCTTTCTCTTTAGCGACACCCTTATGACTCGCCTGCCTGATTGGCGAGGGCGATGGTCTGAAGCATTAGCTGCTCAAAGCTTGGAGCGAGCTCCGCGACTACTCTTATGCGATTGTTGCAGAGAATTTCCTCGTGATCGATTTTAACTATTTTGTAATCCTTGCGTTTGGTGCGTGATCGAATGTCGAAGCACACGGGGTCGAAGTCTATGTCCGGTCCCATTCCGAACTGAATTAAGCCGGACGGGAGCAGGTTTTCCCAAATCGCCGAAGGCTTCTCCATTTCATCGAGCATTCCCATCAAATCAGGGCCCGGCGGATTGGCCAGTAAGCGGAACAATCGCAGATCGACCTCGGCCCATCGGTAGGAGAGAACCAGTTGCTCGAAAAGGGGCGGGAACCGCGCAGGAAGCTTCTCGAGTAGAGGCGTGAGCTGCGAAGAATCGGTGCGCACCTTCATCGGCCGCCAGCGCAAACGGCCGTAGGGGTCCGGACTTCCGACAGCGAACTGGCGGACGAGCGGGTGGGTTTCGGGGAACTCCGCCATTTCATCTAGCTTTTCGAAGCTGGCGATGAATTGCTCAATCAGTTCGTTTTGCTGCATTCTGCGCGACGCTACAACATGATCCGTCAAACTTCAAGCACATCACGGGTGCGAGTAGGCGGGGTTGTCGGGGTTGGGGTTGTCGTAGTCGCGGCCGTATTTGTTTTTGTGGGCTACTTCGAGATTGGATTCGGTCAGGGTGAGGGTGCCGAGAGAAGTGTCCCCGGCGGCGACTGTGATTTCGCGGGTTACGGTTCGCAGGTTATCGGGCGGGACTGAGGTGTGGAAGACCTGGAGCTCGTAGCGGCCGGGAGGGACGTTGGGGATGCTGATTTCGCCGCGCGCGTTGGAGATCGCGTAGTACGGCGTGTTCAGCGCGATGATCACGGCGCTCATCTCGGCGTGAATGTTGCAGAAAATGTAAGAAATGCCGGGCTTGTCGAACTGCACGAAGCGGGTGGTGCCGCTTTCGTAGAGTCCCAGGTCGAAGCGCTTGCCTTCAAAAAGCGAGAACACGTTGTGAAAAAAAGGATCGTGGTTGGGGAATTCCACTTTGCCGCCGACCGGGATCACAAGAAGAGAAGGCTGAAAGCTTTTGTTCTTCTGCACCAGCTGTGGAATCTTCGACGGATCCTGGCGCGGAGCGTCGGCGGTCGCGCCTGCTACGGGATTCAGCCAGACCACGGCTTGCGACGCATCTTTGAGGCGGTGGCCATTGCGGAGCATCTCTACGTGCGCTTGCAGAGCAGATTGCTGGGCCGGGGCAAGAGCGGGGATGAGCAGCAGCAGGCCCAACATCCATTGGCACTGGTAGCACCGGCTTCGGCATCGGCGATGAGCGTAGGCGCGCATGTTCAGAATAGGATTCCCATGGCCAAGTTTAGCTGGTTGGTGACGCTGCTATCACTATAGACGGGGAAGCTGCGCAGGCGTCTGAGTTCAGCGGAGAATAACAGGTCGGAGCGCGGGCGATAGACGGCGTTGACGAGCGCTCCGCGGTTGCGTCCGAGGATGGTGATGAAGTTGTTGGCGTCGGTGGCGAAACCGCGGATGTCACTGGAGAAGGCGTTGTCGTCAGCGAAGACGCCGTTCAGTTCCAGCTTGGGGGTAATCTGGAGCTTGAGCTGGGTCCAGCCTCCGGCGGAGTCGAGTCCGCGAATGCTGCTGGAGGCGTAGGTCGGATTTCCGCCGAAGAGCACCGCGCGGCCGATGCCGGCGCCGAGGCCTCCCGCTCCGCGGCCGCGATAGAACTCGCCGGAGAGCGTGAGGCGGCGAACGATCGGAATCTGCCAATCGGCCATGCCGGCCCAGGCGTCGACATAGCGATCCCATGACCAATCCTGGCGGCCGTAGTAGCCGGCCACGCCCAGGCTCAAGGGATGGTCAAACACAGGCCGGGACCAGGCAGTGCGAATTGCGTAGGCGGGCTGACCGGAGCGTTCGCCGGCTTGCGCGGTGCGAGAGTACTGGCTGGTGGGCGGCTCCCAATCGAGATTGTCCATGATGCCACCCGCCAAAGTTATCGTCTGCCGGTCGGAAAGATCGAAGCGATGCTCGACGCGGAGCTGCGGAGTCCAGCCCCAGAGATTTCCGGCATAGGCAAAGGCGGGAGTGGAGAGCGACGCAAAAGAAGTGGGAGAAAGCGGCGAAATGAACAGGGAATCCTGGCCGGCGATGAGAGAGGTGTGATGCCAGTCGAGACGTACGCTGGCGGTTTGCAGGCGTGCGATGCCGAAGTCGACGCCGTTGGGAGTGGAGGGGAAGCCTCCGGAAAAATCGAGCTGCACATTCGCCGAACTCCTGGCTCCGGCCACGGTGGGACCAAAAACTTCTACTCCAATTTCCGTTTGCCGCAAAGTGGCGCCGAAGCTGGCCTGGGAAGCGCCCGGATCGGGGGGAACCGCGAAGTTCGGGAAGTCGAGGTTGTCGGCGGCTCCGACGTTGCGGAAGGCGTTCATCAGCACGATGCCGGAAAGGCGCGCGTGGTATTTGGAGGCGGTTTCGACTTTGGTTTGGTATTGTTCGTCGATTTTCGAACCCAGCAGGGAGGTGGACTCTTCGAGCTTTTGAATTCGTTCCTCGAGTGGGGGAGCAGAAGCGGGGGGAACGGTCGCGGCGGAAGTTTGAATTTCTCCGCGTGCAGCGGCGGGCGCAACCGGTGGCGGCGCCGACGCGAACTGCGTTGTGTCTGAGGACTGGGGCGTTGCGACGGCGACCGCAGACGTCGTTGCTCCCGTCGTTTTTTCCAGCAGGCTGCGAGTGTCCTTCAACTCCTGGCGCAGTTCGTGCATTTCGGCGCGCGACTGAGCATTGTCGGAGCGCATCTCTTCGACCAGAGAGCGAAGCTGGCGGACTTGCTCCTGTAAATCGCGCATTGCCAAATCGTGCACGGCTGAATCGCGCGCCTCGCTCGGGTCGGGCGCGGCAGGGTCAGTCGGCGGCGCGGTTTGCGCCAAGCTCAACGTGTTGTAGAAAAAAAGTGCTACGAGAAAAGCTCCACGAACTGCAGGGGTCCAAAGGCTTTTCACACCTACCTCCCCGAGGATTACAAGGTTCGAACTGGAGTTACTGGCCTGAGTGTCCAGACGCGGAAATCGAATCTGGGTCATTCGAATCTGGGTCAGCGCCGTCACGCCTGGCCGGAACGAAAGAGGGTACACGGGTCGAATCCGCAACGCCAACGCTTTCCCGCGAGCGCCCGGGCAGCAGAATCCTGAAGACTGTGCGTGCGTTGGGCGTGCGTTCTACGAGAATTTCGCCGCGGTGATCCTGCACGATTTTCTGTACCACGGCCAGGCCCAGGCCGGTTCCGTTCTCTTTGCCGTAACTCACAAAGGGATGAAATAGTTTGTCGCGAATCGAGTCGGCCACTCCGGGGCCGTTGTCGGAAACTTCGATCGCGATGGTGCCGGCATTTTCGCTGACCGCGACTTCGACTCTGCCACCCGAGGCAGGGGAAGCTTCGCATGCGTTCAGCAGCAAATTGTATAACGCACGCTCCAGCTTGCGGGAATCGAACCATCCCGAACAAAGTCCATTGCAGCGGACGTCGATGGAGCTGTCGTGATGCCTGGGATGAAGACGGACGGCCTGGACGGCTCGCTGCACCGAATCACATGCGTTGTTGTAGGCGGGGCTCAGGGATTCGCGAGTGCGCGCGAACTCCAGCAGGGAATCGATGAGATCAGTCATGAGATTCACGCCGGTTTGAACTTCCTGGTACAGTTCCTCGCGCTGAGCTGGGGTTAAGTGACTGTCGCAGAGGAACTCAGAGTTGGCGACGATGGCGGCGAGGGAGTGGCGGAGATCATGGGAGATGGAGCTGGCCATGCGGCCGATGGTGGCAAGCTGTTCGGCTTCGAGAAGATCGCGCTGGCTTTTCAGAAGGCTGGCCCGCATGCGCTCGAAGACGCGGGTCAGGTCGGCGACTTCGTCTCCGCCGCGCGAGTCCAGAGGGTGATGGAAATCGCCGCGCTCGAGGGCGCGGACGCCTTCGACCAGATTGGCGAGCGGGCGCGTGAACGTGTGAGAAACGAAGAAGACGAGAGCGCTGCCGATGAGAACGGCGGCAAAGCCCAGCAGGAGTAGAAGTCGATTCAGTTGATTCAGGAACTTGGCTGCCTGGTCGTAAGAGCCGAGCACACACAGGCGAACCGGGACGGCTTGCTGGCCTGAAAGCTCCAGCGAAGTGCCGAGGAAGTGTTCATTGCCGAGGTCGATATCCCGGGGCTCGGCTTGCGCCGTCGAGGTCAGGAAGTCCTGCAGGCCGCGGCTCTGGGTTTGCGAGGGAGTTAAGGTTGTGGCGACGACTTCGTCTCCGAAGGAGAAAGCAACCTGGCTGGCGGCAACTTTCGCAACGTCCTGGGCTAAGCGATTATCGATCTCATGGCCAATGACGACAAAACCGAAAAGGTGACCGTCGACCTTCGAGCCAAAGTAAATGGGCTGCACAAAAACCTGGTAAAGATGATGAGCGCCGTACCACCAGTGACTCTGGCCTTCTTCATCGAGCGACTGGTGGAAAAATTTGTCGGCATCCTCGCGGGTGAATCCAGCCGTTCTGGTGTGGAGGGCGACGACTTTGCCGCTGCGGTCGACGAGGACGAAGAGGTCTCCGCCGGCGATCTGCCACACGTCCTGGGATGCGTCCTGAATGGTGACCGGGTCGCGGCTGGTCATGATGGAGCGCGTGATCGGGAGGTCGGCGAGTAATTCCGCCGAGCGCGTCAGCATCAGTTCGCGTTGGCGCTGGAAAATTCCGAACGTGCCGACCGAATTGCGCAGGTTCACGGCGATTTCCTGGCGGATATTGCTCTGCACGCTGCGACGGACCAGGAGCAGGCTGGTGGTGGTGAGGCCCGCCGTGATCAGCAGCATGGAGAGGAGAAATCGGGTGCGCAAGCGCGGCCGCGACACGAGCGCGACACCCGACTCAGCGGGGCGCGGGCCGGTTGCGGATTCCGTGGAGGATGTCAAGAGAGTTAACGAACGAACTTGTATCCCATACCGTGCACGGTGCGGAAGTGTACGGGACTGGATGGGTCTCTCTCCAGTTTTTGCCGGAGCTTGAGAATGTGGTTGTCGACGGTGCGGGTCGAGGGATAGTTCTGATAGCCCCACACTTCATTGAGCAGCTCGTCGCGGGAGATCACGCGATCGGAATTCTGTACCAAGAATTGAAACGTCTTGAATTCCTGGGCGGTGAGAACGATAGGCTGGCCGTCGCGTTTGACTTCGATTTTCTTGAAGTCGGCCGAGATGCCATCGAAGTTGACCACGTCGACGCTGGCGGTGCGGGCGGTGTGCCTCAAGGCGGCGCGCACTCGGGCCAGCAATTCGCGAGGGCTGAATGGTTTGGTGACGTAATCATCGGCGCCCAGTTCGAGCAGCAAAACTTTATCAGAGACATCACCGGCGGCACTGAGAACGAGTATGGGAAGGGTGGGCGCCTGCGCCTTGACCGCCTTGCACACTTCGTTGCCGGAAAGTTTCGGCAGGCGGAGATCGAGCACGATGGCGGCGGGATGAGAAGTTTGAAAACTTTCGAGCGCAGAGTTTCCGTCGGCGCAGACCTCCACGGGGAAGCCTTCGGTTTCGAATAAGCGCTTCAGGGCTTTCTGAACGGCGGGATCGTCCTCCACGACCAGGATTCGACCAGCGGGACGCGGCTGGTTGGCAGGATGTGGTAGGGATCTGGTGGTTTCCAGTGGCATGGCAAAGTGACCCATCGTGAACCATCCATCTTCCGGGGGCCGCATTTCTTGCGCTCGGCAAGCCCGCCGGACCTCAGATACAGCCACAAGCTTACAATGATTTTCGCCGCTGGGCATGGTGGTCGGCGCGGTTTGACAATTTTTTTACATTTCTGTGGTAGGGCGCGGCGGGGTCGCGATTGCTGCGGCCCTCGGTTTGCTGCGGACGGATGTTTGCAGTCCGACGGCTGGAGGCGGAAGGCGCCGATAGGCAGGGTGAAAACCCGCAAAGGTCGCAAAGCAAAAACTTCTTATCGTAGAATTGCGCGGTCTTGGTAGATGCTTCCAAACTTGACGAGTTGGTGGTGGTGTTGGTTCGGCCACGTAACCCTCTTAACATAGGCGCGGTTGCGCGGGCCATGAGTAATTTCGGCGTGCGGCGGTTGCGCGTGGTGAATCCGTATGAGGTTGCATTTCGGGATGCTCGCTCCGCGGTAGGGGCGGCGGATTTGCTGCTGAACGCGGAAGAATATTCGAGTTTGAGTGAGGCCATCGCTGACTGTGGATTGATCGTGGGGACCACGGCGGTTCACCGCCGGGTATTGCAGAATCCGCTGCGGCGACTGGACGAAGATGGCGGACGGGTGATTCGGGAAGAGCTTTCGTCGGGGCGCGTGGCTTTACTCTTTGGATCCGAAAAAGTCGGCCTATCGACTGCGGACTTCACACATTGCCACTGGCTGCTGCATGTGCCGACTGTACAGGACCATATCTCGATGAATCTGGGGCAAGCGGTGGCGGTATGTCTTTACGAGATCGCACGAGGCGTGGATGGGGAGCGGCCTGCCGCAGATGTGCAGCGAGCGTCGGCGGGAGAAGTCGAACTGATTACTTCAATCCTGCTCGACGCGTTGCGCGCGAGCGGTTATGTGAAACCGGGAACGGAAGTAGTGATGGAAGAAAAGGCGCGGCGGCTGGTTCGGCGGATGAATCTGCAATCTGGTGAGGCCACGGTTTGGCTCGGGATGCTGCGGCAGATCGCGTGGAAGCTGGGGATAAAGTAGACGCCCGCGGTCTAGCGACGGTCGCGCGACGGAAATGCCTTTGTCGAAGTCCTGGAAAACTCGAACAGCAGCGTCCATGTACTGGGAGTTGGCTGACCGTTCGACTGAGGTGGGGAGAACTCCCAGTGTTGCGACGCCTTAAGGGCGAGATTTGCAAAATACTTGCTTGGTCCCGGAGTGGTCAGCGTCGCGTTCGTGACTTTTCCCGAGGGATCCACTTCGACGCGTACCTTGACTTTGATTCTTCCAGTGATCGTATTGCTCGCGCTGTGCGGCACGTCAGGGATGACCTGGCGGATCACGTCGCCTTGGGATGTAGAACTTGGCACCGCACTGGTGTTCGTCGGGTTGCCGGCCGATTGCGCACTGCGGGCAGCCGGGGGAGAAACGGCCCCGACCGCCGAAGGCACCGGCGGTTCGGACTGAGTTACGGGCTGCGCGACTGGGAGCACCCCGTGCGGGGCCAGGAGTTTCTGGCCGACGATGATTACGGCAATCACCAGCGCCAGCGCGACTGGGACAGCGATACGCCATCGGAAACTACTCGACTTTGTTTGTGACGCAGGGGCGGCGACGAGCGTCGGCGACGGCTGCTGTGGCCGGCGCCAGGCTTTTATGTCGGCGATGGTGCAGCGTTGTTTGACGTGGCGATGGAGAGATTCGCGGGCGATGCTGCGGAATGGTTCTGGAATGGTGTCGGGAACGACAGGATCTTTTTGTTCGGTTTGTTCCTTGGCGCGGAGGGCGGGAGGGTTTTGCGTGAGTACCGCCACCAGTGTGACGCCGAGGGACCACACGTCGATAGCGGGAAATATTTCGCCGCTGGCGAGCTCGGGAGCGTCGTAAATAGTGAGAGACGAGGGCTTCTCGTCCGACTCGCCGCGCGCAGAAATTCCGTCAGTGGAAAGTTTCAGCTGATCGGCCACCGCCAGAATGTTCGAAGGGCGGACACGGCTGTGGACGAGGCCTTTGCTGTGAAGGTAGGAGAGCGTGTCGAGCACGGGAGGGAGCATGTCTCCTACTTCGGCGGGCGTGAGCGGGCGCTGAGGAATAATCTGCGAGAGATCTTCCTCGGCGTATTCCATGACCAGGTATAAAAGCGGCGTGCCGTCGAAGCGGCAACGTCCCATTTCGAAAAGCCGAATCAGGTGCGGGTGAGATAATTTTGCAGCAACGGCCCAGCGGGAAAGCTGGCGGTCCGAGTTGAGGCTCGCAGCGATCAGTTTGATGACGGCCTTTTGTGATCCGCCGAGGTCGGTGAGGAATACGGCGCTGTGATCGGAACCGCCAAGCCATCGCCGAAGCGGAAATTTGCCGTCGACGGTGCGGCCTTCCCAGGTTTTCCATGCCTCCGTATTGTTCATGGTGTCTTGCCCCGCGTTTCTGGCCCGAGAATCGTATTCTATTCCAGCGGCAGCCTACGTAAGATCAGTCTGCATGCAGAGTGAAGAAAAAAACCGACCCTCGTCCTACCTGGCTTCGCACCCCGATGGTTCCACCGTGAAGTTCGATGATGGCCTTGGCGATGGCTAGGCCCATCCCGGTGCCCTGAATGCTGGAGCGTTGGCTGCGGCCGCGATAAAATTTTTCGAAGATCATGTCCTGCTCGATGTCATCGATGCCTGGACCGTGATCGGCGACGCTGGTTATCACCTCGCCACCGAGCCGGAGTTCGGCGACGACATGGATCGCCGTGCCGGGCGGAGAATATTTGCTGGCGTTTTCGAGGAGATGTACCAGCACTTCGGAAATGCGTTCCACGTCCATTTTTATCGGCGGCAGGTTGTCGGGAATTTTGACGTCGACCGTGTGACGCTGCAGGGCGGTTCGCGATTGGTGTATGGCCATATCGATGGCATCGCGAATGGAACGCTGTTCAAAGTGGAATTCGAGCTGGTGGGAGTCTAACTGTGCGACTTCGGCCGCTTCTCCGACCAGGCGGTTGAGGCGGTCGCTCTCTTCGTTGATTACGGTGAGCAGATCGGCGCGTTGCGATTTATCCAGTTGCGGCTTGTCCAGTTGCGCTCTGTCGGTTTGTGGCTTGTCGGTTTGAAGGTTGATTTGAACATCGGCGAGCAGCGTTTCGGCGGAGGCTTTGATCGCGGTGAGCGGGGTGCGGAATTCGTGAGTCACCGAGTCGAGCAGGATGGAGCGCAGGCGGTCACTTTCGCGCGCGGCCTCGGTGCGCGTGAGGGTTTCGACGGTGTTCGCGCGTTCGATCGCAATCGCAGCGAGGCTGCCGATGGCTTCGAGCGTCTCGCGCGATAGATCGCAACCGGCGAGCCCGATGGCTCCCACGGAACGAACTCCCATTCTTAGCGGCATGTAGCAGATGCGGTGCTCACGGTCGAGCACGGGTTCGCCGCGGCTGCTGATGGCCTTCAATTGTTCGACCGGGAACAGAGATTGGCTGGAGGGATCGAAGAAATAAGATTCCTGTTTTCCTTCCACGAACATGGCCGCGCCGGTCACGCCGAAGCAACCGACAATGTATTTGGGAATGGTGTTGAGAAGCCCGAACACGTTGTCGCTGACCAGCAACTGCTGGCTGAAGGCGTAAAGGCGCTCGACCTCGCTGCGGCGCTGATTCGATCCGGCGGCCTCGCGGCGCGCCTTTTCGGAAAGCTCACTGGCCACCACCGCCGTGAACAGGAAAGCGAAGAGCGCAACCCAGTTTTGCGGATCGGCAATCGTAAACTGGTAGAGCGGAGGCAGAAAAAAATAGTTGTAGCCGGCCGTCGCCAGGATCGCGACGAATATGGCGTAGCGAAGGCCCCAGATCGCGGAAACGATGAGAACAATCAGCAAGAAAGTGAAGCCGACCGTGGTGGGATTCACGTGCAGCCATCTGGAGTAAACGAAGATGACAACCGACACGATCGCCGCGGAAGCCGCGAAGCGTAATATCTGATAGAGTGTCGGTCGTTTCACAGTGAGCCGATTCTAGCTGATTCGCGAATCGGTTCGTCACAAGGAAATATTTCTGATGCCCAAGACGCCGGAACAGTGGTTGGAAGAAGCGGTCCCGAAAAAAGAGCGGGGCATATTCAAGCTTTTCCTGGGATATGCGCCCGGCGTGGGCAAAACCTACAACATGCTGAGTGAGGGGATCCGCCGCAACAGCCGCGGCGAGGACGTGGTGATCGGGATTATCGAAACCCACGGGCGAAAAGGGGTTATCGAACTGTCGTCAAAGCTGGAAACCGTGCCGCGGCGAAACATTGAGTATAAGGGTACGCAGTTCGAAGAAATGGACGTGGATGCGATTCTTGCCCGGAAGCCTGCCGTGGTGCTGGTGGATGAGTTGGCCCACACCAACATTGAAGGCAGCAAACATAACAAGCGCTATGAAGATGTGATGGATCTGTTGGACGCCCGGATCGATGTCCTCTCGACCATGAACGTGCAGCACATCGAGAGTCTGATGCCGACGGTGCAGAGCATTACCGGCGTGCGCGTGCGCGAAACGGTTCCCGACTGGGTGCTGCAGCGGGTGACGGAAATTGTTCTGGCCGATTTGACTCCGGAAGCATTGCAAACGCGCATGCGGCGCGGAGACATCTATCCGTTGGATCGCGCGGATCGGGCGCTGGACAACTTCTTCCGGCCGGGCAATCTGATTGCGCTGCGAGAGTTGGCGTTGCAGCAGGTGACTCGCGCCGTGGACCGGAGCCTCGAAACCTATTTGGAGAAGGAGGGCGCGGGACGCAGCGTTGGCGTTCGTGAACGGATCGGAGTCGGGATCAGTTCGAGCCCGGCGGCGCAATATCTGATTGCGCGAGCGGCGCGCATGTCGCAGCGCATCGATGCCGACCTGTTTGTGATCTACGTCGATATCGGCGCCGATGACGACCCGCAGGATCAGCGCTCACTGGCTCAGAATGTGCAGTTTGCGGAGAACCTGGGTGCGCAGGTGGTGAGGACCAAAGGAAAGCGCGTAGCCGAGGAAGTGGCTAAGGTGGTGCGCGAGAAGCACATTACGCAGGTCGTGTTTGGCAGGTCGGCGCAGACGGGATGGCGCCGCTATCTTTATCTTTCCGTGATTCACAAATTTCTGCGGGATGCGCCTCCGGTCGACGTCCACATTGTGACGCAGGAAGTGAAGTGAGCGCCGCATGAACGGGCCGGGCAAAGGCAACATTCTGGTGGTGGACGACGAGCCGCAGATCACGCGGGTTCTGAAAACCACTCTTTCCAGTCAGGGTTACGGAGTGCGCACCGCATCGGACGGAGACGAAGCGATTCAGATGATGAGGGATTGGGCTCCCGACTTGGTGATCACGGATCTGCGCATGCCGAACCTGGGCGGGTTGGAACTTTGCCGGCAGATTCGAGCCAAGTCGCGCATACCGATCATCGTCCTTTCGGTGAAGGGGGAAGAGCGCATCAAAGTGGAAGCGCTGGATGCTGGCGCTGACGATTACGTCACTAAGCCGTTCGGCGTGCGTGAACTTTTAGCGCGCGTGCGGGCTGCGCTCCGCCGCGCTGCCGCGCCTGCAGAGCCGGAATCACCGTTGATCGAGGCGGGAGACTTTCGCATCGATATCGCTACGCGCTCGGTTCGGGTTCGAGACCGGGAAGTGCATCTCACGCCCAAAGAGTTTGATTTGCTGATCTATCTTGCGAGACACGCGGGCAAAGTTCTGACTCACCGCAATTTGCTGGCGGCGGTGTGGGGCGGAAACAGCGTAGAACAGCCGGAATACCTGCGCGTGTTCGTCGGCCACTTGCGGAAGAAACTCGAGCCCGACGAGGCGACTCCGCGCTATATCCTCACCGAGCCATGGGTGGGATATCGGTTTGAACCGGGGGAGTGAGGCCGGGTACTTTCCGCGTAGATTCTTTCGCGCCTTTCTAATCGCGCCCTGAGCGCATCCGTCCGCCGCTCCACAGCTACTTGCTCCGCGGTAGACAGGCCTTCCTCACCTCAAATTGAGGGCTTCAACTTTACAATTTCTTTATGAACCTTTTATTTGCGCTTTATGGCGCGGCGTGTCCAATGGGTAAGGCGGTTAGGTTGCAGCACTGACTGTGCGCGCTGAGTCGAGTCGCGATGAGGTGCATTTGCCATGTGGTTCATCCTGACAGCGATTTGTGCGGTAGGGGTTTCGTTTTACCTGCGATATCTCGTCGCACTGTGCAAGGAATGCCACTTTACGCGAGTTTGCTGTCTCGTGCGCCTGGTACCGAAAGCTCACCATGGATTGATGGCTGAGGCGGTGCGCGGGGAAACGATCTCTCGCCGAGCCGCATGAAAGCCGCAGGCGAGATGACGCGACTGTGATCAATGGGAATCAGAAAATTAAATCAACGCGAATCACGAACAGAAGAAAAGGAGTTTTAGAGGCCATGTCGTTTCAAGATGTATCCGCTGAACAGTTGGCAGAACTTTTCCACCATTATCACCAGGCGCTGGGGCCGGACTTCGGATGTGCCGGCAAGCCGATCCGCGCGACGTGGCAAGAAGTATCGCAGCAGGAAAAAAGCCGCATGGTCGCCGCTGCGCGCCTGACTTTGCTGGAACTGGACTCCACCCACGGCGCGCCCACCAACCGCCGGGATGAGGACTCCAGCAAGTATTTCGCTCTGGCTGGCGAAGCGGAATGGGGCTGCTAAGTCCGGGTCACGGCAATCCGAAGAAAAAACCTTTATGACTTTTTTATGCACTCTTTATAGGCGCTTTACGGAGATTTGTGTCCAATGATCTGAACCAAGAGCCGGATGCGAAAAAGGATCGAGGAGGGTGTTGATGGAAGACCTCTTGTGGATCGCGGTAACGGTCGCGTTTTTTGCGCTGTCGATCGGGTACGTGCACTTCTGTGATCGAGTGAAGTGAGGGAGCAATTATGAACGCGGAGTCGGTGATTATGCTGGTCGTCAGCGGGCTGACCATGGTGTATCTGATCTACGCGCTGCTGCGTCCGGAGAAATTCTGACGGGGCGAATTCTGGTAGGCCAAACTTGAAATGACAGCGAACGGGTGGTTTCAAATTCTGTTTTTTCTCGCGCTGATCCTTGCCGTGACCAAGCCCATGGGCGTGTTCATGGCGCGGGTGTTCAGCCGTGAGCGGACATTTCTGGATCCCGTGATGCGTCCGGTCGAGCGCCTGCTCTACCGGGTGACTGGCGTCGATGAAACCCACGAGATGCGCTGGACCGAGTATGCGATTTCCATGCTCTTGTTCAGCGCGGTCTCGATGCTGGTCCTCTATTTCATCGAGCGCGCGCAGGGATTCTTGCCGCTCAATCCGCAGAAGTTCGGCGCCGTGACGCCGACTCATCTTGCGTTTAACACCGCCGCGTCTTTTACGACCAACACGAACTGGCAGGAATATGCGGGTGAAACGACTATGAGCTATTTCACCCAGATGGCTGGTCTGGCTTATCACAACTTCATTTCGGCCGCCACAGGCATTGCGCTGGCGATTGCGTTCATCCGCGGCATTGCGCGCCGGCAGATGGAGACCATCGGAAATTTCTGGGTCGACATGGTGCGCAGCTGTCTTTGGGTGCTCTTGCCGTTCTGTGTGGTTGGATCTCTGCTGCTGGTATCGCAAGGTGTGGTGCAGAATCTCAAGCCCTACGATAAGGCGACGCTGGTGGAGCCGCAGCAGATTCAAAGGGTTGGCGCGGATGGGAAGCCGGTCGCCGGACCGAATGGCAAACCGGTGATGGACACAGTAACGGAACAGACCATCGCCCAGGGCCCGGTGGCATCGCAGGAAATTATCAAGGAATGGGGCACAAACGGCGGCGGGTTTTTCAACGCGAACAGTGCGCATCCCTTTGAGAATCCAACTCCGTTCACGAACCTGATTGAGATGTTTTCGATTTTCGCGATCTCCGCGGGACTTACTTACACGCTCGGCCGAATGACAGGTTCACAGGCTCACGGATGGGCGGTGTGGTCCGCTATGGCCATTTTGTTTCTGGTTGGAGTGACGGTGGCCTATTGGGCGGAGGCTCGCGGGAATCCTTTGCTGGCGGGCGCCGATCAGCATGTGACCGCACTTCAGCCGGGCGGAAATATGGAAGGGAAAGAGGTTCGGTTTGGCATAGCGAATTCCGCACTGTTTGCCACCGCGACCACCGACGCCAGTTGCGGCGCAATTATTGGCTGGCATGATTCGTTCACTCCGCTTGGCGGCATGGTTCCGCTGGTCAATATCATGCTGAGCGAAGTGATCTTTGGCGGCGTGGGCGCGGGACTCTACGGCATGCTGATTTACGTGGTGCTGGCGGTATTCATCGCCGGCCTGATGGTAGGCCGCACGCCGGAATATCTGGGCAAGAAAATCGAGGCGTATGACGTAAAAATGGCGATGCTGGTGGCTTTGATATTTCCTCTGGTGATCCTGGCGTTTGCGGCGATCTCGAGCGTCAAAGGATTCGGAACCTCGGCCATTGAAAACGCCGGGCCGCATGGATTGACTGAAATCCTGTATGCATTCGTTTCGGGAGCCGGCAATAACGGTTCGGCGTTCGGCGGCTTGAGCGCGAATACATTTTGGTACAACACGACCATCGGAATCACCATGCTGGCCGGGCGTTTCCTGATGATCATCCCGATGCTGGGGATCGCGGGAAATCTTGCGCGCAAAAAATATGTCCCGCCTTCGGTCGGAACGTTTCCAGTGACCACGCCGCTTTTTACGGTGCTGCTGATCGGCGTGATCATCATTGTGGGCGCGCTCACGTTTTTTCCGGCACTGAGTCTTGGTCCTATTCTGGAGCACCTGCTCATGGGCGCTGGGAAGGTGTTCTGATTCTATGGCGACGAAAAGCAGAGCGGTTTGGGAGTGGAAGATTGTCCGGCGTGCCATTGTAGATGCGCTCGTGAAGCTGAATCCGCAGAAGATGATGGGCAACCCCGTCATGTTTGTGGTGGAGATTGGCAGCGTCATCACCACCTTGCTGCTGTTCAAGGGCGGCACAGATTTCAAGTTCAACCTGCAGATCACTTTGTGGTTGTGGTTCACGGTGCTGTTTGCGAATTTTGCCGAGGCCATGGCAGAAGGGCGCGGCAAAGCGCAGGCTGATACGCTCCGCAAGGCGCGGTCTGAAACTGTGGCCAATCGCATTCTTGGTAAGGACCAGATCGAGAAAATTCCCAGCTCAAAGTTGCGATTGGGCGATATGGTGCTGGTTTCCGCCGGGGAACTTATCCCCTCCGATGGTGAGATCGTGGAGGGAGTCGCGTCGGTGGATGAGTCGGCGATTACGGGAGAATCCGCTCCTGTGATCCGCGAGGCGGGCGGAGATCGCTCGGCCGTAACCGGTGGTACGCGCGTTCTCTCAGACCAGATCCAGTGCCGGATTACGGCAAATCCGGGCGAAACTTTTCTGGACCGCATGATCGCACTGGTGGAAGGCGCGGAGCGGCAGAAAACGCCGAACGAGATCGCGCTCAACATTCTTCTGGCTGGGTTGACGATCATCTTCTTGCTTGCGGTGGTTACGCTGCAGCCCTTCGCGATCTATTCGGGCTCGCCGCAGACTGTATTTGTTCTGGTCTCGTTGCTCGTCTGCTTGATTCCGACGACGATCGGTGGACTGCTTTCCGCGATCGGTATCGCCGGGATGGACCGCCTGGTGCAGCACAACGTGCTGGCAATGTCGGGGCGGGCGGTGGAAGCAGCGGGCGACGTGAACACGCTCTTGCTGGATAAGACTGGCACGATCACGCTCGGCAATCGGCAAGCTTCGCAATTTATTCCAGCGCCGGGCGTGAGCGAAAATGAACTTGCGGACGCGGCACAACTGTCATCGCTAGCGGATGAAACGCCCGAAGGCCGTTCGATTGTGGTGCTCGCGAAAGAGAAATATGGATTGCGAGGCAGGGAACTGAGTGCACACGACGCGCGCTTCGTTCCGTTTACCGCGCAGACCCGCATGTCGGGCGTGGACCTGAACGGATTCGAAATCCGCAAAGGGGCCGCTGAGTCCATCCAGAATTATATTTCGCAAAATGGCGGACAAATGCCGGCCGAGGTCAAAGCCGCCGTGGAGCAGATCGCGCGCTCGGGTGGCACGCCGCTCGTGGTCGCGGAAAAAACTCGTGGCGCATTGGGCGTGATCGAGCTCAAAGACGTGGTCAAAGGCGGAATGGCAGAGCGTTTCAATCATCTGCGGGCGATGGGAATCCGCACGGTAATGATCACGGGCGACAATCCGCTCACCGCGGCTGCGATCGCACGGGAAGCTGGCGTGGATGATTTTCTGGCGCAGGCCACGCCGAAAGACAAGATGGATCTGATCCGGCGCGAGCAGGCCGAGGGCAAGTTGGTCGCGATGACTGGCGATGGCACGAACGACGCGCCGGCGCTGGCTCAAGCTGACGTTGGAGTCGCGATGAACACCGGCACGCAGGCCGCGAAAGAAGCCGGCAACATGGTGGATCTGGATTCGAATCCGACCAAGCTCATCGAAATCGTCCAGATTGGCAAACAGTTGCTGATGACGCGCGGATCACTGACTACGTTTTCGATCGCCAACGACGTGGCTAAATACTTTGCCATTATTCCCGCCATGTTTGCCGGGACGTTTCCTGTGTTGAACGCGCTCAACATCATGCATCTGCGGACGCCGGAATCGGCGGTGCTCTCTGCTGTAATTTTCAACGCGCTCATTATTATTGCTTTGATTCCGCTGGCGTTGCGCGGCGTGAAATACCGTCCCATGGGCGCGGCGGCGCTGTTGCGGCGCAATCTTTGGATCTACGGCGTGGGCGGAGTGATCATCCCATTCATTGGGATCAAAGTGATCGACATGATGATCACGAGAGTCGGGCTGGCGTAAGAAGGCTTGCATGAAGAAAAATCTCATTACCGCAATCTTAATGACTCTGGCCACCACCGTTCTGCTGGGAATTATCTATCCGCTCGTGGTCACTGGACTGGCGCAACTCTTGTTCCGGCAAAAAGCGAACGGACAACTGATTGAGGCCAACGGAAAACTCGTGGGCTCGAAGATCATCGGCCAAGCTTTTGCTGGCCCCGCTTACTTTCATTCGCGGCCGTCCGCTGCGGGCTATGGATATCAGGCTGACAATTCCAACGGAACACAGCTTGGACCCACCAATCATCAGTTGACCGATCGCGTGAAGGCCGACGCGGCATCTTTGCAATCGGAAAATGCGAACACTCCGGTTCCAATCGATCTGGTAACTACCTCTGCTTCGGGTCTTGATCCCGACATTACTCCGGCAGCGGCCGCGTTTCAGGTGCCTCGCGTAGCAAAAGCGCGCGGCATTAGCGAAGACCAACTGCGAAGCCTCGTAGATCAACACACGCAAGGGCGCCAGTTTGGATTTCTCGGCGAGGCGCGCGTCAACGTGCTGATGCTGAATCTCGAGCTCGACGGACAATTTCCGAAAGTTAAACCCTGATTGAAACTGTCGTCGGCAGCTGGACCGCGCCAAGAAAGCCATCGAGCCTCGTGCGACATCACCATCTCCCTGAGAGGCCCGCTGTAATGCAGCCGCATTGACGCCGATTTCATTCGCAGGCTATAGTGCTGGCTCGCGCCGCCATCTGCAATGAACTGATCGGGGCTGGTCTGCGCGTTCTGATCATCATGTGTTTCCCAGGGACATCCCAATGACCCGCGCCCAACGCCGCGTAGCGTCTCCGCGAGTGGTTTGCATTGCAGACCTTCGGCCGATTGCTTCCCGGCAACTGCCGAAATCGGTTTTCGATTATCTCGACGGCGGCGCCGAAGGTGAAGTCACGCTTCGTGAAAATTGTCGCGTGTTCGAAGACGTGACCTTTCGATCGCGCCATGCCGTTGCGGTTCCCGCTTGCGATTTGCATACGCGCGTCCTCGGCTTCGATCTTTCGCTGCCATTCATGCTGGCTCCGGTCGGGTACAGCCGGCTTATGCATCCGGGCGGGGAAGTGACTGCCGCTCGTGCTGCCGGCAATGCGGGAACTGCTTTCATTCTCTCGACCATTTCCGGCCACAAGCTGGAAGATGTGAAGGCGGGCTCTTCTGGTCCAGTCTTCTACCAACTCTATCTGATGGGAGGACGCGCCGCGGCGGAAGCTGGCATTGCGAGAGCACGCGCGGCTGGGTTTTCGGCGTTGGTGGTCACGATCGACACGCCTGTGGCTGGAATCCGCGAACGCGATTTTCGCAACGGCATGAAGGAACTCCTCAGCGGCGGCCCGCTCGAGAAAATTCCGTATCTTGCGCAAATCCTTTCGCGTCCCGGATGGCTCACGCGCTATCTGCTGGATGGCGGCCTGCCCACGCTTGCGAATGTTGTGGTTCCGGGCAAAGGCCCACTGCCGCTCGTCGATGTCAGCGCCGCGCTGGCCGAGTCCACCGTGACCTGGGCTGACCTGCGCTGGATTCGCGAACATTGGCAAGGTCCGATCGTGGTCAAGGGAGTGCTGACCGGGGACGATGCGCGTCGTGCGATTGACGAAGGCGCGGCGGCGATATCGGTATCGAATCACGGCGGACGCCAGCTGGATTGCGTTCCGGCCTCATTGCGTGCGCTGCCGGAAGTGGTCAAGGCGGTCAGTGGTCAGATCGAAGTATGGATGGATGGGGGCATTCGCCGCGGTACGGACATCGTCAAGGCTATCTGCCTCGGCGCCAATGCCGTGTTGTGCGGGCGCGCTTATGCCTACGGTCTGGCCGCCGCGGGTGAAGCTGGCGTCAACCGCGCCATCGAGATCCTGCGCACCGACCTGGATCGGACGCTCAAGCTGCTCGGTTGCGCGTCGATCTCCGCGCTGGATCGTTCTTACGTGAATGTTCCGAAAAGTTGGGAGAGCTGATTCTGCTGTAACGAACTTTGCTTCGCTCACTTATTACGCACTTCCGTAACGATTGAGAAACACAGTTGAACCTGCTGATGCTTCAGGCTCCGTTCGCGAGGAGGCTGTCATGCAGTGGACACAGATCTACGATCCGGTCGGACACTGGTGGCTTTCCACGCTGATCGCCGCTTTGCCGATCATCGTGCTGTTTAGCCTGCTGGCTGGATTTAAAGTGAAGCCTCACTGGTGCGCGATGGCTGGAGCTCTGACCGCAATGGCGGTCGCCATCGCATTCTTCAAGATGCCGCTGGCGCTGGCCGCGATCAGCTTCGGTTATGGCGTTGCATTCGGTCTGCTGAAGATTGCCTGGATCGTTCTGGCCGCTGTGTACCTCTACGACATCTCCGTCGAGACGGGTCAGTTCGAGATCATGAAAGAGTCGGTCGCGGGAATCACGCCGGACCGCCGGCTGCAGGTTTTGTTAGTCGCATTTTGCTTCGGAGCATTCATTGAAGGTGCGGCAGGCTTTGGCGCACCGGTTGCGATTGCCGGCGCGTTCATGATCGGACTCGGCTTCAAGCCGTTCCACGCCGCGGCCCTGAATCTGATCGCGAATACCGCTCCAGTTGCGTGGGGCGCAATCGGTACTCCGGTGCACGCGCTCGCTGCCGTCACCGCGCTGCCGGAATCTGATCTGAGTGCCATGATCGGGCGCATCCTTCCTTTCACTGCCGTGATCGTTCCTTTTTGGCTGGTGCGCACGATGGTCGGCTGGAAGGAGACTTTCGAGGTTCTTCCTCCCATTCTGGTGGTGGGTTTTTCATTTTCTCTCACGCAATTTTTCTGGTCGAATTACGTCGACAGCAATCTCGTCGACATTATGGGAGGCGTGATCTCGATTATCGCCGTGGTCACGTTTCTCCGGTTCTGGAAGCCGAAGCGAATCTGGCGCTTCGATTACGACGACAAAGTACCGGCGCTTCCTCCGCCCACCGGAGCAACCAGCGACCAGATGGGCGGCGAATGGGCTGCTGAGAAATTCGATGGCTACGTCAAAGCGCGCAGCTACACCGCAGGCCAGGTTTTGAAAGCGTGGATGCCTTTTGCCGTTTTGTCACTTTTTGTTTTTCTCTGGGGATTGCCTTCGATCAGACTGGCAATGAATCAGGCGACCACGCCGGCATTTCGAGTCGTTCTTCCAGATGGCAAAGTAAGGCCGGGCGCGCCCGGGTGGGATGTTCCTTACCTTCACAATGTGGTGTATCGCACGGCGCCGGTCGTCACAAAGCCCACGCCAGAGGCTGCGCGCTACGATTTCAACTGGCTCTCCGCAACGGGGACGGCATGTTTTCTCGCTGCCGTTGCGTCCGGGTTTCTGCTTGGTTTGGGCCCGGTGCAGCTGCTGAAAATCTTCGGCAAGACTCTGGTGCGGATGCGGCTGGCCATGGTCGCGATCTCATTCATGCTGGGCCTGGGTTATGTGACGCGCTATTCGGGGCTGGACGCCGTGCTGGGCCTGGCTTTTACACGGACGGGATGGTTTTATCCATTCTTCGGAACGTTTCTGGGCTGGCTGGGTGTTGCCCTCACAGGAAGTGACACATCTTCGAATACACTCTTCGGAAGTTTGCAGCGTATCACGTCGCAACAACTCGGCATCGACCCGGTGCTGATGTGCGCGGCCAACAGCGCCGGCGGAGTGATGGGGAAAATGGTGGACGCTCAATCCATTACGATTGCGACGGCGGCCACTGAACAGGTCGGCAACGAGGGCATCATCTTCCGCTTCGTGGCGTGGCATTCGGTGGCGCTGGGGGCGATCGTGGGAATTATCGTTTTGTTGTACGCCTACGTCTTCCAGTCCTTTGTGCCGCATGGGTTGCACTTTGTGAAGTGAGCGTGGACGATTGCAGATTCGCAGACGACTTCGTTGTTTTGGCACGGCCTGATTTCTTGCAGGAGCTAGCGCCCGACTCTGCTATATTGGCCTCTTTCGGAGGTCACTTCCATGTCTCGGATCGTGCGCTGCGGCCTGATTCAGGCTCATAACGTTCTCGGCAGCAGCCACTCGCTGCCGGAAATCAAGAAGGCGATGATCGACAAGCATCGCAAGTTGATCGCCGAGGCGGCGCGAAAAAAAGTGCAAGTGCTGTGCCTTCAGGAACTGTTTTACGGTCCTTATTTCTGCGCGGAGCAGGATATCCGCTGGTATGAACTGACCGAACGAGTGCCGGAAGGCCCCACCACGAAGTTGATGCAGAAGCTTGCGGCGAAGCATCGCATGGTGATTGTGGTCCCAGTGTACGAAGAGCAGATGCCCGGTTTGTATTTCAATACCGCAGCGGTGATCGATGCGGATGGCCGTTATCTCGGCAAGTATCGCAAGCATCACATCCCGCACGTGCATCCTGGATTTTGGGAAAAGTTTTATTTCACACCGGGAGATATGGGATATCCCGTGTTCAGCACAAAGTACGCGCGCGTGGGCGTGTACATCTGTTATGACCGTCATTTTCCGGAGGGAGCGCGCGTTCTGGGGTTGAACGGGGCCGAGATTGTTTTCAATCCGTCGGCCACAGTGGCCGGGCTATCAGAATATTTGTGGGAATTGGAGCAGCCGGCGCATGCCGCTGCCAACGGCTATTTCGTGGGCGCAATCAATCGCGTGGGAACGGAAAAACCCTGGAACATCGGCGAATTTTACGGCAAGAGCTACTTCTGCAATCCGCGCGGCAAGATTTTTGCCCAAGCCAGCCGCGACAAAGATGAAGTGCTCGCCGCCGATCTGGACCTGGACATGATCCAGGAAGTAAGAAAAGTCTGGCAGTTCTTCCGCGACCGCCGTCCTGAAACCTACGGCCCGTTGACGGCGCAGACCGGAGAGTCGGCGGCCGCGGACTGAGCGCGGGCACGTTCACGACGCCCACTACCAATGACGACGAGCGCACGAAAATTGCAAGCATCCCGAATCGAATCCAGCCCACTCTACAACCCCGACCTGGCGCCCGCTACCAGCGACCGCCGCACCTGGGGTACCTACAATTTTGCCGCGCTGTGGGTATCGATGTCGGTCAACATCCTTACTTATATGCTGGCCGCGAGCCTGATCCAGGGCGGGATGAACTGGAAGCAGGCGGTGATCACGGTTTTCCTCGGCAACAGCATTGTGCTGATTCCGATGCTGCTGAACTCGCATCCCGGAGCGCGCTACGGAGTGCCTTTTCCAGTGTTGGCGCGTGCGTCGTTTGGAGTTCTGGGAGCGAACGTAGCCGCGGTATTACGCGCGCTGGTAGCGTGCGGCTGGTTCGGCATTCAGACCTGGATCGGCGGCGAAGCGATCAGCACTCTGATCGGCGTGTTGGCCCCCGGCTGGGCGCATTTTGCGCATAGCACCGCGATTTGTTTTCTGGCTTTCTGGCTCATCAACCTGACTGTAATTTTGAAAGGCATCGAATACATTCGCTTTCTGCAAGGCATTAGTGCGCCGGTTCTTCTGGGCGTGGGCCTGCTTCTGCTGGCTTGGGCCTACCATGCTGCGGGTGGTTTCGGTCCGATGCTGGCCGCGCCTTCGCGATTTACGAGTTTTCCCGAGTTCCTCAAATTCCTGGTTCCAGCTCTGAACGCGACTGTTGGCTTTTGGGCGACAGTGTCTCTCAACATTCCGGATTTCACGCGCTTTGCGCGCAGCCAGCGGCAACAGGTGATCGGCCAAGCGCTCGGTCTGCCCACTACGATGACGCTTTATTCTCTGATCGGAATTCTCGTCACTTCGGCGACGGTGGTCATCTATGGAACCGCGATCTGGGACCCGGTGCAATTGCTCAGCCGGTTTCAATCCCCACTCGCGGTCGTGATCTCACTGCTCGCGATTCTGCTGGCCACGCTCAACGTGAACATCGGAGCCAACGTGGTTTCTCCAGCTAACGATTTTTCCAATCTGTGGCCGCGCAAAATAAGTTTTCGGACAGGCGGTGTGATCACCTGCTTCGTGGGCGTGGCCATGATGCCGTGGAAACTTTTGGCGAGCTATGGAACATTCATTTTCGGATGGTTGGGCGGCTACGCGGCATTTCTCGGTCCGGTCGCGGGCATCATGATTTGCGATTACTTCGTGATCCGCAGGCGTGTATTGATCGTCGACGATCTATACCTGCGAGGCGGAATCTACGAATACTCGCGCGGTTTCAACTGGCTTGCGGTGATCGCGCTGGCGACAGGCGCGGGGACCGCATTGGTGGGGCTGGTGATTCCGGCGTTGCGGCCGCTATATGACTATTCGTGGTTCGTAGGCTTCGCGGTGGCGTTCGCGGTTTATTACTCGCTGATGAGGTTGCGCGGAGAAGCAACGGTTCTTCAGCCCGAAACGTCTTTGTAGTTTTCCGGGTCCGGCGGCGTTCGTCGCTTCCTATGTCTTGAACGAAGGCAATACTTCTTTCCGGTACGTTTCCAGCGTGCCTTCTTCCTCGCCGCACATCAGATAAATGTTGAATTGAGTAACACCCACACTCGCCAGCTTGCGGAGCTTTTCGCGGTGAGCTTCTACAGGCCCGACCAGGCAGAAGCGGTCGATCACTTCGTCGGACACGAATTTCGAGTGGTCGCTGTCGACCTCGCAATGCTCCTGATAATCGTAGTGCCCCTTGTTGCTGATGTAGGAGGTCAGCGCCGGCGGCAGCTCTTCCGGTTTGTAGCGTGAGACCAGATCCACGACATGATTTGAAACCAGCGCCGGAAACCAGCGCACGTGCTCCCTCGCAACTTTCAAATCTCAATCGAACTCGGATCACGTCCCGCCGACTCAGCGCCCTTCTTCACGAATCCCAAACACCACGCGATCAGGTCGGGATCGGCGAACTGCAGAATAACGCCGTCTGCAACTCGACCGGCAGATTCCAAAACTTTGGGTCCGTAACCGGCGATCCAGGCGGGAGGCGAGCCGGTCGCCCACGAGATGCGCGTGGGCTGCCCCTCATACTCAATCTCGCGCCCGGCAGTGAGATCGCGAAAAGTCTTCACTGCCTGCTCGAGCTGTGACCACGACACCGGCTTCTTCCCAAGAACGCGCCGCGAGCTGTCGCCCCGGCCAATGCCCAACTGCATGCGTCCATGCGAAATCAGGTTAAGCGTGGCAAACAGGCTCGCAGTAACTGTCAGGTCGCGCACTGCTGGATTCGTCACGCAGGTGCCGAGGCGCATCTGCGTTGTGCTCGTGGCCATCAGCGTGAGCAGAGGATAAGGCTCCAGCCACAGCACGTGCGAGTCGAAGACCCAGCCGTATTCAAAGCCAGCAGCCTCCGCCTGGCGCGTGAGCGCGACGATGCGCTCCACCGCCATGTCAGGCTTGATCGTGAAACCAAATTTCACTTTACCTCCTCGCTCGTCGTTCATCCGCAAGTGCGATCCGCAATCAACGCCGACGGAATCAACACCAGAGGTCCGGCAGTTTAGCATAAAATGCATTCTCTACGGCCAGGAGGAAAAGCGTCATGGGCTTCGACACCATCATCGCAAACGGACGTGTGGTCACCGCGACCGACACATTCACCGGCGATGTCGCCATCACAAAAGGCAAGATCGACGCCCTCGGGCACAGCCTGCCGCGCGAAAATGCGGGCACGATTATCGACGCTGCGGGACGATTTGTTTTTCCCGGCGGCATCGACGTGCATACCCACCTCGATATGCCTTTCGGAGGCACCACCAGCGCGGATGATTTCGAAACTGGAACGCGCGCCGCGGCCTTCGGGGGCACCACGTGCCTTATCGATTTTGCCATTCAATACAAAGGCCAAACACTGCGGACCGCGTTCGACGCCTGGATGCAAAAAGCTTCCAGCAGGGCAGTCGCCGACTATTCTTTTCACTGCATCATCACCGATCTCGCCGACGCGCAGCTTGAGGAAATGAACGCCCTGGTGCGCGAAGGCGTGACCAGCTTCAAGCTGTTCATGGCTTACCCCGGCGTCTTCATGCTCGATGATGGCAGCATTTTCAAGGCATTCCAGGCCACCGCCAAGAATGGCGGACTCGTTTGCATGCACGCGGAGAATGGCAACGCCATCGACGTGATCGTGCAGCAGGCTTTGGCGGAAGGGAAGAGAGCGCCGAAGTATCACGCGCTCACGCGGCCGACCACCGCCGAGGCCGAAGCCACGTCGCGAGCCATCGCGCTAGCCGAAATGGCCGGAGCACCGGTCTACATCGTGCACCTGAGCTGCAACGATGCTCTCGAAAAAGTGCGCGAGGCTCGCGATCGCGGGCTTCCCGTATATGCCGAAACCTGCCCGCAATATTTATATTTGTCGCTGGAAAATATGGACGTGCCCGGTTTCGAAGGAGCCAAGTATGTTTTCACGCCGCCGCTCCGAGAGAAATGGCATCAGGAAAAATTATGGCAGGGCTTGACGCGCGATCACCTGCAGGTGGTTTCCACCGATCACTGCCCGTTCTGCTTCAAGGAGCAAAAGGAAATGGGGATCGGTGACTTCACCAAGATTCCCAATGGCGGTCCTGGGGTCGAACACCGGATGAGTCTGATCTATTCCGGCGGCGTCGCCGGCGGCCGCTTCAGCGTCAACCGGTTTGTCGAACTGGTTTCCACGACTCCCGCGAAGCTCTTCGGACTCTACCCGCGTAAGGGCACGATCGCGGTGGGTAGCGACGCTGATCTTGTTATTTTTGATCCTGACCGCAAGCACACGATCAGCGCCAAGTCGCATCACATGCGCGTGGACTACTCCATGTTCGAGGGAATCGAAGTCACGGGGATGCCTGACGTAGTGCTCTCACGCGGGCGCGTGATTGTTGAGGCGAACAAGTTTCTCGGGCGACCCGGGGCGGGCGAATTTCTGAAGCGATCGACCTACACTCAACCCTAGTCCGAAACCTTAGTCCGCAAAATTCTGGGCCGGACTACGTCGCTAACTCCAGCTCAATCTTCTTTGCTTCGCGATCCAGTTTCGTAATTCGAAAGCTACGAACCTGCCCGGACTGAATGGCTTCCGGCTTCGACTTCGCGCTGCTCTCCCCGCCCTTCCAGCGATTCTGCAGCATGGAGCTGAGCGACGAGAGATCTGCCTTCGCGGTAGCCGCTTTCTCTTCCGCTGCCGGAGCTTGATCGGAAATGTGGCACGTGCCGATGATTCCTTCCCCGAGTTCCACCCGTGCCTGCCCGCCCAGCACCTCAATCACCCGGCCCGAAACGACATCCTTTTCGTGGTGCTCGGCCATGTACTCATCGATGCTGGTCGGAACCAGTTGCTTGATCCCCAGCCGCAGCCGCCGCTTCTCCGTGTCGACCTCGAGCACCTGCGCTTTCACGGATTGCCCAACCTTAAGCACGTCCGCGGGATGTTGAATGCGCTTCTCGGCGCTCAAGTCGCTGATGTGGATCATACCTTCGACGCCCTCGGCCAGCTGAACAAAAGCGCCAAACTTTGTGAGGCTGAGCACGGGCCCTTCGATCACTGATCCCACCGCGAACTGCTGCGCCGCCGTGGCCCAGGGATCGCCCAGCGCCTGCTTCAGTCCCAACGAAATGCGGCGTTCTCCGAGGCTCACCGCCAGAATCACGGCCTCCACCGTGTCGCCTGGCTTCACGACCTCAGAGACGCTTCGCACCTTCCGGGTCCAAGACATTTCCGAGATGTGGATTAGGCCTTCAATCCCCGGTTCCAATTCCACGAACGCTCCGAAGTCAGCCACGCGAGTGACGGTGCCGCGCACGCGCTCTCCCGCGTTAAATTTTCCAACCGCTGCATCCCAGGGATGCGGCTGGAGCTGCTTCATGCCGATGGAAATGCGCTTCTTGTCGGGATCAACTTTCAGAACCACGGCGTCGATCTCCTGCCCCACGGAGAGCACATCGGCCGGTTTGGTCACGCGCTGCCAGGAAATGTCAGAAACATGCAGCAAGGCATCGACTCCGCCAATGTCGACGAACGCGCCGTAGTCCATCAGGCTGCGGACAGTTCCATGCACCGGCTCGCTCTCTTTCATTGCCGAATAGCGGCGCTCCTTGGTGGAGCGTTCTTCCTCTTCGGCGATCGCGCGATGATCCACCACCACATCTTCTTCGGTCACATCCAACTTCGTAATGCGGCAGCGGATCTCCTGCCCGACTAGTTTCTCCATCTGCGCGGCGTCGCGAGCACCGCTGCGCGAGGCCGGCAGAAACGCTCGAACTCCAACGTCCACGCTCAAGCCGCCCTTGACTACGCCCATCACCGTGCCCACGATCGTTGCTTTCTCCGCGAAAGCTTTCTCCAGCGACTCCCAATCAGTCGGACGCACCACTTTGCCGCGGGAAAGTTCGTAGTAGCCCTCGGGACCACGGCCTTTGATATTGACCAGAAACTTATCGCCGGCCTTTACTTTTTCGCCGGCGTCCAGGAATGTCGCCAGCGGCAGTATGCCCTCGCTCTTGAAGCCGATATCGAGGAAAACGGAATCGGCAGACACCGCGATCACCGTGCCTTCCCGTCCTCGGCCCGCGTCGCTGCCCTTGCGGTGGCTCTGCTCGTACTGAGAAAAAATCGCGCCGAACGATTCTTCGGCCGGCTGGTTCGGCTGGACTTCGTTCGGTTGAACTTCCTTAGCTTGTTCTTCAGGAGCGCTTACTTTGGGCATGAAAGTTACCGCGGCCTCATTCGGGAGAGATTGCAATCAGCATAACATTGGGGCGCTGGTTGGCGTCGAGTCGATTGGCCGACCGGGCCCCGCCAGCATCGTGTTGAATTCATCAAACTTTAACACGCCGCTGATATTGGGCAGTCTTTTCCAGTGCCATAACTTCGTGCTTGCATTCAGCATTTTATGGAATTGCGGGCAAAGTGATGCGCGCGAACACGGCGACGCTCCTGTCGCGCTTATCCCTGATGCTGGCGAGTTGTTGGCGCGGCAGTCCGGAACCTGTCCAGCGAACGACCCGAAAAACGGGTGGGGATCTGCTCTTTCGTTTCAATGACTTATCTGTAAGCTATTGAAAACAACTGCGACGGAAATGCAGGCATTGTTCCCGCTGGCGCGATGTGCTTTGTTTTCATTGTGGAAATTTCTAACTTGCTGAAAACAGGTGACGAGGTTGCGATTCACATACGTCGATAGCGGGCGAGGCTGCGCACAGGATGGCTCTGGAGCGCACAGAATTGGGCTGTGATCGCGTTCGGTTGATCAGACCGGCCCCAAGATCTTTACCCGGGATGGGCGGGCTTAAATCGCCTCTAAACGCGAAATCGCCGTAAGTGATTGAAAATGTCCGTAACTTGTTGCAATTATCTGGAAGCTATTGAAAGGATTGAAAAGGCTGATGGGGTTATCGGGTTGAGCTTCAACGCCGTCTCATAGGACTGCCCGCGCGTCAGGGATCATCCCGGCTGACTGACCGAAGTCGCCCAAGATGTTGGATAAGCGTCAGGTTTGGGGTGTGCAAGGGCAACTGTCGAAAGTTCTTGGGCCCGCATCACCAATGTGCAGGCGCTCGTCGGGAAGCGGATCGCTCTGAGTCCCGCACCAGCGGCGGCTTTGCCCTTGACACTGTGGAGAGCGAAAGCTGAGAATGGCTGGCGGTTCACCGGCTGTCTCCCCCGTACAGGCCGGATTCGATTCCGGCAAAACCCTTAGACGAGTGCGTAGCGTCGATCCCTGAGCGGACAAAACTCGCTCCGGATTCGGCCTGGCGCTCTTGCGAACATTCAGAAAACGGAGAAAGCGAAGAATGAAGACCGCGCTGCGTGGTGGTTGTGTGGCTGTAGGACTGCTCGTCGGCGTCATCTTGGGGTCGCAACCGATGGCCGCGCAGTCGTTCAGCTTTCCCGTGGGGGGCTTCAGCCCGACGAATGTTTGCGCAAACAACGGAACTCCAGCGTCAAGCTGCCAAGTAATGACAAATGGCTCTCCCAACCAGCCAACGGTCACTGGCAGCGGCGGTTTGCGGTTGACGACCGCGAATACAAACCAGCATGGTTCAGCCTGGTTCAACCTGCAGCAGCCGCTCTCCACAGGATTCACCACGGCGTTTCAGTTTCAGATTTCGAATACGAATTCCTGTTACGGCTGTGCGTTTCCCGCCGACGGTATGGCGCTGGTCATCCAGAATGATCCGGCGGGCACAGGCGCGCTCGGTTATACCGGGGACGGCCAAAACATGTCTTACGGCAACAATGATGTTTCCACGGCGAGCGGGCCGGGGAATGCCATTACCAACAGCCTTGCCATCGAAGTCGATACCTTTCAGAACACCAACTACAGCGATCCCAACGGCAACCACATCGCCGTGCAAAGCTGCGGGCCCAACAACGCCAGCACGCTTACACCGAACAGTGCGGATCACGACTACATGTGCCCGGACGGAAATCTTGCGAAGCTGGCGCTGCAACCTTTGCCTTCAGGCATGTCCCTGTCCGATGGAAACATCCACACGATTACGGTGAACTATTTGCCGCCGGGGACCTGCGCCAGCGGTTGCAACAATCTCTCCGTCTACCTGGACAGCACCCTTATCCTGCAGGCGACGTTGAACATTGCCACACAACTGAACCTGACAGGCAACGGAAGCGCCTACCTGGGCTTCACTGCCGCGACTGGTTCGCTGGTCGAAAACAACGACATCATCAGCTGGTCGTTCAGTTCGCTGCCGCTGGCGCCGATCACGATTAACCAGCCGCTGCAGACGACCACGACGACCTTTAACTACACGCCCACACTGTCTGCGATAACGGATTACTCCCAGAGCGGATTGGGAAACGGCGCGTTCTCCGGCGTGTTCATGCAGGGTACGGTTCAGACGATCACGGATCAGCAATTTTCTGATTTGGTGACCAACACTCCGTTTCAGGGCAGCACCTGCCAGCACCAGGACACGGGTTCCGGCAATTATGCCTGCGTAGTCACTACGGATTTGTGCACGACTTCGGCGAGCGGAACCCCAAGCGGAGCCAACTGCCCGAACACCGGCACGAACGCTTTGATCAACGTTTCGAACACTTATAACCTCGATCCATCTCAAAAACCGATCATCGCTCCCGGCTACATCATGGGCAAGGACACTGCGCTCAACTGCGGCGCCAGTGGCGACAATACCTGCAAGGGGCTGGTAAACATTTTCAGCGGCATCAGCGGCGACGCCGCGACCAGCGGCGGGCGCACCAACAATTTCAATTCCACCCTGATTCCGATTCTCGGCGCGGTTCAACCGAGCACCGCTGCCACCACGACCCCGGCACTGAACAGCGGCTGGACGAACGGAAGCGTAACGCTGAATTTCAACAGCACCGAGATTGTCCCAAGCAACAACACGAATCCGCCAGCTTCTTTGCCCGCGGTCGCCACCATCAATTACAGCGCCACAGGAGCAAACCTCCCGACCCCTCCCACGGGAACGCTCTCTGGAACCAGTGGATCGATCGTCATTCCGGCTACTTCTCAAGGAGCGACGGTGGTGACATTCTTCGCCACGGATAGTGCGGGTACCGTCGAAAACACGATTACCAATAGCGGCGGACAGGTGAGCAGCGCCAATCCCACGATTACGATTCAAGTCGATACAATTCCGCCCACGGTGAGTTGCACGCCGCCAGCTCCTGCGTGGCAGGCGACCGATGTCATCGTTCCCTGTACCGCGAGCGATAACGCGGGGGGCTCGGGTTTGGTTGGACCAGCTTCGTTCAACGTTACGACCAGCATCCCCGCAGGAACCGAAACGAACAGTGCCTCGATCGCGGCGGTCACGGTGCAGGATGTGGCGGGCAACACCTCCGTTCCTCAAGGTCCTTTTGGTCCGTTTGAAGTGGATAAGAAAGCGCCGTTCATCGTTGGTCCGACGATTTCGCCAGCGTCGCCGCTGTTCGGCCAGTCGGTGACTGCAAACTATAGCTGTACGGATGGAGGCTCCGGCGTTGTACTCTGCGGACCAACAGGCACCGCGAATATCCCCGCGACCGGCAACACCGGTCCGCTCAGCAGTCCGGTGAGCGGTTCGGTCGGTTCGCACACCTTCACGGTTTATGCGCAGGATGCAGTTGGCAACCAGAGTGTGCCCAGCTCCGTGACCTACAACGTGGCGCAGGCTACACCAGTTCTCACCTGGGCTCCGCCGGCCGCAATTACTTACGGGACGGCATTGAGCACGCTACAACTCGATGCAACGGCCAGCGTGGCGGGCGCATTTACCTACACGCCGGCAGCTGGAATAGTGCTGACTGCGGGGACACACACACTATCGGTGACTTTCACGCCGACCGACAACGCCGATTACACCACCGCAACGGCCACCGTATCGTTAGTAGTGAATCAGGCGGCGCCAATCATTTCCTGGGCGCCTCCCGCTCCAATCACCTACGGGACGGCCTTAAGCGCAGCGCAGTTGAATGCTGCGTCCAACGTGGCGGGCGCTTTCATCTACAGTCCGGCGGCAGGGACGGTGTTGAACGCGGGCACGCAGATTTTGTCGGCCACGTTCACGCCGGCCGACGCCACCGACTACTCCACGGCGATCGCGACCGTGACGTTGATGGTGAACAAGGCAGCCTCAGTCATTTCCTGGGCCCCGCCTGCGCCAATCACGTACGGGACGCCGCTAAGCTCCGCTCAACTCGACGCAACCGCCAACGTGCCCGGAGCGTTTGTGTACACGCCTCCGTCGGGCAGCGTGTTGGCAGCGGGAAGCCAAACGCTGGCGGTGGCCTTCACCCCGACCAATTCTGTGGACTACAACTCGGCGACGGCGCAGGTAACGCTGCTGGTGACCCAGCCCGCGATCGGACTCTCACCCAGCAGCTTGAAGTTCGGGAACGTGAAGTTCGGGAACCTGGTGTTCCTGTTGGAAACTGTTTCCAATCCTGGCAGTACGCCGTTGAAGATCACAGGTGTCACCATCAAGCTCGGATCGGGTTCAGATTGGGATGACTTCGGAGTCCTGAGCTTGTGCGGCGAATATTTAAATCCCGGCAAGAGCTGCGACATCGTGGTCAGTTTTTATGCCGACGACCTCGGCGCGCACAATGCGACTCTGCTGGTCACCGACAACGCTGCGGGAAGTCCGCAGCAGATTCCGATGACGGCGAATGTGGTGAAGAAATAGTCCAGACTGAGGAGGCAAGACAGCAGCGCTCAGCCCTGGGGCGCGAACTGCGAAGCTTCAGCGTAGATGGGCTTCAGATCGTAGCGTTCGATGATGTGCTCTGCGCCCTGCTCCTTGCGGATCTCGTCGAGCAGGTTTCGTGCCTCACGGTATTGAGCCGTGGCTTCGCGTGCGCTTCCAGAAAGTCGAAGCGAGGTTCCTAACAGGTAGTGAATCCGGGCGTTTTCCAGGCGCAATCCCAGTTTTTCGCTTCTGGCCAGGGCCCGCAGTAACTCCTGGCGGGCATGCGAATAATCCTTGTCAGTGATCATGGCCTCGGCCAGCAGTACCGAGCAGGCGACGGAAATGTATTGATTGCCCCGAGCATCAGCCTGCTGCGCGAGACTTCGCAGATCATTCATCGCAGAGTGAGAGATCGCAGAATGAGAACCTGCCTCCGTGATCGCAACCCGGGCCAGATTCATTCTTGAGGTCAGCAGCGCGTCCTGGTTGGATGCGTGTCCCGCTAAACGGAGCGCCTGCTGATAAAAATCCTTCGCCGATTTGAGATCGCCCTGGTAAAAGCGGACATCACCTTGTGTGTTCAGGATGGCGGCCTGAATCGAATCGTTCTTCAGGTCGCGAGCCAGCCCTTTGGATTCTTCCAGGGGTTTTCCTGACTCGCTTCCTCGTCCGGATTGGGCGAGCGCATCCGCCAGGTCGTTCAACGCATCTGCGGGCACACTGCTTCGGTCGCCCAGAGCCTGAAACGCCTTGACCGCATCCTGCAATGCGTCTACGGCCGGCCCCAATCGTCCCTGATGCTCAAAAATCAAGCCCATGCTGTGCGAGACGACCGCCGCACCCTGGTTGTCGCCGCCCTTGCGATACAAATCCAGGCTGCGCATGTAGGAAGTCATCGCCTGATCGTATTGTCCCAGGCTGCCGTAAGCGCTTCCCAGGTGTTGCAGAGTTTCGGCAATGTCTCCCGGCACGTTCAGCTTTTCACGAATTTGAAGGGCCTGCTGCAAGTAGGTGAGACCATCTTCGGTCTCGCCTTTTTGCAAATAGGCGGTGCCGATGTTGCTCAAACACAGAGCCTGGTAGCTCTCGTCTCCGGCTTCGCGTTGAATCTGCAGCGATTCTTTAAACATCTGCAGCGCTTTGTCGGGCAGGCCACGCTCAAGATAAAGATCGCCAAGATCGATGAGCGTGTCACCCGCATCTTTCTTCGCGCCAATTTCCTGCCGGATCTTGAGGGCATCGTTATACGCAGACAAGGCAGCATCCGGTTTTCCCAGCGAGAGTTGCACTTGCGCAATTTCCGCCAGGCTGGCCGCGACTCCGCGTTTTTGTCCCAGTTTCTGGTTGATCGCCATCGAGTCCTCATAATTCCGTAAGGCCTCGGCCGGCTTGTTCATCAATTTGTATGCAATCCCAGTGGCCTGGAGGATCAGGGCCTGCTGCTCCTGGTTGTCCAGGTCGATCGCGATATGCCGCGCTTGATCGAGCGGATCCAGTCCCTTCTGCGGATTGCCCGCTTTGATCTCCACGCGCCCCATGGAAAGCAGCGCGTCGAGATTCTTGCTGTCGGCTCGCAGCACGTTCGCATAATAGGAGCGCGCTTTGTCGAGGTCGCCGGCATCTTCGTAGAGGCTTCCCAATGCGAACTGCACGTCCAGGTTATCGGGAAAACTTTTGGCCAGACTTTCGTACGCGGCGATCGCCTTCGGGTTGTCCTTGGAAACCCGCGCCAGACTGGCCTCCATGAAGTACCGCTGCGCCAAAGGAAGATTCTGGCTCAAATCAACCGCGCGGCGCGACGACTGTTCGGCTTCCGCATCGTGTCCAAGCGCAGAATAAGCTTCGCCCAACCGCGAATAGGCGACGGCAAATTGCGGATCTTCTTTTGTGGCAGCCTCAAGCTGCTTCTGAGCCTCGAGATTATTTCCCTGGCGCAATAACTGCAGTCCCTGGTTGTAATCGCGCAGAGCGTCCACGGAAGTCGAAGTCGGCTTGAACGATTGCGCCTGCAGTTCTTTCACCAGATCCGATGACAAGGCCAGGTTTTGGCGGATCAGTGCCGCCAACCGGTCCACCGCCGGCGACAGATCGTCTTGGCTGGTCGCCTCCGCCTTCAATTGGATTGTGCGATTGTGTCTGCGATCCTGCAGCGTCGCGTCGATGCGAATCTGATCGCCCAACTTGGTGTACTGTCCCCAAACTAGAGTGTCGGCATTGGTGAATTCGGCAACCCGGCCGAGGGTTGAGGAATCGACCACAGAATCGGGCGTGATTCGCAAATCGTGAAAAACTTGTTGGACGCGGTCCGAAGAAACCGCTCGCAGATGCGTGGATTGCCCAACATCGGTGCTCAACATATCGGCAAGACTCGGCCCCAGCCAGTCCCAGGACTGATCGCCCGATGCATTATGAAAGGGAATCACCGCCAGCGAGAGGGCCGGCGCGGCTGCGGTCTTCTTCGCAGGCGAAAATAGTGTGCTCCGAAATACGTAGCTGACAATCGCCAGCACGACTACTGTGGCAATCCCGGTCACGAGCGGCCAGTGAACGGTCCGCGCCCAGGGCTCGACGGCCGGCTGAAAACCCAGCGTTGCCGCGGCGCGATTGCTCTGCCATGCCTCGAGGTCACGCAGCAACTCGGCAGCACTCGCGTAGCGCAACTTGGGGTCGCGCTCCAAACACTTGCTGACGACGTTACTAAGCGGCCGTGGAATTGTCCCGTCGTGATCAGAGACGGGAACCGCTCGTTCCTGCGTGCGCCGGATCAAGCTGGCCACAACGCTCTCCGCCTTGAACGGCGTCACGCCAGTCAATAGCTCATAGAGAATCAGGCCCAGAGTGAAAAGGTCGGAGCGCTGGTCCAACTCCTTTGCCAGTGCCTGCTCCGGCGACATATATTCCATGGTCCCAACCAAAGCTCCGGTCTGGGTCATGCCTTCGCCGGCCACTGTGCGCGCCAGGCCGAAATCCATTAGCAGGATTCGGCCGGTTTGATCGCGCATAATGTTCTGGGGCTTCAAGTCCCGGTGGATTACTCCCACGCTGTGGGTAGCTTCGAGAGCGCGGCAGATTTGCTGCGTGATTTCCACCGCGTCTTCGGGAGAAAACTTTTTCTTCTCCTGGATGAGAGTGCGCAAGTCCTGGCCTTCGACGAACTCCATGGTGATGAACTTCACACCATCGGCGTCGCCAAGGTCATAAATACGAATCACATTCTTGTGCGTGACCTGGTGAGCCAGCAGCAGCTCTTGCTTGAATCGCGCCAGGATCGAAGAATTGGCGGCCAGTTCCGGCCGGATCAGCTTGAGAGCCACTGGACGGTCCAGCTCGCGGTCCATGGCCTTGTAGACTGCGCCCATCCCGCCCTCGCCCAGCAGTTGCAGGATTTCGTAGCGGCCGCCCAGCACAGCGCCGGGCTGCAGAGCGGGTGCAACGATCCGAGGGCGTGCAGGTGCGGGAGAGGGCGCAGGAGAACGGGGAGGCGGAGTCGGGACACCGAACGGAGCATCACCATCGACCAGGGTGGCATCAGGATCCGAAGGCGATTGCGGAAAATCGATTAAAGTAGCGTCGAGGTCGGAGGGAAGGTCAGAGCCGGAACTATCACCTTTCGCGGGAACGCTCACGCCCGGCGAGTTTGTCGATTTCGCCCGATCCTGGGGATCAAACCGCGGATTCCGGTTTTGCATGAGTCGCTCGGCTGGGGGCCAAATTGAAAGCCCCAACGCGCGTCGAATGAAACGCAAGCGTCCAAAGTATATACCGCTTGTCTGGGCCGCGGGATGCATCCGGCGGATGAATGTTGCGCCCGGTCAGCCGGTGTTTACCACGTTCGAACGACGATCAGCTGCAATAAGATCGTCATTCGTTAACTTGATCCAATAAGATGACCCGCGGTTATGAGATTTGGTCCTCATTCTCGACCCGCAAGGCCCTACCGGTTGACAGCCTCCCCGCTCTCGGCTGAGAGTATTGTGTGGCTCAGTGGGGTTGGCTCTGTGGAAGAGCGGGCTTGTCGGGTCGCGAGAATAAATGGGTCAGCTCAACGTGGATAAGCCGGTTGCCGGTAAACTGGTTCTGGGAAAAATGGAGAGACTCAATAGCAAGTTGCATCGGGCGGGCGTGTCTCCGCTGTTCCTGATGGCGACGTTCGTTTTGTTGGCCACCTTCGCGCCTTTCCTTCAAGCCCGCGAGAAGGATAAGCTTTCCTACGGCGAGGGATTGATCGTGAACGTCCCTTTTACCGAAGCGGAAGTCGAGCAGGTCGTACGAGACGTGGCACAGAACGGCATCATCCGCGGCACCAAGGAATACAACAAAGATCAGTACGTCGTCGGCGCCAAGCCCGCCGATTCCACGCATGCATTTCCTCCCTGGACCGAAGGTGGCAAGGTTTTCTATAAAGTCAGGCTGCAAACGCTCGACCCTCGAAACTTTAAAGATGCCGGCGACGTCGGGACGCTGGCTGTGCGCTACGTTCTGCAGCCTCAAGGCAACAAGAACACTGTGTTGCGTGTCGACGCGGTTTTCGTCGAGGACTTCCGCCACACGGTGCATGCTTCGAACGGCTCGGTAGAAAGCAGCGAATACAAGGACATCAAGGATCACCTCGACGCCATCGAACTCATGAAGCAGCAGACGATCGAAGCGGAACAGGAACGGCAGAGTCAGCTGGCCAAGAAGCAGCCTCAACCAAAGCAGCTTCAATCGCCGAATGGCGGCAATGAACGCGCGGCCTCACCTTCTGCTGCACCGGCGCCAGGCGAGGTTGCGTCGGCCAGGACAACTCCGGCGGAAGTTGCGAATGATAGTTCCAGCCACGACGCGCAGAGTTCCAGCCGAACTCCGCCCGCAGGGTCGGCAGATCCATCCGCCGCCGGAAGCAGCGCCTCCGGTCAGAGTGCTTCGAATCAAAGCGTTTCGAGCCCAAGCGTTTCGAGCCAAAACGCCCCGGGCGAGGTCGCGTCCGGTGTGACCCTTGAGCAACACGTCCACGATCTTCGGCAACAGGTGGAGCGACTGGTGAAATCGCCCGGCGCTCCGCTCAAGTCCGCGCCCTTCCATACCGCGAGCACCCTGAGCGCGCTGACGACGGGCACAGAGGTTCTGATCCTGATTTCGACTCCGTACTGGTATGGCGTCGAAACGCGAGATGGGCAGCATGGCTGGGTCTTCCGCGACTCGCTGGAGTCGCTGCCATGAAGCGGGAATCCAGGGTGTGCAGACGATGGTGCCAAGGATTCATTTGTACGCTCCTGGGGATTATGGTTATCACCCTGCTCGTCGAGCGCGGCACGGCGCAAGGCGGCGGTTACGAGCGGAGCTTCGCGGAATCGAAAGCAACGGTCGAGAAGGCTTTGAAAGACATGTCGTCTTCGCTGGCGGGCCGCCTTCCGGCGCTGGATGGCTTTGCCCTTCCGGGCGATCGACCGCTTGACCGCTACCAGCGAGGCTATTTCCAGTCGACGGTTCAGGTGAGCGCCACGGCCTCGGGCGGGTCGGTCGTGCATGTGAGTACCAAGGTGACCGCCTGGTATCCGGATCCGATTCCTTCACGCTCTGGGTATCAATTGCTAACTTCCAATGGCCGGCTGGAAGCGGACCTGCTCGACCAGCTGGCAGAGGAACTCGGCAAGAGGGCAGCAGCGGGACCCGCAGCAACGGCAGCGTCAAGCACGGCAGCGTCTACAACGGCAACATCAACAACGGCGGCGAATTCTCCGGTAGCTGCGGCGTCCATCTCTTCCACTCAACCGCCAACCGTCTCTGCGCCGCCTCCTTCCTCCTCAAAACCAATCGTTCATCCGCCTGCGGATTCCGCGCCATCAGCGCCCACGCCACGATTGCCGGAGACAGGCGGAACCTTTCCTTCCTCCGTGGCGCAGGGTCTCGCTGCCCGCACGGCCGATGTTCCCGCAGGGCCCGCTCCCGCGGCGACTGCTGTCCCTTCGGGGTTGAAGGCCGAGGCCGAGAGCCTGGAGGAAATCCTCAAGAACCAGGCGCACCCCAAAAATCTTGTAGCCGTGAGAAAGTCCGGTACGCCCGTAGTCGATGCGCCGAGTTTGAAGGCCAAAACGTTGTTTCTGGCCAGTGAACACGACGAGTTCGAGATGCTTGACTTCAACGCCGACTGGGTTCACGTACGGGTTTCCGGTTTGTCCCGGGGATGGGTGTGGCGCACCAATCTCGAAATGCCCGATGAGATTCCCGACGTGGATGCAAAACCCGGAGCAGCGCCCGCAGCCGCGGATTTATTCCACGTGGTCCGCGAAGAGACTTCTACATTTCCCGGCGATTGGGGACCCCTGCGAGGTAAGAGCGTAAAAATCTTATCGGTTGAGAAGCTCGACGAAAATGCAAAGAACAGCACTAGCCAGGAAAAGCTGGAATTCGCAAAATCCCTCCTCGAACAACGCTATGCGGAAATTGCCAAGAACTCGGGAAGCCTCGGAGGAATCGTGCTGATTTTCGATTCCGCGGATGGAGGCATGATCGCGGTCACGCTGCCGGTTCTTCAGCAGTGGAAGGCGGGAACCCTGTCAGACGCTGCGTTGTGGCACCAGAGTTTCTTTGACCCGCCGGAGACCTTCGGAGTCTCCGCAGGTTCTTCCGCCAGTCAGTAGACGAAGCGCTCGAAAGCCGGTGCTTTCCCAAAAACACTTCGCTTATACTCCCTCGCCTGAGTCCATGGCGCCGCGCATGCATCTACGTAGGCATGGCAAGCTTAAACGAAGTCAGCATCGCTGAGGCCGTCGCACTTCTCACTCGCACCCCTGCAACCCTGAATGCACAATTGCGCGGCCTGCCGAACATCTGGGTACGCAGCAACGAAGGACGCAACAATCAGGGAAAAGATAGCTGGAGCGCGTTCGACATTGTGGGTCACCTGATCGTCGGGGAACGCACGGACTGGATGCCGAGGGTGCGGGTCATACTCCAGAGCGGGGAAGCGCAGCCTTTTGATCCCTTTGACCGTTTTGCGCACTTGAAAGAGGGGCAGGATAAATCCTTGGAGCAGCTTCTTGACGATTTCGCGCACCTGCGTGGGGAAAGTCTGGCCGCGTTGCGGGCCCTGAATTTACAGCGGCAAGATTTGAAGCGGAGAGGGAAGCATCCAGTGCTTGGAACGGTGACGCTGTCAGAGCTTCTGGCAACGTGGGCGGTTCACGACCTTACGCACCTGCATCAACTATCGCGCGTGATGGCGCACCAGTATCGAGACGCCGTCGGCCCGTGGAACGCGTATCTGGGTGTGTTGCAGTGTTCCGGTCATAGCGCTCCGTAGTCAATCGGTTCTGCCGGTCCACCAGAACTAGGCTGCTGGCGTGGTAGAGGCACGAGCCGCCTTTTGCCAGCGGTAGAAAAATGGAATGCCTGCGATGATCACTGCCAGGCCGAGCGAAGAACGCACGGGGCGAACCATCCACAGGTTGATGGTGAGAGCGAGCGCAGCAAATAAGAAAATAAGCGGCGTCCACGGATAACCCCACGCGCGGTACGGCCGGGTCAGTCCGGGCTCGATTCTGCGCAGGCGAAGAAGCGCGATCGCGGTCAACGCGAAAAAAATCCATACCGCAAACACAAATAGCGAATAAAGCTCCTCAAACGTCCCGGTCAATGCGAGCAGCGCCGCGACGGTGCCCAGAAAAATCAGCGCGCCGCTGGGTGTGTGAAAAGTGGGTTGAATGCGCTGAGCGAAGTTGAAGAAGACGCCGTCGCGCGCCATCGCGTAGGGAATGCGCGCCCCCGTCATCACCACGACATGGAGCGCTCCTAAGGCAGAAATAGCCATGGCGATGGTGAGCCAGACGGCTCCACGGGACCCGGCGAAGGAACGCACCACATCGGACGCGACGTGCGGGGAAGAAGCAATCTGGGCGAAGGTCAAAGAGTGGAAATAAATAACGTTCGCCGATAGATAGAGACCGCCAACCGTGAGCAGTCCCAGAATAATTGCCAGAGGAATGTTCCTTTGAGGATGCAGTACTTCTTCGCCTAAGTCGCCGAGGTCGTTGAAACCGTTATAGGCCCACATGGCGGGAACGAGTGCAGTCAGCACGGCGCCGATGGTTGCCCAGCGCAGCATTCCTGAAGCCAACGGCGCGACCGCTGGGGTGGCTTCGAGCACATTGTGTTTTCCGAACAGGACGCCGGCGACAACGATCATGACGATCGTCCCGACTTTCAGGCAAGTCAGCAACACCTGAATCGCACCGCCCGTCCGCACATTCAGGTAATTGATGGCGGTCACCGCCAGCACGACCAGCGCCGCAAGCGGTTGTGCCAGCGTGAAAGTGAAGTTGTAACTTCCGAGATGGCCGCTGAAGAGCGGCATGCTCACAACCGGGAACAGGAATCCAACCAGTCGAAGAAATCCTGCTCCTAGTCCTGCCATGGCCACCGGCCGATCAAGAAACGAACTCATCCAGCCAAAAAGAAATCCCCAGAGCGGACCGAGACCGCGGCCAAGGTAGACGTAAGGGCCGCCGGCTTTGGGGAATGCCGCGCCCAGTTCGGCATAGCAGAATGCGCCGCACAGCACGATCAGGCCACCGATGATCCATGCGGCAAAAACCAGGGCAACCGAGCCGGCGGAGCGGGCCATATCGCTGGTGACAAGAAAAATGCCCGTACCGATGGAGTCGCCAATCACGATGGCAGTGGCGGCCCACAGACCGAGGCCGCGAACTAAATCCGGACGGCTATGACTTGGACCGCTATGATTTGCCTCGATATGATCTGCCAGATGGCCCTCTCGCACACATGAAGGTTCAGCGAGACTACTCTTGGCGATGAGGGTCGTCAACCGGCGGGTGCTCGCGCTATCATCGAGGCCATGACGGCCATGCAAAATATGCTAGGCGAATTCAGTTGGGACCCGCGCTATCGCATTTCTGGCATCGAGGATGTTCTCACTCCCGCGCTGGTGATCTATCCGGAAGTGATCGCGTCGAACATCGACCAGACCCTGAAGTTGCTCGGCGGTGATGCGAATCGCTGGCGCGTGCACATTAAGACCGCGAAGCTGGGCTTCACGCTGCGCATGCTGTTGGATCGGGGCATCCCCAATTTCAAGTGTGCCACCACACTCGAGCTGCTGGTGGCCTGCCAGAGCGGCGCGGCAGACGTGCTCCTCGCCTATCCGGTGTTGGGCGCAAATGCCCGCCGGGCGCGGGAGATAGCGCAACAGTTTCCGAACGTGCGCATCTCCGTGCTGGCTGAAAACGACGAGCAGGTGCGGCAATGGCGCGGCAGCCAGGTGGGAGTTTTCCTCGATATTAATCCCGGCATGAATCGCACGGGAATCGAGCAGAGCGGGAATGACAAAATTGTCGCACTGGCGCGGGCGATCGCCGATGCGGGGCTGGAGTTCCGTGGGCTGCATTACTACGACGGTCAATATGGCGGCGTGCCAGAGGGTGAACGGACCAGCGCGGCGCATCGCGGCTACGATCGTCTGCTGGAAATTGTGAGCGAGCTTGAGCGGTCTGGAATAAACGTTCCAGAAGTCATCACTTCAGGAACGCCGACGTTCCCATGCTCGCTCAGCTACGGTGGCTTTCGGCGGGGAAAGTTTCTCCATCGCGTTTCGCCGGGAACTGTAGTTTATTGCGACGCCAGCAGCCTGGAGCAACTCCCGAAGGAATACGGCTACCGGCCGGCGGCGCTGGTAGTGACGCGTGTGGTGAGCTTTCCGCGCGCGGGGATCATCACCTGCGACGCCGGCCACAAGGCAGTGTCCGCCGACGCCGGGGTTCCGACGTGCGTGGTAGTTGGGCATCCGGAGCTTACGCCCCTTTCGCCGAGCGAAGAGCATCTGCCGCTCGCGGTGAAAGTGGGAGCAACGGGTCCGCATCTAGGCGAGGCGCTGTATCTGATTCCGCGACACGTTTGCCCCACGGTAAACAATTTCGATTGTGCGCTGCTGGTCAGGAACGGCGAGGTCGAGTCGGTGGAGAGCGTGTCTGCGCGCGGCCGGGAGGCGCCGCTGCTGGCCGCCGCAAATCGAGCGCTTTCCGTTCGGAGTTAGGAAAGCCCCACCCTTCGACTTCGCTCAGGGCAGGCCTTTTCGCAAAGGACGCGAGAAATGGGGCACCCTGGTATCGAGTTACTTCCTGTTTCTTCGCATGCCTGACTTCTTTTTTTTCGTCGCCCCTTGCGCCTTTCTCTTCTTCCGTGCGATGTAGGCGATGCAGTCGATTTCGATCAGCATTCCGGGCGCGTGCCCAAGATTGCTGCCTACCGTGGTGCGAACTGGATAGGGCTTGGAAAACCGCCGCGCATACACGGCGTTGTAGCGGGCGAAAAGACCGGTGTCGCTTAGGTGGACCGTAACTTTGACCACGTCCCGAAGGGAAGCGCCATCCGCCTGGAGAATCGCGGAAATGTTGTCGATGGTCTGGTCGGTCTGTTGTTCGATGCTATCGCCTACCATGTTTCCTGTGGCGGGGTCGATGGGACCGGTGCCGGTCACGAAAATAAAATCTCCGGCGCGCCATCCCTGGGAGTAGGCACCCTGCGGGGGCGCGCCGCGATTGCTCCGGATTTCGTGTTTGGACATATTGTCTTCGTGCCGCAGATATCAGGCGACGAGCCACTCGATACGCGCGATCCACAACAGTCGAATCGCAACCAGAAAGCGACTACTCAAGCCGCGGTTTTCGCCGTCGGAACAAACTTGCCTCCGTGGTTGTAAGCCAGGTTCCCGAAGTGGCCGGCACGCGCGGCGGCAACTCCGGTCTCCACTGGCGCATTGGGCTCTTTGCGGGTCTTGATGCACTCGAAGAAATTTTCCATGTGGCTGATGGTGCCATCGAGCACGCTGCGGGCGGTGAGAGCGGGATTCTTCTCCTCTTCAACCCGTTCGCGATAAACGCCGAAGCCGCCTCGATCGATCTTCAGAGTTGCTTCCGTCCCGCGGAATTCGAGGCCGCCGCCGTCGATGGAGGAATTCATCATGCCCTCATAGACCACATCGAACCCGGGGTAGCGGAAAGCCGCCTGGATGGTGTCGGGACAATCCCACTGATCGAAAATATATTTATCCCCAAGCATCTGCGCCTCGCTCGCCAGGTCAGATTTCATGGCCCAGTGCGCGACATCGATCCAGTGTGTAAATAAATCGGTCATAGCGCCTCCGCCAAAATTCCAGAACCAGCGCCAGTGATTAAATTTTTCCTCGCTGAAGGGCTGGTCGGGAGCGGATCCCAGCCAAAGCTTCCAGTCGAGCGCCTGCGTGTCAATGGGCTTGGCCGCCCAGTCGCGGTGATAGTTCTGCCACCAATAGGTTCTCACCTGGGTGACGCGGCCCAGGCTGCCTCCCTGAATCAAATCAACTGCATCGCGAAAGTGCGTCCAACTGCGCTGCTGCATGCCACACTGTAGAATTCGTTTGCCGGAACGAACTGCTCGGGTCAGCGTCGCGCCTTCTTCGAGCGTGTGGGTGACGGGCTTTTCCAGATAGACGTCTTTGCCGGCGGCCAAAGCGTCGACTGCCATGCGCACGTGCCAGTGGTCGGGAGATGCAATAATCACCGCATCGACGTCCCGCTCAAGCACCTCGCGATAATCCAGATGAGTAGTGGCAATGCCTTTGGAACGTTCTTTGACGGCATCGCGATGCGGCGCATAGACGTCGCTCACGGCCGCGATCTGATAAAGAGCGACCTTGTCAGCGGCATCGAGCAGTCCCCGCATGCGGCCGCCGGCGCCGATGATTCCGATACGAAGCGTATCGTTTGCACCCAGCACTCGAGTCGAGGCAAGCGCGGTAAGTCCGCTGGCAATGAGGAAGCTGCGGCGATTCAGCATATCGGTGCCCTCCTGTCGGTCGTTTAGCGTCCCTTGTCCATTCGTTGATCTTCCATTCTCAGAAAACTCAGAAACCGTTGCGGACGCCGAGATTCATTCCGGTTGCGGAAGCGCCCACGCAAACATCACGCCGCCGCCGCTGGTCAGCAGGTATTGGCGACCGTCGAGCTGATACGTGATCGGAGAACTCTGGATTTCCGCGCCTGAGCCCGCGTGCCAAAGGGTTTTTCCGTCGCTCGAATCGAGCGCCAGGAAGTTGCCGTGACCGTCCCCCGTGAAGGTAAGCCCTGAATCCGTGGTCAGCACGCCCGCGCCGGATTCCGGCCCGAGTTCGTGGCTCCAGCGAATCTTGCCAGTCTGATAATCGATGGCTTCGATCACGCCTTTGCCCCAAACGCCATAATCCGCGCCGGCCCATCCGTAGGTCCCGTCGGCGGGCTTGGCAAAGTAGATGCCATAGCTCGGGTGGGCATCGACGATAAATAATCCGTTCTTTGTGTCGAAGCTCGGGGAACGGTAGTTGGTCATGCCACCCTCGTCGGGAGAAAGCAAGCGCCCATCGGGCGCAGGTTCCTTGGCAGGATTGGGAATCGGACTGCCTTGCGCATCCACTCCGAGCGACCAGTTCACGGGCCCGAAAGGAGCGGTCAAAAGATCTTTTCCGTTGGTGCGATCGAGAACGAAGAAGTAGCCGTTACGCGAGGCCTGCATCAGCATCTTCTTCGGCTCGCCGTGGAAGTCGCCATCGACCTGCACCGGAACCTGCACCGCGTCCCAGTCGTGCGTATCGTGCGGGGAGGCCTGGAACGACCACACCAGCTTGCCCGTATCCGGATTCAGCGCAACCAGAGTGCAAGTGTAGAGATCATCGCCCGGCCGCGTGGTGCCGTTCAGCACGGGAGTCGGGTTCCCGGTTCCCCAATAAACCAGATTGAGTTCGGGATCATAAGTTCCGGTGATCCACGTCATTCCTCCCGTGGGCTGCTTCGGAGTGCCCGCCGGAGGCGTGCTGTTCCATTGCCATTGCGTTTCCCCCGTCTCCGGATCAATCGACCGGATGTAACCGGTGAGATTATCCAGATCGCCGGAAACGCCCACCAGCACGTGGTCCCCGACGGTGAGCGGAGCCATGGTGGTCCAATATCCCTTCGCGACGTCCGCAACAATTACATCCCAGCGCACAGTTCCATCTTTTGCATTGAGGGATACAAGGTGCGCATCGGGAGACAAAAAGTAGAGATATCCTTTGTACATCGCGACGCCACGGTGCCCGATATGATCGCCTTTGTCCTTCGGGTGGTTGTAATGCCAAATCTGGTGGCCCGACCGCGCATCGATCGCCCAAATGTTGTCCGGAACGGTGAAGTATAAAATCCCGTCGACCAGCAGCGGCGAGGATTTGATCTCCGCAGGTTGCTCGGTTTGAAAGGCCCAGACCAGCGAAAGACTTCTTACGTTCTGCGGCGTGATCTGGGTGAGCGAACTGTGTCGCCGGCCGGAGTAGTCGCCGTGATAGCTGGGCCAACTATCCACCGGTGGGTGCAGAAGCATTTGCGCATCCACGCCTTGTGCCGCAACCAGGTCGGGTGATGTAATCGCGGCCATCATCAGTGCACTCACGGCAAGCAGAAATAAAGCCTTCGTAAAAGTCATGACAATTAGGGATCCCTCCAACTAGCCGCGACAGAAAGCGCCTAAGGTAAAGTTTGCAAATAAGCCATCAGATTGTGGATGTCGTCATCCGTGTATTTACTCAACAGGTCGACATGAGCATCGACCGGCGCATCGAGTTTGTACTGCACATCGCTGGTCCGCCAGGACCGGTACACGCCGGTAGCATCGGTCAGCGCGATCGTAAACTCATCCCGGTATGCCAGGGTGCCGGTGATCGCCTGGCCGGAAGCCAGCGTCACCGTGACTTCGGATTTCGCGCGTCCGGGATACAGCATCCTCATCTCGAGTTCGAGACCCTTGTGACGCGATGCGATCCCGGCAAGATCGCCGGTGGGCGAGTGGCAGGTTGCGCATCCCCCCGCACCGTCGAAGTACTGTTTGCCCGCCTCGGCGTTGCCGGTTTGCAGATCGGAGACATCTACACCCCTGCGTCCGCCCTTTTGCGCGAGCGCGAGGTTGCGCTGGGTGTGAATAAACGCAGCCAGGCCGGCGATCTGCTGGGCAGTTACATCAAAGTGCGGCATGCCTTTTTCTGGGCGTCCACTGCGCACAACTTCGCCAATTTTGCTTCCACTCACATCCGCGGCTACCAGCTTCGAACGCGTGAGGTCGGGGCCGGTTTCTCCGCCGCCCGCATCGCGTCCGTGACAAAAGGAGCAATCTTTGCGGAAGAGCGCGCTCCCGCTCTCGACGAGCGCAGGCGGGTATGACTTGGGAGCTGGCGCCGTATGAGTTGGAGTTGCAGTTTGCGCCGCAGCCAAGGCCAAGCCTACGAAGAACAAAGCTGCCAACCGTGCACTCCAGTGCAATGTCGACTGAAGAACGTTCATCCCCTTAAATGTTCCTCCACATTCTCAGTGTCCGCGCCGGCTGTTTACGGCCGTGATGCTTAAGGCCGTGAATGAGAAGCCGTGCTCCCTTCCGTCATGCCCAGCGCCCACTTGATCGCTTCAAAATACATCTTGCGGATGTCCGGGTCAGCCCAGGCCTCTTCCGTGTGGCCGAGGGTCGAATAGAAAACCCGCCCCTTGCCGTACATCTTGTCCCAGGCGACGGCGAAATCGTGATCCGTTCTGTGGACGCGCGGATTGTTTGCATAGTTGAGCTTCGCGGGGTCGAGACTGAGCAGCACGTTGACCTTGTCGCGCGACCACTCCTTGGGCTGGTAGATCTCGTCATACTTCACAAACGCCTTTGGAAAGTGACGGACCGCCGGGAAGTTCGGGTCTTCGTTGATAATCGGCGCGTTGAAAGTCGACCATGGGTGCTGGTCGAACCACCCGCCGATCATCTCACCGTATTCCGGCCATTTGTAGTTGGTGTCAAGCGCGGCGTGAACGCCCACAAATCCCTTGCCGTCATCCTTGATAAAGGCGAGCATGTCTTTCTTCTGGCCGTCGTCCAGGTCGAGCTCGCCAGTAGTGCTCACAAAAACCAGGGCATCGAAGTAGTCCAGATTCTTGGCGTTTTTTTCCAGAGTCTTTTTGGTGATGAGCTCGGTATCGGTGCGCAGCGTGGCATCCCAAAGCCCGCTGTCGTGTCCCATGTTGTAGATGGCCGCCATCGCAGCGGAAATCGAATCGTGCTCGAATCCCTTAGTTTGGCTGATCACCAGAATATGCTTGAGATGAATTTGCTTGGCGTGCGGAGGAGGTGGGACCGAAGGATTCACAGCCGCGTCCTGGGTCAGCGCGACGCCCGCCAGGATCAGAAAAACCGCAACGAAGACAAGATCGTATCGAGTTTGGCGCAAGGGAACCCCCCTTTTCGCTAAGATGCCGTCGGACGATAAGGTAACACAATCTTTTGTCCTCCTGAGTCTCACGCTTTGCGTCCCAACGACCGTGTGCCACTCGGAGCGGATTTCTGGTGTATGCGTGGTTTGTTTCTCTTCGCGATCTCTGCGGGTGTTCCTCTGCGCGCTCTGCGGTCAAAGGCTTTTCCTTCCTTTACCCAAGCGAAACACTCACGCGACAATGACGAGGCCAGGGCGGCAATCATACATCCACGCACTTTCTGGGATGGATAGGATCCGGTTGACAATTTGCATCCACCGCCCTACCTTTCTTGAGCGTTGGAGGAGACAAAAAGCGTTATGCGTATTGGTGTCTTTACTCCGCTGCTGTCGCAACTTCCGCTGGCCGCGGTTCTCAAGAAACTCACGGCGCTCAAAATTAACACCGTCGAACTCTCCACCGGAAACTACCCGGGCGACGCACACTGCAAACTCTCGATGCTCGAAGATGCCGCAGCCCTCGCCCAGTTTCAGAAGCTTCTGGCGGACCACGGCGTCACCATCAGCGCCTTGAGTTGCCACGGCAACGCACTGCATCCCGACAAGAATCGTGCGAAGCAGGATCGCGACGTGAGCCGCAAAACCATCCTGCTCGCCGAAAAGCTCGGCATCTCCGTGGTCGTCGATTTCTCCGGATGCCCCGGCGATTCGCCCCACGCCACCGCTCCGAACTGGGTGACGTGCCCCTGGCCTCCCGACTACCTCAAGGTGCTCGACTGGCAGTGGAGCGAAGTCGTCACTCCCTACTGGATCGAGCACGCAAAATTCGCCGCTGACCACGGCGTGAAGATCGCCATCGAAATGCATCCCGGGTTTGTCGTCTATAACCCGGAGACCATGCTCAGGCTGCGCTCCATCGCCGGACCGAATGTTGGTTGCAACTTCGATCCCAGCCATCTCTTCTGGCAGAGCATCGATCCCATCGCCGCCGTCCGAGTACTCGAGGGCGCTATCTTCCATGTCCACGCCAAAGACACGCAGATCTATGCCGCCAACCTGCCGCGCACCGGCGTTCTCGATACCAAGCCTTACACCCAGGAGCGCGATCGTAGTTGGATCTTCCGCACCTGCGGCTATGGCCATGGCGCCGAATGGTGGAGCGAGTTGATTTCGACGCTCCGCATGTTTGGTTACGACTACGTCCTCTCTATCGAGCACGAAGACAGCCTGCTCTCGCCGGAAGAGGGCCTGACCAAAGCCGCCACATTCCTCAACAGCATCGTCATTCGTGAGCAACCTACAGCAGCCTGGTGGACTTAACGCGTGGGCAAGAGCCGCCAGAGACAAGAAGAGAACTAGAGACCTGAAGATGAAATCAATCAGAACAGCTATTTTCGGCACCGGCTTCATGGGCCGCGTGCACCTCGAAGCCGTGCGCCGTGTGGAATCTGTCGAAGCCGCAGCCATCGCCGGCAGAAACGTCGAAGCCGCGCGACGCCTGGGCGCGGGTTTCTCCATCGCAACGATTGCGGCTGACTATCGCGAGATCCTCCGCGATCCAACGATCGATGCCGTCCACATTTGCACGCCCAACGCGCAGCACTTTCCCATGGCCAAGGATGCGCTTCAGGCCGGTAAGCACGTGCTCTGCGAAAAGCCGCTGGCCACGAGCGTTGCCGAGGGCGAGGAACTCGTCGCTCTCGCCGCGCAGAAGGGCTTGCGTAACTGCGTCTGCCACAATTTGCGCTACTACCCCATGGTGCAGCAGATGCGCGCCATGCGCGAAGCCGGAGACCTGGGAGAAATCCTCGTCGTCCAGGGCACGTACTCGCAGGACTGGCTGCTCTACGACACCGACTGGAATTGGCGCGTCGAAACCAAAGCCGGAGGCCCTTCGCGCTGCATGGCCGATATTGGCTCGCACTGGTTCGATATGGCGGAGCATGTCACGGGATTGCGCGTGACCTCGCTCTGTGCCGATCTTCAGACGTTCCACGCAACCCGCAAGCAGCCGAAGCACTCGGTAGAAACTTTCGCCAACAAGCTGCTGAGCCCGGAAGATTACATTGAGACGCCCATCGACACCGAAGACTTCGGCGCCGTTATCTTCCGCATGGGAAACCGCACGCGAGGAGCCATGACGGCCAGCCAGGTTTCCGCCGGACGCAAGAACGGCCTCAGCATCGAAATTTACGGCACAAAGTCTTCCGTCGCCTGGAATCAGGAGCGTCCCGACGAACTCTGGTCCGGTCACCGCGATGTAGCCAATCAGATTTACGTGAAGGATCCCTCTCTGCTGAAACCCGCTGCGCGCGCTTTCGCTGATCTTCCCGGCGGCCACAGTGAAGGTTACGACGACACCTTCAAACAAGTCTTCCGACGCTTCTATGCCTCAATCGGCACACCCGGCGGCGCGCCCGAGTATCCCCAGTTCATCGATGGACTGCGCCAACTCAAAATCCTCGACGCCGTGCTGCAGAGCCACCGGGCGCGAGCCTGGACCGATGTTCCGGCATTTGAAACCGGCAAATGAAATCAAGTGATCGGCAACTCGTGGTAGTCGAGATCATGCTAGTCAACATCAATGGGAAGCCCCGCCGATGTAATTTCCGTAGCCGACGATCACCGTCGAGCTCACCAGCACCAGCAAGCTAAACGCCACCAGCAGCCTGGTTCTGCCGCCCGCGCCCTTCCACTCATGCAATGCGATACCCCACAGCGTGCTGAAGATAATGATGCTGGCCATGTGCAGAGTCCAACTGGAAAACTTGTAGCGCCCCATCTGCGTCTCGCCCATGGTGTAGAAGAAAAATTGCATATACCAGGTCGTGCCCGCGAGCGCCGAAAACAAATAATTGGCAAGCATCGGAGCCTTCACGGCCGTGTCGGGAGCGACGACCAGGGCAATAGCCATCTCTTCGGCCGGAGCATCGGTGGCGGTTTCCAGAATAAGCTCTTCGCTGCGCGCAGGAACTTTGTCGCGAATTTCGGAATCGAAATATTGGTAGCCGGTGCGGTTGCGAATATTCAGAATCAGGCACCACAGGAAGTTAGTGGTGAATCCCCCCGCGAGTACCACGACGAGCACCGGAAGTCCCTGCCACAACACCGGTGTGCCATGCTGGATAGTGATGGCCTTGATCGGATCGCCCGCCGCGAGTCCGTAAGCGAAGCAAGCGCTCATCACCCCGGAAAAAGTGGCGACGAGCAATCCCTTCTTCAAATCGAATTCCTTGATCGAGGCACGCTTTTGCTCAGTCGACATCTCGCGCTCTTTAGATATTCCGGCTGCACCAGCAAATGCGATCCCAAGAAGACAAACGGCGACTCCGCCAAGAATCACCAGCCCAGAGTGGGTCGCGAGCACCTCGGACGCGAACACGCCCCGGAAAATCGGAGGCATCAACGTGCCGAATGCCGCCGTGTAACCGAGCGCCACAGCCATGCCCAGCGACATCCCGAGGTACCGCATCGTAAGGCCGAACGTGAGCCCGCCGAGTCCCCACAAAACTCCAAACACATACGTCCAGAAAAGGCTCCCAGCCGGAGCCTCGTGGAGCACGCGCATAAGATCGTGAGTCATCGTGAACGCGAGTATCCACGGAGCAATGATCCAACTGAAGAATCCGCCCACCAGCCAATAGGTTTCCCAGGCCCAATTCCTTACCCCGCGATAGGGAACATAAAAACTTGCGGAAGCGAGCCCGCCGAGCCAGTGAAAAAACACTCCTAGTGCTGGGTTCATGGATTCCTCAAGTTTGGATCACGGTCTCTCGGACATCTATTCCTTAGCGCTGGAAGGCCTCTGGGAGCCCGCCGTCGACGGGAATGATGTGCCCAGTCGTCTTCGCACTCTGGTCACCGGCCAGCCACACGATTGCGGCGGCACAGTCTTGCGGGAGAATGGACTGTTTCG